>JGI12210J13797_10445384_pt1 | contig 13801 bp, 12 predicted proteins | sample ElkSlonscriptome_3_FD_13797 | JGI IMG/M metagenome (IMG submission 13797)
ATTGCGGGTTCCTCTCAGGGGTTCTGCAATGGGCCAATTAGCCCTGTGACGTTACTTGAAGGGTGCGTTTTTGGCGTGTCTGCGTCAAGGTTTATTGAAAGTTGCCAAGCCACTGGGTCCCGGGTCGAGCCCGGGACGACGTCGGTGGGGTCGCCCCGGGCGGAGACCCGTGGCCTAGTGGCTGCTGTGCCCAATAGTGGCTGCCGTGCCTGCCACGACACCCGAAACAAAAACGGCCCGGAAGATCCGGGCCGTAAAAAACTACTGTTTTCACCTCAGAGCACTCCGTGCCTTGTGGTGAATATTGTTTTTACGCCTTGGCTAGCACCGTCGCCGTGTCGAGCATGCGGTTGCTGAAGCCCCATTCGTTGTCGTACCAGCTCAGGACCTTGACCAAGCGGCCGTTGACCTTGGTCAGCCCCGCATCGAAGACCGACGAGTGCGGGTTGTGGTTGAAATCGATAGAGACCAGGGGCTCGTCGTTGTAGCCCAGCACGCCCTTGAGCGGACCTTCAGAGGCGTCCTTGACCACGGAATTGACCTCGTCAGCGGTCGTGTCGCGGCCAGCGATGAAGCTCAGGTCGACGACCGAGACGTTGATTGTCGGCACGCGCATGGCGAAGCCGTCCAGCTTGCCGTCGAGCTCGGGCAGGACCAGGCCGACGGCCGCCGCCGCACCGGTCTTGGTCGGGATCTGGCTCATGGTGGCCGAACGGGCGCGACGGAGGTCCTTGTGGAAGACGTCGGTCAAAACCTGGTCGTTCGTGTAGGCGTGAATCGTCGTCATCAGGCCCGCTTCGATACCGATGGCGTCGTTTAGGGGCTTGGCGATCGGTGCCAGGCAGTTGGTGGTGCAGCTCGCGTTCGAGACAACGTGGTCGTCGGGGCCGATGACATCGTGATTGACGCCGTAGACCACGGTGGGCAGGTCCTTGCCGGCGGGCGCGGAGATCAGCACCTTGCGCGCGCCGGCCTGAATGTGGGCCGAGGCCTTGTCCTTGCTGTTGAAAAAGCCCGTGCATTCGAGCACCACATCCACGCCCATCTCGCCCCAGGGCAGCTGGGCCGGGTCGCGCTGAGCCAGCACTCGGATCCGGTCACCATTGATCACCAGGTGGTCGCCGTCGACGGAAACATCGGCGTTGAAGCGGCCGTGGGCCGTGTCGTAGCGGGTCAGATGCGCGTTGGTTTCCGTGTCGCCGAGGTCGTTGATCGCGACAACCTTGATCTCGCTGCTCTTGCCGGATTCGTACAGCGCGCGCATGACGTTGCGGCCGATGCGACCGTAGCCGTTGATGGCAACCTTGATGGTCATTTTTCAGGACTCCCTGGTGGGTATTGAAGTAATTTTTTGATTGTACTTTGTAGGAGGGGGTGGTTGGAAGGTTGCGCCCTGGGGGCGCGGGTTTGTATTGGCTCGCCTGGGGGCGCTGCTTCTTTTTTGCCGAAGGCGCTTGGTCTAATCCGCTGCGCGGGATTAAAGTCAAAGGCGCTTGTTTGAATTCGCTTTGCGAATGCAAGTCAAAGGCTTTCGCCCACGCTTCGCTTTCTGGGCGAGTTTCTTTTGGCAGTCGTCCCAAAAGAAATCAAAAGGACTCCTGCCCGGAGACCTCGCCGGCCTTCGGCCGGTGCCCGGAGTCGCTCCGGTTGGAACGGGTGGTCAAGCTTAAACTCCCTTCGCTGCGCTCCGGTCAGACAGGCATGCCCACAAAGACTCCGTTCCACCCTACGCGCCCCCGGCGAGCATCAAGGGCAGGAACAACCCTCTCGGGCCATCGCTATGCTCGGCCCGACTGACTGGTGAGGAGCCATCTAGCGAGATTTTCCCCTGCAACGCGATCCAGGTAGACGGAGTTCCAAATACGCTGGTATCTTCACTTTGCTTGCTTTTCAAACCGGGCCGAGCAAAGCAAAGGCCCGTCCCTCGGCCTTTCGTGCCCTGGACACTCGTCGAGCAGCGCAGGCCAGAACGGGGGCCTTCTGGACAGGCCTGTCTGAGTGGAGCGAGTTTAAGCATGGCCAGCCGTTCTGGCCGGAGCAGCTGAGTGTCCGGCGCAGCCGGCGAGGTCGTGGGCACCAGATCTTTTGGTTTCTTTTGCATCGTCTGGCAAAAAAAACTCGCCCTGCAAGCGAAGCGTGGGCGAAACGCCTTTCATTCGCAGAGCGAATTCAACCAAGCGCCTTTGACTTTAAGCCCGCGCAGCGGAAAACAAACAAAGAGCCGCGCTTACGCGCCAACCACCCCGTTAACGGCATCCACAACCGCCTCAACGGTAAACCCATATTCCCGGAAAAGGTCTCCCGCTGGCGCGGACGCGCCGTACTGATCCATTCCGATGACCCGGCCAGAATCGCCGACAAATCCATACCAGTAATCCGACACCCCCGCCTCGACGGCGACACGCGCGGTCAGTTCGGTGGGCAACACGGCCTGGCGGTAGGTGGCGTCCTGGGATCGGAACAAGCCCGGGTTGGGCATCGAGACGACGCGTGTGGGCGTGCCGGCTTTTTCCAGTTCCGTGGCGGCTTCCACGGCCAGGCTAACTTCAGAGCCGGTGGCGATGATGACTGCCTTTGGATTGCCGCCGCCGGCTTCTTTCAGAATGTAGCCGCCGCGCTCGATGTCGGCGATCTGCTTGCTGTCGCGGGGCTGATGCGGCAGGCCTTGGCGGGTCAGGATCAGGGCGGTCGGGGCGCTGCGTTGTTTCACGGCGTGACCCCAGGCGACCATCGTCTCGGTTTTGTCGGCCGGGCGCCAGACCTGCAGATTTGGGATCAGGCGCAGACTGGCCGCGTGCTCGACGGGCTGGTGAGTCGGACCGTCTTCCCCCAGGCCGATGGAATCGTGGGTGTAGACGTGAACCACACCGGTCGGTATCAGCGCCGACATGCGCACGGCATTTCTCGCATAATCGGAAAAGACCAGGAAGGTGCCGGTGTAGGCGATGAAGCCACCGTGCAGGTGGATGCCATTGGCGATCGCGGTCATGCCGAATTCGCGCACGCCAAAGCTCAGGTAATTGCCGCCGGCGCGGTCGTCCATGATGTCAACACTGCCCGACCAGTCCGTGTTGTTCGAGCCGGTCAGATCGGCCGAGCCACCGACCATTTCAGGCAGATTGGAGGCCAGGGCTTCGATCGCCATGCCGGAGGCCTTGCGCGTTGCCACCTTGCTGTCGTCGGCCTGCGAGGTTTCGATGGCCTCGGCCAGCATCGTATCGAAGCCTTCGGGCAGGTCGCCCTTCAGGCGCCGGGCCAGCTCTTCAGCTTCCTTGGGGAAGGCGGCCTGGTACGAGGTCCAGCGCTCCTGCCACTCGCGCTCCATCGCTGCGCCGCGCTCGTGCGCATCCCAGGCCTGGCGAATGTCATCGGGAATCTCGAAGGGCGGGTGATTCCAATCCAGCACCTCGCGCGTAGCGGCGATTTCCTCATCACCCAGGGGCGCGCCGTGGGTGGCGGCCGTGCCCGCCTTGTTCGGGGAACCGAAGCCGATGGTGGTCTTGCAGCAGATCAGGGTCGGCTGGGTGTGGTTGGAAAGGGCACTATTGATCGCCGAGTCGACCTGTTCGGAATCGTGGCCGTCGACCGATTCGACTACCTGCCAGCCGTAGGCACGAAAACGCTCCGGCGTGTGGTCGGTGAACCAGCCTTCCGTGTCACCGTCGATGGAAATGCTGTTGTCATCGTAGAACACGACCAGCTTGCCCAGGCCCCAGGTGCCCGCCAGCGAGCAAACCTCGTGCGAGATGCCCTCCATCAGGCAGCCGTCGCCGGCAAATGCAAACGTCCGGTGATCCACTACGGTATGGCCGTCGCGGTTGTAGCGCGCGGCGAGCAGCTGCTCGGCTAAGGCCATGCCGACCGCATTGGCCAGGCCCTGCCCCAGCGGCCCGGTCGTCGTCTCGATACCCGGCGCCTCGCCGAACTCCGGGTGCCCGGCAGTGGGTGAGTGGAGCTGGCGAAAATTCTTGATGTCGTTGATCGACAGGTCATAGCCGGTCAGATGCAGAACGGAGTACAGCAGCATCGAGCCGTGACCGTTGGAGACCACGAAGCGGTCCCGATCCCACCACTGCGGGTTGCCGGGGTTGTGGCGCAGGTGGTCGTTGTAGAGGACTTCGGCGATGTCGGCCATGCCCATCGGCATGCCGGGATGGCCGGAATTGGCCCGCTGAACGGCGTCCATGGACAGGGCGCGGATGGCGTTGGCGAGCTGGTGGCGATCGATCGGTTGAGATGTCATGAAAAGCAGCTGTTTTGAGGAATGCAGGGAAGTCCCTAATTGTGGGGGTTGTGGCCTGTTCAGGCAAGGCAAACGCCCCGCCCGTTGTCGAGCGATTCGAAAATTTCCTGACCATTTATCGGACAAACGGGCACGGTCGAGAATTTTTTCTTTGACGCAGCGCTTGACCACGGGTGATTGAAACTAGAAATTCCTCTTTATTTCATGCTGTTATGCCAACTTTCTAGGTGAAATATCAAAAAATAACTGCTACACTCTTTACGCAAGGCAGAGTAAACTTTTCATTAAGGAAAGACTCCAAGTAGGCATCAGTCAATTCCAGGGGAGTTTAGAGAGGGTTCATGAACGTGCGTTGCGCAATCATTTCAGTGATGATTTCGGCCTTTGGGTCCGGAGCTGCGTTCGGCCAGATTTCGGGCCTCGACAGCAGCGACCAGCGCGCCGCGGATCCTGTGATGGCTGCCCCAGAATCACGGCTCTCCAGCAGTCTTTTTCTACGCGATCAACAGGGCTTACCCGGCGTTCGACCGCGCATCAGCATGCGCATGCCGATCGGCGGCGGCGACTCGATGGCCGGTGAAGGTGAGGCAGCGAGCCGCAGTTCATTTTCCTGGTCACTGGAAGCCTGGCAGCTGAATACGGCAAGCCTGGCGCATATCCAGTGCTCTGAACAGGCCTTGACCGCCAATTCCTTTCTCGCCAGCGATTGCCGATTTGTGGACCAGCCCACGCCGGACAATGCGGTCAACCTGGTCCAGGTCCGAGGCGAGTGGATGGCGGCACCCAATTTTCGGGTGGGGTTGGGCGCGTTCGTCAACCCGAGCGATGATGAGCCCTACCAGCCGCTGGTTGCCAATGACGCCAACCCAGTGGCTTACTTGAACGCGAACGCCAGCGAGATCGATGCGGCGAACGTGGTCGATGGCTTGGATATCAACCTGAGCTTCGGCATCCAGACCGAATACGTCGGTGATTTTCTGATCGGACTGCAGCTGGCACGCTATCGTCAGCGCTTAAGCCTGGGTGATGTCGCCTACGGAATCGACCCACTCTCGGCACTCGACGCCAGCGCCCGCGAATACGCCCACAGCGCTCAGCTCGCCCTGGGCTGGCAGCTCGGTAATTTCCGCACCGATGTCATGGGGCAGCACCGCGAAGCGCCCATGCTGTTTTCCACCGGCTACAGTCCAGCAGAGTTCAGCTCCTTCGACCTGGAGTTCTCCTGGCAGCCCCGGCATGGTTCCTTGAGTATCGGGGTATCCAATCTTCTCGATGCCCAGCCACGCTCCGAGAGCCTGGACAACGCAGGGCGCGATGACACGCTGGACGGGGTCTTCGGCCGCATTCCCTACGTGCGCTACAAACACGACCTGTAAGGGGGGTGGAACCGGTCTCCCCGGTCCGTTCCGGCGACCCCTGCCGTTGAGTGCTTCCGAGTCCGAAGTGATCGCGCTGGCCCGCACGGCAGAAATGCGGTTAGACTTCGCGGTTGTGATCCTATTGAATCGACAGTTCTGGTGATGAAAAACGCACATCTACTGACGGGTCTTATCTTTGGCCTGCTTGTCAGCTCGGCCGCCACCACAGCTTGGGCGGACGAGTTTTCGACGCTTGAAGAGCGCATGACCGGGCGCGAGTTTCGTGACGCCGGGCTGCACAAACTGACCGACGAGGAACTGGCAGCGCTCAATCGCTGGATTGAACTGCGATCGTTGGCCGAAAACGAGCTGAGCGAGCGCCTCGCCGCCCAGGCCAGTGCGGCGGGCAGTGCTTCAAGCGGCGACCCAGCCGGCCGGGAAACGGAAGATCGCCGCGGATTCTTTGCCGACCGGTCCGATCGCGAAGCGATCCGCAGTCGGATTGCCGGCTCGTTCAACGGCTGGTCGGGGAGCACGCGTTTTGTCCTGGAAAACGGAATGATCTGGGAGCAGATTGAAGCAGGGCGCTTCTCGATCAGTGAGGTGGAAAATCCCGAAGTCGTGATTTCACCTGGACTGCTGGGCACCTGGCGCCTGAGCATCGAGGGATACAGCACTGCCGTACGCGTTCAGCGCGTCAGATAAGCAACGGCAAGTCGCGCTTGTTCGATCCACCGGGGCCGCTCGACCCGCAGCTGAGTCAACGCCCTCGCGTACGCACGTTCGCCGCCGGTCCCTTCGGCTTGTTGAAACGCAGCCACCAGACCCTGGAGCGCCCGGCCACGTAGGTCACGGCGCCCAGCGCGGCCAGGCCAACGGCGAAATCCGACACGGGCCAGCTCCAGCCGGGATCACCACTGACCCACCACCAGATGGCGCCCGCCACGGCCAGAGTCAGGCCGACATAGGAAATATTCAGCGCACGATAGGTCTGGTCCTTCCAGCGTTGCAACGCCAACTTCTCCATCGCTTCTTCGCTGACCTCGCCAAGGGGGCGGTTGCAGTGCGAGCAAACCTTGGCCAGTGAGGAGACGCGCTTGGTGCAGTGCGGGCAATCAATCAGAGCCATAGGGAACATCAGGAATCAGAGCCAGAGCCAGATGGTAACGGATCACGGATCCGATCAGGTCAGGACGCGTCACGATCAGGGAAGAACTGAATCGTCACGGCCAGGCCACCGCTGGTCCGATTTGCGAAGCTGATCTCCCAGCCGTACAGGTCGACCAAGCGGCGAACGATGGACAGGCCCAGACCCGAGCCCTTGCTGCCGTCACTCTGTCGGCCACGGAAGTGCCGATCGAAAACACGTGGCAGCTCTTCCTCAGGAATACCCGGGCCCGTGTCGAGGATGGCAACCTGTCCTCCCTGAACCTGAACCCGCACTTCACCGCTGGCCGTGTAGCGCACCGAGTTGCCGACCAGATTGGCAAGAATCACGGCGATAACTGAATCAGGAGCAATCACGCTCAGCCCCTCGTCGCTGTTGAGCTCGAGCTTGAGGTCGCGGTCACTGACCAGCGGCCGGTAGTTGTCGAGGACCTGAGCGGCGATATTGCCGACGTTCTGAACCGGCCAGCTCTTGTCGCCCCCGCGCTCTGAGCGAACCAGATGCAGCAATGCGGTGGTGATATCAGCGGACTGACGCGCGGCGCGCGCGATGCGCTGCAGACGATCACGCTGGCGGTCTGAGAGGTCATTCTGAGCGAGCATTAATTCGGTTGCACCCGAGATCACGGCCAGCGGTGTGCGCAGTTCGTGGGAGACATCGGCATTGAAGGCCTTGTCACGTTCGACCAGATCGTGCAGCCGCTTGGAATAGCCGTCCAGCGCGGCGGCGAGCTGGCCGACCTCGTCGTCCGGGAAATGCTGCTGGAGCTTCGACGACTCCACCGTTTCATCGAGCTCTTCGACGCGTTTGGCCAACGCGGTGACCGGCGCCATGACTCGGCCCGCAGACCAGACCCCGAGAGCCAGGGACAGCAGGGAGAAAAACACCACGGCCGCGATCAGGGCCATTACCAGATGCCGAGAAAGTTCGCGATTGTCTGAAATATCGTAGGTCAGGAAGACCCAGAAGTCTTCTTCCTTCGCTATTGCGGCCTTGAACACGCCCAGATCGGTTTTGACGTCGTGGACCCCTGCCGGCAGATCGCGGAACGCATCGGGCACGATTTCAGCGCGATTGGGTCGGGTCACATAGCCCTGGATCCGCGTGTAGAAGGGCTCGACGATGGTCGGATCCACGCGCAGATCCTGCACGTATTGATCGACTTCATCGACCAGTGTCCGAGCAATCAGGGCGTCTTCCAGCCAGCTCTGTAGGAGCAGGGTGGAAATGGCGAAGAGCGCGCTGAGCAGCGCACCAAACAGCCCGAAAGAGACGATCAGGCGACTTCTAAGTCGTCTGCGAAACTTCATCCGGGCCGGAGAGACAATAGCCGATGCCGTGTCGGGTGTGAATCAGAGGAAAGCTGAAGGGCTTGTCGATGGCCGCGCGCAGCGAGTGGATGTGGACGCGCAGGCTGTCACTGTCGGGCAATTCTTCGCCCCAGACGTGGTGCTCCAGATCGCGCCTGGTCACGACTGCCGGTGAGGCGGACATGAGTTTTTCAAGCAGCTTGAGTCCGATCGGATTCAAGTCGACGCGCTTGCCCTCGCGGCGCACCGTGAGGGTTTCGAGGTTGAATTCGAGATCTTCGACCTTGAGCTCGCGCGGCTTGATGCGCTTGCCGCGCCGGGCCAGCACGCTCAGGCGAGCATCGACTTCTTTTAGCTCGAAAGGCTTGACCAGGTAATCATCAGCGCCGGAGTCGAAACCGGCGAGCTTGTCATCGAGCTGATCTCGCGCAGTCAACATCAGGATCGGGGTTTCCTTGCGAACGTCCTGGCGCAGCTTGCGCGCAACTTCCAATCCGTCCATGCCCGGCAGCGACAGATCGAGAACCAGGCAGTCGAATTCGTTGACAATCGCCAGATGCAGGCCGGTCACACCATCGTAGGCATAGTCGACCTCGTGGCCGCGATCGGACAGGAAATCGCCGAGGTTGGCTGCGATGTCGCGGTTGTCCTCAATGATTAATACGCGCATGCGGTCTTATTGCCAAGGGGGGTCGGACTCAAAAAAAGGCTTAGAAAAAAAATGACCCAGGCGGAAAATCGTCCCGCCCGGGCCTATCTTGCCCCGTAACCGTCGGTCAGACACTTGCTAGCCGCTGAATTGCTACCGACGGACCAAATGTTAAATGAACTGCGGTTAACTAAGCGTTAACGCGAAATGAGCAGCAAGTCAACGGCTACGGGGCCTGTCGTAGCCCCATTGAGGTGGGAGTGACCGGAGCTTGCCTAGCGATTATCCACGAGATTGAGATCCTGCAGCTTGCCGCTCAGGGACTCGGAATCTGCTCCCTCGCTGAGCTTGACGGCCAGGCGCACGTCATTGGAGGAATCCGCGTGGCGCAGGGCGTCTTCGTAGCTGATGGCGCCATCCTGATACAAGCGCAGCAGACTCTGATCGAAGGTCACCATGCCGTGGTGGGTCGAATCCTTCATGATGGACTTGATCTCTTCGATTTTGCCCTTGCGGATCTTCTCCTGGACCAGCGGCGTGTTGATCAGTATCTCGAGGCCCACGTGGCGACGATTGCCATCGACGTCCGGAATCAGCTGCTGGGCGATGACTGCGCGCAGGTTGAAGCTCAGATCGAGCAGGACCTGCGAGTGACGATCCTCCGGGAAGAAATGCAGGATTCGGTCCATCGCCTGGTTGGCGTTGTTGGCGTGCAGGGTGGTCAGGCAGAGATGACCGGTCTCGGCAAAGGTGATGGCGTGCTCCATCGACTCACGCGTTCGGATTTCGCCGATCAGGATCACGTCGGGCGCCTGACGTAGCGTGTTCTTCAGCGCCACGTCGAAGGAGTCCGTGTCGATACCGACTTCGCGTTGAGTCACCAGGCTCTTGCGATGCTTGTGCACGAATTCAATCGGATCCTCGATGCTGATGATGTGACCGGTGGAATTGCAGTTGCGGTGCCCGACCATCGCCGCCAGGGTGGTCGATTTACCCGTGCCCGTCGCACCGACCAGGATAATGATGCCCCGTTTGGACATCGCCATCTCTTCGAGGCTCGGGGGAAGGTCAAGCTCTTCGAATGTCGGAATACGGGTCTCGATGCGACGACAGACCATGCCCACACTGTTGCGCTGGTAGAAGGCGCTGACCCGAAACCGCGCAACGCCCTCAAGCGAAATGGCGAACTGGCATTCCTTCGTACTGTGAAATTCCTCTCGCTGATTGGCGGTCATGATGCCGTTGATGATGTCGACCACGGAGTCGTGTTCCAGCACCTCGCGGGTCAAGGGCTTGATCTTGCCGTGGACCTTGATGCAAGGCGGCGCACCGACGGTCACGAAGAGATCCGAGCCGTGGCTGTCATGTAGTTTGCGCAGCCAATCCTGAATGTTTGTCGTACTCATGCGGTTCTCCTGGGTCACTCGGGGTCGGTCTCGAATCAGGCCAGGGCGGCCTTGTTCTGGGCCTTGCGCATGGCCTCAGGCTTGGCCACGATGCCTCGTCGAACGAGGTCGATCAGGCATTGATCCAAGGTGCTCATCCCGACGTTCTGTCCCGTCTGAATCGCAGAGTACATCTGGGCGACCTTGTCTTCGCGGATCAAGTTGCGGATGGCCGGCGTTGCGACCATGACCTCATGGGCTCCGATCCGCCCGCCGTTGACGCGCTTGAGCAGGGTTTGAGAAACCACCGCGCGCAGCGACTCGGACAACATGGAACGGACGATCGGCTTTTCCTCGCCGGGGAACACATCGATGATTCGGTCGATGGTCTTCGGTGCCGAGGAGGTGTGCAGTGTGGCGAAAACGACGTGGCCGGTTTCCGAGGCGGTCAGGGCCAGACGGACCGTTTCGATATCGCGCAGCTCGCCAACGAGGATGATGTCGGGATCCTCTCGCAGCGCTGAACGAAGGGCCTGGTTGAAACCGTGTGTGTCGCGCTTAACCTCTCGCTGATTGATCAGACAGCGCTGAGAGTTGTGAACAAATTCGATCGGGTCCTCGATGGTGAGGATATGCCCCGGTACGGTCTTGTTGAGATGATCGACCATGGCGGCCAGCGTCGTGGACTTGCCGGAGCCGGTTGGCCCGGTGACCAGAATCAGGCCACGAGGCACCTCGATGATGTCCTTGAAAACGGCCGGGGCCTGGATGTCTTCAAGGGTCCAAATTTCGTTCGGAATGACACGGAAGGCCGCGCCGATGCCGCGGTGATGATGGAAGGCGTTGACGCGGAATCTCGCCAGGCCAGGGATGCTGTAGGAAAAGTCGACTTCCAGATTGGCCTCGAAATCGCGTCGCTGGTGGTCGTTCATGGTCGAATAGACCAGCTCGGCCATCTCCTTGTTCTCGATTGCCGGGGTATTGATGCGATGAATGTCACCATCGACACGTATCATCGGTGGTAAACCGGCAGAAATATGCAGATCCGAAGCTTTATTCTTGACCGTGAATGCCAGCAGTTCAGTGATGTCCATGGTCTTGTCTGTCCTTTTCGTGCAGCGTCTTGCAGCAAGTCAGGGGCGGGACGACGGAGCAGCCGTTCGTCTCGAACGATTAGTATGGAAGTACCTGCGGCATTACCTGCCGGTCCTTACCCGCAAGCCTCAATCAATTTAAAGCCCGTCCGATAACTACGGTCCAAATCCACAGCAGGCATCCACGATAGTAGCGTATGTGCCCCACGAATCAAACTACGAAACAGCGTTTTTCCAATGTGATCAAGCGCATCCGCGCTGCCTGCGATCAAAATCAGCGTGACCCAGATCACGTTTGCCTGCTGGCTGTGAGCAAAACCAGACCGGTCGAGCAAATCCTAGCGCTGGCTCGTCTGGGGCAGCACGCCTTTGGAGAAAATTATGTCGACGAGGCGGTCGCCAAGATTTCAGAGCTCAGTGGGCACGGTTTGTGTTGGCACTTCATCGGGCCTGTCCAGTCCAATAAAACGCGCCAGCTGGCCGAGCATTTCGACTGGGTCGAAAGCGTTGATCGCGAGAAAATTGCGCGCCGTCTGGCGGATCAGCGGCCGCGGGACAAGCCAGCACTGAACGTGCTGATTCAGGTCAACCTGGACGGTGAATCGCAGAAAGCCGGCTGCGCGCCTGACGACATTGCTGCGCTGGCCGACCTCATCGCCACCCGTCCAGAGCTTTGTTTGCGGGGGTTGATGGCGATCCCGGCAGCACGCGAGGATCGTACGGCCCAGCGCCGAGTCTTTGCCAAGCTGAAGTCCCTCTACGAAGACCTGGCCCGGTCGCATCCTCAAATCGACACCTTGTCGGCGGGAATGTCTGGCGATCTTGAAGCCGCGATTGCTGAAGGCAGCACGGAGGTCCGGGTGGGCACTGACCTGTTCGGCCCGCGCGGTTAGACTCTGACTCGATCCGAACCCTCCCTCTTCCTCATTAACGGTATGAAAATGATATCAACACGCATCAGCTTCATCGGCGGCGGCAACATGGCGCAGGCAATGATCGGCGGCCTGATCCATTCCGGCCAGTCCCCAGAAACTATTGCAGTCGCCGATCCCAGTGAAGCCCAGCGCCAGAGCCTGTCATCGCGCTTTGGCGTCAACTGTCAGGAAAGCAATGGCGAAGCGGTCCGCGACGCCGATGCCGTGGTTCTGGCAGTCAAGCCGCAGGTCATGAGCGAGGTGCTTACCGATTTGCGCGATGCCATGCCCGACGGGGCGGTCGTGATCAGCGTGGCTGCCGGAATCACCCTGAGCGCATTGGCGCGCGATCTGGGCGACAGCATCCAGGCCGTGCGCGCCATGCCCAACACGCCGGCGCTCTATCGGGCCGGCATTAGCGGGCTGGTCGCCAATGCTCGCTGCGATGCGAAGGCACGCGCCCTGGCCGAGACCGTTCTGAAGGCCGCTGGCGAAGTGGTCTGGGTCGATGAAGAGCAACAGATGGATGCCGTGACTGCCGTGTCCGGGTCCGGTCCGGCCTATTTTTTCGCGTTCACAGAACACCTGGCAGAGGCTGGCGTTCGCGCTGGACTGCCCCCGGAGACGGCGCTGAAACTGGCCCGGCATACTGCCATCGGTGCCGGTCGCATGCTGGCGGAGTCCGAATTTGACGCGGCCGAGCTCCGACGAAGAGTCACCTCCCCCGGCGGGACGACAGAAGCCGCGCTGCGACACTTCGCAGGCGCTAAACTGGCAAAAATGATCGAACAGGCCGTTGCTGCCGCCGTCAAGCGCGGCCAAGAATTAGGAGCCCGATGATGGGATCACCCACCGCTGCGTTTTCGTTTTTGGTCGAAACCCTGATCGGCCTGGTCCTAACGGTTTTGCTGCTGCGCATTCTGCTCGAAGCAGTGCGCGCCGACTGGTACAACCCAGTCTGCCAAGCCCTGATCAAAATCACCGACCCGCTGGTCAAACCGGTCAGCAAGCTGATCCCGAGGGTGGGAAAGGCCAACCTGCCAGCCATGGTACTGCTCTACCTGCTTCAGGTGCTGGGCCTGGCAATTCTGTACGTGCTCGCCGGACAGGTGCCCGATCCCCTGATCCTGCTGTTGCTCGGCCTGCTGCGTCTGGTGCGCCTGTTACTGGTGGTCTATATGGTTCTGATCATCGCAACGGTGATCGTTTCGTGGGTCGGTCAGAACGTGCGCCATCCAATCATCCCGCTGCTCTTCCAGCTGACCGACCCGGTCCTGGCTCCGATCCGCCGCGTTCTTCCCGACCTCGGCGGCTTCGATCTCTCGCCCCTGGTGGCCATCATCGCAATTCAATTCCTGATCATCCTGCTGGGGGTTTGAAGTGATGGATGAGGGGTTCAGGGTTCAGGGTTCAGGGTTCAGGGTTCAGGGTGGACTGACCCCGATTTTGTAGACACCGGGATTATGTCGTCATAGCCTGTCGCGCTTCATAGTCGGCTGGCGGCAGGTTGTCCGCCTTGGTATGGCGACGGATTTGATTGTAGAACACCTCGCAGTAGTAGCCGACCTCACCGGCCATTTCGGCTCGGGTGGTCAACCCTAACGGCTTTACCCATTCTTTCTTCAGCTGGGCAAAAAAGCTCTCTGCACAGGCATTGTCCCAACAGTTCCCGCGACGTGA
>JGI12210J13797_10606273_pt1 | contig 13801 bp, 7 predicted proteins | sample ElkSlonscriptome_3_FD_13797 | JGI IMG/M metagenome (IMG submission 13797)
CGATAGTTCTTCATCCACTCCCAGCGCGAGATGGCGTCGGCGTCGAAGGTCAGCTCATCGAGCTCGAGGTGCAAGAGCGCCCGGTGAATGAAGATCTGGACCGAGGAGATCGCCTGCTTGATGCGCGAGCTCATCATGCACGCGCTCATCTCGACGTCGACGAGCAGGTGCTCGAAGACGGCGTTGGGGTCGGCGAGGCTCGCGTCGGTTGCGAGCACGGCGTCGACGAGGGCGTCGCGCTGGCGCTCGCGGATTTGATCGCGGAGCGGGGCGGCGACCTTTTGCCACCGGGCCGCGTCGTACTTGGCTCGGGCCACGGTCTTGATCGCCGCGGCCTGAGCCATGGTCGGTGTCGTGGTCGCCCAGGCGTGGGCGGTGTCGAGGTCGGTGCCGAGCCGCTCGGCGGTGGTCGCGACGACGCGCAGGCGCTCGAGCAGGACTTCTTGGCCGAAGTCGGCGAGTCCGTAGCCGAGGGCCGTGACCGTGCTTTCGAGCATGTCGGCGTCCCAGCCCGTGTGGTCGGCGAGGATCTGCGTGGCGGCGGCGAGCGTGGCGGCGGCGGCGATCTGTGCGTGGGCGAGCTCGCCGCGCCGGAACAAGCTGCGAAGCTCGAGCGCCCGCCGAAGCTTGTTCCACGCGTCGAAGCTCGCGTCGGGGTCGGCGTCGGACAGCGGGAGGGCGTCGAGGTCGAGCCACGAGCCGTTGCCCGAGTACCACTGAGCCTCGTCCGCCCGCAGACCGTGGTGGGCGGCGACGAGCGCGGCCTTGGCCGCGCGGGTCCACGCGTCGAACTGGTTGGGATGCGTGCCCGACGTGAGCCCGGCCGTGATCGCGTCCTCGTCGGCGAAGGGCGCCATGAGGATGTCGGCGACCGCGGTCGGCGTGCTCAGGATCGAAAACGCGAGCTGGTTGGCGAGCTCGGCGTCGATCTCGAACCGGCTGGCGAGGGTGTCGACCACCAGCGCCCGCCTGCGTTGGTAGCTGACGATCTGCGCGAGCAACCAGGCGCGACGACGGGGCAGCTCGACCTCGTAGGTCGCGCTTTGATCATCGACGAGCACGTCGTAGGCGGCGCTGGCGTCGAGGTAGGCGCCGAGCTCGTCGTTGAGGTGGGTCTGCTGGGCGGCCGCATCGAGGCCCGTGCTCAGGTCGACGATCTCGAGCGTGGTCGTGACGAGCGTGGGCGTCAGCAGCTGGCCGAGGTTGGTGGTCAAGGCCGCGCCGTCGGGATCCTCGAGCTGGCTCGACTCGTCGACGATCGTGGCCAACCCGCGGGCGAGCTCGGCGAGCTCGCGCCCGGTCTGGGCCTCGTCGAGGGGCCCGTCGCCCTCGTGGCGCAGGACCCAGTCGAGCTCGGCGACCGTCCACCCGCTGGCGCGCACGCCAGCGACGAGCGCGATGAAGTCCGCGGTCGCAGCCGGCGAGGTGAAGGGATCGCTGCCGGTCAGCGTGACCAGCGTGAGCAGCTGCTCGATCGACAGCCGCAGGGCGCGCGCGAGACCGGCCGCGCGGTACAGGGCGCTGAGGTTGGCGAGCGAGAAATCATCGGAGGCCAGGGGCGAATCTGGCGCTGTCAGCAAGCCGAGCTCGTCGGCGCTGACACCGATCGCGGCGACGACGACGGCGCGCTGCTCCGCGCTCATGGCCTGGGCAGGATCGAGCTCACCGGCGAGCGTCGTGCCGTTGGGCTGGAATCCGTCGAGGACGTTGGCCCCGATGGTCTCGAATTCCTTCGACAAGAACCGGCGCTCGAACAAGGACTTGGCCCCGCTGTCGTAGCTGCGCGCGTCGATCAGGCCCGACCAAAAGGTTGCGAGCTCGTCCCAGGCCAGGTCGAGGTCGCGCTCGAGCTCGATGATCTGGCCGAGGCTGACGAGGGCCGCGGCGTCGAGGGTCTCGCCGCAGACGTCGACGAGCAGGACGTTGAGCATGCGCGGGGGGATGCCGCAGCGCCGCTGGAGGCGGGTGAAGCGGTGGAGGCGATCGAGGATGCTCGCGTTGAGAGCGGGGATCCGGGCGTCGGCGAGATCGCAGCTCTCGTCCCACACGAAGGTCACGACTCCGCTCGGGTCGACGAAGTCGAGGGCGAGGGTGGCGCGGAGCTCGTCGAGGGTGTATCGACCGCGGCGCAGGAGCTCGCCGATGTCGCCGAGCGAGCCGGCGGCCATGCCGTTGAGTCGCGCGACCCAGTCGTTGTCGACGCCGTCGACGTAGCCCCAGTACTCACGGTCGTCGGTCGAGGCGTTGCCGGTGAAGGCTCCGCTGACGATCTCGAACTCGCTCGCGTTGAGCCCGAGGCGCGCGGCCGCGAGCGGGTGCTCGTAGCTATTGTCGGGGCTGTTGGGCTCGAAGCGAGCGAGGAGCTCGGCGCGCGGGACCGAGAGGTGCTCGAGGTAGGTCCGGGCCTCGAGCTCGGCGAGCGAAAAGGGCAGGTTCCACGGGTAGACCAGGCCCGTGATCGGGCTGCTGATCGGCTTGGCGCCGTCGTAGACCTCGTGGTCGAGGTGCTCGGGGTGAACGCGCAGCTCGTCGGCCGTCCAGGTGGTCTGGTGCGAGCTGCCTGGCATGACCAGCTCGCCGGCGAACTTGGCCTCGAGCAGCTCGTTGACGAGATCGATGTAGGGCAGCGGGGTGTTGGTGTTGGTGCAGTCGAGCAGGATGTGGCGAATGTCGGGTCGCCGCGCGCTGAGGAGCGCGAAGGCGTCGGTCGCAAGCTTGGCCGGGCGCTTGGCCAAAAACGCGAGCAGATCGGTCAGGTAGGCCGCGGGGCTGAACACCGAGCGGCAGTGCTCGCAGGCGCAATAGTCGAGGCTGCCGAGGATCGTCGAGAGCTCGGCGAGGCCATGGTCGGCCCCGTCGAATTGCGCGCTGCCGCCGATCGCCAGGGGCATGAAGTCGGCGCCGGACCGGCCGAGGGCCAGCTGGGAGGCCAGGCCGATCGCGGTACTGTGGATCCGTGTGGCCCTGTCCCAGATCGACCGGGCGAGCTCGTCGCTGTCGTGATCGTCGCTCGGCAGCAGCGGGCCGAATCGACCGGTGAATTCCTCGCGGGTGTAGCCGACGACGTCGGTCGCGGAGCTGATGCCGTTGTCGAGCAAGACCTTGGTGCTCGTGTAGCGACCGATCCGCGGGGTCAGGCGATAGACGCGCTGGGTCAGCTCGAGGTTGGCCCGGGCCTCGGCCTCGTCGGCGGGATCGATGCCCTGCCAGGGCGTGGCGGCGCCGTCGAGGTAGTGGGAGACGGTCGAGCGGGTGATGTCGAAGTCGGGGTTTTGGGTCAAGAAGGTGGCCAGGTGCGCGGTGTTGGCCGGCGCGGACTGGGCCCCCTCGTCGCGGGCGATCGCGTGGCGCAACCACGCGCTGGGGTAGCTGTCCTCGACGATGCGGCTGAGCGCGCGGGCGTAGTTTTGCCGCTGCGCGGTGGCGTCGGTGCCGGGCATGTCGGTGGGCGCCGTGACCGAGTGGTTGACCAAGAAGGTGTCCCAGTCACTCTCGCTCCATGCGGCGAGGTCGCGCACGGTCGAGATGTTGGCGCTGCCTCGCTCGCTCTGTAGCCCGGTCAGCGCGGCGACGTCGCCCCCGACCAAGGTCGCGGCCTGAATCGTGAACTGGAAGGTCTCGACCTTTGCAGGCACATCGCCGGACAGGGCGCCGGGCAGCTCAGTTTGCCAAAACTCGGCGAGGGTCCCCGTGCGGGCGACCCAGGTCTCCATGAAGGTCTGCTGATCGCTGGGATCGATGCTCGCGGTGTCGAACAAGGTCCGCTGCGTGGTCACGCCGCCCGGGGGGACAGCCGTGGCGGCCTCGACGACGAGCTCCTGCAGCGCGGCGACCTGCGCGGCCGCTTCGGTGTCGAGCGCCGCGGCCGAGCCATCGCCGGGCAGGGCCAGGATCCGCCGGAGCCAGGCGTGGCGAAGGGCGTCCTCCCAGGCCCGGGGACCGACGCGCAGCAGCTCGGGCAGCGCGGCGGGCAGTCCGGCGCGTAGGCACGCGTAGCAGGTCTCGGGGGCGACCGTGCGCTGATCGGCCAGGCGGTGGGCCTGAATGTAAAATCCGAGGTGGGTGGGGAACACGTCCGCGCGCCGGGCCAGCCACTCGATGCGGTCGACGGGGATGTCCTTGGCAAGCGTCGCCCCCATCAGCGGGGCGAGCTTGGCTGCGATTCTGTCCCACTCGCTCCGACCCGCGTAAGGCGTGCTCGCGGCGGCGAGGACCAGATCGACGGTCGCCGTGTCCTCGAGGTCGGGGATCAGCGGTGAGTCGACGGTCGTCACGCCGTCGGTCGCCTCGACGAACAGGTCCCACGGAGACATGGGCGCGACCGATTCGGCCCAGCTGACCGAGTATTCGCCCTCGCTGTTGGTGAGGGTCGCGGAGCCCTTGGTCCGCGGCGCGCCGGTGAGATCGACGATCTCCAGTACGGTGACAGTTGCACTTGCGACCGGCGCGCCGTCGGCGTCGACCACACGTCCCGAGACAGTGTAGCTTGGCATATTGTGATTGCTTCTTGGTGTTGTTGGTGTGGCGAACGTAGCGTCCGCGCTTGGGTCGCTGCTTTGTGGGGCAGCGACTTTGCTAGTGATGGGCAAGCTAGCATGAGTGGAGAGTGTGGCAATGAGTATTTTTATGACGATGTGACCTTTTCTCGTGTCCGACTCGACGGTCGGGCAAAATCCTCGCTGCGATCGTGGTGACCCATAAATACCCGCTCAGCCCGACGACAGTGCCAAACCGGCCGACCGGAATTTGTGTGCATGGGGTGCCGGCAATGGGTCGCAAAACCAGAGACCATAATCTCGGTGGCATGAATGGTTGCCGAAGCCTGATATGAAAAAAACAAACTCGAATCGGAATATACACAGTACCGAAAACGAAGGGAGCGACGGATGGATAAACCCATCATGCGGGCGCTTTCTCACAGCAGGGATCCCGAACAGGTGGTCGACTACCCTCGATGCCCGACCCGGTCCCCACCGAGCACCAGCTGTCCGACCGCGCCCGTCGCCTCGTCGAGGCGCCGGTCCTCGCCGAGTACATCCTCGCCCACTTCGCCCACACCGAGGACGCCTGGGACGCCGAGCAAAACCCCGACGGCTACGTCGCCCTGTGCATCGCCGAAAACCGCATGATGTGGGATGAGCTCGGCCCCAAGCTCGCGAGCTACGACGAGGTCCCGGCCCGGGTCCTCGGCTACGACGCGATGATCGGCGCGCTCGAGTTTCGCACGGCGCTCGCGACCTTCATGGGCACGCACATCCTCGGTCGCGCCGTCGATGCCGAGCAGCTCGCCGTGGTCGCTGGGGCCGGGGCCGTGCTCGAGCTACTGTTTCACGCCCTCGCCGACGCCGGTGAGGGGGTGTTGGTCCCGACCCCGAGCTACGCCGGGTTTTGGTCGGACCTCGAGACCCGCGACGCGCTCAAGATCATCCCGGTCCACGGCGCGAGCGCCGAGGGCTTTCGGATCACGCCTGCCGATCTCGACCGGGCCATGGCCGAGGCCGAGGTCCCGGTCCGCGCCCTGCTGTTCACCACGCCCAACAACCCGATGGGCTGGGTCTACGGCCGCGACGAGCTCGAGGCGATCCTCGCCTGGGCCGAGCGCCGCAGCATCCACGTGGTGTTCGACGAGATCTACGCCCTGTCGGTGTTCGGCGAGCGCGCCTTCGTCAGCGCGGCCTCGCTGCGCGAGCGCCTCGGACCCCTCGTCCACATCGTCTGGGCCTTCTCCAAGGACTTCGGCGCCAGCGGGCTGCGCTGCGGTGTGCTCGTGAGCGAGAACCCCAGCGTCCGCGCGGCCGTCGACGCCCTCGCCTATTGGTGCGCGTGCTCGGGCGACACGCAGTACCGCCTCGGGCGGCTGATCGGCGACGAGGAATTCATGAGCTGGTACCTGAGCGAGATGCCCAAGCGACTCGGGGCCGGCTACGCCGCGGTCACCCGGGCCCTCGACGCGGCCGCGATCCCCTACTTCGCGGCCGAGGCCGGGTTCTTCTTGCTCGTCGATCTGCGCGCGCACCTGCGCGAGCCGAGCTGGGCGGCCGAGGCCGAGCTGTGGCGGACGCTGCTGAGCGAGGCCCGGGTCAACCTGACGCCGGGCTCGGCCTGCCGGATCGCCGAGCCGGGCTTTTTTCGCCTGTGCTACGCGAGCGAGGCGCCCGCGGCCGTCGACGCGGCCATGGACCGCATCGTCCGCTGCCTCGGGGCTCAAGGCGCGATCAGGTAGGCGTAGTTGGGCTCGTAGCTGCCCCAGCCGGCCTCGACCGCGGACGGATCGGGGGCGTCGTTGCCGTCGAACATCGGGCTTTGGTTCTCGGCCCAGTTGGTCCAGTTAAAGGCGCCGTCGGCCCGGTAGACCCGGCCATTGTCGAAGCGGTTCCACATCGTCCACCACTCGGCCTGGCCGAGGAGATCGGGGTCGCCGAAGCTCACCGCCCAGGTCCGGATGAGCTGGCTTTGCATCGGGCCGGGGGGCTCCTCGTCGGGGATCGGTACGGTGTCGAAGTGGGTGACGTCGCCAGTGGCCTCGATGTAGAAAAAGTAGGCGTTGGGTTCGGCGTTGATCTGGATCTGGGGCAGGTCGCCGTTGATCGGCGGGACGTAGGTCGCCGAGTTGACCGTCACGTTGGCCAGCTGCGGAAAGCTGTCGCCGATCGCCTCGGGCGCGGCCCAGGTGTTGTCTTGCTGGCGGTAGTAGGTGCCGTCGGCGGTCCAGACCAGGAGCTGGTCGTGGGCCTCGATGTAGGTCGTCGCGGCGATCTCGACGTCGCAGGGCGGAGCGTCGGCGCCGGCCCAGACCGAGTCGAGGGGCACGGAGATCCAGCTGTCGTCCTCGAAGTCGTAGCGCCAGCGCCGACGCTCGCACAGCGGCGGAGGATCGCCGTCGCCGTCGCCGTCGCCGTCGCCGTCGCCGGTGGTCGGGTCGCCGTCGCCGTCGCCGTCGCCGTCGCCGGTGGTCGGGTCGCCGTCGCCGTCACCGCTGGGGTCGCCGTCGCCGTCGCCAGTGGCCGGGTCGCCGTCGCCGTCGCCGTCGCCGCTGCTCGAGCTCTCGCCGGTCTCGGTCGCGCCGTTGGTCGTGGTCGTCAAGGTCGAGAAGGTCTCGCCGTCGTAGGGATTGGACACGACACAGGCCGAGCTGAGGAGCAAGAGCAACAACGAGGCAGCGAAGGAAGATTTTTTGGGCATCTGGACTCTCTCGACTTTGGACGTTGGGGTCTCACTTCTTGACCAGGCGCAGCGAGGCCGGCTTTTTCATCTCGACCTTGTAGCTCGCGCCGCGGGCGAGCTTGATCGTGCCCGCTCGCCTCCAGTCCTGGTCGGGCTTTTGTCGCAGGTAGACCGCGTGGGTTCCAACCGGGAGGCGGGTCGTCTTTTTGGGTTCGAGCGTGAGCTTGCGGCCCGCGACCTTGATGTAGACAAAGTAGAACTCGCTGGCGGTGAACTCGACCGAGACCTTGGCGCGCTTGTGTTTTTGGGGCTTGGGCGCGACTTCGGCCTCGGCTTCGTCCTCACTGGCGTCGTCGGTGGCGGGGCCCGCGAGATCGGCCGCGGGTTCCTCGCGGCCTTCGTCTTCGCTGGCTTCGCTCGGCGTCGCGGGCCTGGCGACAGGGGACGCGGGCTCGGGGGCCGCCGCTGTTTGGATGGGCGGATCGGGCGCTTCGTTGCGCGTGGCGACCGGCGCTGGGTCGCGGGGCTCGGATCCGTCGAACAGCCCGGTCCGCCAGGCGACGAGCCCGAGGATCAGGAGCAGCGCGGCGACTGCGAGCGCGAGCAGACCGCGGCGGCGACCGGCGGGTGCGTCGAACTCGGACGCCGAGGCGCCCGCGGCGAGCGGGGGATCGATGGCGGTCGCGAGCTCGGTCTCGGCCTCGGGCCAGGTGCCCCCGGTGGCGGCCGCGCGAGCGCCGATGTCGACCTCGCTGTCGAGCTCGGGCTCGGTGCTCGACCACGGCGACGCGGCGCGCTGAGCGAGCAGGGCCTCGAGCTGACCCGCGTTGACGTCGCGGGCCACGGTCGCGGCCTCGTCTGCGATCGCGGGCGCCACGGCCGGCATCGCCCCGGAGATCGCCGAGGAGGGCTCGACGAATTGACTGACGAATTCGGCGAGCTCGAGCGAGGCGTTGCGGTAGCCGCCCCAGGCGTAGATCTGGGTGAGCGCGTCACGGGCCGACTGCAGGCGCCGGTCGGGGTCGGGCTCGAGCAGCTCGGCGCGCAGGCGCGCGAGCGGCTCGGGCAGCGCGATCTGCATCGGCGGGACCTCGCCGCGAAACACCATGCCGAGCAAGATCTCCTGGTCGACGCCGCCGCGGAAGCGCCGGCCGTCGACGAGCTCTTGGAGCACGGCGCCGACGGCGAACAGATCGATGGTCGGGGCCCGGGTGCGCTTCGACAGCTGCTCGGGCGGCATGTACTGGAGCTTGCCCTTGATCAGGTTGCCGCTGGTCTCCTCGGTCGAGAACCGGGCGATGCCGAAGTCCATCAGCTTGACCTCGCCGGAGGTCGAGACCATCACGTTTTGCGGCGAGACGTCGCGGTGGACGATGGTCGCGCCGTGCTCGGTCTGGAGTCCGTGGGCGTAGGCGAGGGCGCGAAGCAGCTCGGCAATGACGTAGACCGCGACGTCGAGCGGGATCGTCTCGCCGCGCTCGGCGAGGCCGCGGACGAGCTGCGAGAGCGTCATGCCCTCGATCAGCTCCATGACCATGTAGCACTCGTCGTTGTCCTCGACGACGTCGAAGACCGAGACGATGTTGGCGTGGCTGAGGGCGAGCGAGAGCCGAGCCTCGGCCGTGAACATCTCGCGGTAGCGCGGATCCTCGGCCACGTGGCGGGCGAGGATCTTGAGCGCGACGAGCCGGTGGCCCGCGACCTCGCTGCGCTTGCGCGCGGCCCAGACCTCGGCCATGCCACCGGAGCCGACCTTGCGCACGAGCTGATATGGTCCCAGGGTCTGCACGCCTGGCCGCGGATCATCGCACGTGGGGCTGCGCTTGCCGAGCCGCGCCTGTACCATGGCGCCGTGGTCCTGTCCGTCCTCGTCCTGGTCGCTCCCCTCGTTGGCGCTGGACCTGGACATCCGCATCCCGACGCGCTCGGGGCTTCGCTGTGTGCGCAGGTGCCGACGACCGAGTACGAGGCGGACCTCGCCGAGCTCGACGCGGCCAACGACGCCGTCAACGACGACCCTGATCACAACCTCGGGCGGCTCGCGGATGCGCTCGCGGCGATGGATCCGTATCCGCGTCAGCTGGCCAACCATCCCGACGGCTCGCGCCTCGTCGAGCTCGCGACTCTCAACCTCGTGCGCGCGCTGCTGCGGGCGGGCGATCGCACGGCCGCGAGCGAGCTCATGGACGATCTGCTCCGGCGGACCGCGGGCAAGCAGCTTCCGGTCCAGCGCTTCGGTCCGACCCTCGTTGGATTTCACGACGCCCGCGTCGCGGCCCTGACCGAGGTCGGGACCGCCGGGATCGAATTCGAGTGCGAGGTCGCGTGCGAGGTCCTCCTCGATCGCCGCGAGGTCATGAGCCGCTCGGGGCCGCTGTACCTCGGCACCTACTCGATCCAGATCTCGAGCGAGGACGGCTCGGTCCCGCCCGAGCGCCAGGACCTGACCCTGGCCGAGCCCGGGGCGACGGTGACGGTTCGCTATCCCATGGCCGGGCTCGAGCCTGAGACCGACGGCGGCGCCGAGGTTGCCACGCTCCCGCGCCTCGTGCCGCGCTGGGGCGAGGTCGTCATGACCGTGGTCGGTGCGGCCATGGTCGGGGCCTCGGGCGTGCTCTTGGGCCTCGACGGCACCTGCCCCGGCGGCGGCGATCCGATCGACGATGCAGGCCGCGTGTGCCCCAACATCTACGAGACTACGGCGGTCGGCGCGACCTTGCTCGGCGTCGGCGCGGTCGTGATGACGACCGGCGTGGTCTTGCTCAGCGTCGACGAGGTCCAGACCCGCCGCGGCCGCCAGACCCAGGCCACGCTCAGCTGGCGCGTGCACTTTTAGGGGGGGCACGGCGCCGGCGGCTGGCCGACGTTGCAGGACTCCAGGTCGTTGGAGTCGATGTAGTCGAGGGGCAGGCAGCCTTCGACGCCGATCCATATGTTGAGCTGCTCGGAGCAGTAGACCTCGTAGCCGTTGCCGTCGGGCGGGACGCAGTCCGCGGCGGAGATGCAGCTGTCAAAGACGCCCTCGGCCAAGCAAAACTCGGCCCCGTTGCTGTGGAGCCAGTCGTACCAAAGCGGGATGCAGCCCGGGGCCATCGCGCACGAGCCGGGGTCGAGGATGGCCGCACAGGGATCGATGGGGTTGGGCTCGCCGTCGCCGTCGCCGTCGCCCGTGGTCGGCTCACCGTCGCCGTCGCCCGTGGTCGGCTCACCGTCGCCGTCGCCAGTGCTTGACTCGCCATCGCCGTCGCCGTCGCCGTCGCCGTCGCCCGTGGTCGGATCACCATCACCATCGCCATCGCCCGTCGCCGAGCTGCCGGCGGTCTCCTCGCCCTTGGTCTCCTCGCCCTTGGTCTCCTCGCCCCGGGTCTCGTCGTCGTCGGCGAGGTAGGCGTCGAAGGCGGGGTTGTCCATGGTGCACGCGAGCCCCCAAGACAGCGCGGTGATCGAGCAGCCAGCTGCCAGCGCACGTATCTGCAACAAGTCCATGGCTTCAGTGTACGCCACATCGGGTCGCGCTCGCTGGGAGGCCAGGGGAATTTGGTACTGTCCCTCGCCATGCACGACGCCGAGCTCGGGCCAGGACAGCTGTTCGCTGCGCGATTCGAGATCGGCGATCTGCTGGTTCGAACGTCGATCGGTAACGCCTATCGCAGCTACGACCGCGATCTCGACGAGACGGTCTCACTATTGGTCACCCGCGAGGGCGACCGTGGCGACACCGACCTCGAACTTTTGCGGGATCAGGTCCGACTCGCCCGCAAGGTCACGCACCGCAACATTACCCGGATCTACGACATGGCCGAGCACGAGGGCCGCCACTACATGACCGTCGAGTACGTCGACGGGATCCGGCTCGAGCGCTGGCTCGAGGGCCTCCCGCGGGCCTCGGCGCTGCTCGACGTCGCCGCGCAGATCGCCGAGGGGCTCGCGGCCGCGCACGCGGTCGGGGTCCTCCACTGCAACGTCGCGCCGGTCAACGTCATGGTCGACCTCGACGGCCGCGCGGTGCTCGGTAACTTCGGCCTCGCTCGTTTCGAGGCCGCCGAGACCCTCGCCGGCGGCGACCAGGGCCCCGACCCGTTCTCGCCGACGGTCGCCTACCTGGCCCCCGAGCAGGTCCGGGGCCAGGCCGCGAGCGCGGCCAGCGACGTCTACGCCCTCGGGCTGGTCATCTACGAGATGTGGATGCAGCGGCCGCGCTACACCGACGCCAACCCGGCCGCCGTGGCTGCGGCGCGGCTCGACGATCCGCTCGACGATCTCCGCGCGGGTCCGGGGCTCGACGCGAGGATCCCAGGCGGGCTCGCGGTCGTGCTTGGTGAGTGCCTCGCGGCCGACCCCGCCGAGCGACCGCCGGCCGCGGTCCTCGCCGAGCGCCTCCGCGAGCTCGCCCTCGACGCCAGCGTGACCGGCGAGTCCGGCGAGGCCGCCGCGCCCGTGGAGCCGCTGACTAGCGCGCGCCACGACAGCCTCGCGGTCTTGCCCTTTCGCTTTCGCGGCCCGCGCGAGTCCGACTATCTCGCCGAGGCCCTCGTCGACGAGCTCGTCGATCTGCTCTCGCAGACCCGCGGCCTGCGGGTGTTCGGCGTCGGGTCGACGGCCCGCTTCACCGAGGCCAGCACCCGCGATCCCAAGCTCGTCGGCGAGGAGCTCGGCGTCGACGTGATCGTCGACGGGACCGTGCTGCTCGCCGGCGATCGCCTGCGAATCTCGGCCCGGCTGATCGAGGTCAAAGACGGGTTTCAGCTGTGGCACGAGCGCTTCGAGGGCTGCTTCGCCGACGTGTTCGAGCTCCAAGATCGCCTCGCCAAGCGGATCGCCGAGGCCCTGCGCGTCGAGCTCGACATCATCGCCCACCGCGAGAGCGTCGAGCCCGAGGCCGTCGAGCACTATCTGCGCGGGCGCCAGGCTCACCTGCGCTGGATCATGTTCGGGCCCGAGGGCGCCCTGGCCCACTATCGCGCCGCGCTGGCTCGCGCGCCGACCTTCAAGCCAGCCCTCGCCCACCTCGCCGCGGCCTCGGTCCTGGCCTGGTTTCAGCCCCACGAACACGACGACATCGACTGGGAGCGCGAGGCCGAGCAAGCCGTCGCGCGGGCCATGGAGCACGCGGCCGGGCTGCCCGAGACCCGCCTCGCGGCCAGCAACCTCGCGGCCCAGCGCGGCGACCACGGTGAGGCCGCCCGCCACCTGCGCGAGGCCCTCGACGTGGCCCCGACCTTCGCCCTGGCCCACGAGTTCTTCGGTCGGATCTCGCTCGAGGCTGGGCGCGTCGACGACGGCCTCCACCACCTGCTGCTCGCCGTCGACCTCGACCCGGCGCTGGGCTACTGCCTCGCCGACGTCGCCCGCTACTACGCGCTGATTGGCGATCTCGACCAGTTCCACGCCCACGCCGGCCGCCTCGTCGAGCTGCTCGAGTTTCACCGGCCCTCGACGGGCATGCTCCACATCCGCGTCGGCGGCTGGATCGGCGATGCGGATCTGATCCGCACCGGGCTCGAGCACCTCGGCGCCGACAGCCCGCGGGTCGTCGGCCTGCGCAGCTTCGGCGAGACCCTGCTCGAGCCACCCTCGGACCAGGCGATCCAGATCCATTACATCCGCTCGCTGTCCGTGGCCAACAGCCCGCGGCTCAAGACCCTCGTCGAGCAGCTGATCGCCGAGGCCAGCGCCTACCATGGCTTCGACGAGCGGGCCCTCGATCACCTCGAGCGGGCGTCGGGCTACGGCCTCGCTGACCTCGTGTGGCTCGACTACTGCCCGCTGTTCGAGGCCATCCGCGGGCATCCGCGCTTTGTCGCGGTCCGGGCCGCGGTTGTCCGCCGCTGCGACCAGGTTCACGCGGCGCTGACCTGAGACGTCCGGTCTGTGGTTCAATACGGGTCATGAGCGATCAGCCTGAGGACGACGACCGCGCGGCCATCCTCGCCCGCCGTAGGCACTTCATCGCCCGGACCCTCGACGGGATTGACTCGCTGCGCGGCGACACCAACGCGCGGACCAAGCGACGCACGCGCGCCGCGGTCTTGACGATGTCGAGCCTGGCGGTCGCGTGTCCCTGCCTCAATGTCGAGCCGCCCGACACCGGCGAGGAAGAGGGCTCGCCCACGGACATGCCCCAAGACGGCGAGACGGGCGAGACGGGCGAGACGGGCGAGACGGGCGAGACGGGCGCGACCGAGACCGGCGCCGGACAGCCGAACGCGCCGGCCGAGAGCGAGCCCGGCGACGCGTCCAAGCCCAAGCCGCAGTAGCGGGTGCAGTTCGTGCGCGCAGGGCCCCTGTCAGGTCGAGGCGGGCCGGGGCTAGGATGCGCCCACGATGGGGGACGACCACGACCACGACCACTCGGCCTCCGAAGACTCGGTCTCCGAAGACTCGGCCTCCGCCAGCTGCTGCCACAGCGAGCACGGCCACCACGGTCACGCGCAGGAGGTCGAGCCGAGCGGGACCAAGGCCTACTACTGCCCGATGTGCGCCGGCGTCGAGTCGGACGAGCCCGGCGAGTGCCCGCGCTGTGGCATGGCGCTCGAGCGGGTCCCGGGCACCGGCGGTGGGGACGAAGACGACGAAGACAACCCCGAACTCGTCGACATGCGTCGGCGCCTGTGGGTCTCGCTGGTGTTCGCGGTCC
>JGI12210J13797_10606937_pt1 | contig 13800 bp, 11 predicted proteins | sample ElkSlonscriptome_3_FD_13797 | JGI IMG/M metagenome (IMG submission 13797)
CGGGCGTCGATGCCCGAGGTCACCGTCATCACCGAGGCGGTGGTCGGCCCCGGGGGCGAGCAGGCCACGGCCGCGGAGCTCGCCTCGCTCGACGCGGGCATGCGCGAGGTGCTGGCGCCGGGCCTCTATGGTCTCGGCTCGGCCGGGCTGCCCGCGCGGGTGGTGGCGGCGCTGGGCTCGGCCGGCCTCACCTTCGCCACCGCCGAGTCGTGCACCGGGGGCGGGCTGGGGGCCATGGTCACCAGCGTGTCCGGATCGTCCGCGGTGTTCCGCGGCGGGATCATCTCCTACGACAACGAGATCAAGCAGGCGCGCCTGGGCGTGCCGGCCGACATGCTCGCCGCCCACGGGGCGGTCTCCGAGCCCGTCGCTCGCGCCATGGCCCGCGGGGCGCAGGCCATGCTCTCGGCCGATCTCGCCGCCGGCATCACCGGCATTGCGGGCCCCGGCGGCGGCTCTGCCGACAAGCCGGTGGGCACCGTGCACGTCGCCATCGCCGACGGCGATCACACCCTTCACCGGGCGCTGCAGCTCCGTGGCAACCGTGGCACCGTGCAGCGGGCCTCGGCGCTGTGGGCCCTCAAGCTCCTGTGGGACCGGCTCGTCGAGCGTGGGGTGGCCTCCGTGGCTGCCCTCGATGCCTGAGTCCCCTTCACCCCTTCGCTCGTCCTCCTCAACCCTCGACTCCAGAGAAGATCGCGATGTCTAGCAGCAGCAGCAGCAAGGAAAAGGACCCCAAAGACCCTCACCAGCAGCGCGACGCCGCCATCGATCTCGCGCTGGCCACCATCGAGAAGCAGTTCGGCAAGGGCTCGATCATGCGGCTCAACTCCGAGGCCAGCATGACGGCGCGGGAGGTCAAGACCATCCCCACCGGCTGCTTGGGCCTCGACATCGCGCTGGGCGTGGGTGGCCTGCCGCGGGGGCGCATCGTGGAGATCTACGGCCCGGAGTCCTCGGGCAAGACCACCCTGGCCCTGCACGCGGTGGCCGAGGCGCAGAAGCTCGGCGGCGTGTGTGCCTTCATCGACGCCGAGCACGCCCTCGACGTGACCTACGCGCGCAAGATCGGCGTGCGCACCGACGACCTGCTGGTCTCGCAGCCCGACTTCGGCGAGCAGGCCCTCGAGATCTGCGACATGCTGGTGCGCTCGGGCGCGGTCGACATCGTGGTCGTCGACTCGGTCGCGGCGCTCACTCCCAAGGCCGAGCTCGAGGGGGAGATGGGCGACTCGCACGTGGGCCTGCAGGCCCGGCTGATGAGCCAGGCCCTGCGCAAGCTCACCGGGTCGATCTCCCGCAGCCGCACCATCGTCATCTTCATCAACCAGCTGCGCATGAAGATCGGCGTGATGTTCGGCAGCCCCGAGACCACCACCGGCGGCAACGCGCTCAAGTTCTACGCCTCGATGCGCCTCGACATCCGCCGGATCGGCGCCATCAAGACGGCCGAGGCGGTGGTGGGCAACCGTACCCGCGTGAAGGTGGTGAAGAACAAGCTCGCCCCGCCGTTCCGCGAGGTGGAGTTCGACATCACCTACGGCGAGGGCGTCAGCCGCGAGGGCATGCTGCTCGACATGGGCGTCGACCAGAACGTCATCGACAAGGCGGGCGCGTGGCTGTCGTACCGGGGCGAGCGCGTGGGGCAGGGGCGAGAGAACGCCAAGGTCTTCCTGCGCGAGAACCCGGAGATGGCGGCGAAGATCGAGGCCGAGATCCTCCAGAAGCACGGCCTGGGCTCGCCGGCCGCCAACGAGGGCAGCGCGGCGGAGGACAAGGCCGCCGCGCCCCAGTCGGTGCCCAAGCCCGAGCCCAAGGCCAAGTCGAAGAACCCGGTGGGCGGGCGTCGACGGGCCCGCGGGGCGTAGGGGCGTAGAGCCTCACGCTCGTCGCCTACCTTGCTATAGAAGGTAGCGGAGGAGTGCTCCGATCGTGGCGTCGGAGCACTCCATTCTCTTCTGCAGCCCTACTGGGTCGCCAGGCGGCGAACGTTCCATCTTGGCTCGGAGCCGAGACGGTTCGGAAGCACTTCCATGGAGAGTTCGAGGATCTTCGGATCATCGAGCAGCACGAGCGCTCGCTGAGGACGAGGTGTGCTGTGGAGGATCTCCGAGAGAGGACGGGCCAAGAATACGGGGTTCAGTCCTGCGTCATGTTCCGAAGTTGCTCGCAGGGTGTAGATCAGGTCGTCGTAGCGAGCGTTCATCTCGTCGAATTTTCGGAAGACGACCTTGCGGCTGAGTCGTCCGAAATCGAATCGAGGCACCGTGCGGAGCTCGATCACCACGTCGGGGTGCAGGCGATCGAGGAGATCGAGGAACCCCTGCTCCGAGGCATCGGTGATGTCGGCGAGCACGAGCACGAAGTTGTCATCGTCGAATGAGAATGACAGCTGCCCTCTCGACTCTGGGACGGTCGGAGATGAATGGTCTTCTTCCACCAGGCGGAGGTGGATGCGGTCACGGTGGCTCATGGTTCAGCCCTCGCGAGTTGAGCTTCTAGCTCAGTGTAGCTCCGGTGCCCGAGGTGGGTTGGGCCGGTCCACTCTTGGCGCCCGATCTTGAACGAGCCGCGCTCGTCTTTGAGTTCGCGTGTCTTCGTAAATGCCCTCGAATAGAGACGGGGGGCTACACCAACGAAAGGACGGAAGAGTACTTTGATGCTCTCACCGGTCTCTTTTCTTCGCTCGAGAGATCTCTTCCAGTCCGAGAGGCGAGTGGTGATGGAGTCGCTGTGCAGAACGAGAGCCTTGCTCTTGGGATAAGGCTCTATGAATTGCACCTCCGAGACTCCCGCCGCCACGAGATGGCGAGCGCAGTAATGGCAAGGAAATGTCGTAACGAAGGCTCGGGTGCCCACTGCCGACATCCCGCGCCTTACGAGGCTGAGTACGGCGTCCATTTCGGCATGCACTGCGCGGCTGAACTCGATGAGCGAGCCGATCGGAGAACTCTTCAGGGCAGCCTCGAGGACATCGTCTGGGATTGCAGATATGTGATTTGTGACGCCTTCTGATCCTCGGAGACTCTTGATGATATTATCGATGATCTCGTATTGCACTCGAGTATTCGAGCAGAATCGATTCAGATGGACGCAGCGACCATCGTCCGTCTCCCCTGGATCGAGGTCACTGGAACCATAAACGCCTCCTCCCGCTTGCGGCACCTCGTTGGTTCCTTGCGAGATGACCTCTCCATTCTCGTTGACGATGGAAGCGCCGACTTGTCGTGAGAGACAGGCGCTGCGGATCTTGGCGCCTTGAGCTGCAAACATCGCTGTCTCGGAGACGTAAGGGCGCTCGACTGTAGAGTGAGTGAGAATCTTCGCTTGCCTTGATGATGACCACATCGTATGCAGGCCCAGCCTCTTTCGACGATTTGGACAAGACACTCTTTAGCTCCTTGGCGACTTCGCTGGTCCCAGAGCCGACGTGGCCAACCACCGCGAAGAACAGCTCACGGGAACTCGAGGCCTGAACGAGCTCCTGCGAGGTGGACCTGCTTCTCGAGCGAACCTGTACGAGGTCGGAAGCCGCATTCTCCGCCATGAGGAAGAGGAGTATAGGATCGGAGCCGCGAGGCTGTCGCGTCCAGCATCGCGGGTTGTCCCGGATGCGCGTCATCCGTGGGAACAGGTTGTGCGCATAGCACGCGAAGATCTGTCGAGCTGAGTCTTACCGGCCCAGCCCGGCCTGCAGCGCCTCGCGCACGTTCGCCACCTCGATGAGCCGCAGCCCCTCGGGCACCGGAATCTTCCGTCGCCCGCGTCGCCTCGCCACCAGCGCGCGCCGGAAGCCGAGCCGAGCGGCCTCGGCCAGGCGCAGCTCGAGCCGGGCGGCTTGTCGCAGCTCGCCGGTCAGCCCGATCTCTCCCACCGCGACCAGCTCGGGCGGCACCGGCCTCCGCATGTGGCTGCTGGCCACCGCCATCAGCACGGCGAGATCCGACGCCGGCTCGAACAGTCGCAGCCCGCCGGCCACGTTCACGAACACGTCCTGGTCGAGCACGAACAGATCGCCGTGGCGATCGAGCACGGCCATCAGCATGGCCAGGCGCGAGGGATCGACCCCCACGCAGTTGCGCCGCGGGCTGCCGCCGCCGCTCTGGGCCAGCAGCGCCTGCACCTCCATCAGCAGCGGGCGCGAGCCCTCGAGGCTGGCGGTCACGCACGAGCCGGGCGCGGCGGCGGGGCGCTCGGCCAGCAGCGCTTGCGAAGGGTTGTCGATGGGGCGCAGGCCCTGGGCCGTCATCTCGAACACGCCCAGCTCCTGGGTGCTGCCGAAGCGGTTCTTGGCCGCGCGCAGCAGCCGGGTGGCCCGGTCCTCGTCGCCCTCGAACGCGAGCACGGCGTCGACCATGTGCTCGAGCAGCTTGGGGCCAGCGAGCTGGCCGTCCTTGGTCACGTGGCCCACCACGATCACGGGCACGCCCTCGGACTTGGCGTAGCTGATGAGCTGGGCGCACACGGCCCGGATCTGGGTGATGTTGCCGGGCAGGCCGTCGTGCGACTCGCTGTAGATCGTCTGGATCGAGTCGACGACCAGCGCGGCGGGAGCGGGGCGCAGCCGCCGGGCCGCGTCGAGCACGGCCTCCACCGAGGTCTCGGCCAGCAGCAGCAAGCGCTCCTCGGCCGCGTGTAGGCGGGTGGCCCGGCCGGCGACCTGGGCGACCGATTCCTCACCGCTGGCGTAGAGCACCGGCCCCACGTTGCGGGCGAGCGCAGCGCTCACCTGCAACAGCAGGGTGGACTTGCCGATCCCAGGCGGGCCGCCCACCAGCACCACGCTGCCGGGGACCAGCCCGCCGCCGAGCACCCGGTCGACCTCGCCGATCCCGCTGCTGCGCCGCGGGCCCTCGTCGATCTCGTCGGCCCGGGTGGCGGGGATGGGCTGCCCGGACCGGGCCGAGAGCACGACCCGGCCCTCGGCCGCGGGCCGCTGCGATTGCTCCTCGAGGGTGTTCCAGGCGTGGCAGCTGGAGCACTGCCCGAACCACTGGGCGCTCACGTTGCCGCACGCGGAGCAGACCCACTGGGACTTGGGCTTGGACTTGGACTTGGACTTGGACTTGGCCATGTCGGGCCATGTCGGCCGGGGGGCGGGGCCACCGGGGGCGGCGCGCTAGAACCGGATGCCCAGCTGGCTCTGCACCGTCTGCACCGCGCGGGCGTCCTCGGTCTGGCCGCCCTCGTTGATCCGGTTGAACGCGCCGAGCGGAAAGGCCACGCCGTACTGCACCTGGAAGAAGATCGGCTCCTTCCGGTCGTGGTAGCGCATCGCGCCGTCGAGCTCGATGCCGTAGCTGTACTTGTCGCCCAGCGTGCTGCGCCGGTGGGTGGCCAGGGCGTACTCCACGTCGACGCGGGCGGAGAAGTTGTCGAAGAAGTAGAACGCGGCCCAGGGCTTGAAGTACGCGGCGTTGGAGACCGTGCCGAGGATCTCCCGGAACAGCAGCATGTCGACGTTGAACGCCGGGTTGAACCGGAAGTTGCTGATGAGATCGTCGCCCTCGCCCCCGTTCACGCCCATCGCGGCGCCGACATCGGGGGCGTAGGGCGAGTTGGCGCTGTCGCCGGTGGCCAGGCCCTGGTCGAAGCCGATGTGGAAGCGGTCCTTGAAGAAGCCGTACTTGAACTCGAGGGCGTAGCCGAAGTTGGCGAGCGTCTTGCGCTCGAGCTGATCGGCGGTGACCGATTCGAAGAACGTGGGGTCGTCGGTGTCGTTGGCGGTGAAGCTGTCGTCGAGCGCCCGGAACGTGCCGAAGTTGCCCGCCGCCTCCAGCTCCACCCGCAAGGTGCGCCAGCCCACCCGCAGCCACAGATCGGGGGTGACCACGAAGGCCCGCCGCGCGACGAGCAGCTCGTTGTAGGGCGAGTCGGCCAGCAGCCCCGCGGCCGCGGCCTCGCGCGAGCCCTCGACCTGGTCGACGTCTTGGTAGCGCAGCCAGGTCATCAAGCCGTAGTTGACCACCGGCGTGCCCAGCGAGAGCTTGCGGCGCAGCATGTCCTGGCTGTCGCGGCGCTCGACCGACAGGCTCCACTGATAGAGGTTGTCGAACTTCTCGGCGGAGAAGGTCTGGCCCACCAGCCGGGCGTTGCCGTACTCGGGGCCGAGCACCTGGGCGGTGGTGGGGCCCGAGGCGGCCCAGTCCCACGACACGGCCAGGGTGTGGGTGCGGCGGCGGTCCTTGCCCAGGTCGAAGGCCAGGCGCACGGAGTCGACCGAGTCGCCGTAGTCGCGATCGACGTGCCGGATGATGTCGGCGTCCTCGCCCCGGGCGTAGCCGTTGCCGTGGTTGGCCACCATGCCCATGCCCCAGCTCCAGGGCATGCGCCCGAACTGGAGGTCGAGCCCGAACCCGAAGTGCATGTGGCCCCACGCCCGCTTCACCACGATGCTGTCGTCGAGGCTGTTGACCCCGGCCTGCGGCGGCACCTGGGTGCGGGTGAACAGATCGATGGGCAGGTTGGGGTTGTCGAAGCGGTAGGTGTCGGGCGTGCTGCCCATCACCACGTTGTCGAGCACGTCGACCTGGCTGTGCACGCTCACCGTGTCGGTGATGTGGAACGAGGGCTCCAGCCGCAGCCGCATGTTGGCGCTGGCCACTCCCTTGCGCCGCCGGCAGCGGGAGGTGGCCCGGTTGCCCGACACGCCCGCGGAGGTCAGGCGGGTGAAGCAGTCGGCGTCGTTGTTCACGAACACGCTGCGGCCGGCCTCCTCGCGCTCCTCGCCCTGCTCGGCCGGGGGCCGGTAGTACTTGTTGGGCAGCGGCTCGAGATCGGCGTCGAGATCGGACAGCCCGAGATCGAGGCGGTGGAAGTAGTCGCCCCGCATGCGCATGTAGCCGCTCAGATCGAACATCTGCACGCGGCGACGCCGAGCGGGCTGAGCGGGCACCGTCTCGATCGGACGGAGGGCCTGCTTGTCCTTGGGGGCCTCCTCGGCGGGGCCCTCCTTCTTCTCCTCGCGCTGCCCCGGTCCGCCGGGCGCACCCGGGCCCGCACCCGGCCCACCGAGGCCAGGCTGGGCTGCCGCCGAGGTGGGGCCCAAGCCCGCCCAGAGCAGCATGCAAACGGGGAGGGTGCGGAGCACCATGGCCCGAGGGCCGCGTGAATACGTGGTGCCGCTCATCAAAGGCGCCGCACGCTAACAGCGCCCCATCGGGGCGTCAACTCACGGTAGGAGGCCGTGGGACGGCTTGGCGCGTCGCTTCGGGCCGAGTGTGATCCTGTTCACGCGTTTCGGGGCCGAGGCGATCGATGAGGCGCGTCAGCCCGCCGGGATCGTCGCGCAGCCGAACTGGATGCTCACGCTGGCGTTGTTCAGGCCCTGGATCTGGTCGCAGGTCTGCGGACAGACCACGATCTTCGTGGGCATCAGGGGATCGTCGTAGTACCAGCCGTCGCTCACGCCGGCGCAGTCGGCGAGGCCGGGGACGTTGCCGATGGGCAGCGTGGTGCCCATGCCGTCTTCGAACTCCACGTTGACCTGGGCCGGGTTGAACTCCTCGCCGTCGGGCGGCGGCGGGATGTCGTACTCGCACGCCAGCGTGGCCCCCGACACGACCTGCATGGAGACCTGGTCGAACACGGGGCCGAAGTTCTGCTCGCAGAGGTTGCCGAACACGCCGCCGGTGAGGCTGGCCAGGTCGATGTAGACCTGCCCCACGTCGGCCGACAGCGGGATCCCGCCCGGGCCGCAGCAGGTGGTCATCACCACCAGGCACTCGAAGGGGTTGGGATCCTCGGGCGCGGCGATGGCGTGGAAGGTGTAGTCCTCGAGGGTGGGGTCGAGCGCCCGGAACATCGTGTCGAAGTCGTTGGCCGAGATCGACGAGTCGTCGTCGGTGACCACGATGACGTGCTTGGCCGCGGTGGGCCGGAAGATCGTCGACCACTGGTCGTAGTGCTGGAGGATCTTCTCCAGGGCGTTGCTGCTGCCCACCCCGTCGGCGATGTGCAGGTAGCTGGGCGGGTTGTCGTCGGCCGGGCACGACCCCGAGCCGATCGGCTGCGGCAGGCAGATGCCCGCGTCGTCGGAGCTGTTGGCCGAGATGAGCGCCACGTGGGCGTCGATGTTGGCCAAGAAGATCTGGCTGGAGAACGCGTTCATGTTGGCCTGCACGAACGCGGCCTCCATGGACATGCTGCCCGAGTTGTCGACCACCACCAGGATGTCGGCGGGCTGGATGCCCACGTCGGCCGTGTCGCTGATGGCGGCGCACTCGTTGCCGGTGTCCACCCCGCCCGACTCGTCGCTGCCGATGTCGAGCTTGGGCCCGCCGCCGCCCTCGGCGGTCTCGTCGTCGCCCATCGTCTCGCCGCCGCCCATCGTGGGATCGGTGGAGGGGCTGGTGCCCGGCCCCAGGGTCACGCTGGAGGGCCCAGACGCGAACGGGTCGCGCCCGTCGTCGCCGCCGCAGGCCCCGATCATCGCCCCGATCATCGCCACCGCGCTCAGGCTGGTCGCCGTGCGCGTCCACTCTACGAATGTCATGGTCATCGTCTTCATCGTCCTGGTCATCGTCCCCCCCCGGGCGAGCGAGTCCGCGGGCCGAGCCCCGATCGCGGGGGAATGATGACGGCTCGCCGTCGGAGATGGCAAGCTCGGGCATGACCTCATGGTGGCAACCCGGCCAGCTGTTGTTCGCCGGCTTCGAGGGCACGACTGTTCCGGCGGATCTCCGCGCTTCTCTGGCCCAGGGACGCGTGGGCGGGGTCGTGCTGTTTTCACGGAACGTCGAGTCGCTCGAGCAGCTGCGAGCGCTGGTCGACGAGCTGTACGCCGCGGCGCCCGACGATCTGCCGCCGCTGCTGGCCATCGACCAGGAGGGCGGCCGGGTGCAGCGGTTGCGCGAGCCGTGGACCGCGTGGCCGCCCATGCGCCACCTCGGCGACCGCGACGAGCCGGCCGACACGCGGGCCTTTGCCGACGCGCTGGCCCGCGAGCTGGGGGACCTGGGCATCCACCTCGACTTCGCCCCGGTGGTCGACGTGGACACCAACCCGGCCAACCCGGTGATCGGCGACCGCTCGTTCGGGCGAGACGCGGCCCGGGTGCGGCGACACGCGGTGCCGGTGATCGAGGGGCTGCAGGCCGGGGGCGTGGCCGCGTGCGCCAAGCACTTCCCGGGGCACGGCGACACCGACGTCGACAGCCACCTGGGGCTGCCGCGGGTGCGCCACGATCTGCACCGGCTGCGCGAGGTGGAGCTGCCGCCCTTCGCCGCCGCCATCGAGGCCGGGGTGGCCAGCATCATGACCGCCCACGTGGTGTTCGAGGCGATCGATCGGCACCGGCCGGCCACGCTGTCGCCCGACGTGATGGCCCTGCTGCGCGAGGAGCTGGGCTACGACGGGGTGGTGTTCTCCGACGATCTCGAGATGAAGGCGGTGGCCGATCACTACCGGCCGGAGCAGCTGGTGCAGGGCTCGTTGGAGGCGGGGGTGGACGCGCTGCTGGTGTGTCGCGTCCGGGGCCTGCGCGAGGAGGTGCTCGCGCGGCTGGAGCGCTTGCCCGATCGCTTGGTGGAGCAGGCCGTCGAGCGGGTGGTGGCGCTCAAGCGGGGCTTCGGGCGGGGGGCGGGTGCCGCGGCGGCGCCCGAGCCCGAGCCCGAGCCCGAGGCGGGGGGCATCATCAGCCTCGACGATGCGGTGGCCCAGGGGTTCGGCAACCCCGAGCCCGACCCCGGGCCGAGCGGCCCTCCCTACGAAGAGCACGAGCAGCTCGCTCGTCGCTTGCGGTCGTGACGTCCCCGCGACCATTCGACGCAGCGACAACCGGTCACTCCTCGGGGCCTCGGGCGACGGGGATCCTGCGAGCATGCGTGCTCCTTCCTTGCTCCTCCCGTTCCTCCTGGGCCTGACCGCGTCGTTCATCGCGTGCGACGACGACGGCGTGGGCGCGCCGTGCAACGACGACGCCGACTGCAAGTCCGGGCTCATCTGCGACGAGCACGACGGCCAGAAATCGTGCCAGGCCGAGCACGGCCACGGCTCCGACGACGACCACGATCACGAGACCGAGGGGCACGAGACCGAGGGGCACGAGACGGGCGAGCACGAGACGGGCGAGCACGAGACGGGCGAGCACGACGGCCACGATTCCTCTGGCGGGTCCGGGCATGCGTCGGAGTCGGGGGAGCACGGCTCGGAGACGGGCGAGCACGGGACCAGCTCCGGCGGCTGAGCGCTCGCGAAGGCGAAGTCATGCGCGCTCGGCCGAGCGCGCATGCCGCTTCATCACGGAGCGGGCGTGGGAGCGACCGGGGAGGGGGCGCAGACAGCCCGCCCGGCCCGGGGTAGCCTCGCCGCCGATGCGGCAGTACCTCGAGCTGCTCGGCGAGATCCTCGAGCACGGCGCGGTCAAGGGCGATCGCACGGGCACGGGCACCCGCAGCCTGTTCGGCCGGCAGCTGCGCTTCGATCTCGCCGAGGGCTTTCCCTTGGTCACCACCAAGAAGGTCCACCTGCGCTCGATCATCCACGAGCTGCTGTGGTTCCTGCGCGGCGACACCAACGTCGCGTACCTCCAAGAGCACGGGGTGAGCATCTGGGACGAGTGGGCGGACGAGGGCGGTGACCTCGGGCCGATCTACGGCCACCAGTGGCGCTCGTGGCCCAGCCCCCAGGGGGGCTCGATCGACCAGATCGCCGCGGCCATCGACCTCATCCGCCGCGAGCCCGACTCGCGCCGGATCGTGGTGAGCGCCTGGAACCCGGCCGACCTGCCCCGCATGGCGCTCGCGCCCTGCCACTGCCTGTTCCAGTTCTACGTGGCGAACGAGCGGCTGTCGTGCCAGCTGTATCAGCGCAGCGCCGACGTGTTCCTCGGAGTGCCGTTCAACATCGCCTCGTATGCGCTGCTCACCCTGATGGTCGCCCGGGTCACCGAGCTGCATCCCGGGGAGTTCGTGCACACCTTCGGCGACGTGCACCTGTACGCCAACCACGTCGAGCAGGCCCGCACCCAGCTGTCGCGCACGCCCCGAGCCGCCCCCACCATGCACATCCAGCGCACGCCCCCTTCGATCTTCGACTTTCGCTACGACGACTTCGAGCTGCGAGGCTACGAGCCGCACCCGCGGATCAAGGCCCCGGTGGCGGTCTGAGGGCGAAGACGATGCGGGTGACCATCATCGCCGCGGTGGCGGCCAACGGCGTGATCGGGCGCGAGGGTGATCTGCCGTGGCGCCTGCCGGCCGATCTGCGCGCGTTCAAGCGGCTGACCATGGGGCACCACGTGGTGATGGGGCGCAGGACGTGGGCGTCGATCGGCCGGCCGCTGCCGGGGCGCACCCTGGTGGTGCTCACCCGCGATCGGCACGCGGCGATCCCGGGGGTCACGGTGGTCCACGATCTCGAGGCGGCGCTCGCGGTGGCCGAGGCGGCGGGCGACGACGAGGCGTTCATCGCGGGGGGCGCACAGGTGTACGCCGCGGCGCTCCGTCGCGCCGATCGCATGCGGCTGACCCGGGTGGAGGCCGAGGTCGCGGGCGACGTTCGGTTTCCGCCCTACGACCCCACGGCGTGGGTCGAGGTGGCTCGCGAGGAGCACGCGGTCGACGAGCGACACGCGTATCCCTTCGCCCTGTGCACGCTCGAGCGCCGGAAGGCCTGAGCGGTTCACCGAGCCTCTCTCTCTCCTCGCCGCCGATCGCCGCCCCCGCTGACGACGTTCGTCGAAGAGGACACGCCTCGCGGCGCCACCGCAGCCACGACGGAGCGGTGGATGGCCGCCCGCTCACCCCCGGGTAGCGGTCCCAAGCCTATTGTGTGCGCGAAGAGCGTTGCGGATACTTGGTGCGTTGGGTTCGTTCGCCTCTTCCCTCACCGCCCAGGAGCTCGCTCATGCGCCATCGTCCATCGTCCTTCGTGTCCTGCTGCTGCCGCGGGAGGGGTCGGCTCGGTGTGGCGGGGCTGGTCGGGGGGCTGGGGCTGGGGCTGTCGCTCCCCGCGCAGGCTGCACCGGTCGCGCCCCGCGGGCCGGTGAAGCGGGAGGTCCCGACGGCGCCGACCGTGGTGGGTGACGCCGAGGTCGGGGTGTTCGCCGAGAGCCGGCGCGACGAGAACGTGGCCTCCGTCTCGCCGCAGGTTCGGATGGGCATCCGGCCGCGGCCCGAGGTGGAGCTGCACGTGAATTTCGGGGCCGTCTCCGTGTTCCGGGACACGCCCGAGGGGCGCACCCAGGACGCGCGCCCCAGCAACCTCGGCTTCGGGGTCAGCGGGGTGATCGATCGCCGCGAGGATCGCTGGCGCTACGCGAAGGTCGGGTTCTCGTTCGTGATCCCCTCGGCCTACGCCACCTCGCCCTCCGAGGTGGAGGCCTACGAGTATGCGCTGGGCGGTCGGGTGGGCTGGGACCCGTGGTCGTGGACGCCGCAGACCTTCGGGCTGGTGGTGCCGGCCGAGGCCCGCGCCCAGGTGGGGCGGCGCTGGGTGATCGGCACCGACGGGGCGATCGCCGCGCTGCTGCCGAGCGCGGGGCGGACCGATGGCATGGCCGCCGCCGCCCAGATCGCCGCCCAGGCTCGCCTCCTCACCCGGCGGTTCGGGCTGGGCGTGCGCCTGGCCGCGGTGTGGAACGGGCGGCACCCCGACGACCAGAGCCAGGCGGGGGTGTCACCGTTCATCGACACCAGCCTGTGCCGGCGCAGCTCCGGCCGGCGGCTCCGCGGCGAGCGGGCCCGCACCTCGAGCGCGTGCCCCCTCTACGCCACCGGTCGGCTGAACATCAACCTCGACGGCCCCTACGGGTTCTCCGGCGAGGACGCGATGCGGGTGTGGGGCGTGCAGATCGGTCTGGGCTGGGCGGTCTACTAGGGACACCCGCGAGGCCGCGAGGCCGCGAGGCCGGAGTGTTTCGATCCTCGCGACGCGTTGCGGCGTGATGGGTCGTCATCCTTCGTACGCGAAGCGAAGCGAAGCACAAGGGGAGGGCGAGCGATCCTTCGTCGTTTCCTTCGCGTTCGCGCGCGCGAACGCGAATGAAACGACGTCGCGCATGCGCGCGTGAACCCCCTCGGGCGCACGGGAGGAAGCCCTCCCGGGGGAGTCCCGGGGTGGTGGGGGGATGCACGCGGACGGGAGCGATCGTGGTGGTGTCCGCGGGCCCGGTTTCGATCATGGAACACCGGAGGCGGTGGCTCGCGTCACTCCCCGCCGGGCGGGGATGCGGTGTAAACTCAGCCGTGCTAGACCAGCGACGCGGTCCCGCGTCGCGGATGAACTGTCACTCTCGGCTTGTGAACGCCACCCTCGAACCATAGTCTGGAACCCACCATGCGAAGCTCCGCCCTGACCTTCTTGTTTGCCCTGGTCGCCCCGCTGTCGCTGGGCTCGATGGCCTGCTTCCTCTCGACCGACGGGGGCGACTACGAGGAATCGTACGGCACCGGCGGCTGCCAGGTCGGCACCGAGGGCTGTCAGTGCACCTCGGGCGGCGTGTGCAACCAGCCGTTCATGTGCAACGACAACTTGAACATCTGCGTGGCCGATCTCTGCCCGGTGGGCACCGAGACCTGCGCATGCACGCCGATGGGCTCGTGCGACGAGGGCCTGCTGTGCGCCTCCGATGTCTGCGTCGACGCGGGCTGCTCGGCCGGCACCGAGGGCTGCCAGTGCACCGATGGCGGCGGCTGCGATCCCGGCCTCGATTGCCTCTCCGGGCTGTGCGTCGACGCCAGCACGGCCGACGACACGGTGGGCGATACCTCCGGGGCGAGCACCTCGTCGTCGTCGTCCTCCGATGGCGCGGTGGCCGACGAGACCACCGCGGGCGAGGCCGGAACCACCGGCGGCAGC
>JGI12210J13797_10771298_pt1 | contig 13791 bp, 15 predicted proteins | sample ElkSlonscriptome_3_FD_13797 | JGI IMG/M metagenome (IMG submission 13797)
CCGGCATTGCTATTACCGCTCTTGCTGCCACCGCCAAGACCACCGGCATTGCTGTTACCGCTCTTGCTGCCGCCGCCAAGACCACCGGCGTTGCTGTTGCCGCTCTTGCTGCCGCCGCCAAGACCACCGGCGTTGCTGTTGCCGCTCTTGCTGCCGCCGCCAAGACCACCGGCGTTGCTGTTGCCGCTCTTGCTGCCGCCGCCAAGGCCGCCGGCATTGCTGTTGCCGAGACCGGCATTGACGTTGCCGCTTTTACCGCCGACGCCAAGCCCATGCCCTCTGGCAGCTTCGTTTCTGGTATTGCGGGTGGTTGCCTCAGCTAACTCATCTGCTGAAAAATCGGCATTTTTCTTCGCCTTGCCCACACCCCACGCCCGGCCGAGACCGAGCACCGAAGGATGCACATTCAGTTCGTAGGCAATTTCCCCCCATCCCATACCGGAGGTACGCATCCCTTCGATATCTTCAGCAAGAAGACCGGTTACTCCAGCCAATTCATTCATATAGTCGTCCTGTAGCTCAGCAAGCTCGGCAAGCTGTTCCGGCGTAGCTGGCTCTTCCTGGGCATCAAGGGTCTCCTGAAAGGCCTCAACGGCACCCAAGGCATTCTGCACGTCGCTGTTCTCCAATGCCGCCTCTTCCGCCAGTTGAGCTGCATGCGCAGCCTGGGCGGGATTCTGATAATAGCTTTCCACAGTCTCCACAGTCCCATCAGCTTCGTCGGCCAGCGTCGAGGTCGCTGCCAGGAAGACTATTCCCAGAACCACCGATGAGAAGCATGTCATACATCTCCGCCGGCGATGCAGTTTGATTGTTGTCTTCGTGTTGCTTGTATTCATGTTGCATTCCTCCTGTTGTCAACACTTTGCTGACGTGTAAAAACCAGTATGCTCTGCGATAATTGTGTTTGATTCGGATCGGAAAGCGTTTCGGCGGTAGCAAACCAGCTTGTCCGTATCGGTATTAGCTCTCCAGCCTCACCATATTCGCTAAGTTGCCTGCGGATGGCAAGGGCCACCTCTCGAGCCTGGGCTCTGCTTCGCTCATCATAGGCGACTATATGCAGCTCGTCTGCTCTGCTTTTTTCAAGAACGGCGGCAAGCCGCTCTATTTCACCTCGCTGGGAGGCTGATTCTGTCACCAGCAGAGCGGACATATTCAGCACCAGTCGATGGACACCGATCCTATAGATACGGTACCTGTAGTCCCCCAAGGTATGGAGATGCTCCACCGCCCTCCAGGCCCATTTACCGGTACGGTACTTTTGCAGATAGTCTCTGAACGCCTGTTTCTCTCGGCTCACATCGCCGAGTTTGTGATAGACGAGAGCCTTGTTGTAAAGGGCCTCCGGCACATTAGGGTCGTGGTCGAGCACCCACTGATAGCTGGCCAGTGCCTCTTTGTATTTGCCCTGTTCAAATGAGTTGTGTCCCAGGTTGAGGTGTGTCGGCAGATGATCGGGGTTATAGCGGACCGTGCGTACATAGCTTTGCCGCTCAAGATCGCTCTGGCCCAGCGTCCAATAGGCGACGCCCTGCCAGTGGCTGAATTCGGCACTGGTGGGATCCTGCTCCACGGCCTTTACCAGGTAAGGAAGGGCGGCCTCGCCCCGGTCACCGGCCAGCAGTCCCCGACCGATCAGATAGTTGGCCCTGGGATTCTCAGTCATAGCAGAGGCAAGAGGCGTTTCAGAGCCGACATTGCGCTCCGTAACCATGCCGGCCCAGAAACAAAGCGCCAGGGCGGCCGCAGTCGCCGCAAGCTGCAACGGTTTGAGATGCAAGGCATAGGGTCTGTGCAGCCAGCCCCACAGTCGCTGCCCGAAGCTCGGGCGATGCGTGTCGATCCGATGCAGTATCATCTCACGCAGGAAGGCTGGCGGTTCTGATTCACGGTCCACCCGTAAAAGCTCCTCCAGCTGTTTATCACTCCAGTTATTCTCGCTCACTGCCGCCTCTTTCTTCCCCGATAATACTTCTCAGGCTCTCGAGCCCTCTTTTAATACGCATTTTCACAGCACTCTCGCTGAGGTCAAATGCCTCGGCAACCTCCCGTACTGACTGGCTGTGTCGGTATCGTAAGATAAGTATCTCTCTGGTCTGGGGGGATAACCCCAGCAGGGCTCGTTCAACCTGCCGGAGTTCGTCCCGGAGCTCTATCTGGTCGTGCTGTCCGGCCGCTGCTGCTTCGACCGCTGTTTGCCGGACAATGTGGTGCCGTGACCAACGAAGGCTGCGTTTTCTGGCCCAGTCTCCTGCGAGATTAACGGCCAGTTTATACAACCACGGGAAAAAACGTTTTTCCGTGTCAAAGGTCCGCAGCCTGTCGAATGCTTGAAAAAACGCATCCTGGGTAAGGTCTGCGGCCTCCTCGCTGTTGCGCGTATACCGAAACATCAGGTTATACACCGGACGCTGATAGCGATCCACCAGCACCGCATAGAACTCCTTTTCACCAGCCAGGACCTCTTTGACTATTTCTTCGTCAGAATACATAGGACCTGGAAGATATCACTTATCCCCTGTGATATGCGATTATACCCAGATATACGTTCGACAGAAGATTTGGTCACATTCTTCCCAAGATTTTTTTTCAACATTCATTAAATATCTCTACATCGTCAGTCGGTTTGTTTGTGCAACCGTTACGAGAAGAACGATCAGCACGTCTTCATTATTGTGCTTGCGTCAAGAAAAACCGAACCGATTCATCAACGGAAACTTTCCTGCCCAAAACATTTCGCTGCTCGGCAACGTCGAACCAGCTGATGCGGATGCGTTTATGCCGCTTCAGCGCAGGAAAACTCTCCTGAATATAGTTTCTGATGCTCAAGGCCCTTTTTCTGGCGAGTTCCCTGTTGTTGAGCTGGTAGACCACAACCTGCAGCACGCCGCTTTTCATGTTGTTGACCACGGTACCGACGAGATCCAGCGATGGCAGGGCATATTCAGCCAGTTCAGCCGTAAAGGGTACGAAGCCTATATCGGTAAGCGTCACCGTTCTTACCCCCAGCCGATGGTTGCGGAAAGAGTGATCGTCGAGACTGTTGAGCCTCTCAGTGGCAACACGGGCAAAGGCTCCGGCAGGATAGGCCCGGAGATACTGCAGCCAGGCTACCCTCTCCTCCGGTACCCTCTGCAGTTTTCTCAGGATCACGGCCCGGTTGTAAAGCGCCTGGGGAGTGTAATGCCAGAGTTCGACGGCCTTCTGGTAGAGGGCCAACGCCTCTTCATACTCTCCGGCTTTGAGGAGGTTGTTGCCGAGATAGGTGAGGGCTTGAACGTGGCTCTCATCCTGGGCCAGCGCTTGACGGTAGCTTTGCCTCTCTTGTGCCTGATCTCCCACCTCCCCATAGGCGACACCGAGCCAAAAGTGATACGCCCCTCTCTTCGGGTTGAGTCCGGCGGCCTTTTCCAGGTAAGGCAGCGCCTGCCGCGCCTTGTTATCGGCCAACAGGAAGCGACCATAATAATAGTGCGCCTCGGGATTATAGGGATCTGCCTGTACCGCCTGGAGAAAGGTCTCCCTGCCCTCAGCATACTTGTTCTCCTGAAGATAGAACTCTCCCTGGATATTGTACTTCAGACTGCTGCCAAAATCTTCCACGGCAGCGCAGCCGCCTAACAGCAAAACCATTGAGGCCAGCAGTGTTACTATTCTCAACATAGTCTCCCTCATTCGTGTTACGGACTTATCATGGATATTCTGTATCAGCGAAAAGTTTAAGCATACTGTGACCACGAAAAAAATAAAACACTATTTCCATCTCCCGAACACATCCAACCCCCTTGCCGCTACAACGTTGCCATGTACAATGTGCAACGCGACCACCCACCGCTGGACAATTGCTGCCATTCATAGTAAAGCAGAGTAATCTCTCAATTTCAGGATATTGTTTATGACACTCTCCAATCCGGAGCTCGATCTCGCCGGAGCTTACGTACGCGAGACCGGAACACACCTTTTCCTCACCGGCAAGGCCGGAACGGGAAAAACCACCTTTCTTCGCAACCTCAAAAATGACTGCGTCAAGCGGATGATCGTCACCGCTCCCACCGGAGTTGCCGCCATCAATGCCGGCGGTGTCACCCTTCATTCGTTTTTTCAATTGCCCTTCGGCCCCTTTCTCGGTGACACTGATCGAGGCAGCGCATCGCGCTATCGTTTCAGCAGGGAAAAAACTGCAATTATCAAAAACCTTGATTTGTTGATCATCGATGAAATCAGCATGGTCAGAGCGGATCTGCTCGACGGTGTCGATCATGTATTGCGCAGGCTGCGCCGCAGCAAAAGGCCCTTCGGCGGTGTCCAGCTGCTGATGATAGGTGACCTCCACCAGCTGCCGCCGGTAGTCAAAAGCAATGAGTGGCAGCTGTTGGCAGACCGCTATAACTCGCCTTTCTTTTTCAGCAGCCATGCCCTTGGCCAAAGTCCAATGACCACCATCGAGCTCAGCCATATCTTTCGCCAGACCGATGATGATTTTATCGATATCCTCAACAGAGTGCGGGACAACCGCCTCGATGACGCCGCCCTGACACGCCTCAACTCCCGCGTCGACACTGCTTTTGCAGACTCAAAAGATAAAGGATGCATAACCCTCTGTACCCACAACAGCAAGGCCGACGCTATCAACACACAACAACTCGCCGCCCTGCCAACACCGCTGCACCGGTTCCAGGCGAGCGTGGAAGGCAACTTTCCCGAACAGACCTATCCCGCCTCCGCCAATCTGGAGCTGAAAAAGGGCGCCCAGGTCATGTTCATCCGCAATGACGCCTCACCTGAAAAACGCTATTTCAACGGAAAAATCGGGATGATAGTCAAAATGGCCGACGACTTGGTCGTGGTCAAGTGCCCGGAAGAATCTGGAACCATCGAGGTTTCGTCGGCGACCTGGGAGAACATCGAATATTCGCTCGATCAGCAAAAGCAGGAGATCGTTGAGAAAAAAGTCGGCTCCTTCAGCCAGTTCCCCCTGCGACTGGCCTGGGCCATAACCATCCACAAGAGTCAGGGACTGACCTTCGACAATGCCGTCATCGACGCCCAGGCAGCCTTTGCTCATGGACAGGTCTATGTGGCCTTGAGCCGCTGCCGCAGCCTAGAGGGCTTGAAACTCACCGCATCAATCGAACCACGCATGCTGAAAACCGATACGGCAATTCTCGATTTTACCGCCGCATTCCACAATGCCAGACCTGACGCCGAAGGGCTCAAAAAAGAAAAGATCGCCTATCAGCAGCGACTGATACTGGAATGCTTCGATTGCAATGAGCTGCGCTCACTTCTGCGCAGGCTTATATCTCTTATTAGCGGGAACCGAAACCTTCTCCAACTCACCGGCCTTCTCCATCCAGCCGCGCTGCAGCAGGAAGCCGAAGATGCAATTTTCACCGTCACCGTCAACTTCCAGAAACAGCTGCAGGGACTCTTCCTGCCGACAACGCCCCCGGCAGAAGACCCCCGGATTATAGAGCGGCTGACCAAAGCCTCCGCCTATTTTCAGGAGAAACTGACAACCGTCCTCACTCCCCCTCTCGCCGCCTTGCAACTGGAGACGGACAACAAAGAGCTTGAGAAAAAAATCCTTCGCCTCCAGCAGCTGCTTGCAGAAGAATTGGCCGTGAAACTGGCCGCTGTCCGCTGCTGCAGCACGGGTTTTTCCCCCGCAGATTATTTACGGGCTGTGACCGCCGCATCTGTTGCCGCCCAGAAAAAGCCGCTGAAAAAAGAGCCGGTCTACAGTGAAACCGATATCGCCCATCCCGAGATTTTTATACGCTTGAAGGAATGGAGAGCAAACAAGGCGGCAGAGGAGAACATCCCCCATTATCAGGTACTCCACCAGAAGACCCTTGTGCAGATCGCGGTCAACCTCCCCGAAACCATCACCGAATTGGAAGAAATCAAAGGAATCGGTGACAAACTCTCGCAAAGGTATGGAGAGGAGCTGGTAGCCATGGTCGCGGCCTATCGAAGGCAGCATGGTATTACCGAGGTGCAGCCTCCGCCAAAGTCCACGGTTGAGCAACCAGAGACCGCCAGAACCACCGGTGTTGATACCAAAGACAAGACCCTTGAACTTTTCCGGCAGGGACTGACTCTGGAAGAGATAGCACTTCAGCGGCAGCTCAGCCGCCAGACCATAGAGAAACATATAGCCCATCTCATTCAATCAGCGAAGATAGAACTCGATTCGGTGATGCCTGCCGAGAAGGCATCCAGATTACACAAACAGATAGAGACGATGAGGGATGAAAAACTCAGACAGATCAAGGAGGCTCTGGACGAAGAGTGCTCTTACGGCGAAATCAACTTTATTCTGGCGCACCTGCACCGTGTCACCACTTCATGAACCCGGAAACGACAGACCATGGACCATCCTCAATTGAAAATAATCGGCACACTCCACTGCGGTATACACAGTCTACAAGAAGCACCGAAAAATTATGATATCTCCGAACATACCGGAACCATCGAGATAGAGTCTCAGTATCACGAGGCTCTCGACGGTATAGAAAAAGGCCAGACGGTGGTCGTCCTCTGCTGGCTCCACCAGGCAGACCGTGATGTCCTCACGGTATATCCCAGGGGAGACCGTTCACGCGGACTGCGCGGCGTCTTTGCCACCCGCAGTCCTGCCCGTCCCAACCCGATTGCCATCTCCGAGTTCGAGATCCTGGAGAGACGAGACACTCTCCTCACGGTGAAGGGTCTTGACATCATAGATGGTACGCCGGTCATTGACATCAAAAAGAAGATCTGACTCCCCCTCATGCTCAGCAACTCATTCGGAGATTGGGTGATCTTTTCCCGGGACGCCATAAACCCGTACCTGGGGGCTTGACTGCAGCCGTCCTGGCTGCAGGGTACCGACGTGGCCAGCGCACTCTTCAAAGCAACGTTTTTTTCGGTATACGCAGGTATGGTCCATCCCTGGTCTTCCCATCGAGCAGAACATCTCAACTCAGCAAATATTCGGGGTAATGCTATCGATACCATGGCCGTATATCGTCTGGCGGTTTGATATTTTCCCGTTCATCACTACTGTTCATTTACGGGCTTTTTTATGAACGGCAAAGATACTTTCATGCTTTTTGCGGCCCATCTGGCGATTTTCTGTCCCAGACAAAGAGACAAACCCCAACTCGGAGGGAGAAAATGACCAAGGCGATCATGATACACGAAACTGGCGGACCCGAAGTGTTATCCTGGGTTGCATACGATCCTGGGGCACCGGCGGAAAACGAGGTTCGAATTATCCATGAAGCCATCGGCCTCAATTTTATTGACGTCTACCATAGAACAGGACTCTACCCCCTGCCTTCCCTACCAGCCGTCCTGGGCCTTGAAGGAGCCGGCATTGTCGATGCTGTTGGCGACAATGTCGAGGAATTCGTTAAAGGCGACCGGGTCGCCTATGCCGGAGTACCTCCAGGCGCCTATGCCGAAGCCAGGTGCCTCCCCGCCCATCGCCTGGTCAAGCTGCCCCAGGAGATCTCCAGCCGCGATGCCGCGGCCATGATGCTCCAGGGCATGACGGCCCGCTATTTGCTCAAAGGCTGCTATGCGGTGGAAGCGGGAAGTACCATCCTCATCCATGCCGCTGCCGGCGGAGTAGGTTCAATCCTCTGCCAATGGGCCAACCATATCGGCGCCACCACGATCGGTACGGTCGGCAGTACGGAGAAGGCGGCCTTGGCCAGCCAGAACGGCTGCAACCATACGATTCTCTACCGTGAGGAGGATTTCGTCGAAGCCGTGGGCAGCATCACCGCAGGACGAGGCGTCGATGTCGTCTACGATTCCGTCGGCAAATCGACCTTCATGAAGTCCCTGGACTGCCTGCGCCCCATGGGGAGCATGGTTTCCTTCGGCCAATCATCGGGATCGGTAGAGGCTTTCGACCCCGGCATACTTGCCGGTAAAGGCTCGCTCTTTCTCACCAGGCCGAGCCTGATGCACTATACGGCAAAACGCCAAGACCTTCTTGCCCATGCCGGTGATCTGTTCGAGGTTGTTCTTTCAGGGGCGGTTACCATAGCAGTAGGCCAGGAATACGCCCTCAAGGATGCCGCACAGGCACACCGTGACCTCGAGGAAAGAAAGACCACGGCCAGTACGGTCCTTCTTCCCTAGGGCCTAGGAGCCTGTCGGAGTATGCCATTTTCGCCCATATCTTCGTTATTTCCAGAAAATCAATGCTCGCCTATTACCTCTATGGTCGTGCTTGATTTGCTGATAACGCCGTAATCAGATAAAAAATATACGTCGTTTATTGGAGAGGAGGAATGTAACAGTTCATACAATTCACAAAGAATGATGGAGAGGACTATTTTCAGTCTACAAGCGTATCGATATGGCCTGCCATCCTTCATCACTTGCGTGATCGGTAAGAGCATTGCCAGTCACTGTTCTTTTATACCAGCAAACCATCGCAACTCGTAAAGTATTCAGACTAAAGCTTTTCAGGAGGAATCATGAGTGAAATAGATCGCATCCTTGTTCCCGTCGATCTTGAACGCCACACCAGAAAACTCGTCGACTTCGCCGTCGACATAGCCAACAAACTTGATGCCGAGATTGTTGTGTTTCATGGAATACAGAGTAAAGAAGGCGGTGCCATGGCCGATATGGGACAGCTGGCTCTGGCCGGAGTTTCCGGCGAGCAGTTGCAGTCGACCCACGCCGATGAAGCCGGTAAAAAACTCGAAGAGATCGCCAGCGAGATCGAGGGCAGATGTAAGAAATGTGAAAGCGCCCTAGTCACAGGCGACGTTGTCGACGAAATCGTTGCCTACGCCCAAAAACACAAAGCCGATCTTATCATCATCGGTTCCCATGGCAGGAGAGGACTTGATCATATTCTCCTGGGAAGCGTAGCAGAGCGGGTCATCAAAAGATCCCCCTGTCCGACCTTGATCATGAACCCTTATCGGTAGCCCGCATACGTCAGGACAAACTGGCAAATCATCCGCTCAGGTCTTCGATATTAAACATATACCTGATCCCCCCAGAGACTCGGCCTAGCCAAAATTATGGGAAGACAGGGGGTGCTCTTTTCACGGGCGTCTGCAGCCTGGACGGCTGCAGTCGAACCCCTGGGATGGGTCCATGGTGTACCGGAAAAAGAGTATCCCTGGCTCAGACTGAGTTGCTGAGAATAAGGGGTAATCCTAAAAGGTTAAGAACTTTTTAGGAGTCTCTTTTCCCCTTAGGCCTCCAACGAAAGAGGCTTAAGGGGAAAATTCGACTACTCGAGACAGGTGGTCGTTTTTTTTACGGTAGGCAATATGCACTGCAGGTTGCCAAACCGCTACCGAACCTCTACGAACTGCATGAAAGCGTCGAACATCCGGGGCGATTACGGGCCCACTCCGGTCGTTTGGCGGCAAAGTGTTGCCGGTCCGGCTGTTCGTCATAGGGATTTTTCAGCAAATCGAGCAGCTCGCCCACCAGCTGATTATCACCCTCCTCGGCTTTATCTATGGCCATCTGCGCGAGATAGTTGCGCAACACGTACTTGGGATTGACTCCGTTCATCCGCTCCCGTCTCCGCTTTTCAGACTCACCAGCACTCTGCAGCCGCAGCCGGTAGTCGCGCAGCCAGGCGAAGAACCGCTGGCAATAGTCTCCACTCGTTTCCTCCGGACTGTAATAGGCCTCCAACAATACTGCAGGCACTTTCTCTTGGGCCTCGCTCACACTTTCGGCATCGACTTCTGCCAGCTTTCTGAAAAAAATGGTCATGTCCGTTTCCGTCAGCTGCAGGATGTCGACAAGCTCGCCTATAAGCCGGTCATCCGTGTGGGGCACAAAGGAGTCCAGCCCTATCTTGGCGGCCATCATGTCGTTCCATCCGTCCAGAAACAGTCTGTTGTATTCACTCAAAGCCTCCTGCAGCGGCTTTACATCCTTGATGAGCGGGTAGATTGCATTGGCCAGCTGCACCAGGTTCCACTGGCCCATCTGCGGCTGGTTGGCATAACTGTATCGTCTGCCATGGGCATCGGTGGTATTCGGCGTCCAATCGGATTGATATCCTTCAAGCCAGCCATAGGGTCCGTAGTCTATGGTCAGACCGAGAATGGACATATTATCGGTATTCATAACGCCGTGGACGAAGCCGACCCGCATCCAGTGAACGATCAACTGGGCGGTGGTCCGGCAGACCTGGTGAAACCAGTCGATATAGGCCTGCGCACCAGCCCCGCCAAGATGGGGAAAATCGGTGCGCAGGGTATAGTCCACCAGCCTCTGGAGAAGGTCTGTCTCACCTCTTGCTGCAAGGATCTCGTAATTGCCGAAGCGGAGGAAGGAAGGTGACATCCGGCAGACTACAGCTCCCGGTTCCTCCTTGATGCGACCATCGTAGAACATATCTCTTTCCACCAGCTCACCGGTGGTTATGACACTGAGAGCCCGGGTCGTGGGAATGCCGAGATGATGCATGGCTTCACTGCAGAGAAATTCCCGAATGGATGAACGCAAAACGGCCAGGCCGTCGGCCTGGCGGGAATAGGGCGTGGGCCCTGCCCCCTTGAGCTGCAAAATCCACCTCTGGCCCCGGGCGTTGATAACCTCCCCAAGATTTATGGCCCTGCCGTCTCCCAGCTGCCCGGCCCAGTTGCCGAACTGATGGCCACCGTAGCACATAGCGTATGGATCCATTTCCGGAAGGAGCTGATTGCCTGCAAAAATCTGGGCGAAGAGTTCTGTTGTGCATTCCTCTGCGGTCAAATCGATGAGGCCTGCGGCCTCGAAACTGCAGCTTACCAGCCGGGGTTCGGCAACCGAGGTCGGTTTGACCCGGGAATAGCAGGCACCGGTTACCTGCCGGCGATAATTTTCGGACTGCGGATCAGCTGGGAGTTCGCCGACGAAACGATTGTCAAAGGTAAGTGATTGCAGGGAAGCGGCGGTGGTCGACATGGTCATGATGGCTGGCCTTTTTTCGGTTCAGGGAGTAGACAGTGTTGCCTTCTACACTGTCTACAACCCTAACCATACCACCTCCTGGTGACAAGAGTACCGCCCCTTCACCCTGTACCTCCACCTCATCCCCCCCCCGCCACAAAGGGTGGAATCTCACACAAGACACTTCTCCCTTTAGCGGCTACCGCTCGCGGGCAAATAAAGACTCCACGCTCCTGCGGCTGTCGAGCAGTTCATGACGCTCTTCGCTGAATATCTCCAGAGTAAGGGTGTCGTCGTAACCTCGCTGCCGAAGATTGGAGACCAGGGAGGCAAAGTCGATGGTCCCCTGGCCGACCGCAAGATGTTCATCCCCGCCTCCTCTGTTGTCAGAGAGATGCAGATGGCCAATTTTGTCTGCAAAGCGGTCAACGAATCCGCGCAGCCGGCTGCCGCTGCGATCATCTATATGGGCGTGACCGCTGTCCAGGGTCAGAAGCACGTTCGGAAATCTCTCGAATATTGCGAAGAAATCCTCCGGTTCTACGGCAAGAATATTACGCGGCATCATATTTTCCAGACACAGCGGCATATCTCGTTCCGCCGCCGCCTCCACCATCTTCTCAAAAAATTCAAAAGCCAGTTCCTTTACCGTCGGCACCACGAAGAGGCCCATGCCAGAGGCCATCGGCGGGTGCAGCACCACCTTTTCCGCGCCAAGCTCGGCCGCCAGATCAAGAGAGAGGAGCATTTCCCTCTGCGATGCTTTTCTGATGCTTTCGGTAAGATCGGCGGCAGAAACAAACGTCGGCAGATGGCATACCAGTCCCAGACCGGCATCCTGCAAAGACTTGGTGATCGCCAGCCTGTGTGTCAGGAGTACGGAAAAATGCGCCATCGGCGGATCCATTGCCAGTTCGAGATAGTCGAAGCCCAGGCCGGCAACTCTATCGATTTCGTCGAGAACGGGAACAACAGGGAAATTCATGGCGCCATATCGCATCGGACCACCTTGAGAAATTCACGACGAGAACAGCTTGCCAACAAGCCACAGGAGAAATGAAACGACACCACTGACGAGTATCATGCTGGTGACAGGGAGGAAAAACAGGAAATTTTCACGATGGATACGAATATCTCCAGGCAGGTTGCCAAACCAGCTGAAAATATTGCCGTAGATTGACACCAGTGCACCGACGACAACCAGCACTACACCGACGGTCGCAATGATCTTACCGATATGCTCCATGGTCTCTTCCCTGCAGCTCTGCCACTACTGTCACACTCATCCGCAGATTCCGGAAAAAACTACAGCCACCATTCCAAGGGAAGAAAACGATTAGTAATTGACTTCCACTCGCCGGTTTTTCTGCCGGCCTTCCGGTGTAGTATTGGGGGCAACGGGCATATTCTCGCCGAATCCGTGCGTTTTCAATCTGGCCTGATCAATGCCGTTGTCTACCAGGTAATTGAACACGGCTCGGGCGCGTCTTTCGCTGAGTTTCTGATTATAGGCATCGGTGCCTATGCTGTCGGTATGCCCGAAGATCTGGGCGATGACATGAGGGCTTTCTCGAAAAAACAGCACCCACTCATCAAGCACCGGATAATAGATTTTCTTGATGACAGACTTATCGAAATCGAAAAGCACATCAGAGGCCTCGATGACGATGGTTGTCTTCCCGGCTCCATCTCCCCTGTCTTGGCTTCCGGCTGCTCCATCTGCAGCCATCATGCCGTCGTAGGACGCAGGTGGAGCCTCGGCTACCGCATAGGGACCTTCTTTGAGAATATAGTGCTCGGTAAGCCCCGCATGGGCGCCGACACTGTAGCTGTCGCCATCGTGTGCGGCCTGGGAAAACACCTCAGCTCCTTCATTTGGGGAGACTGAGTAATGCCTGCTCTTTTCTTCATAGCGTACTTCCGAGGGAAAGAAGGAACATCCGCTGATAACACAAGAGAGGAGAACAATAAACGGCAATACTCGGCTTGGGACAGGGTGAAGACGTATGGTGTTCATGACAGTTCTCATTGGATTTTGCCTTGATGATTGGCCCCGGAGCAATCTGCGCTCTGTACATCGGCCTGAGGGCAATAGTTGACGGTTCGACGATATTTCTATATATTTTTTTAGAAAAAAAAGCGGCCACATGCTGCCACACCCCATCCTGCAGAGCCACCTTCTCCAATTTTCCTACAAGTTTATACCAGGATTGTCAACTGCTTTCTCTTGCAGAACGCAGTTGATACGTGAAAAGAGTAAGCCAATCTCGAATTGAGGTGCAGTATCATCTTCGACTTCGGTCTGTTTGTAGACAAAACCATCCTGCATCTGAGCGAACTATCTTTTATTTTTGTTATTCTACCAATATGGTTTACCCTCCTGGTGTCCTCTGAAAATTGAACCGAATAGATATATGGAGAAGGTGAAAGGCATGGGAATGTAGCTTCTAACACGTTATTCCTGTCTCCCTATAACCTGCTAGGCTGAGTTTCAGGGGTAATCAGGTATTATTAAAAAAAATATACACTCATGGTATTATATGAAAAACCAGTTTTTCAGTCTTTGATTTGCTCTGCAAAAGAGCCCCAATCCCTAGAAAGAATTGCTGAACATCAAGGGGAATCTGATTGTGATATAAAAGTTGCTAAGCTCCCGAAAATAAGATATTTTGATCCCATAAATATTCTTTTTGCGAGTCGTGCTGTATCTTTGATACATACCAAACGATAATGGCAGTGGATATCTCAAAAGAGGCAGAACCGGGTCAAGCACCTAAAACAGACGCAAAGGTCTACTATCATGCCTACTCCGGCATTGAGCTTGAGACATAAGATTCTGATCATTCTGGTCTGCTATATAGTCGGCATACT
>JGI12210J13797_10334030_pt1 | contig 13790 bp, 13 predicted proteins | sample ElkSlonscriptome_3_FD_13797 | JGI IMG/M metagenome (IMG submission 13797)
ACCACGTCGGTGAGCATCTTGTAGGGGAAGATGTCGGTGTCGTGGACCAGGCAGGTCGTCGGGCGCTCATCGCGGGTCTCGTGGACCTGCTCGATGGTGATCGGCACCTGGTCTGCGGCAACTTTGATGGTCCCGCTGGCGTCGAACTCGTAGCTTCGCTTGCACAGCGCGACGATGATCTGCTGGCCGTCGGGCGCCATGCCCAGCAGCGCCTCGGCGTCCCAATTGGCGACGAGGCTCATTGAGCGTGGGGCAGCCCGTTGCTGAGGCTCTGGCTGGGGTTGCTGGCGTTGGACGAGGGCGGGACCGAGGGCTGGCCCATCGAGTTGATGCCGTCGTTGACCGAGTAGACGGGGGTGCCGTCGCTCTTGCTCTGGTCCGAGGTCAGGATCTTGGACGAGCCGTCCCAGGGGTTGTACTCGCCGAGCTGGAAGGGCGCCTCGAACTTGCCGCTGACGATCGGCGAGAGCACCAGGCCCTTGAAGGTGTCCTGGGCCGCAGCCTGCAGGAACATGACGGGGAATTTGTAGGATAGCGAGCGCGCGGCCCGGCTGGTGAAGCGCGAGGCGATGCGCGAGCCGAGTCGCTGACCTAGGCGCCCACCGATCACGTTGAGTCGGCGGCTCAGCCACTTGCCCGCCGGGGTGTCCATCAGCTTGTTGAACAGGTGTGCGATCGCCATGGCCGCGAGGATCCGGACCCAGCCGATGATCAGGTCGAGCAGCGACATCGAGATGATCACCGTGCACGGCAGCGGGACCATCAGCCACATCGGCATCGGCACGGGCTTGCCGCAAAACAGGTAGGGGCACAGGACCGGGAACCACCCGACGAGCGGCTTCTTCTCGCCGAGCACCGCGCCCGAGCTCATCATCCACTTGCACATCGAGGTTGCGATGGTCAAAATCAGCTCGGGGTTGGTCGGCGGGATGCTGATATGCAGCACCCCAATGCCGCTGTCGTTGCCGAGCTGACACAGGCCCTGTCCATCGCCGAGCACCTTCGAGGTAAACCCGGCGCCCATCGGACTCCAGTGCACCGTGTGCGGCAGCTCGACGTGGGGCATCTGGGGGATCGGCGGGAACACCGGTGGCGGCGACATCCCGCTGTGGATCGAGGGATGCGGGAGGCGAACGTGCCACTCGTGAACGGCTAGGGTCGGGATCATGAGAGGGCTCCTAGTGCCTAAAGACGAGGCGCGTGCGGCGAATCTCTTCGCGAATGTAGGAATAGGTGAAGCTGACCCTGTGGACGATCAGCGCGCGACGCGTGTCCGGGAACAGATACAGGCCGTCGATGACGCCGTTGAACTCGTAGCGTCGATTCTCGAGGGTGACCTCGGCCATGATGTTCAGGTTCGGCATCACGAAGCGGAAGGGCTCGAGCGTGGCCCCGGTCAGGGAGATCAGCGCGCCCGGGTGCAGCGCGTCGATGCGGTGCTTGGGGTGGGCGAAGTTGAACATCGAGGGCAGCGGCTCGGTCTCGAGGGTGTCGGGGCGCTCGCGGTAGGTGTTCTCGGCCTGCAGCCACGAGCCCATCGCCAGCGGGGCGAAGCAGATCGGCCGGGGCTGGTCTTCGACGCGCTGGATCAGGCAGTCCGGGTCTTCGAGGCAGGGCAGCTCGACGCCCTCGGCGCGGCTCGGGTCGAGGATGTAGCCGCGCCCGAGCTGGTTGTCCATGTTGGGCACCTCTTCGCCCTCGCGCACGCTGGCGAGGCCGCCGTAGGCGTACTCCCAGGTCAGTGGCATCTCGGTGAAGGGCACCGGCGCAGACGCCCGATAGGAGCGACCCGTCGGCACCCACGCGCGACGCCCGAACACCTGCACGGAGCGGTGGAAGTCGCCGACGGCGAGGGTCACCTGGCAGGCCTGGACGGGCTGCGGCGAGCGAGCGTGGCCCATGACGAACAGGTCGACCTTGTCCTTGCGGATCGCCGAGTCCGGCGGGAAGGTCCCGAGCGGGCTGTCCTCGGGCTTGTCGAACACCTCGATCGCCTCGTCCATGTCGTAGTCGAGGCGACCGTCAGGGGCGACCTTGATCGTGGTCTTGGCCACGGCGATGCCCAGCATCTTCTCTTCTTCCAGCTGCATGCGGAACAGGTGCGCCTGCACGCCGCTGTCGTTGATCAGGGTCATGCCCATGCGCAGCGCTCCTCGGTGGGCATCATTGGGCGAGCACCCGATTGAACTGCTCGACAACGTTCACGACCGCGTCGACGCGAGCCTGCAGCTCGGTGGTGCTGGTCGGCAGGGGCACCGCACAGCTGAGCGTCCCGTCGTCGATCGCGACGCCGCGGGTGCTGGCGCCGAGCTCGAGGATGGCGGCCGCGAGCTGGGGATCGTCGAGCAAGCGCCGGGCGCCGGCTTCGTCCTTGGCCTTGGGTCGCAGCAGCTTGCCCAGCTCGGCGTTGCTGAGCTCGAGCTCACCGGGGTTGCGCGCTCGGAAGGTCCCGCTGCCGCCGTTGAGCCCGAGCCCGAGCGAGCGGCTAAAGTGCACGCGGATGACCGTCTCCGACAGTTGGTTGCGCGCCGCGCCCGTCGGCGCGGTCGTATCGATGCTGAGCTTGTGCCCGAGGTAGCGGCCCTTGACTCGCCCTGGGCCGAGGGTGTCGGCCTCGTTCTTGGGCGGCGACCAGTTGGCGCCGATCTGCCCCGCGAAGTCCTTGTAGATCGCGCGCGAGCCGACCATCTGAGTCCCGCTGCGCACGGTCAAGTAGATGACCAGGGGCGCCAACACCAACAAGAGCGCAGCGGCCCCGACCAGCTTGGGGTCGAGACCGAAGATCTTGTCCGCCATGATGAAGGCCTCCTGCTCCACCTTGGACCTCAGCTGTTGAGCAACACGCGCTCGCCCTCGACGCGGGCGTCGTCGTTGGCGCGCATGGTCAGATCACCGCGGCGAGCCTCGACGGTGGTCGTGTGGGCCTCGTGGTGGGCGCTGCCGGCGACGACCTCGTGCTGGTCACCGCCGACCTCGACCTTCATGTCGCGGGTGCAGCGCAGCTCGAGATCTTCACAGTCGATGGTCACGCGCTTTTGCGCGATCAGAGACAGCTCGACGGCGCGCAGGCGCAGGCGCGGGCCCTCGGGGGTCACGACGACCTCGATCTCGACTTCGCCGCTGGGGCTGTGCAGGGTCACGATCTCGGCCCCGGCTTCGCTCTCGATGACCAGTGAGCGGCCATGGTCGAGCTCGATCACGCGGGGTTCGTCGCTGGACTCGGGGTTCACGGCGGATGGGATGCGGGCGAGTTGCTCAGACACGGGGACTCCTTTGTCCGGTCACAGACTAGCAAGTAATTCATGACCCCCGCGACCGGTGATGACTGCGCCGAAGCGCCTCCGCTGCGCTCCGGCTGCGGGCCCTGGCGGGCCCGGTCGGGTGTGCTCGACCGCATGAGCTGGCCCCCAGGGGCCATACAAAGCAATATATGACCCCCGCATGCACCATCACTGAGCCGGGCGAACAAGCGGACGACGCAGACGCCGGTCCATGTGGGCCAAGCAGATGGTCGAGATCCACAACGCGAGCGTGACGGCCCGGCTGCTGCTGCTGCTGCGCCGGCGCGGCGTCCTGGCCCTGTCCCCGCCCGCGGGCGGGGACGCTAGCGCTGCACCCATCCCGGCCAAGGCCCGGAAAGTCGAGGGTCTGCTGCTCGAGTGGGCTGCCCTCGGCTTCGCCCCTTCCCCTCCGCCCCCTCCCCTCCGCCCCTCCGCGCGCTTGCGCGAGGCGCTGACATGCCCCGAGCCGAGACAGCGCGCGTGAAGCTCAGCTGTTGAGGTTGACCGTCGCGCCCTTGATGTTGACCGGCCCGCTGGCCTCGATGTCGATCGGGCTGCCCCCGACGGTGACCTTGCCGCCGCTGACCTTGGCCTCGCTGCCGCCCTTGAGCTCGGCGGTCCCGGTGCCCTCGGCGGTCGTCGTCGCGCCCTTGAGCGTGGCGTCGCCATCGAGCTTCACGAAGCTGTCGCCCTTGTGGACCGTGGCCTCGTCGCCCCCGAGGAGGTCGGCCTTGCCGTCGAGGGTCAAGACGCTGGACCCGTCGCTGCCGCTCATCACGATCTGCGCCGACTTGCCCTCCATCTTGGCCGGCACCAAGGTCAGCTCCGTGCCGCCGACCTTGAGCACGATCTTGTCCGAGGTCTCGAGCGTGATGTTGCTGGTGTCCATGATCAGCTTGGACGCGCCGACGGTGACGGTGAACTTGGCCGAGGCCTTTATGTTGTACTCGCCCGTGACGTCGACGCCCGAGCCAGCCTCGGCGGGGTCTTGGCCGCTGCCCTTGGCCGGGCCCCCGTCGATGGTCAGCTTGTGGCTGCCCATGATGTGCATCTGCTCGGTGCCGTGGATGGTGGTGACGCGGTCCTTCTCGACTTCGATGGTCTCGTTGCCGGTGACGGTCTTGCTGCGCTCGTTGCCAACGCTGAGGCTCTGGTCGTTGCCGACCGAGGTGCTCATGTTGTTGAGCACGGTCTCGTTGAGGTCTTTTTGGGCGTGGAGATAGATCTCCTCGTCGCCGACGGCGTCCTCGAAGCGAAACTCGTTGAAGCCGCCTCCGCCGGGCGAGCTGTCGCTTTTGATCGTGCTCTTGGTCTTCTCGTCGGGCAGCGGATAGGGCGGGGTTTGACCGGCGTTGTAGACGCAGCCGACGACCAGCGGCCGATCGGGGTTGCCGTCGAGGAAGTTGACGACGACCTCCATGCCCACGCGGGGGATGAACATCGAGCCCCAGCCCGCGCCGGCCCACATCTGCGCGCAGCGAACCCAGCACGAGGCGGTGCCGTCCTCGGGCGCCAGGCGATCCCAGTGGAAGCGGACCTTGACCCGTCCGTGAGGGTCGGTGTGAATGTCTTCGTTGGGGTCATCGGCGGGGCCCATGACCGTGGCCGTCTGGGCCCCGAAGATCCGCGGCTTGGAGGTCCGCAGCTTGGGGCGAAACGGAGCGGTCTCGCTCGGGATGCACTCGACGGAGTTGGAGTAGCTGGCGCCAGCGTCGCGGCCTGCGGCCTCGCCGACGCCCTCGTGGTGCACGCGGGTGATCAGGTACTCGAGGTGGGCGAGGTCATGGCGCGGGTGATGGCCGAGCATGAAGCGGGCCCCCGCGAGCGCGCAGCTGAGGTTGGAGTCGCCCTCGAGCACACGCCGATCACGGCGCTCGAGCTCCAGGCGCTTGTTGGCCAGAGGCTCGCGCTGGTCGAGGTCCTCGCCGGTGAAGCTCAGGGCGTCGGGATCCTCGAGCGGCTCGTCGACGATCTGCCGGCGCTCGCCATGGAGGTACAGCTCGCGCGTGCGCCCGCGCTCATCGGCCTCCCCGGCGACGAACTCGTCGAGCCCGGGGACCTTGAAGTTGTAGGCCCGCGCGGCGACCCCGGTCGGCAGTTCGCGCTGCAACAGCTCGAGCTCGGCGAAGGACTCTCGCTCAGCCTCGTCGCGCCGATCCGCGATGATGTCGATCTCTTCGACGACGCCCCCGTGGACGAGTTCGGGGAACGAGGCGTTGTCGTCGACGAGGACCATGCGCTCACAGTGGTTCTCCTCGTCGGCCTCGAACACGTAGGCGATGCCTTCCTCCTCGAGCAGCCGACTGCAAAAGTCGAGGTCGGACTCGCGAAATTGCATGCAGCAGTCGCGGCGCTCGTAGTGACCGCCGAGCGTGTCGATGTCGACCTCGCGCCGGTACTCGGGCAGCCCTTCACCGAGGACCTCCGCGACGATCTCGGGCACCGTCTGGCCCTGGAAGATGCGGGTGTCGACCCGCTGGGCGAGCAGCGCGAAGGCCGGCACGATGTGGGCGACCACGCACAGTAGCCCGTGGGTCACACCGAGATCGTCGATGCGCCGGACCACGCCGAACACGGATCGCGCGAGGCCGCCGCGCTGGATGACGAACTCGACGCTGCGCCCGAGCAGCAGATCGGTCTCGGTCTCGTTGGTGAAGCTCTCGGTCATGAGCTCGATGACGAGCTCGTAGGGCTGCGAGACGGCTTCGCTCATCTGCCAGCGAGTGACCCGCCAGCCCGGACCGGTTTCATCGAGGACGGTGAAGAAGTAAACAACTGTTTCGAGGCGGTCCACGGCGTCAGATCCCCGTGCCCGTGGTGTCTGACCGCGAGCACACGAGCTTGGATCATCTCGGATCTTGGCTGCGCTAGCCAGTGCTAGACTCACGACCCCACCTCCCAGCCGGCTCGGCCGACTCCATCGGTGCTCGGGGACGCACCTGGGTGCGAAGACGCCTCGTTTAACGGTAGCCTTCGGCCTGGAGCGTGAACAGCCGGGCGTAGCGGCCGTCGTTGGCCATCAGCTGCTCGTGCGAGCCTTGCTCGACGACCTTGCCGTGGTCGAGGACGACGATGTGGTCGGCCGAGCGTACGGTCGAAAAGCGGTGCGAGATCAAGATCGCCATGCGCTCGGCGGTCAGGTTGCGGACGTGCTCGAAGACCGTGGCCTCGGCCTCGGCGTCCATCGCCGCGGTCGGCTCGTCGAGCACGAGGATGTCGGCGTTGGTCCGCATGAACGCCCGCGACAGGGCGATCTTTTGCCACTGGCCGCCGGACAGCTCGCGCCCGTCTTTGAACCACCGCCCGAGCTGGGTCTGGTAGCCGGCGGGCATGTCGGCGACGAAGTCGTCGGCCATGCCCAGGGCCGCGGCCTCGCGCCAGCGATCCTCATCGTCGAAGTGATCGACGTCGCCAGCGCCGACGTTCTCGCCGACGAGCATCTGGTAGCGGGCGAAGTCCTGGAAGATGACCCCGACGCGGCGGCGCAGCTCGGCCGGATCCCAGGCCCCGAGCTCGAGCCCGTCGAGGGTGATACGGCCTTCGCTCGGCTCGTACAGCCGGGTCAGCAGCTTGATCAGCGTGGTCTTGCCCGAGCCGTTCTCGCCGACGAGGGCCAGCGACCTGCCGGGCTCGAGGTGGAGGCTGACGTCGTCGATCGCCGGGGTCTCGGCGCCGGGATAGACGAAGCTGACGTGCTCGAAGCGGACGCCGTCACCGGGCTCGGGCCCGACCGTGGCCTGGCCGGGCTCGGTCCCGATCGGCTGGTCGAGGTACTCGTAGAGGTTCGAGAGGTAGAGGTTGTCCTCGTACATCCCACCGATCGCCGACAGGCTGCTCGAGACCGCGGACTGGCCCTGGCGAAACACCATCAGGTACATGGTCATCTCGCCGAGGGTGATCTGCCCGCGCAGGGCCTCGACGGCGATCCAGGCGTAGGCGCCATAAAAGGCCGCGGTCCCGAGCAAGCCGAGGGTGAAGCTCCAAAACCCGCGGCGCAGGGTCAAGCTGCGATCTTCGTCGAAGACCACGGCGAAGATCTCGCGGTAGCGCTGGAGCAGCAGCGGGCCGAGGCCGTAGAGCTTGACCTCCTTGGCGTAGTCCTCGCGCGCGAGCACGGTCTCGAGGTACATCTGCTTGCGGGTCTCGGGCGAGCGCCAGCGAAACAGGCGAAAGGCCTCGCCCGAGAACTTGGCCTCGACCGCGAAGGCCGGGAGCCCGCCGAGGACCAGGACCAACACCGCCCAGGGCGAGAACGCGAACAGCAAGATCGCGTAGCTGGTCAGCGAGATCGCGTTTTGGACCAGGCCGAAGGTCCGGTTGACCAGGCTCAGCGGCCGCGACGAGGCCTCGCGCCGGGCCTGGGTCAGCTTGTCGTAAAACTCCGAGTCCTCGAAGTGGACCAGCTGCAAGGTCAGCGCCTTGTCGAGGATCATGACGTTGACCCGGTGACCGAGCATCGCCCGCAGCAGCGACTGACACACGCTCAGGCCCTTTTGCGCGCCGGACAGGGCGACCATGATCCCGGCCTCGAGCGCGACCCAGCCAAGCGCGATGGTCAGCGCCGGGTCGCCACCGGCCGCGGCGATCTCGGCCCCAGCCACGACCGCGTCGACGATCTGCTGCCCGACCCAGGCCGCCCCGGCCGGGAGCAAGCCGGCGACCAAGGTCAGCAGCGCGAGCAAGACCGTGAGCAGCTTCGAGGTCGTCCAGACCAGCTCGACGGCCCGGCGACTGTAGCGAAACACGCCGAGGAACTGCTCGACCCCGAAGCGCTTGGCGCCGCGCGCGGCGGCGTTGGCCTCGGCGCCGTGGGGCGAGGGACGGCTGCGCTTGCGGCTTTCGTGGGCGACCATGGACGGGCGAGGGGGCGGCTCCATGATGCGCCGTCACCCGCGCCTGTCCACCCCCCGATGGGCTAGCGCTAGCAGCCCGGCGAAACGCGGCACGCGTCCGCCCGTATGGACGCACGCCACGCACCCGCCCTATGGACCAGCAGCGTCGGCCAGGAGCGCCGTGCGCGACGACGCTCGGTCAGCGAAGCGACGGCTCGACCTGGCGGCGAGCCATCTCAGGACTTGATCGAGGACCGAGTAGGTGTCGGGCGCGAGCTCCGGGAAGCGACGCCCGAGCCAGGTCGGTACGACGATGAGCACGACGATGAGCGCGTCCTTGCGCCGCAGGAGCTCGCGCTGGCTGTTGAGCTCGCGCAGCCAGCTGTCATGTTCTTGTTTGTCCACGAGCATGGCCTGCGACGCGTCGAGGATGAGCAACAGCGGCTCGGCGTCCGCCGCTTGGCCGAGCGTAGCGATCTCGGAGCTCGCGCTCGGGCCCAACCACCGAACCCGCCACGGCGAGCTCACACTCCGCAAGAACACGCCCAGGAGGCGTTCGACCCACGCGCGCGCGCGCTTGGGATCGTCGACAGACACGAGTGCCGTCGTCGACGTCGGCGACGCCGCGAGGCGCCGCGCCGTGGTCTCGAGCCTGGCATGCGGGTGCTGGTCATCCATGGCGACTAGTCGAGCTCGAGCCGCTTGCTCAGCTCGGCGTGGCGATGCAGCGCCGGGTTGAGATCCGCTCGTCCTCGCGGATGCGGTCGATGTCGACATAGCGCGAGGCCCCGGGCTCGAGGACCTCGTCAGGATCGCACAGACGAATGAGCTCGTTGAGTTCCTTCGTGGTCAGGCCCAACGCTCACTCCCCATCGCCGCCGGCCTTGGTGAAGTCCTTGCAACGGGCGTCCTTGGCCAGCAGCGCCGGGACCTCGCGGATGTAGTCGCTCGCGCCGCCCTCGGCGTAGAGATCCTCGGCCTGCTGGACGTGCTCGCAGGCCGCGTCCTTTTCGTTTTTGTACTTGGCGACCGCGGCCAGGCCCTCGTGAGCCTGGCCCTGGAGCAGGACATCGCCGCCCGCGAGGGCGGCCTCGTACATCGAGCGGGCCTCGTCGAGCTGGGTCGGCTCGACGATCTGCATGTCCTTGTCGCCGGTCCCGAACGCCTGGTTGAGGTGGGCCTCGGCGAGCATCAGGTAGTTGAGGCTCTCGTAGGGACCGCCGAGCTCGAGCGCGGCCTCGAGCTCGGCCTGGCCGGCGGGGGCATCGTGGACGCGGATCAGGTAGGTGGCGTGGGCGATGTGGGCGAGCTGGCGGACCTCGGCATCGTCGAGGCGCTCGCCATCGGCGAGGGCGGCGGCCGACGAGGCCTCGGCGTTCTCCGGCACGGCCTCGGCCGCGGCGAGGGCCGCGATCGAGGACAGCAGCGCGTGGGCCCGGACCTGGGTGTCGGCGGTCAAGCTCGCGCGCAGCTCGTCGGCCTCGCTCGCGACGGCGTCGTAGTCGCCCTGCAAGTAGCGCTGGTAGAGCGCGGCGACCTCGGGCGGATCGGGCTCTTGCTCGGGCAGCGCCGGCTGCTCGGCCTCATCGCCCGGGTCGACCTCGCCGCCGTCACCGGCGTCGACGGCCTCCCCCCCGGTGGTGTCGGGGCTGTCGGTGTCTTGGGTCTTCTTGCACGCCGGCGCAAAGGCGAGGGCGAGCAGCAGGGCGGTGGGGATCGTCAGGCGTGTGTTCATGGGGCTTCGCTTGTCGCAGGTGGTTCGGACGCGGTCGAGTCGGTCGAGTCGGTCGGGTCGGAGTCGGGATCGGAAGTGGAGTCGGGCTTGGCCTCGGCGGCGGACGGCCGGTCGACGACGCGGATCTGAACCTGGCCGAGGCTACCGAGCATACCGAGCAGCGGGCGGCCGCCAACGGTCTGGGGCGCGTCGAAGATCACGGCCTCACCGAGGATCTCGACGCGATCGCCGAGGTACAGGCCGATGGTGTCGTGGGGCCCGTGCTCTTCTTTGGGCGCGATGACCCGGGCATCGGCGAGGCCCTCGACGCCGAGCATGCCGGTGTCGTCCTCGATCAAGACCAGCTCGGCGGCGATCGCCGTGGCCCGCGAGGACTTGAAGCGGTTTTGATACACGCAGGCCCGCGGCCCGGTCCCGAGCGCGCCCTCGCCCCTGGCGAGCTCTCCCTCGACGCGGACGTCGCCGGTCTGAGCCTCGGCCAGCGAGGTCAACGCGAGGCGCTCGAGCCGGGCCACGCGCAGATCGAAGTCGGGCGTGCGCGACAGGCCTGCGCCGATCTTGCCGCGCATCCGTCGCTTGGCAAAGTACATGACCACCATCGCGAAGGTGATGAGCAGCGCGAAGCCACCCCAGGGCGCGTCGAGTAGCCAGTTGATCTCGTCGCTTGGATCCCCGCTCCCGTCCGGCGCCGGGCCAAGCGCGAGCACGAGGCCCACGCGGGCGGCGAGGATGGTGAGTGTGGGAGGCGCGGGCATGGCCGGGTGTCGGCCCCGAAGCTACCAGTAAGCCTCGACCAGCATTTGGGTGAATTCGATCGAGTGGGTGTCTTGGCCCTGCTCGACGACCTTGCCGACCAGCCGCGAGCGGCCGGTCTCGCCGGGCTCGATGCGGGCGACGGGCTCACCATAGAGCTTGGGCCCGCCGGCGAAGTCGACCCGCGGCATCGCGTCTTCGATCGGCACGGTCCCGTGGTTGGTCATCGTCACGATCCACCGAACCCGGCCGAGCCAGACCTCGGGCCGGCCCTCGACCTCGAGCGTGAGGACCGGGGCGATGTCGTAGGCGCGGTTGGGCCGGTTGGTGTGGACACGCGGGAGCAGGCGCATGCGGTTGCCCTGGTAGTCCATCTGGACCAAAAACTCGCGCATGACGTTGAGGCCGAGGAGGCCGCCGCTGCGCTGGGTCGCGCACGAGTCACAGACCGAGACCAACAGACCCGCCAGGCGGACGCCTTCGATGGTCAGGGCTGGGAGGTAGACCATCCGCGACTTGCGGAGCCCGCTCGCGGTGTTGAACTCGAGGGTCGGGGCGTCCTCGGGCACGGCGATGCCGAGCTCGCGCGCGGTCTCGGAGGTGATCGTCGTGTACGACGCGCCGGTGTCGAACAGGTACTCGAGCTGCTTGCGCTGGCCGGCCTGACCCTCGAGCTCGACGGTGAGAAAGATCGCCGCGCCCTGCTCGGTCATCGGCACGACGATGTCGCCGTCGAGGGCCACGCGCGCGTCTTCGACCGTCGGCTGGGGAAATTCTGCGCCGCCCGGATCGATCTGATCGGCGGCCTCGTGGCCGAAGGCGCTCAGCGCTCGGGTCGCCGAGTGAGCGTCGCCGAGCCGGCCCTGGACGACCCACTCGCAGCTGCGCAGGGCCGTGCCGATCAGATCGGGGACCAAGACCACGGCCACGACCATCGCCGTCGCGTTCCACACGCACGGCAGCCAGGCCATCGTCGCGCGGATCGACCGAGGCTGCTCGAAGTGCTTCCAGGTTGCGATGGCGACCGGAATCCCCAGGGTCAGGCCGATCGCCAGCAGCCACAGCCAAGCCGCGTGGGCGTCCTCGTTGGCGCTGCGCGCGAGCGAAAATACTGTCAGCACCGCAACGAAACTGACGAAGATCGACGCCAAGCTGGCGATGACCCAGCCGAGCGCGATGGTCACCGCTCGCATCGTGCTCGAGACCTCGGCCGGGGCCGGCTGGGGTGGTGCCTCGCTCACCGGGCCAAGGTAGCATGAGTGGGGAGCAACAGCGCGCTCGTGTCCACGCTGGGCCGATCTCGCCCGGTCCGCGCCGAACCCGGCGGCGGCGATCCCGGCGAGTCAGCCCGGCGGCCGGACTGCGCAAACCCCCAGGTGCCCAGGCTCAGCTTCGCGCTCCCCACGGCGCCGGCCGAAACCTCGTTTGGGCTCCGCTCCGCAGTTGGCGCTGAGCAGGCTTGCGCCTAAGATCCACGGACCCAATGTCGCCGAGCGCGAAACCGCCGATCTTCAAGGTCGCCTTCGAGTCGTACGACGACTTCTTGGTCGAGTACGGCGATCATCTGCGCAAGGGCGTGCTGATGCTGCCGGGCGAGACCGGCCTCGGCCCGGGTCAAGACGTTCGCATCAAGCTCGTCTTGCCCAACGACAAGGTCTTGTATCTGCGCGGCACGACCCGCGAGCAAAAGTCTGGCGGATACGCCGCGCTGGGCAAGGGGACGAGCGACGAGATTCAGGTTCAGCTCGCGTCGTTTTCGGCCGAGCAAAGCGCCGCGCTCGAGGCCTGCGTCAGCGGGGCGATCTCGACGGAGCAGGAGAGCAAAACTGACACCGAGGCTCGCGGCCCGATCAACTTGCTGCTCGTCGACGACTCGGTCGGGGTCCGCATCGAGCTCGGCGACGCCCTGCGTGACCGGGGTCTCAGGGTCCGCGTCGCCGAGAACGGCCTGGTCGCGATCGCGGCCGCGCTCAAGCGTCCGCCGGACATCATCTTGTCCGACGTCGAGATGCCGGTCATGGATGGCTGGACCTTCCTGCGCATGACCCGGGCCCGGCAGAAGCTCAGCCACATCCCCTTCGTGTTCTTTACCCGGCTGACCGATGATCTCTCGCGGCTGCAGGCCTACCGCATGGGCGTCGAGGACTTCTTGTCCAAGGACACCGGCGCCGACGAGGTCCTCGCCCGGCTGCAGGGGGTCCTCGCCCGCCACAAGAGTCGGCCCAACGCCAACAGCTCAGGCCCGAGTCCCAGCGGTGGTTCGGGCCAGGGCCTGCGGGGGGATCTCGAGCACGTCAAGCTCGGCAGCTTGATGTCCTTTCTCGAGTCGGAGAAGCGCAGCGGCCGGCTGCACCTCGACAATGGCCGGGACCAGGCGGTGCTCGAGATCACCAGCGGAGCGCTGTCGGGGGTCGAGAACCTCGGCAACTACTCGCACGCCCATGATCGGGTGTTCGAGCTGCTCGACTGGCCGGGGGGGAGCTTCGAGTTCGTCCAGGTCGAAGAGTCTCAGATGCCCGAGCCCCGCGGCGAGGTCACGCAGCTGACCTATCTGCTGATGGAGCACGCGCGGCGCTCCGACGAAGCCAACCTTCCATAGACCCCCTTGGGTCGTCTATGACTGCGCCGAAGCGAGCGGCTTCGCTTCGCTGAAAAAGCGCGCGGCCATCAGCCCGAGTCGCTCATGAGAGCCTTCCCGATCGGCGCCGGGCTGTGGTCTACTTCCGCCCCGTGGCCAAGGACTTCGCCGAGCTCAACACGAGCGCCGCCCGCAAGCTGGGCGATCGCCTCGACGATCTCGCCGCTTTCCTCGGCATCGATCGCGAGCACCTCGACGAGTGGCTGCAAGGTGTCCACGGCCGCACCAAGCTCCCCAACACCTTCGGTCGGCTGTGGCCCGCGGATCCCGACGAGCCCCGCGATCGCCTCGAAATGGCCGAAGAGCTCGGTGAATTGCGCAATTCCGACGCCCGCCACGAGCCCGAGCTGCGCGTCGAGCTGGCCCAGCTCCTCGGCGCGGCGCCGAGCGTGGTCGAGGAAGACCTCCGCGCCGAGCACCACCGCAGCCGCCTGGATCGCTGCGCCTTCGAGACCAGCGAGGCCGCCTACCGCGCGGCGTTGAAGCAACGACGCGGCCCCAGAAAGACCGGCCCGCGGGCCGCCGAGCCAATTGCCGAGCCGGCCACGAGC
>JGI12210J13797_10068170_pt1 | contig 13787 bp, 15 predicted proteins | sample ElkSlonscriptome_3_FD_13797 | JGI IMG/M metagenome (IMG submission 13797)
CGAACTTGGTCACGCCCGACTGCTTGATGATCCGCAGCACCTGGGCCGAGATCTCGTAGCTCGCCAGGGCCTCGGGCTCGAACTGGAGTTCGGGCTCGGGGCTCATGCCGGTCGTCTCGGCCAGCGTGGTGACCAGCTGGCTCTGCGTGATCGGCGTCGCGTTCCACAGGATCTGGTCCTGCGCGGTCAGCACCAGCTTGTTCTTCACCGGATCGATGTCGAGTTCGCTCGGCGGCGGATCGCCCTGCGGCAGGTCGATGTCGATCGAGTGCGTGGCGATCGGGATGGTGATGATGAACATGATCAGCAGAACGAGCAGCACGTCGATCAGCGGCGTCATGTTCATGTCGAGCATCGGTTCGCCGTCGAGTTGGCCTCCGCTCATACCCATGTCAGTTTACTCCTTGAATGCGTTACGGGCGGCGATCAGCCGTTCGGATCGACCGGGTTCGAGATGAAGCCCACGGTCGGGTAGCCCGCCGCCTGCACGTTGTAGATCGTCCCGGCCACGCAGCGCCATGGCGCATTGACGTCGCCGCGGATGTGGACCTGCGGGATGGCGTCGGGATCCTGCATGATCGCTTCCGGACCGCCCGCGCGGGTGACGATGTTGTCGAGACGGGTGAACGCACGGTCGTAAAGCTGTTCGGAGGTCACGGGGGTGATGTTGTTGAAATAGACCCGGCACTCACCCGTGCGCGCCGCGCCTGCGAAGCCCGGTTCGCCCGCGCTGCGGCCGGCCGAATCGGTGGTGCTGACGGTGAGCAGCAGGTTTTCCACCTTGTTCTTCGATTCGGTTGCCTCGAAGATCGGGATCTCCAGCTTCTCGATCGTCTGGATCGCCACCGGGACCGCGATGAGGAAGATGATCAGGAGCACCAGCATCACGTCCACCAGCGGCGTGGTGTTGATGTCGGACATCGGGGTTTCCCCGCCTCCCATCGAAATCGCCATTGTGAATTCCTAGCCTTGAGAATGGTCTTGCGACGGGCCTTTTGATGGTTTTCCGGCTCTTTCGTGCCGAATTGCCTGACCTGTCTGGCCGAAAAGCGGACGCTCTGCGTTCCGGCCGGTTTCCCGAACGGGCGGAGAGCATCGCTCCCCGCCCGCCGAGGATCGTTGCCTTACTTCGAGCCAGCCTTCACGCCGCCCGCGGTGGTGGCGGTTGTGCCGGCATTCTTGGCGGCGGGCTTGGCACCCGAGGTCTTCGAGGCTGCCGGTGCGGCCGCCGGCTTCACCGCGCCGTCCGACGAGATGTAAGCCAGAATGTCGGTCGAGAAGCTGTTGAGCAGTTCCGCGATGCGACGATTGCGCGACTGCAGCCAGTTGAACGCGAGCACCGCGGGAACGGCGACCAGCAGGCCGATCGCGGTCATGATCAGCGCCTCGCCAACGGGGCCTGCGACCTTGTCGATCGAGGCGTTGCCGGCGATGCCGATGTTGATCAGCGCGCGGTAGATCCCGATCACGGTGCCGAGCAGGCCGATGAACGGCGCGGTCGCTCCGACCGAGGCGAGGAACGGCAGGCCGCCGGCGAGGCTCGAATTGATCGAGTCTTCCGAACGCTGCAGCGATCCGTGCATGTAGTCATGCGCCTCGAGGCTGTCGGTCATCTTGCCGTGCTTTTCCTGGGCGGTGATCGCGTCGTCGGCGATCTGGCGCCAGGCGCTGTTCTTCTCGAGCTTGGCGGCGCCTTCGCGAAGGCTGCCGGTGCGCCAGAACTGGGTCTGGACCTGCTTGTACTGCTTCATCACCTTGTTCTGTTCGAACAGCTTGGTGAACAGGATGTAGAACGAGCCGACGCTCATGATGACCATGACCGCGAGGATGGACCAGGCGACGGGGCCGCCCTCTTCCATCGCTTTCATGAAGCCGAATTCGTTTTCCGGCGCTTCGGCGGCCACGGCCGCGAGAGTGTAAAGGTTCATTGCGAAAAGTCCTCTTGAAAGAAATGTCCCGAAAGGTCGCTCAGGCCCCGACGGCCTTCGCTTCCGTCACGCATATTTACCGTATCTGATAGGTGATCCGGGTGCTCCAGTTACCGCTGATCGGGTTGCCCGCATCGTTGAGGGCAGGCTCGAACCGGGCATAGCGCTGGATCGAACGGCAGGCCGCCTCGTCGAGAATGCTCGACCCGCTCGTGGCAGTCACGGAACAGGCCGAAACCTTGCCATCCGTGCCGACCGTGACGCGCACGCCGACGGTTCCCTCTTCCTCCTGGCGCAGGGCGCGCGAAGGATAGTCCTCGATGATCCGGCGCACCCAGCGGCTCTGGTTGCGCGGCTGCACTCCGCGCGCCTGGGACGGCGGGGGCGGCGGCGCCGGCGGAGCGGCGGGAGCGGGCGGCGGCAGAACGAGCGCCGGCGGAGACGGCGGCGGGATTTCCCGCTGCGTCTGGATCGCCGGCGGCTGCGGCGCGATGTTGATCGGCGGCGGCGGGGCGACCGGCGGCGGGGGCGCGGTCTCCTGCGGCTGCTCGGGCGGAGGCTCTTCCGGCTCCTCCGGCGGGGGCGGCGGCTCCTCTTCGACGTTGAACGTATCGACGCGCTCGATCGCTTTCTTGACCGACGAGATCGTCAGGCCAAGCACCATCGCGAGCCCGACGAGCCCCACGATGCTGAGCGCGATAATAAGCGAGACGACCTTGGTGGGCGTCATTCCTTGGTCAGCGTAAGCCATCCAGTCGCTTTCTCTCCATCACTATTGCCGACAGACTGCCGACACACCTGTTCGCGTCCCGGCAAAGCATTCCGGGGCGCGAAATCCCAATTTTAGGTCCTCCCAGGCCGGGAGCGGCTGGCCCCGTTCGTCGAAGTCAGACCTGACCCGGCTGGCCGCGCATGTTCCGTCAGATACTCCCGCCTGCGGTTGGCATGCACGACACGTTTGTCGCCCCGGCTTTGGTCCCCAACCCCGGCGCGAACCTTGCGGGCTTTAACGACTGGCCCCTAGGTGATCAAACGCTTTATCGGTTCAGGGCGGATTCACGGCCCCGGACCTGATATGAAGCGGCAGGACGAGCGACCCCCCGCGGGGCGCCGAGAGGATTGGACGGCAATGCGCTTTAACCGAAACTTAACAAATGAAAACAAAGCCCTTCGCTCGCTGCGCGCGGCCGCGACTGCGTGCCTCGTGACGCTTGCCGCGCCGGTCGTTCCGGCCTTTGCACAAGCTGGTCCCGCAACGGCACAGTCCGGAGGGGCGGGGCCCACCACGGGGCCGACCACGGGTGCGACCACGGGCCCGACCTACGCCGATCTCGCCATTCTCGCCGAGTCCAGCGACCTTGTCATCCGGGCCGAGATTCGAGACCAGATCACGGTCAAGCCGGAACGCGCGCCCGGTCTGAAGCCCGGATTTGCGCGGCTTTACGTCGAGGGCGCAACCCGATCGCTGCTCGCCGGACAGTCCGGGGTGCGCGAATCGCTCGCCTGGCTGGTCGATGTGCCGCTCGATCCGGGGGGCAAGGTGCCCAAACTCAAGAATCGCGAGGTCCTGCTTTTCGCCGATGCCGTGCCTGGCAGGCCGGGAACGATCGTGCTGGTCGACGAAGCCGCGCAGCTCGCCTGGACCCCGGCGCTGGACGCGCGCGTGCGCGGCGTACTGACCGAGCTTCTCGCCGCCGATGCCCCGTCGAAAGTGACGGGAATCGCCGATGCGCTTTCGGTGCGCGGCAATCTCGCCGGCGAATCCGAGACCCAGATCTTCCTCGAGACGAGCGGGGATATGCCCGTTTCGATCAGCGTGCTGCGCCGTCCGGGGCAGGATCCGGTCTGGGGCGTGTCCTGGGGCGAGATCATCGATTCGTCCGCGCGCCCGCCCGAACCCGGCACCCTGCGCTGGTATCGCCTCGCCTGCGCGCTGCCGTCCGAACTGCCGAGCAGCGCCAATCTCGCGCGCGATCCCGATGCGCGCGCGCTGGCCGAGACGGACTATGCCCTCGTCATGTCCCGGCTCGGCGAATGCGCGAGGACCATCACCGCCGAAGAGTGACGCTGGCGGAGCGAGGCGCCCGCCCGCTTGACGCTGCGCGGCGCATGACTAAGCGCAGGGCGCGACACCCCCCGCGACCCGAGGAGCCCCGATCCGTGCCCGATAGCCAGAATGCCGCCTCCCCGAAAAGCGCCCCCCTGCGCATAGCCATCGCCGGGCTCGGCACGGTCGGGGCAGGGGTCATCCGGCTGCTCGACACCAATCGCGACCTGATCGCCGCGCGCGCCGGACGCCCCATCGAGGTGACCGCGATAAGCGCACGCGACCGGGCCAAGGATCGCGGCGTCGACATTGCCCCCTTCGCGTGGGAGGACGACATGACCGCTCTCGCCGCGCGCGACGACGTCGACGTCGTGGTCGAACTGGTCGGCGGGGCGGATGGCCCGGCGCTCGCCCTGTCGCGCGCGGCGCTGAAGGGCGGCAAGGGCCTCGTCACCGCGAACAAGGCAATGATCGCGCATCACGGCCTCGCTCTCGCCGAAGCGGCGGAAGGCGCGCGCGTCGCGCTCAAGTTCGAAGCGGCGGTTGCCGGCGGCATTCCTGTGGTGAAGGGCATCCGCGAGGGGACATCGGCGAATGCGCTGACCAAGGTCTATGGCATCCTCAACGGGACCTGCAATTACATCCTGTCGGAAATGGAAGAGACCGGCGCCGACTTCGCCGAGACTCTCGCCGAGGCGCAGAAGCTCGGCTATGCCGAGGCCGATCCGACCTTCGACATCGACGGGATCGATGCCGCGCACAAGCTCGCGATCCTTTCCGCGATCGGTTTTGGCGCGCGGGTCGATTTCGACGCGGTCAGGGTCTCCGGCATCAGGCAGGTGCGCGCCGCCGACATCGCGCAGGCCGATGCGCTGGGCTTCGTCATCCGCCTGATCGGGGAGGCCGACGTGGAGGAAGGCGAGCGGGGCCCATGCCTGCTCCAGCGCGTGCGGCCCTGCCTCGTCGCCAAGGATCACCCGCTCGCCACTGTCGACGGTCCGACCAATGCGGTCGTGGCCGAGGGCAATTTTTCCGGGCGGCTGCTGTTCCAGGGCGCGGGCGCGGGGGACGGGCCGACGGCCTCCGCGGTGGTCGCCGACCTGATCGACATTGCGAGAAGCGAGGTATCCGCGCCTTTCTCGATCCCCGTCGCGCAGCTCGCCGCCCTTCCCCCGGCGGAACCCGGTCACCGCACCGAGCGCGCCTATATCCGCTTCACCGTCAACGACCGCCCCGGCGTGCTGGCCGAGATCACCGCCGCGATGCGCGATGCCGACGTCTCGATCGAGAGCCTGATCCAGCACGGCCGCTCTCGCGAAGGCGGCGAGGTGCTGGTCGCGATGGTGACTCATGAAGGGCCGGAGCGCTGCGTGACGACGGCGCTCGAACTGCTCGAGGGCTCGGACAGCCTGACGGACGCGCCGCTTGTGCTGCCGATCCTGGGAGCCTGAGCGCCGGGATTCCCGGTCGAACGCCGCCGCTGGAGGTTTTCCCGATAGGTTCCGTGCTAGGCCGCCCGCTGGCCCGCCCAGGGTTTCGGCGGGTGCCGGAACCGCGCCGGCGAAGCGGATCAGCGCGGGCTCTTGCGCTCGAACTTCGGCGGCGGCAGCCCGAGCGCTTCGCGGCGCTGGCGGATTTCCTCCTCGGACAATTCCTCGTCCTGCCCCAGCGGCGGGAGACCGCGCGCGACGCGATCGGCGTCCGAGCCCTCCGGCGCCTGCGGCAGCGCCTCGACGTCGATGATGAGGGCAGGCGGCGGGACCCCTCCTATGCCGATGCCCTTGCCGTTGTCGGGGATGCCGAACATGTCGGGCGGCGGCGGGGCGCCCTTGAACGCGGTTTCCTGCGCATAGCGCCGGCGTGCTTCCTCGCGGTCCGAATACTGGTTCTCGCCCGAGGTGCCGCGGCGGCGGCAGACCACGATGTCGCCACTGATCGTCGCCGCATCGGCCTCGTCGACGCATTGCTGCATCGCTGCCTCGTTCACCTCGCCGCGCGGGACGGTGATCATGATGTCGATACCGGGGGATCGGGGCGGCGTTGCGCGCGCATCGGCGCTGTCCGATTCGGCGACGTCTTGCGTCACGCCCGCGTCATCCTGAGCGGCGAGGGGGGCATGGGACGACAGCCCGGCACAGCCTGCCAGCAAAATCGCCGCCATGCGCGCGCCTTCGCTCGACAAGCGGACACGGATCGGCCTAAGCGCGCCGGGACGGCTCGGGAAAAGCCGGCGAGGCGGGGCTTCGCAAAGGACAGGTAAGGGATTGTGCATGAACACTCCGATGACCACTGAAAGCGCGGCTGGCACCGACATGCTGGCCGACAAAACCGCGAATGTCGACAATCCGATGGAGCGCGTGCTCGTCCTCGAAATGGTCCGCGTGACCGAAGCCGCCGCGGTCGCCGCCGCGCAGCTGGTCGGGCGCGGGGACGAAAAGGCCGCCGATGCCGCCGCGGTCGAGGCGATGCGCCGGGCCTTCGACGACCTCTACATGGACGGGACCGTGGTGATCGGTGAGGGCGAACGCGACGAGGCGCCGATGCTCTATATCGGGGAAAAGGTCGGCGGCGCTCCGGGCAGGGGTCCGAAGATCGACATCGCGCTCGACCCGCTCGAGGGCACGACCATCACCGCCAAGGCCGGGCCGAACGCGCTCGCCGTGCTGGCGGCGGCGGAAGAGGGCTGCCTTCTGAACGCCCCCGACGTCTACATGGACAAGCTCGCAGTCGGTCCCGGCTATCCCGAGGGCATCATCGACCTCGCCAGGACCCCGACCGAGAACGTGCGCGCGGTGGCCGAGGCGAAGGGCGTCGACCCGTCCGAGATCATCGTCTGCGTGCTCGATCGGCCGCGCCATGCCGATCTGATTGCCGAACTGCGCGGTCTCGGCTGCGGGGTCGTGCTGATCGGAGACGGCGACGTGGCGGGCGTGATCGCGGTGACCGACCAGGACACGACGATCGACATGTATATGGGCCAGGGCGGCGCGCCCGAAGGCGTTCTCGCCGCGGCGGCGCTGCGCTGCGTCGGCGGACAGTTCAACGGCAGGCTGATCTTCCGCAACGATGACGAAAAGGCCCGCGCGAGGAAATGGGGGATCGAGGATCTCGACCGCATCTACCGGCTCGGCGACCTTGCCAAGGGCGACTGCATCTTCGCCGCGACCGGCGTCACCGACGGCTCGCTGCTCGAAGGGGTGAAGAAGCGCAAGATGGCGACCGGGGCGACGATCATGACCACCCAGAGCGTGGTGATGCGCGCTTCGTCCGGCACGGTCAGGTGGATCCGGGGCGAGCACCGGATCAAGGAACACCGCACCGACCGCAAGGGCTGACGCCGTGACGGCCGCGCTGCCCGCTCCCGTCGCGGCGCTGGCGGAGCGGCTCGGCGCGCGCGAGGTGACCGGCGGCAGGGCCGTCTTCACCCAGTCGGGTACGCTGCGGGCGCTGGGCGGTGCGCGCTGGATGCGCTTTACCGCAGAGCAATGGATGGCAAGCACCAGGTCCGAGTTCCGCTGGCGGGCGCGGGTCGGCCCGATCGGCCTCGTCCATGTCGAGGATGCGCTCGTCGAGGACGAGCCCGCCGGGCGGGTTCGGGCGTTCGGCATCGTCCCGATGGCGCATGCGGACCCGTCGCCCGAATTGCTGCAGGGCCAGTTGCAACGCTATCTCGCCGAGCTTGCGTGGAACCCCGATGCGCTGCTGTCCAACCGGGCCCTGCGCTGGGAGGCACGAGGCGAACGGCTGCTCGTCGTCTCGGCCCGGGTCGGCGAAGTCGAGGCGGAGGTCGAACTGCATCTCGGCGAGGACGGCCTTCCCTGGCGCACGTTCGCCATGCGCCAGGCGCGCGAGGGGAAGGGGTATGTCCTGCGCCCATGGCATGGCGAATTTGCCGAATATCGCGCCGCGGAAGGGCGCATGATCCCCCATCGCGGCAGCGTCGCGTGGGACTGGGAGGCAGCGCGCTTCGAGGTCTGGCATGGACGGATCGAACGCTGGCGGGCCGCCCCCGGTTGAGCGTCCCCTGCCTTCACGCTCGCTCCCGCAGGCCATGCACGGGCCGCCGATCAGTGCTTGTTTACCTTTCCCTTCTATTCTCGTATACGCGTGATGGGGTATCCCGAATACCGATCCGCACGGGTCGGACGTGCGAAAGGCCAATCATGACCACCAAGCTCAGCCGAATTGCCCTTGGGGCCGCCGCAGCCGGTCTCGCCATCCTGCCGATCGCGGCCGAGGCCAATACCCGCGCCGGGGACAGCGCGCGCACCTATTCCGCTGCGCCTGCATCGGCGCCGGGCACGGGCCGTTCGGCCGAGGGCGAAGGCATCGACGGCGGCGCGGACATCATCGCCTTCATCCTCGTCGGCCTCTGGGCGACGGGCGTGGCCTTCGCGATCGCCGATGACGGTCCGGACCTCGACGACGACGCCCCCGACCAGTCGCCGGGCACCTGATTCGCACCATGTCCCGGCACCGCCTGCGGCACGCGGCGGCAATGCCTGACGACAACCTGCGCTCCTCTGTTGCGTTTTGATGACGCGCCGTTAGGCGGGTCCCGTCACGCGCAACCTTGGGATTCGCTTCCATGAAGATCATGTCGGGCAATTCGAACCTGCCGCTCGCCCGGGCGATCGCCGCCTATCTCGAAATGCCTCTGACCGATGCGAGCGTCCGCCGGTTCGCCGACGAAGAGGTCTTCGTCGAGATCCATGAGAACGTGCGCGGGGAGGATGTCTTCATCGTCCAGCCGACGAGCTTCCCGGCGAACGACAACCTCATGGAACTGCTGATCTGCATCGACGCGCTGCGTCGCGCATCGGCCAAGCGGATCACGGCGGTCGTGCCCTATTTCGGTTATGCCCGGCAGGACCGCAAGCCCGGGCCGAGAACGCCGATCTCGGCCAAGCTGGTGGCGAATCTCGTAACACAGGCCGGTGCCGACCGGGTGCTCGCGGTGGACCTGCATGCCGGGCAGATCCAGGGCTTCTTCGACATCCCGACCGACAATCTCTACGCCGCACCCGTGATGGCAGCCGACATCCAGGCGCGCTATGGCGACCAGGACCTGATGGTGGTCAGCCCCGATGTCGGCGGCGTGGTGCGTGCCCGCGCGCTCGCCAAACGGCTCGACAATGCGCCGCTCGCGATCGTCGACAAGCGCCGCGACCGCCCGGGCGAATCGGAGGTCATGAACATCATCGGCGAGGTGAAGGACCGGCATTGCGTCCTGATCGACGACATCATCGATTCGGGCGGAACCTTGTGCAACGCGGCCGAGGCGCTGCTTGAAAACGGGGCGAAATCGGTCGCGGCCTACATCACCCACGGCGTGCTGTCGGGCGGCGCGGTGGCGCGGATCGACGGGTCGAAGCTGAAGGAGCTGGTGATCTCGGATTCGATCCGCCCGACCGAGGCGGCGGAGAATTCCTCGAAGATCCGCATTCTCACCATCGCCCCGCTGGTGGGCGAGGCGATCCGCCGGATTGCCGATGAAAGCAGCGTGTCGAGCCTGTTCGATTGAGATTGCCTGTCTGCGCAGCGCCTCTGTGCTGCGATATCCTCGATCACGCGGCCTGACGGTCGCATCGCTGCGCGCGGGCATGCAGGTTCGGTTCGCACGCCTGCGCCTGCTGCTTCGAATCCGCCCTTGCGGTTCGCGATGCGGGCCGGGGTCCGCTGCCGTCCACAGGAGGTTCGATGGCGCTCGATCGGGATGAAATCCGCGACCTCCTGATCGGCGCGGCCCGCCAGCGCACCCCGCTGACCTACAGCCAGGCGCTGTTCGCGCTGGGTCATTCGTTCACCCGCCCGCTGATGCGTCAGCTTTGCGCGGCGATGGACCGGATCGACGAGGACGGGCGGCTGGCGGGTGAGCCGGGGCTTGCCGTGCTCGTCGTGCGCCAGTCGGATGGTCTTCCGGGGCAGGGCTGGTTCGTCTCGCGTTCGCACCTCGCCGACGAAATGCCGGGCGATTGGCCGCTCGACTGGGAGGGTGCAGAGGCGAAGGCCTATGTCGCGCTCCACCAGCGGCTCGCCTTCGAACGCTGGTCAGGCAAGTGACCGCCGCCGGTTCCGGGCGGCCCTTCCTCCTCCTCCTCTTCCTCGACTTCCAGCTTTTCGTGCCACGGCCTGCGCTCACCCGGAGCGATCCGTGCCAGTTCCTCCAGCCGCCGCGCCGCACGCGATTCCAGGTTGAGCGTCAGCAGCGGTCGGGGCTTCGCGAGGAAGGCCTGTGGGCTCACGCCGAAGAAATGCTGGAATTCGCGAATCAGGTGCGACTGGTCGAAATATCGCAGAAGAAAATCCTGTTCCTCCTTCCCGTCGGAGATGCCGAGCATCTGGCCGGCGAGATCCATCGCCCGCGCGCGGCGCATCACGGTGCGCGGCGTCATGCCGAAATCGCGCCGCACGATCCGTTCGACCTGGCGCAGGCTGATGCTGTGCGTCCCGGCGAAATCGCCCGGGCTCGTATTGGGATCGAGAAAGCTCGCCGCTTCGAACGCGGTGCTGATCGGGTCCGGGCGTTTGGGTTTTGTTCTCTCGATGAAGGACCGCATGCGCGCCTCGGCGATCGCGGCCAGTTCCTCGACCGGGGCATCTGCCGGATAGGTCGTTTCCGCAGTCTCGCCGGCGAGCCCGAACGGGTCGGCGTGCTCGACCCGGTCGACGAGCGAAGTGACCGGCTGGTCGAACAGGCAGCGCAGGGCCCCCGGGCGCAAGCCGATATTGACGGTCAGGAACGCGCCGCGGCAGGACATCTCCATGTGCCGCGACTGGGGACCCATGAGCACGGTTGCGCGATCGACATGGACCTCGCCTACGGGCGTTTTCGCGCGCCAGTCCCCGGCGAGGACCAGCCGAACGAAGGCGAGATCGTTGAAGACCGAGCATTCGACTTCGTGATCGGGCTCGGCATGGACGCGGGTGACGACCACCCGGCCGACCCAGGGATCGAGATCGGGCGCGGGCGCGCGGTTCAGCGACAGCGGCATTCCGTCCGCCGTCGCGCCCGAGCGCGGTTCCCACCCGCCAATCCTGCGACCTCGTTGCGTCATACCCCCCTCGAATGTTCCGGCCGGGGCAAGAACATCTGCGCGCTTTACCATCATTAACAAGGGTGAGCAAAAGAAGACAAAGTCGGCCTGCATCTGCGCGGGATCGGCAAGGGCGGCTATTTCATCCCGCGTGCAATCGGCTAGAATGCGGCATGCTTTCATCTTTCATCCTTCCCGAACGCGCCCGCGCATGACCCCGGACGATCTTGCCCTTGCCTTGGCGCTAGCCGATGCGGCGGGGGCCGCGATCCGCCCGCTGTTTCGCGGCGAATGGACCGAGGAGCGCAAGGCCGACCGCTCCTTCGTGACCGAAGCCGACCGCGCCGCCGAGGCCGCGATGCGCGCCCTGATCGAAAACCACGCGCCCACCGACGGCATCATCGGCGAGGAATACGGCGCGAGGAACGAGGGCGCGGGCCGCCAATGGGTGCTCGATCCGATCGATGGCACGACCAGCTTCATCGCCGGGCGGCCGATCTTCGGCACGCTCATCGCGCTGTTGCAGGACGGCTGGCCGGTGCTCGGCGTGATCGATCAGCCGGTGGCGGGCGAGCGCTGGGTCGGCCGGATCGGGGAGGGGACGACCTTCAACGGAAAGCCCGTGCGCACCCGCCCCTGTCGCGAACTGGCCGATGCCGTGCTCGGCACCACCACGCCGCACCAGTTCGAAGGCGGCGACGTCGATGCCTTCATGGGCGTCGCCAAATCGGTCGCCGAGCGCAAGATCATCTATGGCGGCGACTGCTACAATTACGGTCTCGTCGCCTCGGGCCATGTCGATCTCGTGGTCGAGGCGGGGCTCCAGCTTTACGATTTCGCCGCGCTCGTTCCCGTGGTCGAAGGCGCGGGCGGCACGATGAGCGACTGGCAGGGCAATCCGCTCGACCAGGGCTCGGACGGACGCGTGATCGCGCTGGGCGATCCGGCGCGGCTCGATGACGTGCTGGAGGCGATGGGGTGAGAGCGAGGTTCGTTCGGCTCGTCTGCCCGCTCGCATTGGCGCTGGTCCTCGGCGCGTTCCAGCCGCTCCGCGCCGAAAGCGAGCGAGTGCGCCTTTTCGTCCTCGAAAGCGATGCCCGCCCCGGCGCCCAGGCGATGGATCCCGCGCTCGAGATCGCCCGCCGCCGGCTCGAGCGCGTGGCCGAAGGGCCGGTGCGCATCAGGCGGCAGGGCGCGGGCCGGGTCGCGGTCGAAATCGCGGAGCCCGACAGCCGCATGCTGGTCAGGAACGCCTTCGGCATCCGCCCCGCGGTCGCAATCAGGCTGGTCGCGCCCGAGCCCGCCGGAAGGGGCAAGACCGCGCTCCTGCGTGACACCGAAACGGTCCCGGTCGATCGCAACCTGCCCCTGGCCGCACTCGAACCCGAACTCGCGCTCATGCCCGCAATTGCGCTCGACGAGAACAATATTGAGCGCGCCATTGCCTCCCTTGACGCCGCGAGCGCGGAACATGTCGTCAATCTGCGGCTCGACGAAAGGGGCACCGAGGTCTTTTCCCGCATGGCTCGCGATCATGTCGGCGAACGCTTTGCCATCGTGCTGGACGGCAAGGTGGTATCCGCGCCCTTTGTCCATGAACCGATGATCGGCCGGGTGGTCCAGATCCGGGGGGGCTTCTCCCGGCAGGAGGCCGCGCAGCTCGCCGCCGCCCTGACCGGGGCACGGTTGTCCATGCCCTTCACGATCGTCGAGGAACGGGTGATCGAGCGCAGGCCCGAGAAATGAGCGCGGCACGACCCGCGCTCTCGCCCGTTGAGCCTCACATGCAAAAGACAATCGCGATCACCGGGGCGGGGCAGGGCATTGGCCGGGCCATTGCCATGCATTTCCTCGAGGCAGGCTGGCGTGTCGCCGCGCTCGATATCGACGCGGAGGCGCTCGCCGAGCTGGTCGGCGCCGCGCCGCCCGAGCGGCTGATGACGGTCCCCTGCGATGTCGGTTCGGAACGCGAGGTCGCCATCGCGTTCGAGGCGATCGGATCGTGGACCGCCAAGGCCCCGCTCGCCTGCCTCGTCAACAATGCGGCCATCGCCCGTCCCTATTGCGGGCCGCTCGAGGACCTCGACCTTGTCGACTGGCAGGCGTGGATCGATGCGAGCCTCACCGCCGCCTTCCTCTGCTCGCGCGCGGCGCTGCCCCTGCTGCGCGAGGCGCAGCGACAGACCGGCGAGGCGGCGAGCATCGTCAACATCTCCTCGACGCGTGCCGTGATGAGCGAGCCCGAAAGCTTCGCCTATGCCGCGTCCAAGGGCGGGATCGACGCGCTGACCCATGCGATGGCCGTCTCGCTCGGGCCGCAGGTGCGCGTCAACGCGATCCGCCCCGGCTGGATCGAGACGAGGGACTGGCAGAAGGAGGCCGAGCGGCAGGAGGTCGAACACCGCGAAAAGGACAAGACGCAGCATCCGGCGGGCCGGGTCGGCAGGCCGCAGGACATCGCCGAGGCGGTGGAATATCTGATCGGCGCGGGCTTCGTGACGGGTGAGCACCTCAATGTCGATGGCGGGATGACGGTGACAATGATCTACGAGGAGTAGGGGCGTCGGTTTTCGTTAAGATCGGCACCGAAAGCGGACTGACCGCAAACGACCCCATGTCCGCCGTTCAGGGATCGTCGACTTCTTCCGAAAAGCAGACAGCGCGATAGAAGAGGCGACCGCGTGGCCGCTTCTTCGGGCTTTACCGCAAAACTTTTCCGAAGGTGACTTTGTCGTCGCCGTCAGCCCAGTAGTTGCGTATCCGCGCCTCCCGGTC
>JGI12210J13797_11232870_pt1 | contig 13787 bp, 17 predicted proteins | sample ElkSlonscriptome_3_FD_13797 | JGI IMG/M metagenome (IMG submission 13797)
GTCGTGCGTCGCCCATGCGTCGGTAGCATCATCGAGAATCCTGTAGCACTGCCCTTCGGCAGCCACCGCAGGAGGAGAAGCGAGGGATGCAACCACGGCGCGCGTCATCAGGGCATCGAGCAGGTTAAGGGCGTGGTTCAGGAAGAATTCCTTCTGCGCTTGGCCGGCAAAAAGCAGTGGCAGCCCCAGCGCATTCGTGCGGCTAGAATAAGTAATTGGGTCGGTCACGGATTATCTCCCTCGGTCAGGAAAGCTGCCCCAGCAGAAGAGGGGGCGAATGCGAATACGTACCGATCTGCTTTACCCAGAGTTCGCCGGGCCCGTGGGCGTCCAGCAGATCAGCTCTCAAGGATAGTGGGAATTCAATCGAGCATGTTTCGGTCAGCCAGGTCGCGTGCGGTGCCCCCTCGGGTCCGTAGCCGACAAGATAGAGCTCGCGTTCTTCGACAAGCGGCACATCCACGAAGTCATCCCATCGCCACTGTCCGCGAGCACGGCGGCTCCAACTCAGCGCCCAGGAGGCGGAACTGTCGAGAGCAAGGGTTGGATGGACAGGCGCGAGCGGGCGCCTCGACCGACCGGTATTCCGTAGCATCGCATATACCGGAGCGTCGTCACCGCGACCGATTGCCGCAATACGAGTTTCAGCGCTCCATCCTGTTCGTGCGGGATCGAGCGCGACAAGAGCATCGTCGAGAAGGACAATCGACGTGCCGACAGGGTGAGAGGCTTGAGCAATGTGCTCGGTTCCCGCCCTTCCCCGCAGAAGGCCGATCAGCTTCCAGCGTTTCGGGCCAGTACGCTCAGCGCCAAGATACTGCACGACCTCATCGCCGACCATGAGCCGGTTCGCCCCGCTGGCGAGGCCCTGGACATCTGTACTGGGTAGCTGGTCGTCTTCGCCGAAGACCTCCAGATCGATCGAGGCCCCGCGTTCTATCACGTGAAATTGCGAGGGGGAGAGGGGCTCGATCAGTGCGCCCATGACGGCGCGTCTCGAACCGGTCTTGCCAATTTCCACAAGGCCATCGCCCTGTTCGACATACAACGTTGCTCCGCGCCAGGCGGATGTCGATCCACTGGCGGATGCGAACAACGAGAGCGCGCCAGATGGCGTATTTCCATCCGGCGGCAACTCGAACGCATCAAGTAGTGTCGCAGGGATCGCGACGTCCTGCGCAGGCTTCGAGGAGCCGGCATCGGCTTGCGAGGTGTCATTCAACTCCGGCGCAAGCCTCACGACACCAAGCTCGACGCCTTCCTCGTACCATTCCCAGTTTTGCACGAGCCAGATACCCGGGATATCCGGCAGGCGCACGACGCTTCCGGGCCGGACCATCGGATTGAGTTCGCTGCAACGCCAGGTTCTTCGCTCGTGGCCCCAACGCGAGCGGTGCGCATTGGCGTTCGCAAGTATCTTCGCGTCGGTCGCGCTCATGGTTGCGGGCAAATCGATGGTGTTCTCCCGCCCTTCGGTGCGCCCCCCGATCGCGCGCTGGATGCCGGGCTGATAGTCGCGCGCTTCGTCGTAGTAGCGCAGAGCCACCGGCTCGCGGCCCAGTCCGGCCCCGCGCTGCTGCTCCCGCTCCACATTGTTACCTCGCCCGGAAGCGAGCTGTTCGGGAAGCTCGGGCAATGGCTCGGATATCTCCGCTCGGGCTGAAAGGCTTAGGCGGTCCCCGGAAAGCGAAATGGCGAGAGGATAGACCTGATCAATCGCCGCAATGGTGTTCGCGATCGGGCCACCTTCATCGGCCAGCCCGCGCGCATGCGGGACCAGGAGACCGATTGCCTCTGGCGCAATCTCTGGCAGAATGCGGTCCAATCGCACACAGGCATCGTCCTCGCCGATCACCTCGAAAGTGATCGCGGGAATACGATTCCCGAAGTCGGCGAGTTGCAGGTCTTCGAAAACGACGTAGGCGAAGTCGCGGAAGCCGGGGGCATCGCTGCCCTTGTCGGCGGCAATCAGCGGATCGACAGGATCGTCACCGAAACCGCAATAGGTCCGCATGGTGCCCTCTACCTTGAGGTCCCCCGCCATTCCGCGCAGCAACTTGCCGTCGGCCCAGACCCGCCGGACCTCGGTTATCGGCGTACTCGAAACGGCCACTGCGAAAGAGGCCGAGTAGCTGTAGGTGGTCGTGGACGGCTTTGCTTTCCCGCCACCTTCGGTCGATTTCGATTCGACCAGGTCCGTCGCCCAGATAATGGTCCCGGCAGTTCGCATCCGCCCGAATTGCCGTGGAACCGGATGGCCATAGCTCGAGGTCGTGACCGCCAGTTCCTTGAGGCGCGGCCCGGTGCGATGTCCGCTTCCGAAAACGACCTGATCGGCCTGTCGGCCGATGAAAGCCCCGATTGCTCCGCCGATTGGGCCGCCGATTGCCGTGCCGAGCGCTGTGAGAACGAGGGTTGCCATCCGGCTATGCTTCCTTCCGCGACGCGAGCCGCCATTGCATTATTTTTCTGAGATGGTCGTCGATTGGTTGGCTGACGACCCTTCCGAGGCCGGCATGCGCGTGGATCACTCGACCGGCGTGCTCGATGATGAGCAGGTGATGCTGGCCCGCAGCGGGCGAAACGAGAACGATGTCGGCGGGGAGAAGGGGTCCGGGGACCCTTTCGAGTCCGGAGCGCTCCGCACAGTCAAGCCATTTCTCGATGGTGCGGTTGCGCAGCCTGTAGCCTGAAGGAGTGAGGGGCACGCGTCCGATCCGCGTCAGACAGGCCGCGACCAGTCCGACGCAATCGAGCCCTGTCTCGGGGTTCCGGCCGTGGAGGAGGAAAGGGCGGCCGACCATGGAGCGCGCCTCCTCGACGAACCGGGCTGCTTCGCCCGATCGAGAATTCACCCGCCGAGACCGTACCGGGCGAGCAGGTCGTTGCCTGGGAGAAACGGCTCTCCACGAAAATTGATGGCATTGCCGAACCGCGAGCCGCATGTGCCCAGCGTATGGTCGCAGCCTTCCCTGATTTCCGCGCGGCTTCCGGGGGGCGTGCCTGGCGCAAGCGGGCGGTCAAGCGTCAGCCATTCCGTGTCGGCAGCGACGACGCCGAATGACAAACCGGTTTGCGGCCCGTCCAGGAAGCGCACGCGGCCATCGACGCAGTTCGAGTTATCCAGACCTGGGAAATGGACGCGATTGTGATCGACATCGATTTCGCCCAGTCGATGGGTCGATGTGAACCGCGCAGTGGAGAGGCCGCAGCCGGGACCGCAGAAGGTCGCTCGGCAGGTAGGGCTCGTACGCGGGACGATATCGCGTTCGAGGATCTGCTTGGCCGAATGCAGTTGTGCGCTGAAGCTTCTGTCATTGCTTTCAACCAAGCCAAGTTGACCTGAATAGAGCTGGTGAGAATCGAGGTTGCGCCAATCGACGATGCCAATCTCGATGGCCGCTCCATCGAAGAGGCCCGCAGCAAGATCTTCAACACGGATCGAGTCGTGACTGAGCACGCCTTCGACTTCCGCATTGTCTTTGGAGAGGTCGGCATTCAACCTGATCGCCGCGGGAACCATTCCCGGCGCCGCCTTGTGGCCAATCCTGTCGAAGAAGAGATCCCGGTCGTGACTGGTAAACCCCAAGGTCACCCCATCTCGTCGGTAAACCCGCCAGAAGGTTGCCGCCGTATCCAGTTCCCGGTCGAAGAATATCCTCATCATCCGAGCTCGCGCAGTTCGATCAGAGGAATGCTGGGCGCTTCGCCGGCATCGAAATTCACCGCAGCGATATCGATCCGATCCTCGGCGAAACGCACGGGCACGTCGAACAGGAAACCGGCTCTGATTTCCGCACCCTCTGAAGGGGCCGAAGCGAAGGTTATCGTGCCGAGCTGACCGAGGGTCCAATCTGCATTTGGCACGCCGTCTACACTCACGAGCAGGGTCTCGCCGCGGGGTCTTGTGATCGGTCGGACTTGCGGATCTGGACCTGGCCCATAGCGTTTCTCCAGCCGAAAATCCGCTCGCAGGCCGTCACCGATCCCTAGCAACTGATCGAATGCGGTCGGTGTTCCGATCATGCCCCGTGAACTGTGATCGAACGGATCGCTGATCCTGAAACCTCGAGCCGCGCCATGCCGCGCTCTGAAAAAGGCAATCAGTTCAGCCAGTTCGCTCTCCGATCGGATGCCAGGGCCGACGTCGAAATGCATTCGAGCATCCGACCAGAGAGCGTTGCGCCGCTCATGCCCCGAGGCCGTGACCGAGATCGAGGTCGAGAATTCGGGGGCCACCGCAGTGCTGCGGCCAAGTGCGAAGGGGTAGAGAACGTCATCGAAGGATTGCATGTCGCTGGTCCCGATTGGAGGTATACGGGTGAAACCGTCGCGGGTGACCTGAGGGAGCGCCCAGACGTAGATACGCTCGATGCCGCGTGCAGAAGCTTCGTCGATGCCACGATCGATCCGGGTCCAGGAACGCACGGCATCGACTGGATCGAGTACGAAGCCAGCCAGGTAATCCGTTGTTGCGGTCGAATAGCCCAGCTTCGCATCGACAAGCGAATAGGCCTGTCTGCGCAGCGCATCCGCCCCTGCAGTCAGCCAGTCGTAATCCTCTACCTGGAGGCGATCGAACGCCGGGGCTGCCCAACCTTCCGGGAGGTTCGCGCGGTGCAATTCGGGCATCGACGGATCGAGGATCGTAGGGGTGAACGCAAGAAGCAGAACTTCCGCCGGACCTTGGGCCGCTTCTCGAATTGCAGCAGTCAGATCGGCTGTTGATGCAGCAAGAAGGCTGCCGGCGTCATCCAGAAGGGCGAGGGCGTCCTGCCCCAGCGTTTCCCTCATGTTTCCGATAAGCGCTGGCTGGCCGCCGAAGGCGGAGATCGCGGCATCGTCGTAAAGGCAGATTTCCCCTTCTGCGGTGACCCACCACCACGGCTCCCCGATCTGGAAGCGGACGGGCAATCCTGCAGTTTGCGCCAATTCCACAAATCGCCGCGCTACCCCGGTGACCCATGCCATGGCTTCGCCATTTGCCGGCGAGAGTACGGTCGATGGCGGGACCCACCCGGTCCGTGCAGGCAAGCCTCCTGCCGTGCGCTGCTTCCAGCTTTCGGGGCAATAGGCATCGAACAGTTCATAGGAGAGCGACAGGATGACCTCGAGATCAGCCTCCTGCGCCCGTGCAAGGAAAGCGTCGTGCCATGCTCGCGAAGGCTCGCACAGCTCGCCCGAGGACTCCGCGAAGAGGCTCTCGTCCGTTGCCCGGGCAAGCCTCATGAAATGGCTCATCCCGACATAGTGAACGATATCAGAGCGATAACCGAGACCTATGATGTTCCGCAAAAGCCTGGCGGGCGTCTGATTATAGGCATCGTCATAGGCAGTCGCCATCCGCAGCCCATGGACCGGGAGAAGCACATCTCCCAGCTCGAGCATGGCGCGCCCGCCGTCGGCATTGATCTCCGACATGACGACGTGGCCGTTGACGCGTTCCGGAAGGGGAGCGGTGCTTCCGGCGGCATAGCCCGGGGGGACGATGGAGATGAACATCCGGTCGATTTCCGTCGGATGGACCGGCGTTCCGGGCAGGGTGTAACCACTTTCGAGAGCCGAAAACGGCAGGGTGATGCGGGCGTCCGTGGGCGTACCCTCCGCATAGTTCCAGAGCCTGACATACCAGGTCGCCTCAGCGCCATTTTCGTCGCGACCTTCGATGGTCAAGGTCGGGCCGTTAGGCGCGTCAAGCGCGATCACGCCTTCGCTGCGCCACCGGAAGCTCAGGCTCATATGCGAGTAGTCACGGTCGGTCGCATAGGCGAGAAGCGGATGATCGAAGCGGTCCACGCTTTCCCAGATGAGGCCGACAAGTGCGCCCTCGTGATGCAGCTCGACATCGACCCTGATCGCATCGGGACCCTGCGTCACGACCGATGCCATCGCGGGGCGCGGAAAGTCCACGGTCCAGAAACGGGGATCGAAACGCTGGATGAAGCTCGATTCCTGCGCGCGCCTCTCGCGCGCCAGCCAGAATGCCATTTGGTGCTCCTTTGCTCAGGCCTGATCGAGCGCCCGGCGAACCGCGCTTGCCAGCTGGCGCGAAGAGCGACGCATGGCTGTCGGTGCCGAGGTTTCCGAAGGCGTGTTCAGTTGGATCGCGACCCGAACATCGCGGCCGCTGCCCGCACCCATTCGTCCGTTTTCGATCCGCCCGGAAGATGTCGGAATGAAGATTTCCGGCCCGGCTTCCCCGACCATGAAAGCTCGGCCGGGCGAGACCGGACCTCCAGTTGCCCGGCCGGGGAGACCAAGAAGCGCGCCGAAGGATTGGGCGAGGAAGCCGCCCAAGCCTCCGCTCGCGCCGCCGAACAGGTCGCCGAAGCCGGATTGGAGCGCGTGGCCGGCAATTTCGTCGAGAGCTCTGAAAGCGAGGCGCTTGAGGTCGTCGAACCCCAGGCCCCCTCGCCGCAATGCCGAAACGAGCCCGCGCTCGAGCGTTGCGCCGGCCTTGTCGAAGCCGTCGATCAGGCTGCTGTCGATCGACCCGCGAATGGATTCCAGGTCGGCCGCAAAGCCATCCGTGCTAGCTCTCAGGTCGATGACAAGTTCGTCGAAAGTGTCAGCCATGGCGGTCTCGCTCCATCATCTGTCCAATCTGTTCGCGGCTCGGCCCTTCGGCTTGGACGCCTCCGCTTATGGGCCGAAGAGCAGTCGCAAGCTCATGCGGCGTCGCTGTCCAGAATTCCTGCGGGCCCCAGCCCAGCACCTGCGCGGCGAGCGCGCAGCAGCGTGCTGCAGATCCGCCGAATGACCGGCTCATCAACGGCCCTGGAGGACTTGCGCGAGGATCGCCCGGACAGGCTGCGTCGCGGCGACCAGGCCCATTTCGAGTAATGCCTCACCGATTTGGGCGCGCGCAGGGCGGTCGTCCGTCTGGATGCAGTGCCACAAGAGCGCGCCCATTTCATGCAGGGTAAGCGCTCCTCCGGAGGCCCGATCGACAAGCGCGAAAAGGGGTCCGAGCTCCTCCTCCGCAGCAACCAGGTTCTCGAAGCTCGGTCGCAGGACATAAGCTTTTCCTGCAAGAGTTATGCTTGCCTCTCCGCGCAAGGGATTGGCGGACCGCGTCATGCCGGCACCACGGGCCCGGAGCTTTCCAGCTGCATGGTGTAGTTGCGTTCACCATTGAAATCGCCGGAATAGTCGAGCCGCTGAACGAGGAAGCGTCCGCGCAGCCGTTCGCCGTCCTCGAAAGCGAGTTCGTAATCGTCGATCGTCCCGGCAAGGGCATGGCCGCGCACCCGGCTTTCGGCCGCGCTGCCAAGGAAGATCCCAGCGGCGCTGACGGAAACCGAGCGGGTTCCTGCTCCAGACAGGAGATCGCGCCAGCCGCCCGATTCCTTGTGAGTAATTACGACCGTATCGCCGTTGATCGACATCTGCGTCGTTCTGAGGCCGGCGACAGTTTCATAGCTGGGCGATGCGGCGCCATCGCCGATCTTGAGCAGGAAGGCGGAGCCGTTCTGGGCAGGCATTGGGCATTACTCCTGGATGAGGGCGAAGATGCGGAAACGAAATTCGATGAGGCCGCCTCTGAGATTGTTGCCGCGCGCTTCACTGCGAGCGCGCAGAAAGCGGATCGAGGCGACCTCGAAGTCCGATTGGATTGGCGGGAGGGCAAGCACCCGGCGTTCGATTGCCGCAAGCAGGTCGGCATCGGCTGCCGGATCGTCAGTGCGGCTTTCGAGTTCGAACGCCATGCGCACTTCGCGGCCCGGGCGGTCCTTGGTCCCCCAGTCGGTCGATGCGCTTGCCGCGATGCCCAGCCAGGGCGTGCTCGTACCGAGCGGGCTTTCCTCCTCGATCGTGTTGATCCCCGCGAGAGCGGGGTCGGTGCGAAGCCATTGGATCAGCGTCGCTCTCAATCGGTTTTCCATGGTCAATCCTTTGCGAAGCCTGGCCAAAGGCTGGAGGGCGAGCGCCAGTCGGGATTTGTCTCGGACCGGGCTGCGCGCCGACCTTGAGTGCCGAGCGATTGCCGGTGTCTCGCGTGCTGGATCAGCCGGTCGATGAGAGCCTCGACATCGGCGCCGGCCTCGATCATGCGAGCCTCGGTCGACGCCACGGACGCCACAGCGCTGTCACGCTCGCGGGAGCGGCAATCGAGCCTTGCTCGGATTTCGATTGTGCAGGGCGATCCCGCTCCCGGAAATGATGGGCCGCGAGCCGGATCACGCCTTGTCGCAATGGCGCGGGCAGGCTTGCCCAGTCAGGCGCCATCCCAGCATGGAAACGTATCGCCAGCGGGCGGCCATCCGCTCGGCTCGAGAATTCGAGGGAGGCGAAGCCGTCAGAAACCGGGATGAATTCGTATTCGCCCGTATCGAGCGGGCTGCGTGTCGCATCGCTCGCGATTGTCTCGACCGAGACCAGCGATCGCACAGGCCGTGCCGAGAGCCGACATGACCCCGCGAGGAAGGGCACCTCCTGCTCTACCATCTGGGCGAGAGGCATTTGGCCCGTGAACGCCTCGCACAGCGCATGGCTGGCTTCAAGCAAGTTGACGAGCATGGCGTCGTCGGTCGGCCGGCTGATTCCGAGCCAGGCTTTGAGTTCGGCAAGGGCATCTCCGGCCAGATTTGCCGGCTGCACGACGGTTCGTCGCATTGCGGTCTCCCACGAGATTGTGAGCAGGAAGGAAAACGCGCCCGCACCGCCCCGACGGAGGCGAAGCGGTGCGGGCGCGAGGAGCCGGTGCGCGGGCAGGGGGAACCCTCAAACACCGGGATCACCACGCTGAAAGAGGGTCAGGCCTCGATCTTGAGCAGCTTGATCGCGTTGCTGTCGAGCACTTGGCCGCCGATCCGCCGCGTGGCGTAGAAATGCACGAACGGCTTGTTAGTGAAGGGATCGCGCAGGACGTTCGTCGCGCCATGTTCGGCGATCAGGTATCCGTGTCGGAAATTGCCGAAGGCGATAGGGAAGGCGCCGCCCTCGATGTCCGGCATGTCCTCGGCCTCGATGACCGTGTATCCGAGCAGCCGATCCGGCTGGCCCTCGACAAGACCGGGCTGCCACAGGAATGCGCCGTCCGATGTCTTGAGCTTGCGAACGGCGGCGAGGGTCGCGGAATTCATGACGAAGCAGGCGCCCTGGCGGTGGCCCGCCTTGAGCGAATGGATCAGATCGATCAGCTTGGCATCCGGCTCGGCATCGAAACCTGCCGCGTTGCCCGAACCGATATATTGCAGCTGGCCGAATGTGCGAGTGTCGTCCTGCGCAAGGCTTGTGGGTGCGGTCAAAAACCCTTCCGGCTGGTTGGTCCCCGTTCCCCTGACGAAGGCCGCTCCCTCGGCGCGCGCGAACTCGGCAGCGATCTCGGCGGCGAGCCATGCCTCCAGGTCGAAGCCGACATCGTCGAGCATCGCCTGGCTTGCTGCCGGATTGGCATAGAGGTCGCCGACAGGCGGAGCGATTTCACTGAAATTCGGCGTGTCCGTCGCCGGACGCGCAGCGGTTTCGCTGACCCAGCCGGAGGCGGTTCCTCCCGTGGCCACGAGCTTGCGGTAACCGGATGTCCCGGTCCTCACCACCTGAGCGATATTGCGGATCGGGCTGATCTCGGCGAGTTCGCGCGCGATGACCGTATCGAGTTCCCGCGGAACCGCGTAACCGCCGTCGCCCGGCGTGGCGCCGCTCATCGATTTGATTTCGGTGTCCCTTCCGCGACGAAGATAGCCGTCGACAAAGCCCTTTACCTCGGGTGTTTGCGTATCTCGCCCAGCGATCGACGGTCGGACGGCGGCGCGCACCATCTTGTCGAGCCGTGTCTTCACCTCGTCGACATCCCCGCGAAGATCGCGAATATCGGCTTCGGCCTTGTCCTGCCGCGCGACGATGTCGAAGCTTTCCTCGAGCGGGTCGGCCGTAACATCGGCAGGTACGCTGTCGGCATTCATGGGATTGGTCATTATCAAGCCTTTCTGTTGGCACGAAAAAAGCCGCACTCTGGCGGCTGCGGGGGTCGAGATTCGGCTGTGACGGTCAGGCCAGGAGATGAACCCTGGCCCCATGCTGTAGCGGGTGAGTGACGAGGCTGATCTCGAACAGGTCGATCTCAAGCAGTTCGCGGCCTTGTTCGGACCAGCGCGCCCTTTTCGCTCGGTAGCCGAAACTCAGCCCGCTCACTTTCCTTTGCTTCAGCATTGCCGCCGCCCGGGAGCGCGGCCGGTCGATACTGGCGATGATCCTGAGGCCGCGCTCGTCTTCCGCGATGCTCTCGATCTGGCCGATCGGCTGGTCCGGGCGATGCTGCCAGAGCAAGGGAAAGGTTCGGCCCTGCCGCGCAAGCGACGTCGCGAAGGCTCCCTTGCGGATCACGTCCCGGTCGCTGTCGCGAACGTCGAAGAGCCCCGCGTAGCCTGCAAAGCGCAGATGAACGGGGCCGGTCACAGCAGGTCCCGCGCGCCAATACGGAACACGATTCCGATCAGCACCAGCGCAAGTGCTGCTCGGATCACCCATTCGACGAAGGCTTTCCACGCACTGGTCTTGGCGTCCCGCCAGGCCTGCAGCAATTCGCGCAACTCGCCCAGATCGTTCTCGGCCTCGGCGTCGTCGAGGCCGAGACGCTCGAGGATCCGGTCAGCTGCCAGCTCGCTCGTTTCCTCCACGATCGCCCGCAGAGTCACAAGTTCAGCCCCCTCTTCGTTCGCCTGCTTCATGAGCGTCGCCAGAATTGCGGGACGGGTCATTGCGCATTCTCCTCGGTTGGAAATCCCAGCAAACTGCGTTTCTCCGCGCGGCTCAGGAAATCCGCGTCGCTGACCTGTTTCCAGAGTCTCTCGCGGTCTTCCGAGAGGGCCGTGATCCGGTCCAGATCAATCTCGACCGTGCCCTCGGGGAACCACGCTTCAAGTCCCTCGCCCAAGGCCGAAAACAGCTTGTGCGCGAGCGGTAGGAGGGTCAGGCGCCAGAGCGCGCGGTTCGCTTCGCGATAGTTCGAGTAGGTATTGTCCCCCGGTAGACCGAGCAGCATCGGGGGCACTCCGAAAGCGAGCGCGATTTCCCTCGCCGCTGCGCTTTTCAGCGTCGCGAAATCCATGTCGGCCGGCGACAGGGCCATGCTCTGCCATTTGAGCCCGCCGTCGAGGAGCAGCGGTCGCCCGGCATTGAGCGCACCGGCGAAGGCCTGCTCCAGTTCCTGCCGCAGGCGGTCGAACTGGTCCTGCGTCAGACCTGCTCCGTCACCGCTTTCATAGACCAGCGCACCCGACGGCCGGGCCGCATTCTCGAGCAGGGATTGGTTCCAGGAAGTGGCGGCATTGTGCACGGTGATCGCCGGGTAGGCGGCGGCGAGCGAGCCCGCGCCGAGATGATCGTCGAGTGGATGCATCGCCTTGATCTGCACGATCGAGGGCCACCCGTTCTCGTCTTCGGCCGGGATCGTCATCCCTTCTTCGCCGACTTGGTAGCGGTAAGCCTCGGGCCATCCGTCGGGACCGGCGATGATCGAGATGCGGTCGGGCCTTAGCGCGAACAGTTCGACCGGCTTGCCCGACGCGTCCTTGAGGATCTGGACATAGCCATTGCCATGCAGCAGCACGTGAGCCGCGAGAGTTTCGACGAGTGGCTGGCCGGCACTGGTCGCTTTTACCAGCCTTGCAAGTTCATCGTCACTGCAGGAAAGCGGAGCCTGCCCGATGCCCTCGGCTACGATCCTGACCGCGCGCTGCGCGATCGGATTGGCGAGATACGACGCCTCGACCGCTCGCCGGTAATCGAAGGGGCGAACACCGTCGCCCGCACCGAAAGCGGGGATGCATCCCTGCAGATAGCCGGGAAGCAGCGGCACGCGGTTCGGCTCCCCGCCCTTGAAGGCGGAGAGCAGTGCTTCAAGCATAGCCATAGGAATTCCTTCTTGATCGTTTCGCGTCGCGAGCGAGCCGTTCAGACCTGCCGCACGCTTGGTCGTCCGGCGCGCGAGAGCATCAGTTCGGTCAATGCCCAGACCAGCGCATCCGCGCGGTCCGGGCTGCGTCCCGGGCCGGTATAGTCCCCCCCGAGCATCATGCCGCACATCTGGTCCTCGAGCCGGGCGAACACGCCTCGATGCCGGACCTTTCCCGCGCTGTAGAGCGCGGCGACGGGTTCGGCCCGTGCGACCTTGCCGCGGCTGGCATGAACGAGCCGCAGCGGCAGGACGCGATCAGCGGCGCGGAGGACGCTTTCCACCATCGCGCCGCCCTGGTTCGCTTCGGCCACCACCCGGTCGGCCTTCCAGCTTTCGGCAGCCTGCGCGACGGCCTGTGACCATCGGTCAGGTGTGGCATTCCCGACAGAGCAATCGGCCAGGACACGGGCAAGGCCGTCGGTGCCCAGGGCCGCGACCACTATGCCGCATTCATCGCCTTCGGCCGAAACCGGTGGATCGACCGCGATCACGACGCGACTGGGAGAGGGACATTGGCCGGCCTCGCGCACTGTCTCGATGAGCGCGCGTTGCCATAGTGCTCCTTCGATATCGCGCACCAGTTCCCCGCCGATTTCCTGACGAGCCAGCTGGCTGCCAGCGAACTCGGCTTCGATCGCTTCAAGAAAGCGATCCGGCAGATTGGCCGCGTTATCCAGCGTCGATCCGCGCGTTACCACCGTGGCGCCGCTTTCCTCCTGCCCGAGCAGGCGTTCGACAAGCGGGACCGGGCGGGGTGTCGTGGTGACCGCGACCCTCTGGTCCTCACCGAGCCTCAGACCCATCAGGAGGTTGTCCCAGCAGCGCGTCGCTTTCTGATGCGAGACCTGCCATTTGCCTACCTCGTCGCACCAGGCATGGCTGTGCTGGGGGCCGCGCAAGGCTTCCGGTTCGAGCGCGCTGTAGAGATGCGCCTGCGCCCCGTTAGGAAAGCGCAGCCGTCTCAGCGAGGGTTCGAACAGAGGTCTGCGATCGGGAGGACTGCAGGCGAGTATCCCGCTTTCCCCCTCGACCATGACGGCGCGGGCCTCGGCGAGCGAAGCCGACACCAGAGCGATGCGAGCCTGGGGCTGGTCCTCGGCTATGGCACGCACCCATTCCGCTCCAGCCCGTGTCTTTCCGAAGCCACGCCCCGCCATCACCAGCCAGACGCGCCACCGCCCCGCTGGGGCAAGCTGCGCCGGCCGCGCGAAAAGGTCCCAATGATATGCGAATTCAACGCGCTCATCGGCCGTCAGTGAATTGGCGAGCTGGGCGGTGTGACCCGATGTCGCCCTGGCCAGGCATTCGAGCGGCTCGGTCACTGCGCATGCCCTGCTTGCGAATCCTGCTCGTTGATCCGTTGCCTGATGTCCGCAATCTTGCGGTCGATGGACGCCCGAATCTCCGCCGCCGTCACGTTACGGCGGTCGGCCTGGGCCTGCATCTTTCCCTCACGGTGGAGGCCGAGCAGGCGTATCGCGCTCGTGAAATCGTATTTGACGCCGTCCTGCGCCAGCAGATCGCCCTCTCGCAGGCGACGCAGGACTTCCATCTCCAGATCCTCGTATCCCCTCGACAACGCGGCGAGCCAGGCCCGCGCGAACTCAGGTTCGTTACGGCGAGCGCGATAGGCCCGCGCGGTCGAGATCCCGGCTCGCTCGGCAGAGCGGACAACGCAGGCGCTCTGTTCCAGATCGGCGATGAACCGGTCCCGCCAGCGCGGATGGACGCGGCCATGTGCGTCGCAGCCGACGGTAGCCGGCTGGCGGGATGCCTTCATCGAGAAAAACCTCGTCGATAATCGAATGGGGCGATGGATCCGGGCGCGTCAATCGAGCTTGTCCTCGCCGAATCGCAGTATCGTGATGATGACCTTCTCTAACCA
>JGI12210J13797_10138302_pt1 | contig 13784 bp, 9 predicted proteins | sample ElkSlonscriptome_3_FD_13797 | JGI IMG/M metagenome (IMG submission 13797)
CTAATGGCTTGGCGGCCCGTCGCGATGCCGAGGATCTAGGGGGCATTTGATGCTGAGCCGAATCGAGTCGTGTTTGAGCTACCGCTGCGCAGCGCCTGATTAGTCACCTCAGCTTGGCAGGGACTCATCGTCCGGTTCGGTGTTGAGCTGTCGCTCGATGATCGCGGTCAGCCCGAAATGGTCTGACGGGTAGGTGTCAGGCGTTGCGGGCGAGATGGGCTCCGTGCCAAGCAGGCGAATGCTTCGGGGTACCCATCCCGGGGCCACGGAGCGCAACAGGATTCGATCGAAGCGGACATGCTTGTGCTTGCGCTTTTGCAAGAACCGCATCTGGTTTCGGCTACTGTCGACCGTGTGACCAGCGCCACGCCCGCTGGAAAGGGCGCTCCACAGGTCGGTGTAGTGTCGTCGGCCCAGGCGCGACTGCTCGGCTTTGGAGCGGGGATCGAAATTAAAGTCACCTAGCAGGAGGGCGTTTTTGGCCGCGGCTTGGTTGGAGAAGACACGCTTGAGCTGGGCCAAGCGAAGAAATTGATTGTCCGGACTGCTCTCGAGATGGAGATTGCCGATGCTGATCCGTCCGTGCCCGGTGTCGACCGAGGCGAGCAACAGCTTGCGATCTTTTCGACTCGGCAATCTGCAGAGCGCGACATGGTCTATTGGCAGGCGCGAGAGCAAAAGAACGCCATGGGGTCTCAGCGTGCTGCCGCTGACGTCCGACACCAGAAAATCTTTGCGGACCCACTCTGCCGCGAGTATGTGCTCGAGCTGCCGTGGGGTGACTTCCTGCAGTGCAACGATGTCGGGCTCGCAACGCGCGACCAATCCGAGGAGGTGGGCTAGACGCTCACGCCAGCGGTGTTCCCCGAACCAGATATTGAACGTGACCAGGCTCAGTTGCTCGACTGGCGTGGGCGGCCTTCGGTCTGTCGCAATCCAGCGACCCGATGAGGGGTCGAAGCGGGATGCCGTCAGCTCCCTTGGTCGGCCGCTACCCTTCATTGTGCATCCTGATCAGGGTAACTGCTGAGCTGAAGGTGACGAGGGGCTTGATCATTCGGTGTAGCATGATGCGCTCCGTTCTTATGGCAAGGGTGGGCCCGCGTCCAACGCACTCGGGCACCGCTTTTGCTCTTGCAGGCGCCGTGCCCGAGTAGGAGCGCATGCTACCAAGCGCTTCGCAGCAGAGTTGGCTCGGCAGACCTGTCTCGGGTTGGGCATATCGGCCGCTCTCCGGTGCATAGGCACCACCACAATGGCCACGGTGCGCGACAGAAGCGACGGACCTGATCGGCGAGGCGAAGACCGGTTGAGCCGAGTCGAGACATGAAATCCAGCATACCGTACTGGAAACGGTGTAGACATCTGCGCTCGACGGCCTGACATACCAATAATCAACCCGCTTCCGGCACGCGCTGCGGTGCCGAATCGAGACCGCCAAACCCAGATCAAGCAAGACCAACCGATCGGTCTCGCGTCACGAAGCAAGTTCTTCTAGGAAGTTGATGAGCACTGGAAATCGATTCGCGCGGCAGCCGGCCGCGCTCGCCTTGTTGTGCTGCGCGGCATCGGTATTGGCCGACGACTCACCCAGCCCTGTCACGCTTGCCGCGGTCACCACAGAGACGTTGCGCGAGCAGGTCGTCTTGTCGGGTACCGCCGAGGCGTCGCGGCGCGCCGCGCTGTCGCCACGGGTCGAAGGGCTGGTGACCGCGCTATTCGTGGACGAGGGCGACGTCGTAGAGCAGGGTGCTGCGATGTTACAAATGGACGCCCGTCTCGCCGAGCTGGATGCAGAGGCGGCCGCGGCGCGTGTGCAGGAGTCCGAGGCTCGAAATGGTGATGCAATCCGCATCCGCGACGAGTTGCTGTCGCTGAAGGAGGGGCGGCATGCGTCGGAGACCGAGACTCAGTCCGCCATCGCCAACGTGCAGATGACCGCGGCCGCGTTGCGTGCCGAGCGTTCGGCCTTGGGTCGTGCTCAGGAACTGGTGCAGCGGCACGCCCTTGCAGCGCCGTTCGGAGGCATGGTGGTGTCCAAGCAAGTGGAGGTTGGCGAGTGGGTACAGCGCGACGACGCCGCGGTCGAGTTGCTGGCCCTCGATCGGGTGCGTATCCGCGCGAATTTGCCGCAGCGAGACTATGCGCGTGTCATCGCCGGTGCGAAGGCCCAGGTAAGGTTCGACGCCTTGCCGGATCGGGAATTCGTCGGCCAGGTACTTGCCCGGGTCGCGAGTGGTGATGAACGCACGCGCAGCTTTCCGCTGCTGATCGAGTTGCCCAATCCCGACGGCATCTTGGCGCCGGGGATGTCAGCGCGCGTCTCGGTGGAACTCGACGGCCAAGCCGACGAGGCCCTGACTGTGCCGCGAGATGCTGTGGTCGCCAAGAGCGACGGCAGCCGGGAGGTGTGGCAGGTGCGGCCCGACAACGGTGTTCAGAAGGCCTACCCGGTCCTGGTCGAGATTGGCCGCGCCAGCGGTGACCGGCTGGAGTTGGTCGGCGGTGACTTGGAGAACGGCGATCAGGTGGTCCTGTTGGGTAATGAACGCCTGCGGCCTGGTCAGAGCGTGTCCCCGCAAGGCGCTCCAATCGATCTCCGCGTCTCCACCGGCGAATAGCGCGATCCTGGGCCCGTCATGGGCGAGGTAACACGCCATCGGACGACGAGACGCGTCAACGCACCACAATCCGCCGCTCGAGCAACCGAGGCCAGAGGTAGATGTTCAAATTCGCCATCGAACGTCCGGTCATCCTGACCGTCGCGATCCTGATCCTGACCCTCTTCGGGCTCTTGTCGATCTTTCAGGTGCCGGTGCAGATGATCCCGGATCTAGACGCGCGCATCGTGTCGGTCAGCACCAAGTGGCCGGGCGCCGCGCCCCAGGATGTCGAGAAGGAGATCGTCGTCGAGCAGGAGAAGTATCTGGGTCGTATCCCCGGCCTGGAGCGCATGGTATCGACCGCTCAGACTGGCAGTGCCGACATCGAGTTGGAGTTCCCGTTCTCGGTGCCGCTGGAGGAGGCGCTGCTCAACGTCAATAATGCCCTGTCCCAGGTGCCGGGCTACCCGGTGAACGTCGATCAACCCAGCATCCGCGCCGAGGCGTTCTCGTCCAACTCCTTCATGTACTTTCGGCTGATGCCGGAGTCCGGACGATTCAGCGAGGATGACATTCTGGCGCTGCGTGACTGGGCCGAGGAGTACGTGCAGACACCGATGGAACGGGTATCAGGGGTCTCCAGCGTCGGTATGCGCGGCGGCGCCGAGCGGCAACTGCGCGTCTACGTTGATCCGGTGCGCCTGGCGGAGCGGGGCATCCGTTTGACCGAGCTGCGCGACGCCATCCGCGCCCGCAACCGCGATGTCTCCGGCGGCGATCTCGACAGCGGCAAGCGCCGCTATCTGTTGCGGACCATCGGCCGCTTCGACAGCCCCGAGGAGCTGGAGGACCTGGTCATTGCCGAGCGCGATGGCCGTTTTGTCCGGCTTCGCGACGTCGGTCATGCCGAGCTGAGCTACGCCGAGGTGCGCAGCTACGCCTACTCTGAGGGCAAGCCGATCCTGGCCTTTGCCGTCAGTCGGCAGATCGGCAGCAACGTCATTGAAATCAAACGGGACATGATGGAGACCGTCGCCGAGTTGAATCGGGACGTGCTCAGTCCGAAGGGCCTCACGCTGGTGCGCACCGCCGACGATGTCGTCTACGTCACGGACGCGGTGCAAGTCGTGCAACGCAATCTCGCGATCGGCGCCGGCCTGGCGGTGTTGGTGCTGTACCTGTTTCTGCGCTCGGTGCCGGCGACGCTGATCGGCGCCGTTGGCATCCCGATCTGCACCATCGCGGCCTTCCTCGGGCTGCTGATCAGCGGGCGCACCATCAATGTGATCTCGTTGGCGGGCGTGGCCTTTGCCATCGGGATGACGTTGGACAACAACATCGTCGTGCTGGAGAACATCTATCGGCACATGGCCAAGGGCAAGGCGCGGATGCAGGCGGCCCTGGACGGTGTTCGCGAGGTCTGGCCCGCGGTGCTGGCGTCGACGCTGACCACGGTCGCCGTCTTTCTGCCCATCATCTTCATCGCGGAGGAGGCCGGGCAACTGTATTCCGACATCGCCGTCGCCATCTCCGCGTCCATCCTGATGTCGATGCTGATCGCCATCACCCTGGTGCCCGCTGCCGCTGGCCGGTTTCTGAGGCTGCCCGCCGCCGGTCGTCGGGAGCCATGGCTGACCCGCATGGGAGCCGGATTCGGGCGTGCGGTGCTCGGGGCCGTGCACTGGCTTGCCCAGGGCGTGCTCCGCCCGTTGGGAGTCATCCTGCTGGTGCTCGCCGGCGCCGGGGCGATCATTTGGTGGCTGACGCCGGATGCCGAGTACCTACCCGAGGGCGAGGAGTCGAAGATCTTCACGCTGATGTTCGCGCCGCCGGGCTACAACATCGACATGATGCGTGACGCCTTCCAGCGGGTGGATGCCGAGTTCTATCCCGCGGTCGGGCAGGACCCGGCGGTATTCTCCGCCGGTGACAGCGACGTGCCGGCACTGAACTTCACCATTGGCTTTGCCACCCAGAGCCGCGTCTTCGTGGTTCGTGAGGCCACTGACCGATTGCAGACCGCGGCATTGATGCAGGTAGCGACCGAAAAGACCAGCCAGTTGCCGGGTTTGTTCAGCTTTTCCAGCCGCGGCTCGATCTTCTCCAGCAATTTCGGCGGCACGCGCTCGATCAATATCGAGGTCAGCGGCCCGGAATTGGCGACGCTGTTCGAAGCCGGGGCGAAGGTGCAGGCCAAGGCCAAGGAGATCTTCGACAACCCGCGCGTCAAGTCGGAGCCATCCAGCCTGACCCTTGGCCAGCCGATGCTAGAGGTGCGGCCGGACTGGGAGCGTGCCGCCGAGCTCGGTATCAGCCCCGGCGACCTGGGCTACACCGTCTGGGCCTACTCGGATGGCGCCTTTGTCGATGAGTTCTTCCTTGACGACGACGAGATCGACATCTTTCTCTACAGCACGGCCGGCAACATCCAGCGCCCCCAAGACCTCGAGAGCCTGATGCTGTATTCGCCCAGCGGCGGCATTGTGCCGCTGTCCGCGGTCGCGCGCCTGGCGGAGACGGTCAACACAGAGACGATCCGCCGAGTCGACGGCGACAGGACCGTCACCATGAGCATCATTCCGCCGAAGGACATTCCACTGGAGGTGGGTGTGCAACGGGTGCGCGATGAGATCATCACCGGCATGAAGGCCAGCGGCGAGCTCCCGGAGAAGATCAATATGACCCTGAGCGGCGCCAGCGACCGTCTCGACGCCACTCGTGATGCGCTGGCCGGAAACTTCGCCGTTGCGCTGTTGATCGCCTACCTATTGATGGTGGCCGTGTTCAGCCACTGGGGCTGGCCGCTGTTGATCATGACCAGTGTCCCGATTGGCATCAGCGGCGGGATCGCTGGCCTAGCCCTGATGAATCTGGGCGGTGCACACTTGGACAAGATCGGGCTCTACCCCATCAGCCAGCCTTTCGACATGATCACGATGCTCGGTTTTCTCGTGCTGATCGGCACGGTCGTGAACAATCCGATCCTGATTGTGGAGCGTGCCATCAGCAACCTGCGCGACCAGGGCCTGTCCGTCATCGACGCTGTGACCGAGGCGGTGCGCATCCGGCTGCGGCCCATCATGATGTCGATGGTGACCACGGTCGCCGGACTCTCCCCGCTGGTCTTCAACCCAGGCGCCGGCACCGAACTCTACCGCGGTCTTGGCGCGATTGTGTTGTTCGGGCTGTTATTCTCGACCTTGGTGACGCTGACCTTCATCCCCGCCATGCTGGCGTTGGTGCTGCGGTTTGTTTCGCGACGGGGTGTTGTGGCGGTGGGCGGCGCGTCGCAGGCGTCGAAATCCGTCGACGGCGTCATCTGAACCGCGATCGGGGGCTCGCCAGACGCTCACGAGCGGGATTGTCACAAGCGTGCTTCAATATCGTGAGGATGTCGTCGACGGGCTCTAGCCGCCGCAAGCCGTCATGGGCGCGCTCGAAGGCCGCAACTTCGCCGAACTGGTGGTGAGCATCGCGCAGTCTCTCGATACCCGACGCGGCTCCCACGGGCGCGTTGAACCACGCAGCGTACCCAAAAACGGAGGCGACGGATGAACGCTAAGCGACCTGTTCTCTGTAACCCGCTTTGGTCATGCTGACCTTTTGAAATCACGTGATAGAGTGCTAGAAATCTGCCTCCAATCTTGAGCGCCACAGACATGCTTAACATCCTCCGATCTGCGCTCGCGTTGACGTGCTGCACCGCTGCCTATGGGCTCCATGCCCAGCCCGCGATGGACGGCTGGCGGATCTCGGTCCAAGCGGGTGCCGTGCACCAATGGCAGAGCGGCATTGACGAGGGCGGGGACCTCTCGGTGGATGCCTGGTCCCTGCGACTCGGCGCCAGCCGCGCTTGGGCGTCGACGCTGCGTGCCGGCCTGTCCGCCGGTGTCGGTCAGCGCAACTACATATTTTCCGGTAATGCTGGATTCGGCGGCTCGCGCCCCTGGTCCAACGTGCGCGACGCCCGGCTCAGCGCGTCGCTCAATTGGCAGGCCAACGAACGTTGGAACGTCTTTGCAATTCCGACTGTCCGCTGGGCAGCTGAGACCGGCGCTTCACTGAACGACGGTCGCACCGGCGGCCTGCTTGCGGCCGCCACCTATCGCGTCAACGATCGCCTGAGCATCGGGCCCGGCTTCGGTGTGTTCTCGGAACTGGAGGATGAGTCCGACTGGTTTCCGATCCTCGCCGTGGATTGGCGTATCACCGATCGTATGAGTCTGCGCACGGGACGCGGCTTCGCTTCGACGCGCGGCCCCGGGCTCAACCTGGTTTGGGATGCATCGGAGCGCTGGTCATTCAGCCTCGGCGGTCGCTATGAGAAAGAGCGCTTTCGCCTCGACGACAACGGCATTGCACCGCACGGCATTGGACAGGAGACCTCGGTGCCCCTGTATCTCGGGATCACACGCAGTTTCGGCCCCACTGCCAGCTTCAGCGTCATCGCTGGCGCGAAGATCGGCGGTCGCCTGCGCCTGGAAGACGATTATGGCGATCTGCTCGAAGACAGCGATTACGATACCGCACCCTTCGCAGGCGCAACATTCGATTTGCGCTTCTGAGTTGGGGTCGAGACTTGTCTCGACGAAGTCGGCATGGTGTCGGCGGATGAACCGATAATTGACCTCCGCGGAGCGCTGTTTGATGTGCCTTTCATTGTCTGACCGGACGACGATGCCATTGTTGCTGTTCGCCGTCGTCGTCGGCTTCTTTGCCCCCTTGCTGAGTGCCTCCGATGCATTTGCCGCCAATACCGCCCGGCCTCGGGTGGGTTTGGTACTCGGCGGCGGCGGTGCTCGCGGCGTTGCGCATATCGGCGTGCTGAAGGTGCTGGAAGAGATGCGCATTCCCGTCGACTGCATCGCCGGTACCAGTATGGGGGCGCTAGTCGGTGGCGTGTATGCCGCTGGTGTTCCCATCGATGAGATGACCGCCCGCATCGCGCGCATCGACTGGAACGCCCTGTTCTCCGATGACCCGGCCCGGGTGGAGAAGCCGTATCGGGCCAAGCGCGACGACTACGAGAACCTGTTTCGGTTGGAGCTTGGCCAGCGTGGCACCAGCCTGCTGCTGGCGCCGGGTACCACCTCCGGCTACAAGTTCGAATTTCTGTTACGGGAGATGGTGCAGCAGGCCGGCAACTTCGCCGACGAAGATTTCAATGACCTGCCGATTCCGTACCGGGCCATGGGCACCAACATCGAGAACGGCACGAGCAAGACCTTCGCGCGTGGCGACCTGGTCAAGGCAATGCGCGCGAGCATGTCGGTGCCAGGGTTGATCGCTCCGGTGGAGATCGACAATGTCCTCTATGTCGACGGCGGCCTGTTGCAGAACGTACCGGTGGCGGCTGCACGAAAGGCCTGCGCCGATGTCGTCATCGCCGTGAATGTCGGCAGCCCGTTATTGCGCCGTAATCAGCTCAACTCGGCGCTCGGCATCTCGCTGCAGATGATCGCGGTGCTGACGGAACAGAATGTGAGAGTGTCGCTGGCGTCGCTGCGCCCCGGCGACGTCTTGATCGAGCCCGAACTCGGCGACTTCAGCGCGGCAGACTTCGAGAACGGCATGACGCTGATACCGACGGGCGAGGCCGCGGCGCGGGCTCAGGCGCAGGCGCTGCGCAGGCTGTCGGTCTCCGAGGCGGACTATCGTGTCTGGCGTGCATCAGTCGCCGCTCGGGTGCCCGTGGTGCCGGCAGTCTCGGAGATCAGGGTCGCGGACAGCGGTAGCCGCGTCAACTCACAGGTGCTCGAGCGCGAGCTCGCCAAGACCCCCGGCACGACCCTGCGGCCGACTGCCGACGACGCATTGGCTCCAGAGAACTTTAGCCTGGAACACCTCAACACTCGCCTGGAGCAGATCTATGGTCGTGGCGATTTCGAGCGTATGGACTACTCCATGATCGATCGCCAGGGTACGCGTACCGTAGAGGTCCGCGGTGTCGCGAAGTCTTGGGGGCCGAACTACGTCAAATTCGGGCTGGGGTTGGCATCCGACGCGCAGCAGACACGTTTCAACGTCAACCTGAGCCACCGCAGTACCTGGCTAAACAGGCGGGGCGCCGAGTGGCGTAATGATCTGCAGCTCGGCTATCGCAAGTTTTTTACCAGCGAATTCTTCCAGCCGTTTGCGTTCAACAGTGCTGCCTTCGTCGCGCCGCGTATCGATCTCCAGGACGTGCCCATTAGCTATTACCTCAACGGCAATCGCATCGGCGAATACCGGGTGAAATTTGCCCGCGCCCATCTCGACTTCGGACTCCAGAGCAAGTTTGGCGAAATCCGCTTGGGCGCCTTCGCCGGACGGCTGAAGGCAGACGAAAACTTTGGGCTGTTCCCGTTCGCGCCGAACTTTAGCCTGACCCAGGTCGGCTATGACTTCAGTGCCGTCTATGACCAGATCGATAGTCCGCGCTTTCCGCGCGATGGCGTGCTGGCGAGGCTGCGAAGCTTCGGCACTCTGGGTGGCTGGGGTTCCGGCGACGACTACAACAAGAGCGAGCTGATGGTGATGGGCGCCAAGAGTCTTGGCAAACACGCCCTGCAGCTCGCGGGCTATGTCGGCGTTACCGGCTACGGCAAACTGCCCCCCTATGATCCGTTCCTGCTCGGCGGTTTCCTGCGTGGCTCTGGGTACCAGATGGACGAGCTGGTCGGCAACCGTGTCGGCCTTGCCCGAGCCGTCTATAGCTACCGGCTGGCGTCGCTGCCGTCGATTCTTGGCCGCGGGGTCTATCTCGGTGGGTCGTTGGAGGCGACACAGGCGTCGACTGGCACCGAGTTAGATAACGGCGCCAAGCTACGCCCGGCCGCGAGCCTCTTTCTTGGTGCCGATACCTCCCTCGGACCGGCCTTCCTCGCCTGGGGTCAGGCCTTGAACGACCAAGAATCGGGAACCCTCTATTTCATGCTCGGCACGCCTTGAGCGGGTCTGATCCGAGCTTGTTTACGGGCGCCAACGATTCGCAGATGCGTCCAGTTTCACAGCGACAACGCGCTTGCCGTCCGACGGGCCGAGCGCTAAGGGCCTGGGGGCCTGGGGCCAACGCTGCGCAATCGTTCTGAACGCCGGTCCTTGGCCCTCGGTGCTTGGCCCGCTCGAAGCGACGCAAAGGCTTAGCCGCGGAGCACCTTACGCGCGTCGGTTGGGGCATCGCCTCGCTAGAGATGAGCCTACAGCTTCCGCGGCTCGATCTGGCAAACCGGTGTCAGTTCGAGCAAGTAACGCGTGTTGGGCTTCAGGATGACGCGCTGCCGGCATGAGTTGAAGCCGAGGTCATAGCCGAACTGGTACTCATCCGGATCGATCTGAAACGACCAGCGCTGTCCATTGAGTAGGCCATAGATGCGCTGATCATTGATGACGAAGAACATGGTCGCTGGGGCGCCCACGATGGACCATTGTCGCTTGATCGTGACCGAGGCGGCCTCGCTGGGATGCTTGATCCGCGGTGGGGCGTTGAGGGGGCCGGTTGCGCAGCCCGCCGTGATGGCCGCAGCGAGGGCGGTGGCGAGTGCCCAATGGCGCATGGCGTGATCTCCCGGGTTACCCGGTTAGCCGGGGTGAGTGGCAATGCTGCCGGCTCGACAGCGTCCGCGGAGATGTTGACGGAGTGCCTGCATGGGCGTCAAGGCGAGGTTTGGCGCTGGTGCAAGGCAATCCGATGGCTCACATGGCCCCGTTGTTCGCGGCTATTGCGTCGGTCTCAGGCATCGCCTCGCTAGTGACTGTGCTCGTGCGGTGCTGCGGGCGGCAAGCGCTGTCCGGCCGCAAGCGCCGCGAGTGCCACTTCGATGTCGGTCTCGCCGGTAGCCAGCACCTCGATGCCCTGGCGCGCCATGCGCTGAATGAATCCGCTGCCGGCGCCGCCGGTTACGATGGCGTTCAAGCCGAGACCGAACAGCGGATGATCGTCGCCGTGGTAGTCGTGCAGGGACATCTCTTTGGGTAGGTCAAGGCGCTGTACCTCGGCCGGGTCACTGCCGGCCGCGACCTCGTAGACGATGAAGCGTCGGCTCTTGCCCGCGTGCCCCGTGATGGAGCGATAATTCTGGCTAGTGACGGCGATACGCATACTGGCTGTCTCTGAAAAATTTTGATGGTCAGGCGGTTGCCCGCACCGTTTGGCGATTGCGCAGGCCCTCTGTCCAGTCTTCCATGGCCGCGTTGGCGATCGGCATCGGTGCCTCCATGAAGGTCACGACGAAGCCCTGTTCGGTCTCTGCGACGCCAATGGAGCGCGGGCGGACCGCAAGCACTTGAACGCTCGGCAGCGCTAGGCCGAAGCAGAAAATGATGTTCTTGGCCGCCACAATGCCTTCGCCGACGTTGCCTTCGAGGAGCGCGCAGGTATGGGCGTAATGATCGAAGACAGCGATAAACTGGGCGCAGCGGTGTGCCTCGATGCACTGACGAAAGTACTCGCAAATGGCGTCGACGGAGTCGAATTCTGTCTCGGCGCGAGCGAATTCCATGATAAACACAGGGTATTTCTCTTGCAGCAGCGTCTGCTTCATCGGTGCGGCCTCCGGGCGCGCGGTTACAGGTGCAACTCGGTTCCGGAGCAGCCGCCGCGGCGGCGTTGTTGGCGATGGGTCGCTGCTCCCCGTCCGAATGCGGAGAATAGGGTTCCTGTCGCAGGGCCACATTGAAATCAATCAATGGCGTCGATTGCGGCGGCGGAGGGAAGGCTCCTTTTCTGACAACAGGATCGCCTCAACGCGGACGCTTTTGCCGTCCGAAGGGCTAAGCGCCGAGCGCCAAGTTGGCGCAATCGTGCTTGCAGCGGCCCTCGGCGCTTGGCCCACTGCATGCAAAGCGCAGGTGCATGCAAAGCGAAGGTCGGGCAATACGGGACAGTGCTCGTGTCGGCCCGAGGCGTCGCCCTGCTAGTCTTCGGCGATCCGCCGCAGGTTGGGGATATCCAGCAGGAAGATGTTGGGACGTGACTCCACCAGCAGGCTTTCACGCTTGAACCCAGCGATGGTTCGGCTTGCGGTCTCAGTGGTGATACCGAGCATTGCGCCCATGTCCTCACGGCTAAACAGCATGCACTCGCTGGATTCACGGTCGCGTACCAGGCGCAACAGCAGTCGCGCGACGCGCTGCCGTGCGGAGCCGGTGGACAGTTCGGTGAGCCAGGCATCCGCCTCGGTCAGCGCCCGCTGCCAGCGTGTCATCAGTTCTTGATGCAATTTTGGACTCTCGCGGCCCAACGCTTTGACGACACGAGTCGGGAAGCGACACACCTCCGAGCGTTGCAGCGCCACCGCGTCATGCTGATAGCCTTGGCCGAGCAGCGCCTCCAAGCCGATGACGTCGGTGGTGCGGGCGATGCGAACGATGCGCTGGCCGCCATCCGGCAGGTATTGCACAAGCTTGAGGGCACCGCTGCGAACGGTGTACATGTAGTCGCCATGGTCGCCGGTCTGATACAGCGACATGCCGGGCTTGAGGTCGAACTGGTCAATCGGGTCGTGGATGCGATCGAAATCGCTCTCCTCAAGACCGCCGAATAGGACCGTGGTGCGGAGCGCGCAATTGCGACAATCGGCTTCTCCAGACCAGGCCTCGCGCAATGTCACCGTTTTAGCCATGCGGTTTCTTTATGATCCTGTGAGATCGGCTAGCAATTCAGGCCGAAAATTGTACTCGATTTGGCCAGCGGCATGCTGTGCCCGCGCCCAGGGTTCGGCGGAACACGACGCGCCTGGGTTATGATGCGGCGCCATGAGCCCAACACCATCCAAGACTTCAAGCCGCCTGGCCAATCCCGTCGGCGACTTTGCGCAGAGGCGTCCGCCGTGTCGCTGATCTCGCTCCGCTCCGTCTGCTTATCCTACGGCATCCCGCCGCTGCTGGATGGTGTCGATCTCGATATCGGTCCCGGTGAGCGGGTCTGCCTGATCGGACGCAATGGTAGCGGCAAGTCCACGCTGTTGCGCATCATCGACGGCGAACTTCAGGCCGACAGTGGTGAGCGCCGCGTCGGGCAGGGGGTCCGAATCGCCTGTCTCGCGCAAGAGGCGCCGGCCGCCGGCGACGAGACGATACTCGACGTTGTCGCCGGCGGTCTCGGGGAATTGGGTGCGCTGGTGGGCGAATACTACCGTCTCAGTCATCGTGTCGGTGGCGATGCCGCCACTGGCGAAGCCGGCGGCGCGACCCAGGCCGACGACCTCGCTCGGATGGCCGTCATCCAGCACCGCCTCGAAGTCGATGGCGGTTGGGAGATCGAGCAACGCGCCGAGCGTGTGATCTCGCGCCTTGGCCTCAATGCCGACGTGCGCTATGCGACGCTCTCTGGCGGTCTGCGCCGGCGCGTCATGCTGGCGCGCGCCTTAGTCAGCGAGCCGGACTTGCTGTTGCTCGACGAGCCCACCAACCACCTCGATATCGAGACCATCGAATGGTTGGAAGAATTCCTGCTCGGCTTTCGCGGTTCGCTGTTGTTCATCACTCACGATCGGCGCTTCCTGCGTCGGCTGGCTACACGCATCCTCGAGCTCGACCGTGGCCGCCTCACCGACTGGCCCGGCGACTACGACAACTATCTGCGTCGGCGCGAAGAGCGCCTCAACGCCGAGGCCAAGGAACGCGAGCGGTTCGACAAGAAGTTGGCCGAAGAAGAGGTCTGGATACGCCAGGGCATCAAGGCCCGGCGCACCCGGAACGAAGGCCGCGTTCGCGACCTCAAGGCGATGCGCGATGAGCGCAGCGCCCGGCGCGAGAGCCTCGGGCAAGCGCGCATTCGGCTCGAAAGCGCGGACCGCAGCGGCAAGCTCGTGATCGAGGCCGAGGGCGTTGGTTTCGACTGGGGCGGCGCGCCGGTCATCGCCGGGCTCGACACGCTGATCCTGCGCGGCGATCGGGTCGGCATCGTCGGCCCCAACGGCGCCGGCAAGTCCACGCTGCTGAAGCTGCTGCTCGGCCAGCTGGAGCCCAAGTCCGGCACCATCCGCCGCGGCACCAACCTCAAGGTGGCCTACTTCGATCAGCTGCGCGCCCAGCTCGACCCCAACCGCAGCGTCCGCGACAACGTTGCCGGCGGCAGCGATCAGGTCGAGGTTGGCGGCGCGTCCAAGCACGTGCTGTCGTATTTGAAGGACTTTCTGTTCACGCCGGATCGCGCGCAACAGCCGGTCTCCGCCCTGTCCGGCGGCGAACGTAACCGGC
>JGI12210J13797_10242547_pt1 | contig 13782 bp, 12 predicted proteins | sample ElkSlonscriptome_3_FD_13797 | JGI IMG/M metagenome (IMG submission 13797)
AGTCGGGGCTGGCGTAGAGCGACCCGTCGAGCGTCCCGAGCTGCTGCCGACGCAACCGGACGTCCCCCCCCGCCGGGTCCGCCCCCATCGGCCGAATCGCCAGATCGATCCGCTCCTCCACGAGATCCATGACCTGATCGGTCGCGCGCACGTCGAGGGTCACCCGCGGGTGCCGCTCCAAGAACTCGAGGAATAGATCGGCGAGCATCGGAGCCAGCCCGAGCAAGGACAGCGTGGTCACCCGCACGCGGCCAATCGGCTCCTCGGCCAGGCCCTCCAGCTCCCGCTCGGCGTTGTGGATCGTCGCCAGGGCGGGCGCGCAGCGCTCGTGCAGGAGCACGCCCTGCGTGGTGAGGCGAACGCGATTGGGCGATCGAGTGACCAGCGGTTGGTCGAGCGCCTCCTCGAGTCGCTGCACACGGCGACTGACGGTCGACTTGGGGACACCGAGCGACTTGGCCGCAGCGGTGACGCTCCCCGAGGACGCGACGAGCAAGAAGGTCTCCAGATCGGTCAGGTTCACGGTGACTCCAATGCAACCTACCGTCCAATATTTGCCTGTCTTGTGCATCTATGCAACCCGCCATAGGTTCACGAGGCGCCTCCCGAGCCGGCCAACACGCCGGCGGAGGCCCAGGAAGACCCATGAAGAACTCAGTACTGACCCTCGCCGGTGCTAGCGCAATGACCGCGCTGTTGTCCCTTGGTGTGCAGGGCTGCGCGAATGACGCATCCGCGGGCCCCACCTCGATGGTGGAGACGTCCTTCGAGTCGATCACCGTGCTCGCCTTCGATGACGACGGCACGTTGTTCATCGGCGACTCGGGCACGGGCAAGGTCCACGCCGTCACCCCGACTGCGGTCGACAACCCCACCGCCGAGCAGGGCTACAACCTGCGCGATATCGACACGAAGCTCGCCGAGCTGCTCGGGACCACGACCTCGGAGATCCGGGTGCGCGACCTCGCCGTGCATCCCACGAGCAAGGAAGCGTACCTCGCGGTCGGCCGTGTCACGCAAGACGACTACGGCTCGGCGATCGTCATCATCAACCAAGCCGGTGAGGCCCGGCTGCTCGATCCGGAGCTGACCGGCGAGACGCTGGAGGTCCCCTTCGCCCCCACCGAGGACTTCTTCTTCTACCGTGACGTGCCCTCGCGGGACCTCACCTTCACCGATCTCGAGGTCCACGAGGGGCAGCTGTACATCGCGGGCATGTCCAACGCGGACTTCGCCTCGAGCCTCTGGGCCAGCCCGATTCCCTTCGACGGCGAGGCCAGCACGACGACGGTGGAGATCTACCACGGGGTGCATGGCCAGCAGGAGACGCGGGCGCCGATCCGCACGATGAAGGTGGTCGACATCGCCGGTGAGGACTACATGCTCGCCGCGTACACCTGCACGCCGCTGGTGGTCTTCCCCCTCAGTGAGATCCAAGACGGAGCGCACATCACCGGCAAGACCATCGGCGAGCTCGGCTTTGGCAACACCCCCGGGGACATCCTGGCCTTCGACGGCCAAGACATGGAGCAGAACCCCTTCCCGCTGGTCTTCATCCAGAACAAGAACCAGTCCCCCCAGGTCATCGCGATGCAGGCCGTGAGCGAGGCCGCGGCCGGCGAGGGCATCACCACGCCCCTGGGTATCTCCACGGTCGATCTAGGCGCCAGCTCCATGCCGATGATCAACATCCTGCAGATCGACGACCAAGACCCGGGACGCCTCCTCGCGCTCCGTCGCGACGCCGAGCAAGGAGACCTCGAGCTGGTCAGCTACCTCAAGAACGTCTACTTCCGCCTGTCCGACTTCCAGAGCGAGTACGAGATCCCAGGCTATGCGTACAGCCCCGATCAAGACTTCACGCGCCAGTTCCAGAACATGATGAAGATCGACGAAGGCTATCCGGAACTGGTGGTCGAGTAATGGCGCGTCGGGTCACGACCGTCGGGCTGGCCGCCGGCATCGCGCTGGGCACGATCGCCGGCGCCTGCGACCTCACCGGCTTCGGGGTGGGGACGACCGATGGCGTCTGCGGGTCGGCGGTCGTGGACCCGCAGCCCGCGCCCCGCTGGGTCGCCCTGCCGGGGCAGGGGGAGCTCGCGGTGTTCGTGGAGGGCGCGAGCACGCCCATCGCCGGCCGCATGGTCGAGGGCCCTGGGGGGCCCGCATTTCGCCCTGCGTTTCCGTTCTCGGCCGGGGTGCGCTACCGGGTGGAGGGTGAGCACTGCGAGGCGAGCTTCGCGGTCGCACCAAGCGAGGCCGCCGCGCCTTCGGTCGTCTCGGTCTACCCCACCAGCCCCGAGATTCCCGAGAACGTCCTGCGCTTCTACGTGTACTTCTCCGAGCCCATGGCCGAGGGCGACGTCCTCGAGCACATTCGCCTCGAGCACGTCGAGACGGGCGAAGACCTCACGGGGGTGTTCTTCGACAACATCTACGAGCTGTGGTCGCCCGACCGCAAGCGGATCACGTTGTTGGTCGATCCGGGGCGGGTCAAGACCGGGCTTGCGGCCAACCTCGCCATGGGGCGAGCGTTCGAGGCGGGACAGACCTACCGGTTGCACATCCTCGGTACCTGGACCAGCCTGAGCGGTCGTTCCCTGGAGGCCCAGTTCGTCAAGACCTACCGCGCGGTGACCGAAGACCGCACCCGGGTCGACCCCCAGCGATGGTGCCCGACCTTGCCTGCGGTGGGGACGGTCGAGCCCTTGGTGGTGGACTTCGCCGAGGCGGTCGACCACATCTGTGTGGGCCGCTTCCTTCAGGTCATCAGCCCCAGCGACGAGCCCCTGGCGGGAGCCTGGACGCTCGACGCGCACGACCATACGGCCTCGTGGACCCCCACGCGACCGTGGAGCGCTCCGCTCGAGGCGCACCGGCTGCGCATCAACGGCCGCTTCGAGGACATCGCCGGCAACAACGTCAGTGCCGCGATGGATCACCGGACGGGCGAGCTGTCGCCGGGCGACGAGGGCCGCACCTACGTTCGCTCGTTGGGTGCGTCCTGCGACGCCCGACCATGAGCCCCCCGCGCGCGCCAAAGCCCAAACGATGAGCTTGGCATCGCAGGACGATGGATTGTCGCCTGCGGCGAGCAGCGCGAGCGTCCTCGCGCTGCTCGCCGTGCTCGCCGTGCTCGCCGAGGGGCCTCGGGTGCAGCCGAGGTACCTCCTGCAACATCGTTTCGGACCCGGTGCCAGCAGGCCTCGGTCCGGGTCAGCCAAAGCCCGTCGCGCAGAACATCGTACTGCGAGGATGCGCTCGAGCTGCATCTTTCCCTGTAGAAAACGTACGGCGGCTCATGTTAGGGTTCGCAGGGAAGATGGTGCTCGGGTAGGCACCGCTGGAGGAGGGAGATGCCAGCTCGCGGCACCTCGCAATCGACCAAGTATCGGGTCCTCATCGTGGATGACAACGCGGACATCCATGATGACTTCCGTACGATGCTGCGGTCTTCGACCTCGAACCCCACGCTCGACGATCTGATGTCGGAGGTGCTGGGCGACGAGCCCCACCGGCCACCGAGCACGGAGCTTCCGGCCTACGAGTTCGACTCGGCCTTTCAGGGGCGCGCAGCCGTCGAGGCGGTCGTCGGAGCGGTCGAGGCCGGGCAGTCCTTTGCCCTCGCGTTCGTCGATATGCGCATGCCGCCCGGCTGGAACGGCGTGGAGACGATCCGCCGGATCTGGGAGCGAGATCCCGATATCCAGATGATCATCTGCTCGGCGTACACCGACTACACCTGGGAGGAGATCGTCGAGCAACTCGGGCCGTCCAACAAGCTCTTGTTCCTGCGCAAGCCGGTCGATCCGAGCGCGGTCAAGCAGATGGCCCTGGCCACCACGTCTCGTTGGCAGAGTGATCTACTGGTGCGTGCTCGGGTCCAGCACCTCGAGCACGAACTCGCCCACTTCGAGCGGCAGCTGGGGTCGAGCGGGAACGAGCCGAGCCGCGCCCGTTCCGTGGACCCGAGCATGGTCACCTCCCTCGACGAGCTGCGCGAGGCTCTCGCGCAGCTGTCGGTCACGGCCTTGACTTCCGAGCAGATGCGCCTGCTCCAGCGGGCCACCGAAGTATACGAGTCGCTCCACCGCATCGTTGGCCCGTCCGTCGAGATATGAGGGAGCACCCAATCCAATGACGTCGACCCCCCAAGACAGCGGGCCTTCGCTCCCCAGCACGGAGATCCTGCACGCCATCCTGGCGCAGGCTCCGGCGATCATCGTCTATACCGACCTGGATCTGAAGATCAAGTACATCAACCGGATCGAAGACAGCTACCGGTGGGAAGATGCCGTCGGTGCCAGCTACATCTCGTTCCTCACCCCGCAGCAGAAGTCCAAGGTCAAGGTCGCCTGCGAGAAGGTCATCGAGACCGGGAAACCCCGGCAGGTGGAATCCTTCGTAGAGCATCCCAACGGCACGCGCGACTGGTACTCCACGCTGCTGTCCGTGCTCGAAGGCAACGACGGGAATTACCGCGGGCTCATCAGCGTCTCCGTGCACATCACCGCCCAGAAGCGCGCGGAACTCGAGCTGGAGCGGGCCCGGCAGGAGCTGATGGAGGCCTCGCACCGGTCGGGCATGGCCGAGGTGATCACCGGCGTGCTGCACAATGTCAGCAACGTGCTCAACAGCGTGGGAGTGTCGGTCTCGTCGCTGTCTCGAGCCTTTGCGTCGTCTCGGCTGCCCGTACTGCCCCGGCTCGCGAAGCTGCTCGACGACAACGCGGGGCAGCTCGGGACGTTCATGACCGAGGATCCTCGGGGCCAGAAGTTCCCGGCGCTGATGGGCCAGCTGACCCACGAGCTGATGGAGGAGCGGGAGCGCATGGAGGCCGACCTGACTCGGCTGTCCGAGCACTTCGAGCTCATGCGCGCGACCGTCGATGCCCAGCAATCGGTGGCCAAGCCCGGGGATCGGGTCGAGGACGTGGACCCCCGCCGCCTGGTCGAGCGAATGCTGGCGATGTTCAGCATCAAGCTCGAGAACCTCGGCGTCGAGGTCGAGGTCTCCTGCGAGGTCGAGGGCACGCTCGTCCTCGACCGGCAGTCCGCGCTGCAGATCCTCGCCAACCTGGTCCTCAACGGAATCGAGTCACTCGAGGCGGTGGAGGGCCGCCCGCGTCGGCTCACCGTCCGCGTGGTCGAGCGAGGCGATCGGCTCGCGTTCGAGGTCGAGGACAACGGCGTGGGCTTCCCGCCGGAGATGGTCGACCGAGTCTTCGATCACGGCTTCACGACCAAGGACGACGGCCACGGGTTCGGCCTGCACTCTTCGATCGTCGCCGCGCGCACGATGAACGGCTCGCTCGTCGCCCAGAGCAAGGGTCCCGGCCTCGGCGCGCTGTTCCGACTCACGCTGCCCCGGGGGCGATCATGAGCGACACGGCACCGATCTGCGCACTCGAACTCGTCACGGACCGAGTGAAGCCGGCCGCCCCGGTGTCCCTGGCCTCCACGTTCCGGGTGCTGATCGTCGATGACAACCCTGCCATCCACGAGGACTTCAGCCATTCCCTCTCCGACGGTCGAGCGCGGAGCCGAGCGCTGGACGAGCTGACCCTCTCCGTGCTCGGAGATCCTCCGAGTTCGACCCCCTCGGTCTCGGCCGGCCTCGACCCGACGTTCGAACTGGACTTCGCCATGCAGGGAAAGGAGGCCCTGGCTCGGGTCACGGCGGCGCACAAGGCCGAGGCGCCCTACGCCCTGGTGTTCATGGACATCCAGATGCCACCCGGCTGGGACGGCATGGAGTCCACCGAGCGGATCACGGCGGTCGATCCAGATGTGCACGTGGTCCTGTGCACGGCGCACACCGACTCCGCGTCCCAGCAGCGGCTGGCGGCCCTCCCCGCGAGGGCGCGGGTGCTGATCCTCAAGAAGCCCTTCGACATGCTCGAGGTGCGCCAGATGGCCAGCGTGCTGTGCGAGAAGTGGGTGCTCGCCCGTCGCGACAAGGCTCGCATGGCGGAGCTCGAGCACTCGGTCAGCGAGCAGCAGGGGGAGCTTGCGGCCACCAACGCGCACCTGCGCAAGGAGATCGCCGAGCGGGCCCTGGCCGAGAGCCAGCTGCGCAAGGCCCAGCACCTCGAGGGGCTGGGCCGGCTCGCGGCCGGGCTCTGTCACGAGATCAACAACCCCCTGAGCTTCATCGTGGGGAGCACGGAGATGCTGGAGGAGGATCTCCAGAAGCTGGCCACCTACGTGCCGCGGGAGCTGTGGGACGACTTTTCCGAGTCGATCGCAGCCATCGACATCGGGGCCAGCCGGATCACCAAGATCGTCCGGAACATCAAGCTCTTCGCCCGTCAGAGCGAGGCGCCCATGGAGATCATCACCCTCCGGGACGCCGTCGACTCTGCGCTGAAGATGGCCCGCCTGATCCAGCAAGAGCGGATCGAGCTGGTGGTCGAGGTCGGCGAGGAGCGCGTGGTCGGTCGTCGGCTCGAGCTGGAGCAGGTGCTCATCAACCTGATGGAGAACGCCTCCCATGCGATGATGACTCGGGGCTCGCCGCACCTCCGCCTCGAGATCGGGGTCGATACGTCGCAGGAGCGCACGATCGGAGTCTACGTGTCCGACACGGGCCCCGGGATCGACGAGGCGGTCATCGACAAGGTCTTCGATCCCTTCTTCACGACCAAGGCGGTCGACCAGGGCACGGGCCTGGGTCTGTCGATCTGCCACTCACTGATCCATGGCATGGGGGGCATCATCGACGTCCACAGCTCCCCGGGGAATGGCGCCCGGTTCACGGTGATGCTCCCGAGGGTGGTCGCTCCGCCCGAGGTGCGGCCCGTGCCCGGGCCCGAGCCCCTGTTCCGGCGCTCGACCACGTCGGGCCGGATCTTGGTCATCGACGACGAGCCCTTCATCCTCCGCACCCTCGAGCGGGTCCTGCGGCGTCACCTCGTCACCTGCGTGTCCAATGCCCAGGACGCGCTCGGGCTGTGCACCCGCGAGGAGTTCGACGTGATCCTCTGCGACATCATGATGCCGGGGACCAGCGGGTGCGACTTTCATCGGATCCTCGCGGAGCTCGTGCCCGGAGCCGAGGAGCGCATCGTGTTCATCACCGGCGGCACGCTGGTGGACGACGTCCGCCGCTTCATCGAGGACGTGCCCAACCACTGCATGGAGAAGCCGTTCGAGGCCAACGAGCTGTGCGCGCTCGTCGAGGAGCGCATCGGTCGTCGAGCCGAGCGGGGGTGACGGCCGCGGCCGAGGGCCGCACGAGCGGGGCCGACCCGGGATGCGACATCAGGATCACCAGCCGCTCCCCGCTCCCGTCGTCGAAGGTGGCGGTGAAGTCCTGGTAGCCGTCGCCGTTGATGTCGGCGACCTGGAGTTCGAACCCGTTGCCGAGGGGATCATCGGTGGAGAAGCGGAGGCTCAGCCAGGGCTCCTCGGTGCCCGCCCCGACGGCGCGGTGGACGAGCACCCGGGGGCTCGGCTCGCAGTCGATGGCGACCACGTCGGGGATGCCGTCCGACTCGACGTCGACCACGGCGAGATCGAAGGCGTTCGAGGGGGCGTCGAGGACGACCGGGCCCGCGAAGGTGCCGTCCCCCTGCCCCGGGTAGACCAGGGGCGGGTCGTCGCCGCAGCGCTGGAACGCCAGCAGATCCGGCCCATCGTCGCCGGTCACGTCGACCAGATCGAAGCGATGGGTAGCCCCTCACCGCTCGTAGGGGGGCGGTCGCTTGTCGGCCGCCGCGTTGTCGGCCGTGCCCGCGATGCGCTTGGCGCGAGTGGCTTCCGTCTTCGCCGTCTCGATCCACTCGAGCGTGCCGCGGCGGACGCTGGCGGGGTAGGCGTCCCAGCGCTCGCGAAGCTTCCCGAGCGCCTCGGCTAGATCCGGCGGCACCTCGAGGCGCTCGACGCGGTCGAGGAACGACCACATGCCGTTGTCCTTCGCGACCGCGATGGCGGCCTCGCCCGCCTCGGTCATCGCCCCGCTCCGCCTCGCCGCCGCGACGTGCTGCTTGTTGACCTTCGACCACGCGCTCTTGGGCTTGCGGGGCGCGACCAGGATCGCCGTGCGCGTGTCGTCGACCTTCTTCGGGGTGCTGTCGATCCATCCCCAGCACAGCAGCTCTTCGACGCACTCGGCTCGCGGGAGATAGTGCGCCGTGCCCTTCTTCCAGGTGACCAGCCACACCGAGTCCGCGTCCCCATGGTGCTGCGAGAGCCACGCACGAAGCTCCTCGCGCGAGCGGACTTCGACCTGCGGTCTCACGGTCTTCGGTCTCGTCTTCAATGGGGCAGGGGCCTTGGCCCACAGCGAGGTCGAGTCTTCGGAGCCGGCCGGAGCCGGCCATTGACCGAGCGGGTCGCAAGATAGCATGTCGGTCGCCGATCCCAACGATGCACGACGACACCTCGACGTGGACGGCGGCCCCTCGTCCGGTTCGCGAGACCACCAACGCCACGATGACTTCAAGCCCGACAACGTCGTCGACCGCCGACGCGCCCGCACTCATCCGGGCCCCGATCGCCAACCGTCGCGCGAGCATCCTGCAGCGGCAGAGTGTTCTCGACGACGCGCAGCGCTGGAGCCTCACCGCGATGCGGCTGGCCGCCGAGGCGAAGGATGACGATCTCCTGTTCGAGGCCTCGATCGTGCATGGCGAGACTCTCGTGCTTCGCGGGGCCTCGGACGCCGTCACCCAACATCTGGCTCGAGCGGCCTCGAGCGGCCGGCGGGTACAGGCGGTCTTGGGCTACGCCGTGAGTTTTACCGCACCCCCTATCGGATCGATTCTCCCCGGACGGTTTCGCCCTCACGGCGGCCCACGTGGTGAAGGGTGACAAAGAGGTCGAGGTCATCTACATCCTCGGCAGTCCCGCCGGCGAGGAGCTGTCCTTCTCCGTGTCCAAGGGGGTTCCGCGTGGTTTGGGGAGGGGAGGGGCATTGCGGAGTGCCGACGGTCTTCGGCCATCGCGGCTCGAAAGCGGCGGAGCGCGGCGTGGAGGGCATGGCGATCGGGAGTCCTTCTCCTGGGGCTGGGCCCGCGTCGAATCCGCTGGTCGGGCTCGGTCGCAGCGGGCACCAGCTCTGACTCGGGTTCTCTACCCGGGCGAGGGCGAGCACTTACCTTTTCTGCGCCGCCAAACCCCCCCGTAGCGGTCGCTAGCACCCCTACGCGGCCGTTCCCATCGGCTCCTGATTCACGAGTATGTCAGGAGAGCCTGACTTCGGCGGGGACTCAGGGACCTCGTTGGGAAGGTCGGCCGTCGTCTCGACCTCCTCGCTCGTTGCCTCGCTCGCCCCCGACGCCTTCTCCTGCAGAAGCTCCTCAAGCGTCAGCCGGAGCTGGTCGGGGTCGATCCGCTCGGTGCTACGGCCGTAGACCCGCTTGATGAGCTCGGCGATCCGCAGGCTCATCGCCCGCATGTCGCCCTGGGCAGCGTTGAGAACCGTGCGCATCGCGTCGAGCAAGTCGTCCTTCTTGCCCTCGTCGAACAGCTTGCCCAGGACGTCGACGATCCCGTCGACGTCGGTGATCACCTTCCGCGGGCGTGGATTGGATTCTGAGCCGGAGCCCCAGATTCGGAGAGGACGGGGCCGCCACCACCGTCGGTGCTTGCCCCGATCGCCGTTGCCTACGGCCATCACCCCGCTGAGCGGTTCGACCTATTCTCGGAGATGGGTCTCACGCCGAGTCGAAGATCACGACGAGAGCGCGGAACGAATGGTCCCGAAGCCCCGTGATCTCCGTGGGCCATTACAATCGGGAGCAGCGCGGCGACCAACTCGACGGCTTGCGGCTGATCGGGGTCGACGAGCTGAGCTACCGACGGCACCACCAATACGTGACCGTCGTCATCGACCACGAGCGCGGCGAGGTCGTATGGGCCGCCGAGGGCAAGAGCGCCGAGACCCTCGGGCGCTTCTTCGAGGCCCTGGGGCCCAAACGGTGCGCCGAGCTCGAGGCGGTGACCATCGACATGTCGGGCGCGTACATCAAGGCCGTCACCGATGCCTCGCCGCAGGCCCAACTCGTCTTCGATCGCTTCCACGTCCAGCGCCTCGCCCACGATGCCCTCGACGAGGTCCGCCGCGACGAGGTCCGCAACGCCGTGGCCAAGGACGAGGCCGTACTCGAGAAGACCCGCTGTGCGCTCCAGAAGAACCCGTGGAACCTCCGCCGCTTCGAGCGCGACAAGGTCTCGATGGTCCAGCGAGTCAACACGCGTCTGTACCGGGCCTACTTGCTCGAGGAGACTCTGCTCGCCGTCCTCGACCGTCGTCAGGTCAACGTCGCCGCGGTCAAGCTCGACGAGTGGCTGACGTGGGCGTCTCGCTCCAAGCTCGCGCCCTTCGTCAAGCTCGCCCGCACCATCCGGAAGCATCGCGACGGGATTCTCGCCTACGTCCAGACCGGTCTGAACAACGGGCGCGTCGAAGGACTCAACGGCAAGGCCCGGGTGATCACTCGCCGAGCCTTTGGCTTCCATGATGCCGGAACTCATCGCCATGCTCTTCTTGTGCTGTGGCGGAATTAGCGTGGCTCCGACGCGAATTTGTCCCTTCGAGGTCCTCTAACATGTCAGGAGAGCCAAAAATCGGGGGCTGATTCAGGGAAAGGCATGGCTCTTCCCTTGGCGCGGTATATGAAGCACGCAACGCATCGCTTCCAAGCGGGCTTTGCGATGTCCTGGAAGATGGTGGGGATGGAGTTCCGAATCCAGCCCCTCCCACACGAATAGGGGCCGGCAAAACGTGAACGCATGGGTATCCTCGGAGCACGCCACCCGGTAGACGAGGTGATCGGCTAGGTTTGCAGCGTTGTGTCTCAGTCGGTCTCCCGACAGGAGCAGCTTGTGCTTGTAGAATGCGGTCTCGCACACCTGCTGCATGCCGGCTCGCGTGATTAGATAGGCCACTGCTCCGTAAACGTGCACCCCAGCCAGAGAGGGGTCGACGAAACGCAATAAGTCATTCTTGTCTTTTTGAGCGAACCAGTTCCCCGTCCGACTACCGTGAGCCTCCAGCGCCGTGATGGAGGCAGTCGGGACGACGGCCAGTTGGAGAATCGCGCAGTCGGCGGGAAGGCGCTCGACCAGCGCGTTCAGGTCCAACTGGCTGATGAGACCGAGCTCGACGTCGTCCTCGCAGATGAGAGCGTAGTCGACATCGGTGGACCATGCCTGCCGGATCGCCTTCGCGTGCGAAGCTGCGCAGGCGAGTTCCCGATTCGAGATGGGTCGGTTTCGATGTTCGTAGGGGCCGGGATGATTGGCACGGATCTTCAAGTACCGGGAAAGGTCCTCGTCCACGTCGCCATCGACGGCGAGCACCCGATGATTGACGAAGCCCGAGCGTGACAGTCGAGCAATCATCCGCTCACGTCGAGCCTTGCTCCGCTCGAGGTTGATCCAGAAGATTGGGATCGAATTCGTCGACAGGTCTTGTGCCCGCGTCCTCGCGGAGAGCACCTCGCGCTTGGCTCGTTGGTGCTCCGAGACATGGTCCTGATGGATCTCCGATGGCCCCGACTCCCAGAGCACGATGGGGCGCGTTAGCACGAAGGTCTCGTCGCCGTCTCTCGCGGCGAAGTCGTAGATGAATTCGTCGGCCACGGCGCCCACACTTCCCCGCTCGACGTTCCTAGGAAATGGATATGCCACCGATTCTTCTCGCCAAAAGCGATCCACGATTCTCTGCATCCCACGACGGTTGATTAGATACGCTTGTGTACCATTACACTCCGCCTTGACCGAAGCTCCCAGCTCTCGCAGGGAGTCCTTCACTTTTCTCCATGAAACCCACAGTGCCCCGGTGTCGACATATTGCTTGTATAGGTAGCGCAGAGTCTCCGCCGGGCCGCCACAGCACAATTGGACGAGGCAGCAACTCTTGGGTATGCGGGCGAGAATGAACTCGAGTTCGGTATACAGAGCCTCGGGGAGGATGACATCGTCCTCCATGATTAGCGCATAGGAGGCTCCCGAAGCATGTGCGGTCGCGATCGCCCGAATGTGTGAGGCGGTGCAGGACAGCTCCGCTCGGCTGATGGGGTAGGGACGATCGGGATGGCCAGCGCGGGCCAGGAAGTCCACGTCGTCGCCGAAACTGATCGCGCTACCAAAGCTCTCGTCGTCTGCCCCGTCCACGGCTCCAATACGCACCGACGGAATTTCGACTTCCTCGAGTCGTGTCGTCATTCGGGCAGCCCGCTCCTCACTACGGTCGAGGTTGATCCAGCATATGATTATATCGGTAGCACACGCGTTCTCGTGGTTCTTCACGTTGTCGATCATGGCGGGTCCAACGCCAGCGAAATCCACGATCGTGGATATACTCTCCATCGCGGTGGATTTCAAGATAGTTGCCGCATAAAAACTCGGTCAAGCATCTGTTGACCGCCACCTCAGTTGCCCCCGAAGCGCTCACGTCCACTGATCCCGCGCAGGCGCGCAGGGCCGCGTGAGCGGCCCGCGTGTCCACGCCTGGATCAGCCGGCCTGTGTATCGGCGTCGATCACATCCTGGAGCAGCTCCCGGTCGACGTGCCCGCGCCGTGCCTTCCACTGGGCTGACATCAACAGGGCTTGGTCAGCCGTTCGTTGCCGCCCCCCGAGCCGAGGCAGCACGTCGGCGAGATACTGCACCGGATCCACCTCGGCCAACGAGCAGCAGGCCAGTATCGTGTACACGATGGCCGCCCGATGACCGCCTTGATGGGAGCCGACGAACAGGAAGTTCTTGCGGGTCAGCGCCGTGCGGACGTGCAGGCGCTCCACCACGCGGTTGTCGATCGGGATCGCCCCATCCTCGAGGAAGCGTCGCAGCGCGTCTCGATGGTTGAGCAGGTAGCGAACCGCTCTGCCCATTGGCGAGGCAGGAGGTTCGTAGGGCTGGTATCCCTCGCACCAGCGGACCAGCGTGTCATAGAGCGGTCGGCTCCGGTCTCGCCGCTCCGCTTGCCGTTGCTCGAGGGGAAGGTCGCGGATGCTCCTCTCGATCGCATACAGCTGCTTGAAGGCCCCCAAGGGGTGGGCTGCCCGCGTGTCGCCCCTCTTCCCTTCGGACTTCCGCTCGGAGAGCTTCGCGGTAGTGGCTAGCTCGGCGGCCGCCTCGAGCCGGAGAATGCGCGAGCTGTTACGAGGGTAGAGGCTCAGAGCCGCAACCCCCGCTCCGAGCGGTCCTACGTCAAGGCGCCCAACACGAATGCCAACGACCACCTTGGTCACGTCGTGGACGTCAGCGACGACGGCAACACCATCGCCGCCGCGGCTAGCTTCGAGAATAGCGACGCGACGGGCATCGGCGGCGACCAGTCCAGCGAATCCTCCAACGACGCTGGCGCCGTCTACCTCTACTGAACACGACTCTCCGCCTCGTTCTCGAGGCGGCCCCATCGCAGCAGGACGGGATGGTCCTCTTCCGTCCGAGGTCAGCCCTCGAAGACGCCGTCGACGCTGTCGGCCGTCGCTGCGCGCGCGAGCCAGGCATCGAGCTGCTCGATGTCGGTGCAACTGGTGATCCGCGCCCTCGCGTCGTCGGGAACGGTGAAGCCGCGGGACTCGAGGACCAAGAGCAGCGCCTTGGCCTCGCCCTTGACCTCGCCCTCGGCCTCGCCCTCGGCTCGTCCCAGGGAGATGTAGCGCTTGGCGAAGTCGCTGATGTAGGCGTCGGTGCTCACTCCCATTTCGTCCTCCAGGGCGTTGCGGGCATCCTCGCTGAGGTAGGCCAGGATGAGGTCTGCGTACAGGGTAGCGCGAACGGGGTCGGTCGCCGCAAGGTCTTCGGAGGCGGCCAGCGCGGTGCGGCC
>JGI12210J13797_10603007_pt1 | contig 13779 bp, 12 predicted proteins | sample ElkSlonscriptome_3_FD_13797 | JGI IMG/M metagenome (IMG submission 13797)
ACTGCCAGCTCGCGACCTGGGCCCCGTCTTGGATCCGCTTGCTCGGGTGGGCGTCGAGCAGCTGCTCGATGCAAAACTCGTAGAGCTTGTGGCGGCGGTCGGGCAGCGGGCGGCCGCGACCGATGATCAACATCATGACCAGCAGCAAGGGCGTGCGCCCGAGCGACTTGGCCTGCTCGGCGGCGCCGAGGGCCCGACAAAAGCGCTCGACCTCGTCTTCGACCTCGGCCTCGCTGCCGGCGTGGACCTTGGTGAAGAACAGGCGAACGAGGGTCGTGATCTCGGGGTCCGACAGCGCCTGGATCTCGACGGTCTCGAACTGATCGTCGTACTCGGGGACCTGCTCGCCGTAGGGCCGGCTGGTCGCGATGGCCAATACCCGCGGGTGGGCGGCCAAGAAGCCATCGAACTGCTCGCGAAATTCACGGCCGAGATCGCCGAGCTCGTCCCAGCCGTCGACCATCAGCACCGGACGCGGGCCCGTGGGGCTGTTGAGCGCGGCCCGCAGGGCCTCGGACCAGCCGCCACCGACGAAGCGCTCGACCCACTGCTCGAGCCACCAGTCGAAGTTGCGCTGCCTGCCGGTCGCCCCGGGCTGGCTCCACTGGCGGGCGAGCTCGCGCAGCTCGATGAGGATCGGCAGGGCGTCGTCACGCTCGAGCAGGCGACGAAAGCTCCAGCGCATCCACGTGGTCTTGCCGCTGCCGGCCGCGCCGCGGATCAGCAAGTTGCGGTGGCGCTGCATGATCCGATAGGGCGTGATGGTCTCGCCGCCGAGCTGGCGATCGCCCTCGCGCTCGCGCCGGGGCCCGAGGCGCAAGGGCACGTACATCTCGTCGAGGGCCGGCGTCGCCGGTCGGCGCGCGCCCATGTGCACGGTCCCCAGCTCCCAGCTGCGGTGACGGCCGCCGAGGCGCATGCGGTACTCGGTCAAGAAGGCCTGGTCGAGGGGCGTGGGCTCGGGCGCGGCGGGGGCGACCTCGGCGCGCTGCTCGAAGCCCGCGGGCAGGCCGACATCGACGACGATGCCCGCGACCGGGCTGGCCGGATCGGCGACGAAGCTGCCGGCGCGGACCTGGCCGGGGGCCCGGGCCCGCGGCTCCCACACCCGCCGATGGACCCGCAGCTCACGCGCGGCCGGATCGAGCTCGAGCAGCTGAAACATGACGGGCTGCTCGCCGGGCAGCTTGTGCTCGGCCAGACCCCAGCTGCCGGCGCCGACGACCTGGGTCTGGCCCTTGAGCCCGCGCCGCCATGACCACGGCGTGTGCCCAGCGGCGTGGACGTGGCCGTGGACCACGAGCTGGGCGTGGGTGTCCTCGGCGATCGCGTGGAGCCGGCCCTTGCCCGCAAAGCCCGTCGCGTCGGCGGCGAAGTGCTCGATCGCCCCGCGGCTGAGCCCGCCGGCCTCGGCCTGCTCGCCGAGCCACCCGACCCACTCGCGGAGGTTGTCCTCGTTGTCGGCGACGGGGTTGTGGTGGACGGCGATCAGCTTGAGCCAGGCCCGGCGATCGTCGCGGCTCCACTCGCTCATCAGCGCCTGGGCCTGGCCCTCGCCGATGAAGCCGCCGTGGCGCTGGTCGGTCTCGCGGGTGCACGAGTCGAGGCCGGCGACGGCGAGCTCGAGCTCGGGGAAGTCGCGGACGACGACGCCGAGCTCGAGGCTGCGCCGCTCGCTCGCGCTGTCGCCGAAGAAGCTGGCGACGAAGCGCTCCCACGGGACCATCTTCTCGGCTTGGATCCGCCGGGCGAGCTCGCCGTCGTCGAACTCCTCGATCTCCTGGTTGATGCGGACCCGCTTGCAGTGAGCCCACGACACGTCGTGGTTGCCGGGCACGAAGCAAAAGCGCCGCCGCTCGAGCCCGAGCGCGCCGACGAAGGCCTCGAAGAACAGCTGCGCGGCCTCGAACTCCTGCTTGCGCGCGCTCTCGGTCAGGTCGCCGGTACAGATCACGAGGTCCGGCGCGGCCCGGCCATCGAGGGCCCGGTCGAGCTCGGCGCAAAAGCGGCGACCGAGGTCGTCGGGCTCGGCCTCGGCGAAGCGCGAGTGGGGACCAAAGTGGAGGTCCGACAGGTGGAGGATGACCAGCGCCATCTACCCCACCCAAACACGAAACCCGGACGGCTACCGTCCGGGTCTTCGCGCACCTTGGCTCTCGCGGGTGGGCTCGTCCGCGAGCCCGCCCGCGTCAGCCCAGCAGGCCGCGGGCTTCTTCACGCAGCCGGGCGCGGGGTGAGCGGCCGGAAGCCCGCGCTTTGGGTCGCTCGATGGGTTGGGGGCTCGTGCGAGTGACGCGGCGGAAAATGCTTGTGATGAAGCGCATGTCGGTACCTGAGTGAGGGCCGTCTTGGCCTTGGCGGTGATGCTGGGAGGGAAGTCCGCCCACATCCGTGTGGGTCAGAGGTCATCCCGTCGTGCGTCTGTTTTACAGATACTGAACTTCTGCGTCAACAGTCCTGCCGAAAAAATTTCTCTCTCACTGTATTTATGTGGAATTGGTACAAAAATTGTACTTTAGTCCAAATAGCTCCCTGGCGCGTCTATATGGCGGAATTGAGCCGGATAGACTCATCGGACGACCAGAGCCAGATGCGTGGAGTCGAGAATTGTGAGTTTCAATTCAAGCGAAACCGAGCAAAACCGGCCCATAGTTCCAGCTTTGCTGGAACCACCTGATCAGACCCCATTCCAGTACACGTGAAATTCAAGAGAGCCGACCACCCAGTCGGGTGATCGGCTCTCACAAAGGCGCGGGCGAAACCGAGCGGCGCTCAGGCGGAGGCCTTGGCCTGCTTGGTCTTGGCCTTGCGCTCGTGCGTCCGCACGCGGTCGACGAGCTCGCCGAGCGAGCGCTTGGCGGTCAGCGCCTTGATGTAGTCCTCGTCTTTGGTCTTGTTCTCGAACGCGGCGATCTTGGACACGAGGCCCTCGCGGCCGCCGTAGCCCTCGACGGCCTCGGACAGCTCGTGAAGGTGGAGGAGCTTGGCGTTGGCGACCAGCGCGAGGCGCTCGTAGAGCTCCTCGCGGGACTCGTCTTCCTCGGGCTCGAGGACCTCGGACAGCTTCTTGGCGAGCTCCTGCTTGGAGCCGAATTTTTGTTTGACGATCTGAAGGGGTGCTTGCTTGGTAGGCATGACTGGCTCCCGATTTGGGCACCGCCAACAGCAGCTGGCGGGAGCGGGGGGCGGCATTGAAGCCGAATCGCGCCGGCCTGTCCAGACGCGAAGACCCCGGCGATCCTCACGGATGCCGGGGTCGAGCGCGAGCGTAGGCCAAGCCGGCCCGCCCGGAGTCAGCCGCTCGTCAGCCGCCCATGCCGGGGACCAAGGAGGCGGCGGTCTCGAGGTCGCTCATCGACGCGCTGACCGCGAGGTTGAGGTCGCTGCCGTCGGCCTCGATCTTGACGCTCTTGACCACGCCCCCGAGCTCCTCGCCCGCGAGCGGCCCGTACTGGTCGACGAGGGCCTGCAGCTCGGTGGCTGCGGCGGTCGCCGAGTCGCCGTCGGCGTAGCCGGCGATGAGGTCGATGGCGACGCCGTTGCTGAGGTCGACCTTGCCGACGATGCTGCTGACCGTCGAGGCCTTCTCCGCGACCTCCTTGGCGTCACCGAGCATCGCCGAGGGGACCTCGGCGAGGAACCACACGGCGGCCTTGTGGTCGGCCTTCTTGTACAGGTCCTTTTTGCTGTTCTCGATCGCGGGCGTGCCCTTGCCGTCGATCAGCTCGCCGACCTCGTCCTGCCAGCCCTTGCTGGCCAGCGCGACCATGTTCTTGTTGACCAGGTACATGCGACCGTCGCTGGCCTCGATGACTTCGTGGCCGTCGACCTTGGTGACCTCGACCTCATCGGTCTCACCGTTGCGCTTTTTCATCTCGTTGACGAGGCAGGTGGCGTTGTCGGGTTCGCCGATGCCCTTGCCCGCGATGACCACGCTGTAGTCTTGGGTCTGCGACAGCCCGATGACGATGGCGTCGAGGCCGTCCATCGAGAGCTCGCAGCCCTCGAGGGTCTTCTCGAACTCCTGCAGGCCCTCCTCGGGGATCTTCTCGGAGTAGGTCTTCCACACGTCGGACCCCGTCACCGACTGAATGTTGATTCCGGCGATGGCTTCTGCCCCATCCGGGATGAGCTTGACAGCGTCGGCGCTCGCGCCACCCTTGCAGGCGGGGAGCACGAACAACGAGACAGCCAGCGTCGACGTCCAAATGCGCTTCATGGTCGTCGGCTTATAAACGGGCGCATCTGTCGCGGTCAAGGTGGGTGCGCACGCTAGCTCGCGCCGGCGCTGCGACCGCCTGCTACCATCCGCCCCCATGCCCTGGAAGGCCTTCGATTACCGCGGGGAAAAAGTCTGGGTTCGCGTCCTCGACACCGGCAAGCCCATCGTCCGACGGGGCCTCGCCGAATTCCGCTACAAGCAAGGCGCGAGCAAGTCCTACCGGACCCCGCGCGACAACTTCGAGGAGCTCGACGGCGAGGCCGAGGTCCTCAGCGACGCAGAGTTTGGCGGGCGGACCACGACCGCCGCGACCAAGCTCCGCGAGCAGCCCAAGGTCCCGGCCGACGACCAGACCATCATCATCCACACCGACGGCGCCTGCTCGGGCAACCCCGGCCCCGCGGGCATCGGGGTCCACATCCTCCGGCCCGACAAGATCACCGAGATCAGCGAGTACATCGGTGAGGCGACCAACAACGTCGCCGAGCTCGAGGCCATCCGTCGGGCGATCGAGTCGCTCGACGACAGCGAGCGCGAGCGCAACATCCACCTGTACACCGACAGCGGCTGGTCGCTCGGCGTCTTGATCGGCGGGTGGAAGGCCAAGAAGAACGTCGCGATCATCGACAAGATCAAGGCCAAGCTGCCCGAGTTTCCCAAGCTCGAGCTGCTCAAGGTCCGCGGTCACGCCGGCATGGAAGGCAACGAAGAGGCCGACGCCCTCGCGACCAAGGCCGTGCGCATCGAAGACTCGACGATCAAAGAGCGCGCGCGGCGAAAGTAGGCCGGCGGCCCTCGACCTCGCTTCAAGCCGCAGGCGAGGGCTTGTTCTTGGCCTTGTTCTTGCGCTTGGCGGCCGCGGCCCGGAGCCGCTCGCTGGCCTCGCGCCGGGCCTGGTCGTTGGCCCGGCGCTCGGCGATGATCCGGGTCTTGGTCGCGGCCCAGCGGCAGATCGGGCAGTCGGCGAGCTCGTGGTACTGGGCCGGACAGTACTCGCGGCCGAAGTAGATGATCTTCAAGTGGGCGTCGGCCCAGCGGTCCTCGGGGAACACCTTCTTGAGGTCGCGCTCGGTGTGCTCGACGGTCTTGCCCCGGGTCAGGCCCCAGCGATGGGCGAGGCGATGGATGTGGGTGTCGACGGGAAACGAAGGCCGGCCGAAGGCCTGGGCGATGACGACGCTCGCGGTCTTGTGGCCGACGCCGGGCAGCGACTCGAGGCCGGCGAAGTCGTCGGGGACCTCGCCGTCGAACTCGTCGACGAGCTGCTGGGCGAGGGCCTTGACCCGCTTGGCCTTGGTCGGGGCGAGGCCGAGGGTCTTGATGTGGTGGAGGATCCGCTTGACCGGGAGCTTGGCCATCGCCGCCGGGTCCGGGGCCTCGGCGAACAGCGGCGGGGTCACGATGTTGACCCGCGCGTCGGTCGTCTGGGCCGAGAGCAGCACGGCGACGAGGAGCGTAAACGGGTTTTCGTGGCGCAGCGGGATCGGCGGGTCGGGGTAGAGCTCGTCGAGGATCTCGAGGATCTTCGTGGCCTTGTCCGCGCGCTTCATGGTCTGAACGGTTGTACCGCGGCAACGCGTGGCGTCAATCGCCAACGATCGGCAGTGCGGTAGACTCGGAGGGATGCACCTCAGCGGTGTGAAGATCTCCAAGCTCCGCTCGATCCGCGAGCTCGAGTGGGTGTTCCCCGCGGGACGCGAGGCTGGGTGGCATGTCGTCCTCGGCAACAACGGGACCGGCAAGAGTACGGTCCTACGGGGGCTCGCGTTCGCGCTGCTCGACAAGCACTTCGCCGAGCTGCGCCAGCCCTGGTCGACATGGCCGACCTCTGGCCAACAATGGGCGGAGGTTCAGCTGTGGCCGCGAGGCGCCGACGCGTACACGGGCATCAAAGTCAGCTCGTCGAGCATCTTGATGTCCATGGAGCTACCCGACTCACAACTCGACGGACGGTTCTCGCTTGGCTTTGGTCCGTACCGACAGTTTGGTCGCGTCCCGCTCGCGGCTCGTGAGCGCAGCCGAACCAGCGTCGACCGCCTCCTCAGTCTGTTCGGGGAGAACAACCTGCTCGCCGACACCCTCGACTGGCTGGTCGAGCTGCGCATCCTCGCACTGACCGAGCCAGACGCGCCCCACATCGATCTGCTCAACCAGATCCGTAGCTTCGTCAACGACAGTCAGTTGCTGCCCTACGGCACACACATGGCGCCCCTGTCGCCGCGGGAGCCAAACCGTGTCACTTTCGTCGACGGCAACGGTGTCGTGGTTGACATCAGCTACCTCGGCGATGGCTATCGCTCGGCCCTCGCCATCGTGTTCGAGCTCATCCGCCGCGTCATCGAGCACTTCGAGCCCGATCAAATCTGGGCCGAGGTCGACGGTAAACAGCGCATCATCGCGCCCGGCGTCGTCCTCATCGACGAGGCCGACGCTCACCTCCACCCCTCGTGGCAGCGCAACATCGGCTACTGGCTCACAGACTGGTTCCCCAACATGCAGTTCATCGTGACGACCCACAGTCCGCTGGTCTGTCAGGCGGCCGAGCGGGGCTCGATCCTCCGGCTCCCCGACCCCGGCAGCAGCGACGCGCCCTACGTCGTTGAGGGTCTCGAGCGCGATCGCCTGCTCTATGGCAACATCCTCGACGCCTACGCGACACCGAGCTTCGGTCGCGTGCCCACGCGCTCGCGCGCTGGCGACGCCAAGCTCGCCCGCCTCGCCGAGCTCAACCAAAAATCGCACGCCGAGGGGCTGAGCGAAGACGAACTCGACGAACGAGAGTCGCTCCTGCGGATTCTCCCAACTCGGCGCGAGCACTCGGTAGACGCCGCTGAATGATCCCGCTGAATGATCCCGCTGAATGATCCCGCTGATCGACGAGCCTCCTCGCCAGACAGTCCTCGACCAGCTCGACACGTGGCAAGCCGCCGTCGATGCCGTCGATGATTACGCCGAACGCGTCGCCCAAGCGCGGCGGTGGTTCGAGTCGCGCAATCAGGAGAAGAATCCAACCTTTGGCGCCATCCGAGCTGCGCTGCGCAACATGGCGAGCGGCGCCGAACGCTGCCACTACTGCGAGGACTCCCTCGGCAGCCAAGTCGAGCACGTCCGGCCAAAATCGCTCTACCCCGACCACGCGTTTCGCTGGCTGAACTACGTCCTGTCCTGCCAGCCCTGCAACACAGCCAAGCTCGCCAAGTACGCCGTGATTCGAGCGGGCCAGCTCGTCGATGTGTCGCGCGCCAAGAACGCTCCGATCACGCCACCGCTCGCCGGTGACATGGCGATGCTCGATCCGCGCACGACCGAGCCCGAATGGTTGGCGCTCGATCTCGAAGATACCTTCTGGATCCAAGCTCGATCGGGTGTCGTCGGACTAGACGCCGAGCGCGTCGAGTACACGATCAACACCGTCTTGCGGCTCAACGCCGATCCACACCCCGAGCGGCGCCGGGACGCGTACTCCGACTACCGCGCGGCGTTGTCCGAGTACGCGATCTGGTCTGCGCGAGGCGTGTCGCAGTCACGCCTCGACGGACTTCGAGCGCGCATCGCTCGGCGTGATCACATCATGGTCTGGCGTGAGATCCTCCGTCAGTACCAGCTCAACCGGCGCCCCCGACAACTTCAAAGTGACTTCGGTGAGCTGTTCGAGGCCGTCCCCGAGGCCCTGCGCTGGTGACTTGCGCCTCGCGCCCAATCGGCCACACTCCGGGCCATGTCCCAAAAGGGTCAACAGCAGGGCAAGGGCAAGGGCAAGAAGGGCAAGCAGGCCGAGCTCGCGATCGCGACGCGCGCCGACGACTACCCGCAGTGGTACCAGGACGTCGTCCGCTTCGGCGAGCTCGCCGAGCCGGCCAAGGTCGTCAAGGGCTGCATGGTCATCAAGCCCCACGGCTTCGCGGTCTGGGAGAAGATCCAGCGCGACCTCGACGCGCGGTTCAAGAACACCGGGCACAAGAACGCCTACTTCCCGCTTTTGGTCCCGATGTCCTTCATCACCAAGGAGGCCGAGCACGTCGAGGGCTTCGCGCCCGAGCTCGCGGTCGTGACCCGAGCCGGCGGCGCCGAGCTCGAGGAGCCCTACGCGATCCGCCCGACCTCCGAGACGATCATCGGCCACTTCTTCGCCAAGTGGATCGACTCGCACCGCGACCTGCCCCTGCTGATCAACCAGTGGGCCAACGTCATGCGCTGGGAGCTGCGGACCCGGCTGTTCTTGCGCACGACCGAGTTTTTGTGGCAGGAGGGCCACACCGCCCACGCGACCCACGAGGAGGCGCACGAGGAGGTCCTGCGCATGCTCGACGTCTATGGCGACTTTTGCGAGGAGATCCTCGCGATGCCGGTCATCCGCGGGACCAAGACCGAGACCGAGCGCTTCGCCGGGGCCGTCGATACCAAGTGCATCGAGGCCTACATGCAAGACGGCAAGGCCCTGCAGGCCGGGACCAGCCACGACCTCGGGCAAAATTTTGGCAAGGCCTTCGACGTCAAATTCCAGGCCGAAGACGGCGAGCTCGAGTACGTGTGGCAGACCTCGTGGGGCGTGAGCACCCGGCTGATCGGCGGCCTGGTCATGACCCACAGCGACGACGAGGGCCTGGTCTTGCCCCCGCGCGTGGCCCCGATCCACGCGGTCATCGTCCCGATCTTCAAGACCGACGAGCAAAAGACCGAGGTCCTCGCCGCCGCCGAGCGGATCGCGGCGGCCCTGCGCGAGATCGACCTCGCCCCGGCCAAGGCCCGCTACCGCGACTTCCTCGAGGTCGAGATCGACGACCGCGACATGCGGCCGGGGGCCAAGTTCTACGAGTGGGAGCGGCGCGGGGTCCCGATGCGGATCGAGCTCGGGCCCAAGGATCTGGCCCAAAACCAGGTCTGCCTCAAGATGCGCGTCGACACCGAGGACATCGGCGGCAAGGGCAAGCAGTTCCTGCCCGAGGCCGAGTTCATCGCCGGCGCGCGCGAGCGCCTGCTCGCCTACCAGACCGCGCTGCTCGACCGGGCCCGCGCGCGGATGGAGGCCAACACCGTGACCCTCGACACCTGGGAGCAATTCGAGGAGACCTTCGCCGGCGACGAGAGCAAGTTCGCCTGGTGTCACTGGGACGGCACGGCCGAGACCGAGGCCGCGATCAAGGCCAAGACCAAGGTCACGATCCGCTGCATCCCCCTCGACGGCCAGGGCCCGGCGGCCGAGCCCGGGACCTGCATCTTGTCTGGCAAGCCCTCGGCCCGCCGCGTGTTGATGGCCAAGGCCTACTGAGGCGCGCGAGAGTCGCGATGTTCGAGATCCACGCCGATCCCCTGACCGTCGCCGCGATCGCCAAGGCCCGCGCGGCCCAGGGTCGGGCGATCGTCCGCTGGTCGAAGATCCGCGCCATCGTCGACGACAGCGTCGACGACGAGACCCGCGAAGCGCTCGCCGACCACAGCGTCGAGGCCCTGCGTCACCTCGACGAGGGCCGCTTCGACGAGGCCCGCGCGTGCGCCGAGCTCGTCATGGACGGCGCCGAGTCCCTCGGTCATGGATCGCTGTGGCGCGAGTTTGGCCTGTTGGTCGAAGAGGCGGCCGAGACCGGCTTCGCGGCCCAGCGGGAGGACGAGTGATGCCGGGGATCCGCGAGTGCGAGCTCGAGGTCGGCGGCCTCCACATCCAGGGTGTCGCCCAGGGCGGGGTCGAGACCAACATCCGCGTGCCCGAGCTCAAGCTGATGTTCGACATCGGCATGGTCCCGCACGAGGCCATGCGCTTTCGCCGGGTCATGATCTCCCACGGCCACACCGATCACTTCGGCGGCATCCACTACTACCTGTCGCAGCGCGGGATGATGAAGCAGTCGCCGGCGATCATCCACCTGCCCGAGGAGCTCGTCGAGCCGCTCGAGCAGCTGCTCGCGATCTGGTCGAAGATCGAGGGCTTCGAGTACCGCTACGAGCTGCGCCCGGCCACGCCTGGCGGGCGCTACAAGATCAACCAAAACCTCACGGCGATCGCGATCCGCACCGACCATCGGATCCCGAGCCTCGCGTGGGTCATCGAGCGCCGGACCCGGCGGCTCAAGCCCGAGTACCAGGGCCTCGAGGGGCCCGAGATCGCCGCGCTGCGCCAGCAGGGGGTCGAGATCGCCGACGTCCACGTCGAGCCGGTCCTCGGCGTGACCGGCGATACGACCATCGACACCTTCGCCTCGAGCGAGCTCCTGCGTCGGTGCAAGGTCCTGGTCCACGAGTGCACAGCGTTCGACGATCGCCGCGACGTCGAGACCATCCGCGGCTGGGGCCACACCCACGTCGACGAGCTCATCGAGCAGGCCGAGCGCTTCGAGGGCGAGGCCTTGGTCCTCGTCCACCGCAGCCTCCGCCACTCGCGGCGCTTCGCCAGGCGAGTCGTGCGCGAGCGCTTCCCGGCCAGCGTCCGCGACAAGGTGTTCGTGTTCGGCCATGACTGAGGCCCGCAGCCACGGCTACGACGTCGACGTGCTGATCCTCGGCGCGAGCTTCCTCGGCGTCGAGCTCGTCCGCACCCTGCGACGATCTCGGCGCGGGCGGGCGCTGAGCGTCGCCGTCGTCGATCGCCAGCGGATGCACCCCTACATCCCCCTCGGCCACGAGCTGCTGACCGATCGCATGCAGATGTCGGTCGCGGCCGACACGATCCTCGAGACCGCGGCCTTCGTCGAGGCCAGGCCGCCCTCGCGCTTCATCGCTGGCGAGGTCGTCGGCTTGTCACCCCAGACCCACAGCGTCGAGCTCGGTGACGGCCGCCAGATCTCGGGCCGCTTCGTCGTCGTCGCGCTCGGCTCGCGCGTCGATCCGCCCCCGGCCCTGCCCGGCCACGCGCGCCTCGTGTCCTACAAGCTCGCCGACGGCTTCGCCCGCTGCGAGGCCGCGCTCGACCGGGTCTTGGGCGCGGCCGCGCAGACCGGCGAGAGGCCCGAGCTCGTGGTGATCGGCGGCGGCATCACGGGGGTCGAGATCGCCGGCGAGCTCGCTCACCTCGCGACCCGCTGCCCGCCGCGCTGGCGCCCGCCAAAGGTCACCCTGGTCCACGCGGGTGAGCGCCTGCTGCCGGGGCTGTCGCCGCGCGCGGGTCGAAAGGCCCAAGCTGCGCTCGAGTCCCAGGGCGCGCGCGTCGAGCTCGGCACGCGGCTGTTGCGGGTCGACGAGGGCGAGGTCACGGTCCGCGGCGACGACGACACGCCCCGGCGGCTGGCCTGCGCGCTCGGGTTTTGGGCCGGCGGCGTGCGCCCGCCCCCGGTCATCGCGGCCCTGAACCTGCCGCTGACCGACGCCAGCTGGCTGCGCGTGAGCCCGACCTTGCAGTGTCGCTCGGCCTCGCCGAGCCAAAGCGAGATCTTCGCCGGTGGCGACATCGCCCGGGTCTACGGCGGCAACGGCGAGTGGCCGACGATGCAGCGGGCGATCGAGTCGATCTTCGCCGCCCACACGATCGCCGCCAACATCCTCACCCTGGCCCGCTGCCCGCCCCGCTACCCCGAGGGCCTGCCCCCGCTCGCGCCCCACCGGCTGTGGACGGACTTCCCCCACGGCGTCAGCATCGGTGGAACCTCGCTGTTCGTCTACGGCCGCCTGGTCCTGGCCCTCGCCCGGCTCAACACATGGTTTCGCCGATTCTTGATGCGCCAGTACATGGCCCGCTACCGACCCTGACCAGGGCCCAGCCGCTTGGCGCAGCGGATCCGGGTCCCGCCGGCCTCGCGAGCCTCGACGGAGACGGCGTCGCACAGCCGCCGCAGCGCGCCGCCGCCGGTGCCCCGGCCGGTGCTGATCGCCTGGTCGAGCGCTCGCGGGCGCCCGCGGCTGATGCCGTCGCCAAACAGCTCGGCCTCGCTCGGCGGTCCGGCGCCGCGGTCTTCGGCGACGAGGACCAGCGCGCCGGGCTCGACCACGACCTCGAGCTGACCGCGGCCTCCGCCGTACTTGACGATGTTGGTCGCGAGCTCGCTGGCCGCGAGCGCGAGCTCGCCGGCGGCCCGACGCGCGAGGCCGTGGGCCAAGGCGATGCGCAAGACCAGCGAGCGCGCGACCGCGGCGTCGCTGAGGACCGCGATATCGAGGCGCTCGATGGTCTGGGGATCGCTCACGCTCGGGACGGACGCGGAACGAGGATCGACGACGCGCGCGCTCAGCCGGCCCGCAGCATCCGGGTCAGATCCTTGGTCAGGTTCTTTTGGTGGGCCTCGATGGTCCCGCCGCCGATCTCGAGCAGCTTGGCGTCTCGCCACAGCCGCTCGACCGGATACTCGCGACAGTAGCCGGCCCCACCCATGACCTGCATCGCCCAGTCGGCGACGGTCTTGCCGACCGGGGCCGCGAACAGCTTGGCGGCGTCGGAGCCGACCCGCGCGCGGTTGCCCGGCGACACGTCGCGGGCGACGTTGTAGACCAAGGACTTGGCCGCGAGGGTCATCGCGTAGCCCTCGCCGATGTAGCGCTGAATCTGGCCGAAGCGGTTGATCGGCTCGCCGAAGGCTTTGCGCTGATCGGCGTAGTCGACCATGATCTCGACGCAGCGCTCGGCGATCCCGACGCTCATCGCCGCGAGGGTCAGACGCTCGATCTCGAGGTTGCGCATCATGTGCGTGAGCCCGCCGCCCTCCTCGCCGAGGCGGTTGCTCGCGGGGATCTTGCAGTCTTCGAAGATCAGCTCCGACATGCTCGAGCCGCGCATGCCGAGCTTCTCGATGTGCTTGCTGGTCGCAAAGCCGGGGCAGTCGCGATCGACGATGAACGCGGTGATCCGATCCTCGACCTTGGCGTAGACCAAAAAGCAGTGCCCCTCGGGCCCGTTGGTGATGTAGGTCTTGGTCCCGTTGAGGACGTAGCTGTCGCCGTCGCGGACCGCGCTCGTCTGCATCCCGAGCACGTCGGTCCCGGCGCCCGGCTCGGTCATGCCCATGCCGGCGATCCACTCGCCGCTGAGGACCTTGTCGAGGTAGCGCCCGCGCTGCTCGGCGTTGGAGCAGTGGTAGAAGTTGTTGACGAACAACATCGAGTGGGCCAGGTAGGCCAGGCAAAACCCGGGGTCGACCTTCGACAGCTCGTGATGGACGATCGTCGCCGCGACCGTGTCCATTCCGGCCCCGCCGTCGTCGACGGGGATGGTCACGCCGAGGACGCCGAGCTCGCCGAGCTCGCGGAACAGCGCGACGTTGAGCTCGCCTTTTTCGTCGTACTCGGCCGCCTGGGGCTCGAGCGCGCGGTGGGCGAAGTCGGCCACGGTCCGGCGCAGAAGCTCGTGATCTTCGCTCGGGTTGAACAGCTCGTCCGAGGGCTGAGACATCGGCGAGACCATACCTCACAAATCCTCGAATGCCCGCTAGAGCGGCCTGTGCGGTCGTTTGGCCGACGTGCGTGAACGCGGGCCGCGACCGGACGGGCGCAGTTGCGATATCGTGCGGCATGGCCGAAGACGACCCCGACCGCGACGCCGCTGACGAAGCCGAGGCCATGGCCGACGAGCTCGAAGACGAGCTCGCCGACGCGGTCCACGAGCCCGAGCGCCGGCTACCGAGCGCAGCCGCGGTCCC
>JGI12210J13797_10090128_pt1 | contig 13776 bp, 12 predicted proteins | sample ElkSlonscriptome_3_FD_13797 | JGI IMG/M metagenome (IMG submission 13797)
GATGCTCACCAATTTGGTATCTTCAATTTCAATTATAACTAACCAAGATTCAAAACCATGAAAATTATCGCTATTGGGCGCAATTACACCGATCATATCGAGGAGCTAAAAAATGAAAGGCCTGACGAACCAGTAGTTTTTATGAAGCCCGATACTGCACTGCTAAGGAACGACGACCCGCTGTATTATCCGGAATACACTCAAAATATTCATTACGAAGTAGAGATTCTGGTCAAGATTAGTCAGGCGGGAAAGTACATTCAGGAGAAGTTTGCTGCTAAATATTACGACAGCATCGGCATTGGGATTGACTTCACGGCAAGAGATTTGCAACAGAAAGCAAAGGAGAAAGGCTTGCCCTGGTTACTGGCTAAAGGGTTTAACGGTTCAGCTCCGGTTTCAGAGTTTGTTTCTAAAGAAAAGTATCCTGATTTACAGAACCTAAATTTTAGCCTAAAAGTAGATGGTGAAACGAAGCAAGAGGGGAATACCAGCTTAATGTTATTTACTATTAATTCGCTGATTGCCTATGTTTCGCAGTTTATTACGCTCAAGAAAGGGGATATTCTATTTACAGGGACTCCCAAAGGCGTAGGTCCAATTCAGCGGGGTAATGTACTAGAGGCGTTTATTGAAGAACAAAAAATGTTGACTTGTGAAATTAAGTAGGGTTATTATACTGATTTGTGTTCCGGTATTATTCGCTTCAGTGGGTTTTGAGAACGATGATTATTATCTGTTTCCCATCCGACCGGGCGAACGTAACTACCTGTCGGGTAATTTTTGTGAGCTGCGTAGCTCTCATTTGCACGCCGGGCTGGATATTAAAGTGGGCGGCGTAGTTGGTTCTCCGGTTCACGCTACGGCCGATGGTTTTGTGAATCGTATCAAAATTTCCTACGGGGGTTACGGCAACGCTATTTACATTCAGCATCCCAACGGAACCATTAGTGTATACGCCCACCTTCACCAATTCAATGATCAGATTCAGGAATACGTCAAGAAGGCTCAGTATCAGAAAAAATCATTTACCATTGAGCTGTTTCCGCAGAAAAATGAGTTAGCAGTAAAGCGAGGTGACGTAATTGGTAAAGCTGGAAACTCTGGCTCTTCGGGGGGGCCACACCTGCACTTTGAGATTCGGGATGCCAATCAGCTACCAATGGACCCATTGAAATTTGGGTTTAAAGAAATTGTGGATAATGTACGTCCCTACGTTCGCCGTATTGCGCTGACTACCTTAGATGAAAATGCCCGAATCAATGGGCAGTTCGGTCGCTTCGAGTTTAGCTTAAAGGATAAAAATGGTAAATACGTAGTAGATGAGCCTATCGCGGTGAAGGGCACTGTCGGAGTAGAAGTGGCTGCTTTTGATAAAGCCACTGGAGTACGAAATGTGTACGGTGTAAAAGAAACTAAATTGACGTTAGACGGGCAGTCGCAGTTTCATTGTAATATGGAGAAGTTCTCTTTCTCTCAAGCCAAAAATATTCACGTCCATACCAATTACGAAGAGCGATACCGCCAAAACCGCACTTTTTATAAGCTGTACGTAGACGATGGCAATACTCTGCCATTTTATAAAACGAACGCTCAAAAAGGCAAAATCACTATTAACGATGATGGGGTGCACCAAGCGAGTATTACGCTTTCTGATATTAATGGAAATAAAAGTCAGGTAGATTTCACTTTGCAAGGCCAACCCAAAACAGACAAAGTATTAAATACTCGCTACTTCAACAAGCCGTATTCTACTCAGAATTATCATGTTCGGGGAAACATTTTGCAGCTATTTGCTCCAGTAGATAAGAATCCAGAAGGAATTTACCAGCGCAAACTGGCTACTTTCTTTTCTAATCGTCGGGTTTTTGAAGAGCCTCCCGCTTACGTAGTGAACGATGTTGCGGTCTACCTTTGGAATCTTAATCAAGGCATCCCTGATTCGGTTGATATGTGCGGAAATGTGAGCAGATTACCTATTAAAGTGCGAGTACCCTCGCGGAGCGCGTTCAGCTTTTATCAGCCTCAAATGAATGTAACCTTCCCAAAGTCAGCACTATTCGATACGCTATTTCTTCAAATGGATCATCGTATAGAAGCCGGTAGAGAGCTGTTTAAGCTACATCAGGGCAATGTGCCGCTCCGGCAGAGTATGCAAGTGCTGCTAAAACCCCGGACGTTTCCGGAGGGGCCTCGCAGCAAAACATCGGTATACCGAATAGATACCAAAGGCGATTTGGGTTACGAAGGCGGTGACTGGAAAAACAACAATATTTCATTCCGCACTCGTAGCTTTGGTGACTTTATTCTAGAAGTAGATACCATTGCCCCGGTAATTACCCCACTCAGTATTAGCTCCAGTCGCTTGCGCTTCAAAATTGAAGACATTACCTCCGGTATTCACACTTACGAAGTTTACGTAGATGATGAGTGGCTACTCATGCACTACGACTACAAACGAAACTTAATCTGGTCGGATCGGCTAGACGATTCTAAACCATTGGCAGGTAAAGTAACTTTGAGAGTTCGTGATATGGTGGGGAATGAAAACGTATTTAGTACTACTATTGGTTCTTAGTGCGTAGTGTTATGGTGTTATAGTATTTTGTATTTTTACATTTGGGGGGTTGAGTATCTGCATTCACTTAATTTGAACTGCCCTCTTTAAGTGTTCTTAAGTACTATATCTACAACATCCCGAACCGCGCGACGGTCGCCATAACACTACAACACTCACTCTGTGTCTAAGCCTTCTGAAGTTATTGCTTCGTATTTTCCTCATCAACCCACCGAAGGGCAACAAAACTTATTTTCTCTATTTGATCTTTTTCTGGCTCACAAGGCCGACCGAAAAACCGCTTTACTGCTGAAAGGCTATGCCGGAACGGGCAAAACTTCGGTGGTGAGTGCCCTGGTGAAAGCCTTACCGGTGTTTGAGCTAAAATTGATGCTGATGGCTCCCACCGGACGGGCGGCCAAGGTGATGGCGGGCTACTCGGAGCGCAGCGCATTTACGATTCATAAAATCATTTATCAGCGTGTAGCCGATCCGGGGTCAGGTAGGTTGCAATTTTCGCGACGAAAAAATTATCAGAAGAACACCCTGTTCATTATTGACGAGGCTTCTATGCTTTCCAACGATATTGGGGCCAGCCGCAGCGGGTTGCTTTCCGATTTGATTGATTACGTATTCGAGCATCCTACCAACCGGCTTATGCTCATTGGTGACTCGGCCCAGCTTCCTCCGGTGGGTCAAACGCTTAGTCAAGGCTTGGATGCTGAGCATCTGGAGCACTTTTACGGACTCAATATTTTTGAAACCGAACTTACTGAAGTAATGCGACAGGAGCAAGACTCCGGTATTTTGAACAACGCTACTCAGCTTCGGAAGCAGCTCACCCAAGATACTTTTGGCATTCAGATGAAGACAAAGGGATTCTCAGATGTATACCGCATGGAAGGCAGAAAGCTAGAAGATGGCCTACGCTACGCCTACGATAAGTTTGGGAAGGATAACACCGCTGTAATCTGCCGTTCCAATAAAGCATCGGTGCAATATAACCGGTTTATTCGTCACCAAATATTTTTCTACGAAAACGAATTGGAAGTAGGCGACTATCTTATGATTGTGAAGAACAACTATTTTTTCACCGAAGAAAACAGTGACATCTCCTTTTTAGCTAATGGCGATTTTGTGGAGATCATGAAAGTCTTTAATCTGGAAGAGAAACATGGGCTACGCTTCGCCGACTTAGAACTGCAACTGCTAGATTATCCCGATCAGCCCCCCTTTGATGCCAAAATTATGCTGGATGTTTTGCATTCTCCCAGCGTAGCTTTGGAAGAAGAAAAGTACCGCGACTTCTATCAACACGTGCTGGAAGAATATCAGGATCAGGAAACCCGCCAGCAGCAGCAAGAAGCCATCCGAAATGATATTTATTTAAACGCTCTTCAAGTGAAGTACGCTTACGCTCTTACGTGCCACAAGTCGCAGGGTGGTCAGTGGGATGCGGTATTCGTAGACCAGGGCTACCTACCTGATGAGCGGCTTAATACGGAGTATCTTCGTTGGCTCTACACGGCCGTAACCCGTTCTAAACAAGAGCTGTTTCTTATGAATTTCCGAGAAGAATTTTTCGCGGACTGAGCTCGCCAATCACTTTACGGTAAGTTTTATAACAGTAGAGAATGAATGTGTGAATGAGAGAATGATTGAATTGAGTTATATTCAACAATCGAACCATCGAGCAAATCATCGTTCAATAACTTTACCCTAGTTATCCTTCAGCAATCATTACTTTTAATAGCGCCCGCACATCTTTAAAGGAATTAACATTGAAACGGGCGGCGGAGGTTTTGCTACCTACTTTAATAGTGTAGGCATCCTCCGGCATTACCTTGAAGGTATCTTCGTCGGTGGCATCATCGCCAATAGCAAAAACGAAGTCGTGCGATGTTTCGTTGAGCCACTGTTGAGCGGTTCGTCCCTTGTTCACCTCTCGGTCTTTAATTTCCACAACATGGTCGCCATCCAGCACCTGCAAATTACTGTTGGATGAAATATATTTTAGGTGACTGGCCAGTTCGCGGGTTCGTAACTCACCCAAGCCCGTTTCTACTTTACGATAGTGCCAAACCAGTGAGAAATCCTTTTCCTCGATGAATGAGCCGGGCGTACGTTGCACGTACATTTCCAGAACTGGCATAATTTCTTTTTTCCAATCACCATTAATAGGTACTACTGTACGCCACTCTTTACCTACTTCGCGCATCCAGATACCGTGTTCGGCAATTAGAGTTACGTTGAATTCGCCCATCCATCCGCCGAGCGTATCTTTATCACGACCACTTATTACTACTACTTTGTTTTTCTCTTCTTTCACTAAATCCCGCATAATTCCTTTTAGCTCATCGTCGGGCTTAGCATCGCGGGGGTCACTGTGGAAGCCGGTGAGTGTTCCGTCGTAGTCAAGGAAAATAAGTCGTTCGTTGGATTTACTGAATTCTTTCAACATCTTTTCCTGCGACAATTCATCTAGATGGCGTGTTTGCATACTGCGCTGCGTTTCCTTAATTGTGGTTAAACTTTTCATAAATAGATTTACCCAGTGGGAAATATTATAACGTTTTAGTGAATTCTGCATGTTGGTATTATGCTGAATCTGCTCTTCTTCCGGCATAGTCAGCGCCTCATTAATCGCTTCTACCAATTGGTTGGTATCGTTCGGATTAATCAGTATAGCATCAGAAAGTTCTTTAGAAGCTCCGCACATCTCACTCAAGATCAATACCCCCTTTTTATTAATTTTACTGGCGATAAACTCTTTGCAGACCAGATTCATACCATCGCGCATTGGAGTAACTAACGCCACATCGGCCATGCGGTAAAATGCCGAAAGTTCTTCTAGGGGAAAAGAGCGATAGAAAAAATGCACCGGGGTCCAGTTGATTTTTCCGTACTTTCCATTGATGCGCCCAACCAGACGATCTACTTCTTCCTTCAGTTCTTTATATTTCCCCACTGAGTCGCGCGAAGGAACTACCACCATAATGAGTGATACTTTATCGCGGTACTTCGGATAGCGGTCGAAGAACATCTCAAACGCTTCCAGTCGTTGAGGAATTCCTTTGGAGTAATCCAATCGGTCAATAGATAAAATAAGCTTCTGATCGCCTAATGAAATTCGGTAGTGTACTTCTTTCTCTAATGCCCCAGGAGAAGCAGCGGCTTCGGCATATTTGTCGTAGTCAATTCCCATCGGAAAGGAATCCACCATAACCTGTCGGTTATTTACTACTACTTGACCCTGTGAACTACTCAATCCTGCCAATCGGCTTGCTGAACTAAGGAAGTGTCGCATATCATCGTAGGTGTGAAAACCTACTAAATCAGACCCCAGCACGCCATTTAGTAACTCTCGCCGCCAGGGCAATAACCGGAAAATTTCGTAAGAAGGAAAGGGGATATGCAAAAAGAAGCCAATACTTAGATCAGGCTGAGCCTCCCGAAGCATACCAGGCACTAGCATTAGCTGATAATCGTGAATCCAGAGCGTGTCGCCCGGTTCGGCTTTTTTTAGAATTTCATCAGCAAACTTACGGTTCACTCGCTTGTACGCCTCCCATAGTCGGGGTTCGTAAATAGCGTACTGGGTAAAGTAGTGAAAGTTGGGCCAGAGCGTTTCGTTACTAAAGCCTTCGTAGAAGTCTCTAATATCATCCTCGGTCAAAAATATCGGAAACATGCTTTCCTTACCGATATGCTTCGTAATTTCTTTTTTCTCCTCCTTTTTTTTGCTTACTAGTCCAGGCCAGCCAATCCATAAGTTATTGCCCTCTTTGTAAATTGACCCTAAACCGGTGGCCAATCCTCCCGCACTGGTTTGGTACTCTAATTGTTTTTTTTCGTTACGAGAAATTTTAATAGGAAGGCGATTTGATACGATGATGGTCTTGGCCATAAAACAGCTAGTTGTGCGCGTATTTGATTAGTTTAAGCTTAAAAAGTTGCTATAAAGTTACTATAAAAAGTAGGTAAAACCCGAAGTAAGAAGGCTAAAATCTGGATTTTAAACCTCGCAGCTTTATTTCAGTCAGTATGCGCTTGGTGTCTAGTGGAAAGTCTCCTTTCATCATCCAGTCGTAAAAGGCCGGTTCGGAAGCTAACACCTCTTCTACTGGCCTATTTTTGTGTTTGCCAAAATTGATGATTTCAACTCCGTCGTTATTAAAGCTAAATCGCCCTGCCAAATCCACCATTTTTGATGTAGAAACTTTATGTAACGATTCCACATCGTCGCGAATAACTCCTACCTTATTACCTTGGAGATCAACCATTTCTTGACCATCGTATTTTTCTACCTGAGCTTTCAGTACTTCTAAGGTAGCCAGGGTGTCGGCTTCAGCACTATGGGCATCTTCTAGATTTTTCTGGCAGTAAAATTTGTAGGCAGCGGAAAGCGTACGCTTCTCCATCATATGGAAGATTTTCTGGGCGTCTACAAATTTCCTTCGACTTACGTCAAATTCTATATTCTCCCGAAGAAAAGACTCAACCAGCAAGGGTACATCAAACTTGATGATATTGAACCCAGCTAAGTCGCTACCTTCCAAGAACTTAAGCAGCTTTCGAGCCACTTCCTTAAACGTAGGTGCATCTTTTATATCTTCATCGTAAATACCGTGGATTAAGCTGGTTTCGTGTGGAATCGGAACTCCAGGATTGATTCGTTGAGTCAGTGTTTCTACTTGTTGGTTGGGTAGTACTTTGATGAAAGAATACTCAACTATACGATCTTTGGTAACATTGACCCCAGTACTTTCCAGATCAAAAAATGTTAACGGATTCTTTAGTTTTAGATTTATCATATTTTCACTGAATGATTCGATTGTTAAATGGCTCGATTGCTGAATTGCCAATGGAGATTGGACTTTGGGAATTAGTCATCCCGAAACTTATCTGAGACGGACTAGTCAGGAAGTTACGTATTTGGAAGGTTCGATCACTATTCAATACTTCCGGTCTCCAGCCTTCCATCTTCTAACTTCCTCTTACTGTTTCGCCAAGTTCCACCAAATCCAATCCGCCAAAGGTACCCGAACTCATCATTAGCAGATTTTTATCCGGCCACTCTTGCTCCGTCAAATACTTCTTGAGTGCTTCAGTTTGAGTAAAGATGAGAATACTATCTTGGTTGAAGGCAGTTTTGAGTTGCTCATCTGTTAAGGGAGTTAATTTTTTGTGTTGAGAAACTTCAGGATTATGATAAACGATAGCTACATCGGCATCTTTCAGGGTATCTTGGTACTGACCGATAAATTCAGGATTCAAGCTACTGTAGGTGTGTAGTTCTACGCAGGCAACTAGGGTTCGGTTAGGAAATTGATTTTTAACTGCCTTAGTAGTAGCGAGTAGCTTCGATGGGGCGTGGGCAAAGTCTTTATATAATCGAGTATGTTCATTTTCGGCTACCAGTTCCAGCCGCATATTCGCTCCCTGGAATGAGCCGATAGCTGAGTAGAACTGCTCCCCAGTCACGCCAATCCGCTTACAAACTTCTAGGGCCCCACTGATATTCTGCATGTTATGTGCTCCGAATAATTTGACGGGCACTTCGCCATCAGGAATTGTTAAATAACTTTTACCGTCGCGCACTTGGTGCGGATGGGTTTTATACTCTATCCGGGTGACATCGGCTCGCTCCTTCCGTCCGATTACAGTAGCCATATCGTCTTCTTCGCAGTAAATCAGCACTCCGGCTTTAGGCGAGGCATCAGCAAAACGGTCGAATTGTTGCACATATTCATCTTCGGTTCTGAAAACATTGTAATGATCCCAGGCAATGCCACTGATTAGTCCGATATGGTGATGGTATTTTAGAATCTTCGGATTACGGTCAATGGGAGAAGAAAGGTATTCATCGCCTTCAATTACAATAAGCGGAGCATTACTGAGTTGAACGCGCCCGGGCAAAGCATCAATCTTAGCCCCGATCACATAATCAAACTCCCGCTTTAGCTGGCTTAGTACGTGAACAATAATAGATGTAATAGTTGTTTTACCGTGACTACCCGCAATGACTACCCGTTGTTTGTCGCGGCTGTTTTCGTAGATAAAATCTGGGTAGGATAATATGGGGATATCTAACTCCTGCGCCCGCTGCAGCTCAGGGTTATCAGGCCGAGCGTGCATACCCAATATCACCGCATCCAGTTCTTTGGTAATCTTCTCAGGAAACCAACCAGTTTGTTCTGGTAGTAGTCCGGCTTCGGCTAAAGCACCTCGAGCAGGATCATAAATTTCATCGTCAGAACCAGTTACTTGTACCCCTTTTTGGGCAATATGCAAAGCCAGATCATGCATTACGCTACCACCGATAGCAATAAAATGCACTCGTTTTAATGAATTAGGCATAGAAGGGATCTTGTTTTTCTAGAATGGTGGCAAAGTTAGGACAAAAAGCCTGACGAGCAATAGCGATGATTGATGATTGATGATTGATGATTGATGATTGATGATTGATGATTGATGAAATTTAATTATATGCTACTCAGCATCCAACGTTCGTCAATCATTAGGCATTAATTGCGGAAGCACGAACTACATTATGGATAAACGACAGCTTTGCTACCACAGCATCGGAGATTACAAACGGGTACATATCCGGCTGACCCATGCTACGGTTAATACTGTTCATGGCAATGGTTAGAGGAAGCCATAGCTCCATAATACGGTCAAATTTTTTAATTTGGTAGGGATCTCGGTCTATTTCAGCAGCTAATTCTTCATCATCAGTTACACGAGGTTGTATTTGCAAACCAAACGCATAGGCGGTAGCGAGAGTATCTACCATGTGCAGGTAGTGCGCCCAGGTTTCCGCCCAATCTTCCCAGGAGTGAGCCGTAGCGTAAGAGCTTATAAAGTTTTCTCGCCAACCGGTAGGGGGGCCTTGTTGGTAGTGCGATTGTAAAGCTTCACCATAGTCTAGTTGCTCGTTGCCGAATAAGGCTCGGTACTCCAACAGCCTATCGCTATCTGCAATGAGTAGTTGCCAATAGTAGTGCCCTACTTCGTGCCGGAAGTGCCCCAATAGGGTTCGGTAGCGTTCGCCCATGTCTTGCCGCATCTGCGCCCGATGGGCATCGTCAGCTTCGTTAATATTAATTGTCACTAGCCCTTGAGCGTGTCCTGTAAGCACCGGCTGTGCTTTGCCTTTATCATCAATCCAATCCGCCAGAAAATCGAAAGCCAAGCCATTATCCAGATCAGCCGTTTTAGGCATAAGGGGAAGATTCATTCTCAGCAAAGTATAGATTAAGCGATGTTTAGCAGTTTCCAATTTTCGCCAGAGTTTTAGATTTCTCTTCTCCGTTAAGTTGGGAATTGTCCGATTAAAAAGACATGCGGTACAATAGCTATTTGAGTCATGCACTGGGATTAACCAATTGCATGCCTTGTATTGAACATTAGCACAGTATCGGTAAGTCTTGGTTTGATTGTTATACGTATGAAAGATGCCATTGCCGAGTGAAACTAAGGTTAGTAACTCCATTGAGTCAGGGGAAAATCCTAGTTGGCTACGACAACGCTCACAGCGAATATTTTCAAAATACAGTAACTGATCGCACTTCTGGCAACTGAATAATTTCATAATTAAGCTACCCAGATTTGTAGGGTTCCTAGCCCAATCAATACGCAAAATCAATAATAATGTTCACCCAAGACCAGCCTATTGTTCTTACAAAATCCGCTATTAGTTGGGCAGCATATACTGAATGTTTGGCAGAAGAAAAGCGGGTCTAGTAAAACTCGCCAAAGTGCCAGAGTACTCCGGAAGGATCGTGCAAAAAACATTCGCATCCCTAATCATTTTCCTGGATCGATGATAGCTTCACTGTCTTGAATTTAGCAGACAAATTGAGGTCGGCTAGCTTTTGCTGATACTGGCGGGCATTGTCTACCTCCATAAACACCATAGAATTATCTACCCAATCTTTCACGTAGTAATCTTGCAGATAGAAACCTAAATCGCCAACCGAGAAGTATGACATATTAGACGAAACTGGGACCTCATTAAAACCCAGTTCTTGGTAAAAATGACGAGACTCTGTAAAATCTTTAGCACCAATAAATGCTCGGATAGATTTATACTTCATGTGTTTATCTTAATCGTAAGTTAACGTTTAAGATAGTACATTTTCAGCCTCTTCATCTCCCCCTGTTGACGGGAAATAGGGTTAAACAGATTAGAAAATTGCTGCTTTCAAGGCAAATGATAGGCAATCTCTTACGTATTTTTTAGAACTGTAATCTTACGGTCAAGTGCCTCTTCCAGCACCTTTTTATTCCGTTCGGCAGCCCACAGTTCAATATCCAGGGTAGAAGAGCCTTTGGAAGTAATCTGTATTTCTTTTTTAGAAATTTGACAACGTACTTCTCGGACTAACTGATTTTTGGTAGTGTTAAGTCCAACGGCGATACGAAGGATTCCCGATAGCACGTTTACTATGTTACGCTGCCGCTTACTGAGCTTACGATACTTCTTTTGGGATTTAGAGGGCGCAGCTTTGCGATGGTAGCGGGCTACGTGCCTAACCAGCAGTATCTCTTCATTGGTGAAACCCCGCAGACGAGCGTGCTTAATGATATAGCGAGAATTTTTATGGTAGCGCTTGAAGCTAATATACTGTCCTACCTCGTGCAGCATAGCAGCGTACTCTAAAATATGCTGCTCGTATACTTTTAGTGAATGCAGCGATGAAAGTTCACAGAAGAGCTGCTTGCTTAATGCTGCTACGTGTGAGGCTTGCTCCAGATCAACATCAAACTTAAGGGCGAGATGAGCCGCGCTACGGTGTCTCAGATCTTCGTGTTCCGGTAAGCTGGTTCCCTTCTTGGCATACTTCTGAATGTAGTCGATGATTAATCCTTCGCGCAGTGAGGCATCGCAGAGTGTAATTTCCTTAGCATCCGCTAGTTGGAGCAGTTGGGTGAGCAGCACTCCACCCAGATGAATGGCATCCGCTCGGCGATCATTGATACCTTTTACATCGGATCGCTCTTCGGCCTCTGATTTTAGCAACTTTTTGGTAAGCTTTTCTAGGTCAGCCCGCGATACTTTCTCGGCATTTACTGATGGTAAGTCATCTCCCCCATTTTCAATCAATGCGGCTTCACCTAGGGTTCGGATGGTACCGGAAGTACCAATTACTTGAGCAAACCCGTGCTGTTTGGCTTCACTGATGACATCACGGGCTATCTGTTTGATGTGCGCTTCCAGTACTTTTAGGGCTTCCTTTCCGATGGGGCCCTGATGCTCAAACATATCTAGCAAGCGACGCACTCCCAGCTTAACACTACTACGAAACAGTACTTCCTTTTCATTGCCTACAACTGCTTCGGTACTTCCTCCGCCAATATCCAGCACTAATGCTTTCTTACCCTGCAAAGCAATGGCTTGCCGAACAGCCAAAAAGATAAGTCGGGCTTCTTCTTTACCGGAAATTACCTGGGGAGCAATGCCGGTTTTCTTTACAATAGCATCCAGAAATTCTCGGCCATTTTGTGCTTCTCGGGTGGCACTGGTTGCGGCAGTAATAATTTCGTCAACGCCTAACTGATCGGCTAACTGTACGTACCGCTTAATTACTTCTAATCCTTCTTTGTACGCTCGGTCGCTAAGTCGGTTAGTAGCGAAAACCCCCTCGCCTAGCTTCACCATTTCCTTCTCCCGCTCAATCACATGAAAAGTATTATCCCCCTGCACTTGCACCACAATCATGTGAATAGAGTTGGTACCAATGTCAATAGCGGCTAGTTTCATGAGTTGATTGAGATTTAGGGAGCTTTAGTATTCTATTCCTTGCAATATAGTGGTTTGAAGCATATAGTCGAGGGGCGATAGGTACTGTCTAGACAGTCAACAGTATAATATACTCGTCGGTATTAATTCTGTGGACTGCTGACTATGAACTACGGACTAATACGTGCTATTGAGCTCAAAATCTTCTCGTTGGGAATCGAGCAGACGACCGTGTTCACATTTGAGCACCCGGGCGGGGTAATTTCGGACAAATTCATGGCTATGGGTCGCCATTAGTACGGTGGTACCTTGTTGATTTATTTCCTGAAAAAGACTAAGAATACCCTCCGATACACTAGGGTCTAAGTTTCCAGTTGGCTCATCGGCAACTAGCAAAATAGGTTTGTTTATTAAAGAGCGAGCAATGGCAACCCGTTGTTGCTCTCCACCGGACAACTGATGAGGCAGCTTGGTTCCGGCTGAACCTAACCCAACTTGCATTAGTACTTCAACCAAACGTTTTTTCATACTAGCCCGTTCTTTCCACCCGGTAGCTCGCATCACAAAGTTGAGGTTCTCGTCTACCGTTCGGTCGGCAAAGAGCTGAAAATCTTGAAAAATAATACCCATCTTTCGACGAAGGTAAGGCACATCCGAACGGCTTATCTTTTTAATAGCGTACCCCGCTACATCCATCTCACCAATTCGGAGAGGCAGATCAGCGTAGAGCGTTCGCATCAGCGAGCTTTTTCCACTACCGGTACGCCCGACCAGGTAGACAAACTCACCCTGAGCTACTGAGAAATGGACATCTTCCAGCACTACCTGGTGTTCCTGAAAGATGCAGGCGTTTCTAACATCTACTACCGGTTGGCCTGAAAAAGGACTGCTTTCCATTATATTTCCAATTTTTGAATCTTCCCAAAGGGTAGTGCAGTAATTACTTTCTCCAATGCTTCTTCCTTTCCCTCCAGTCCGTACTTATGCAGATTCTTCAGCGCACGATCCGCTCGGAAGTAGGCAATCAGCACAAAGTTATCGTCCCGTAACTGAATATAATCCGGTATTTTGGCTTTTCCCTTTACTTTGATGATATACATACGAACACTCACTATTCAGGAGGTGAAGGTAATGAAGGAAAGACGAAATGTGAAATGAAAGGATGGACAACGGAAGAAGAGAGAAATAAAAACGGTAAGAGAGAGAGAAGAAACGTAAAATTCAATAATGATATACTATGGATTGTCGACTATTAACCCCGGACTCGTTCTGGGGTGACAGGAAACTAAAAAGAAAAAAAGCGGGTATCGCACCGCTACGACCGCCTACCCTTGCTCCATTCCTGGCCTGGGGGAGTTCAGCAGGAGCTGGTCGTACCCGCAGTACAAAGGTATAACATCAATTAACAATTAGCAATGAACAATGAACAATTATCAGTGAACGCCCTTCAAAATTGAGACAAGTCTCATTT
>JGI12210J13797_10253204_pt1 | contig 13772 bp, 13 predicted proteins | sample ElkSlonscriptome_3_FD_13797 | JGI IMG/M metagenome (IMG submission 13797)
CAGACGGCCGCGACCGTGCTTGACAGCCTGGCCAAGGAGCTCGAACTCAAGGGCACGCTGCACGTCCTGCGGCACGGATTCAAGTGTTATGGCAAGACCTTCCGCATGGCCTATTTCCGGCCGAACACCAGCAGCTCGCCCGTGCCCTGTCCCAGGGCACGCCCATCGTCGTCACGACCATCCAGAAATTCCCCTTCATTTCGCAGGCCCTCTCGACCTTGGAGAAGAAGGGCTCTGGCGTGCAGATCGACACGGTGGGCAAGCGCTTTGCGGTCATCGTCGATGAGGCGCACTCGTCCCAGAGCGGCGAGACCGCGACGGCGCTCAAAGGCATGTTGAACAAGGACGGCATCTGAGGCGGCGATTGCCGCCCAGCTCTGCGATGAGGAGGACCCAGTTGAGAGCGGGGACCTGTCCGAAGAGGCCAAGGCGGCGGCGCTGCGCGATGCGCTGAAACGTGCCCGGCAGCCAAACTTGAGCGGCGCATGAGCACCTGGCACTCGAGATCTTCCGCCGGGTGCGGGAGAAAGAAGGAACGCCCTAACCGACGCTGATCCGCACGCGCCTTTGCCCCGAGGCCGTGCCATTGGGCGCCGCCGAGTGAGCGGCAGGAGGAACCATGACCACCAAGCAGGTGATCACCGAGGGCGACAAGCCGGTCAAGGTCTGGACCAATGAGCTTGACCCGCGCTCGCGCGCGCAACTGGTCAACCTGTCCAAGCTGTCGCTCATCCATCGGCATGTCGCCGCGATGCCCGATGTACATGCCGGCATCGGCGCCACCAACGGCAGCGTCATCGCCGCCGATCGCGCCATTGTCCCGGTCGCCGTCGGCGTCGACATCGGTTGCGGCATGGCCGCCGCGCGCACCTCGATAACTGCCGAGCAGCTCGACGAGCGCGTGTTGAAGAACGTCTTCGATTAGATCAGCCGCGACGTGCCCGTCGGACGCTCTCAGCACAAGGACGAGCGCGCGCTGATATGATGCGGCCAAACCCTTCGCGGCACCGCGCGCTGCGATGACCGACAAGCACCCGCAGTTCCTCAAGGCCTTCGGGCGCTTCTCCAACAGGTCATGGCCAATCAGGCGGACTGGTCGATGTGGTGCATACCCTCAAGCAGGTGGTGTGCGCGAAAGGTTGAGCGAGGCGGCGCGAACAATCACACTGTCACCAACCTTCACGAGACCGGCTTCGCGTACGCGAAGACAATGACCGGAACGGCGCCCCAGCGCCTTTGCTGTTCCCGCCCCGGAGACGCGGTCGAGATAGCCGCACGGCGGGCGGACGCAATGCCACTCGAACAGCGCTTCTCCGATGCGGATCTGCCGGCCGGTCAGTTCGGCCCGGACTAACCCGGTGACGACGAAATTCCGCCGATGCTGACCGGCGTTCAGTGGTAGACCATGCTGGCGCTCCGCCCGCGTCAGATCCTCGGCATGGATCAGGGTCACCTGGCAACCATCGGTCAGCCGCCAAAACCCACGGCCCATTGCATAGCGGTCCTCCGCTAGCCCAGCGTCAACGACCGCCAAGACCTGGTCGCAAGAACGCATCGGTGCGCCCGCGCTGTCCGCGATGAAAATCGCCGTCAGCCGACCGACTTGCTCGCGCCTACGCCGGGTACCGACGTGCTCATCGAGTAGCCGGCGAAACCAAGACCGAGACCAAGACCGAGAAATGAATGGTTTGTCCATAATTCGTGGCGTTTCCGGTGGTGCGCTGCGGGCTCTCCGGGGCGTCGTTGGCGATCTTGACGTTGGCGCGCACCGCGACCTGGTCCATATTCATCATATTCGGCGATGCGCGCCGGATGCAATTGGCGGAACAACCGCGCGATACCTATGGGGTGGTTGAATCTCGGGCGCTTGACGACGAGATGACGATTCTCAGCTACCAATGGACGGGGCGATCGGCAGGGCGCTTGTGGTCGGGTTGTGTCGATCCAAGATGGTGTCGATCAAAGCCCTGGTCTGGTGTCCGTACGGAGCCACACCATAACCGTGGCGCAGCCGCAAACCGTTTTTGCTAACCTCGCACCCATCTGAGCAAGAGCAGGATCAACGTAAATGAACGACAGGGCAGAAACCGCACGCGAGGTCATGCTGCACAATGGGGTAACCATGCCGACTCTGGCGTTTGGCTGCGCCTTTGGCGATTGGGTAGGTGCCACCGAGTTCCAGGGCTTTCTGCCTGAACAGGCCTGGCGGTCGGTCTCGCTTGCCCTTGACGGGGGTTACCGCGCATTCGACGGCGCCCGTGCCTACGGGACCGAGCGCATCGTGGGCACGCTCCTCGGCCAGCGTTTCGCCAGCGGCGAACTGACCCGCGAGGACGTGTTCATCACGACCAAACTCGCGCACCCGGCGGCGCCGCCGCACATCAACATTTCGCACCGGCGCACCTGGGACGCCGACAAGGTCGATGACATCGCCCAGAAGGTCCGCGACGACATGGTCGATACCCTGGACGACCTCGGCCTCGGCTACGTGGACCTGCTGCTCATGCATTGGCCCGGGGGTTTCGGGCAGCACAGCAGCAGCGACCCTGACTTCCCGCGCAAGGCCCGCGCCATCATCTGGTCGGTCTTTTGCGAACTCGCGGATAAGGGCGCCGCGCGCGCCATTGGTGTCTCCAACTTCACCATCACCCACCTGCGCCAGCTGATGGAGGACATCCCGGAACCGGAGCGCCGGCCCACCGTCAATCAGGTGGAGATCCATCCCTATTGCCGAAACCTCGAGCTGGAGTCCTTCTGCCGCGGCCAGGGAATCGTGGTCACTGCTTATGCGCCTTTCGCCAGCGGTGCCTTCGGCCTATTGCGCGACCCCGTGCTCGCCGGCGTCGCTGAACACCACGGCAAGACCCCCGGCCAGGTAGTTCTGCGGTGGCACGTGCAGAGCGGGCGCACCGCGTTGCCGAAGACCTCGAAAGCCGCACGCATGGCCGAAAATCGCGACATCTACGACTTCGCGCTCAGCGACGACGAGATGCGCGCCATCGATGCCCTGGGCGCCGGCGAGACACGCCGTACCTGCCCGGACCCATCGACCGTGGCCTAGTCGCAGATCGACCTCAGAGCGGTCGGATCGATACTCATCGCTACCACCTCGCCGCTCGCGTCAGGTCAGCTCTGCGAGGAGAATCGACACTGCGTTTACCGTCAGAATCTGACGGGGCCTCGGCCTAGACGGCTGGCTCTCGGGGTCCGCTCAGGCTTGACTCTTGCCCAACGTCTGGATAGCCTCCGGCGCGAAGCTTTTCGAACCGATTGGCTTTCCTCTCCTTCGAGTGAGGGTTCCAGCTTGCCCGGCTCTTTTTCTCCCCAGCGTTATTTGGAGTCTCCAATGCCCATCAAGTTGCATAGGATTGCTGCGCCGATCGCCTGTTCCGTCCTGGCACTCGCGGTCTCCACGCCGATATTCGCCGACCAGGTCGAAGAACAAGTCCAACAGGGACTTGAGTTGTACCGTACCGGAGATTTCGGGGCTGCGATTACTGAGCTGGAGTTCGCCATCAACGACATTCGCAAAGCGATGTCCGGTCAACTTGCCGATACATTCCCGCCACCCCCGGCTGGCTGGTCGGCCGGTGGTGCGGAATCTTCAGGTGAAGCGGCGGGTGCCGCCGCCATGTTCGGTGGCGCTATGGGTACCATGCTTGAGCGTGGCTATGCGCAGGATGGTGGCGATGGCACGATGACCGCATCGCTCGTGATCGACAACCCGATGGTGCAGGGCATGGCCGCCCTGATAAACAACCCGATGATGATGGCCGCACAGCCTAATACCGAGAGACTGCGAATCGGACGCGAGACTGGCATGCTCAAATGGGAACCCGACGCCGCCCAAGCCGAGGCCACGCTGTTGCTCGACGGCCGGATCATGATGCAGGTGAAGGGTGAAAACCTTGCCTCTCCCGATGCCGTCGCGGAGTTGCTGAAAGCGTGGGATCTGAAGGCAGTACGCGCTGGGGCAGCGCGCTAGCGGAATCAGCGGCATGTCTAGCGAGGCTTCGCCTCAGACCGACGAGTTGACGGCGCTGCGTTGCTAGTCTCATGCGTTGCTCTGGGTGGGCCAAGCGCCGAGGGCCGCGGAACAGCGCTCTCCCGCAATATCGGCCCCAGGCCCTTGGCGCTCGGCCCTCCCATAGGCACGCTCGTGGTCACCATAAAACTTGACTCATCTGTAAACATTTGGCGCCGCCAAGCAGTCTAGGTGGCCTGGTAAGACATCTGCGCTTCTTGAGCCGGTGGAGACAGCAACGGAGTAGAACTACGAACCCACTGGCTTTGGCGGTTGGAACTTGCCGAGCCGGGTGACCTGGATGTCGGACGTGAACACCACGCCCATGTGCTTGTTGAAGAACGGTGTTAGGCCCTCGATGATGGCCGCGGCCAAGCCTTCTGGCACGACGGTGATGACCATCACCAGCACGTCGTCCTCGTTGAACATCAGATGCCCTTCGTGGCTGCCGTGACTGCCCTTGCCGGACAGGTTGTGGAGTACGGTATAGCCGCTGACGGCGGCGCGGTCGAGCAGGTCGATCACGAAGTCTCGGTATTCGCCCTGGACGATGATCTCCAGCTTCTTCATCGCGCTTTGCTTGAGTTCTTGCATCTGCGTGACTCTCGGTTAGGAACGGTTCTCTTCGGCGGTTTCTGTCGACCGCATTGGCGTTGTCTGCCAGGCGCCGTCGCGGAAGCGATTGGCTGTGCCGGTCTCCGGGTCCAGCACCAGTAGCAGGACCCAGCCGTTGTGCACCAGTTCGCGGGTCTTGAATAGGCGCGCCAGCAGTCCTTGCACCAGCGCCAGCGGCGCCTCGATGACGGTGAGCAGGCGCATGGGCTCGTGGTAGGGTTCGCTGCCCTTGAGCATGGTCTGCGCCGGCAGCCCGGTGCGCAGGTCGCTGACGTTGCCGCTAATGACGCCGAAGCGCCCGGTGATGTTGTGATAGACCTTGCTGCCGCTGCCGAAGGCCTCGTTGTCGACCACCGAGAAGTAGTGCTCCATGTTGATCCATTGCGCCACCACCAGCGGTCCGGCCAGGATGCCCTCCAGCAGTCGGCCCTTGGGGTCCATTCGGTAGTTGTAGGAGTGCAGGAAGGCGCGGCCTTCCAGGTCCAGTGCGCGGGTCAGCGCGCGCCGACCGATGATGAACGAGGCGTTCTTTGACAGGCCCCATTCCGGCCGCACCTGGGTCCAGTCCAGCGCGTTGCGCTTGACTCGGCGCGCGGCGGCCTCGGGTGTGTCGATGCCACGCTCGCCAAGCGCCGCGCAGCGCTCGAGCGCGCAGAGGCGCCCTGCCGCGGTCAGATCTTCCTGGATGCGGGTGAGCCGGGTCAGCGCGCCGGGCGGCAGTTGGTCGAGGTCGAATAGCTGGATCTCATCGGTGGTGGTGTCGTGCAGGGCGGGGATGAACCAGGTCTCCGCCGGGATGGCGACCCCCTGTTCGGCGAGCAACTCGCGCACCTCGCGGTGGTTGGCCATGGCGGCGAAGATACGGGCGTTGACCAGGCCCTGATCGCCACCGCAGGCGCCGCAGTCCAGCGCGGACTCGTAGGGGTTGTTCTCGGAGGTGCTGCCGTGGCCGACTACGAGCACCGTTCGCGCGATGTCCCCGGCGAGACCGATGCCGCGCAGGGCGGTACCTACCATCTGTGCCTGGCGCTTGTGCCGGAAGCCGATCTTGGCCAGCTGTTCGAGTTGGATGGTGGCCTGATCCGGGGTTACGCCATACTCCGCCTGCAGGGAGCGGATGAACACGGCCTCGGCGGCGGCGTCTACCTCAAAGCGGCGCGCAAACGCGCTGCCGCCCCGGCCTTGGGCCCGGCTCTGGTGCTGACTCTGATCGAGGCGATTGCCGAGTGCGATCTCGCGCAGCTCGCGGATCATCGGACTGGTAATCGCCTCGCGCTTGACGCCGAAATGGCGTTCGATCGCGCGGATCACCATCTCGTCTTGCAGGTTGGCCACCAACTCCTCTGCCTCGTCGCGAGTGATCTTGTCGATCAGCAGTCGCGCCGGCGGCTTGCGCGTCTCCAGCCGTTGGCGCCAGGTGTTGTAGGCGCGGGGCGCGAAGGTCTTGCCCACCATGTCGAAGCCGAACAGTAGCCCGACCGCCTCCACCGTCACATAGGGCGCAAGCACGGTGTTCTTGAGATCGTGCACCACCTCGTGGGCGAGATCGAACAGTCCGTGGCGGTGCGTCTCGTGCTTGTGAGGCATCTCGACGGCGACATTCTTGGGCGTGACGATGGCGGGGCAGAGTGCGGTCTCATGGCCCTTGCCAAACTCGATGAAGCTGACCGGGACGCCGAAGAAACCGGCGATGCCGAACGTCTCGTAGTCGCCGACCGCCTCCAGGTGCCGGCGTAGCCGCTCGGAGCGCACATCGATGCAAAACAGTGCCTGCACGCCGCCGCTGGGTCCTGCGGTTGCGCTGGCGTCGCCCCGTCCCGGCGGCAGCTCGGCAGCGCCTTCAATACGGGACAGCAGTCGGCGGCTGTAGGTACGCTCCAGGGCCTGGGTCCAAACGAACTCTTCATGCGCCTTGAAGTCATAAATCGCGGCGATGAACCGGAGCAGGGTGTCGTCGGAACGCTCCAGTAAGGCGTCGGGCGGAATGCCCGCCTTCTCGCCGACCGCGAGCAGGCGTTGGCCGCGGATGTTGGCCTCACGGATGATTTTTTCGCGCGCGTAGTCCTTGTGCAACGCGTCGATTCGGGCCGGGTCGCCGCCGTCCAGCGTGACCTCGATGCGGTGAGCGTAGTCCGGCAAGACGGTGCCGGCATTGAGCTGACGGCGCAGCACGCATTCGCGCGGATGCTGCTCGGCGTACGACTTCAGCGACGGGTAGCCGAAGTTGCGCTTGAGACGCAGCGCGGCGTCCTCGAGCAGCGCCAGCGCCAATACCAAACGGATGGCCAGAAAGTCAACCAGGTCCGCCGGATTGCGTTGTTGCCAATAATAGTGCCGAGCCTGTGAGCGCCAGCGTACAAAGCCCGCCCAGCCGTGCAATTGCGCCAGTTCCAGCGTGAAATAGTCCATCCACAAGGGTTCCGGCACGCCAAGACGGGTCATGACATAGTCGATCATGGCCTCCGCGTCGTCCGCCTCCGCGAGCAACGCGCCGACATCGAGGCCACGCAGGCGCAGGCGCCGATTGCGTCGGGCGATACGGCTCCAACCTCGGAAGAGGCCCTGGCGGCGGCCTGGCATGCGCCAGATCGATTGACCCTCGTCGAAGAAGTCCATCAGTCCTTTGATCAATAGCTCGTTCAGCGTCTCGCCGATGCGCGTGCCGAACAGCTGATCGACGGCGTCGTAGAGGGTCAGTTCGGTGACGAGTCGTTGCGCAAAGGGCGTCATTGGCCGCGCCTCATTCCCGCCAATACTTCTTCGGCGCAAGGGACGTCGTCGCCTGGAGCGGCCTGATTCATGCGGGTCAGCATCGCGACCAGGCCGCGTTGCAGTAGTTCCGCCAAGTCTTGGTCGTCGGCGCAGTCGTGCTCGGCCAGCCAGCCCGAGACAAACTCTGCCACCAGTTCCTCGATCACGTCGGGGTCGATGCTGCCCCGCTCCATCAGCTGTTGATACTCGATACGTTTGAGATAGCCGCGCGCATGAAACAGATGCGATGCCTCCGCCACCGCCTGCTCGAAGGGGAGGTGTTCCAGACCGTGCAAAGGGTTGTGGTGGATGAAGTTGCGCATGGGCCAGAAGAACGGCAGGACCTCGCCGGCCATGTTGACCATGGAGCGGATCTTGAGCCGCTTGCCGAGGCTTGGGCCATCCGCGGGCGCGAGTTCGGATGAGCCTTCGGCGCTGGCCGAGGCCGTCTCCGATCCAGGGCCGTCCGACCTGCCCGAGTCCCCTCTGCTCATAACACACCCTCCACGAGAACGATGCCGAACAGCGACAACGCCAACATGCCGAGGCCGTAAAATAGGGCATCGCGGCGCCCGAGGTCGACATAGGCCAAGTCGTCCCGCGGCGTGCCGAAGACGATGCCGGTCAGCAGATTGATGCCCGCCCAGGTCCATAGCAGCCACGACAGGCTTAGGGGCGCCAGCGTCATGAGGTCATTGGTGCCGAGACCGCCGAAGGCGAGATCAATGATGGCGAAGAAGGCCGGCGAGAAGGGCACCGCGACGGCCACCAGCACCGCCGGCACGAACAGTGATGAGAACACCGGCATGCGCAGGCCGAGCCCCGGATAGAGCCCGACCCTGGCGATGCCGAAGCGCTGGGTCAATTGCGCCAGCAGGAACGACAGCGGCAGCAGCGACAACCCCAACCCCAACGCCGGCAGCAGCGGCGGCACCTGATGCGCAACACCGACCCAGACCAGCGCTAGGGCGGAGGTATAGAGCTGCGCAATCCAAATCTTGCCATCGCGCACCGACAGCAGCCGGAAGGCATACAGCAGCGAGGTCAGGCCGCCCCAGATCGGGAACAGCGTGGTCAGCACCATCGCGTCGCCCTTAACCAGCGTCAGACCCAAATTGATCAAACCCACGCCGACCAACGGCATCAGGATCATCGTCGCGGCCTTGAGCGCTGGCCGGGACAGCAGATCGGCGTTGTCGACGCCGATCTGGCGTTTCAGCAGCAGATTGACGCCGATGCTGAGGGGGTACAGCGGCAGGAACAGCCCGGCAAGCAGAAACACCAGGAATGTCGTCATCTCAGACCCAGCGCAACAGTGCATTGAGCCGCCGGGAAAGGCTCAGCAATTGTTCGCCAGCGCGGCTGTAAAGATCGGCGATGTAGAACTCCCGCGACAGCAGCGCATACAGGCTCAGGTACAGGGCGCGGTAGCGTCGCGTCAACGGCTCCTGGGCCGCCTCGGAGCGGAACACCAGCAGCCAGCCCGCCGAGATCAGCACGATCAACAGCAACAGCACGGTCGCGAACCAGGTGACATTGACCGAGGCAGCACGGTAGAGGGCCTCGCGGAATGCCGGGTCCGGATAGAGCAGGGCATCGAACGCATGACCAACCAGGACATAGGTCAGAATGACCAGGCCGAAGGACAGGATAACGTAAAAGAGCGCACGGAACGGTCGTTCGCCGCCGATCTTGTAGACGAAGAACAGCGTCTGAGCGCCGGTGATCCAGCCGAACAGCAGCAGGATCATCGCTCCCTGATGATGCAGAAAACCCTCATCGATCATCTGGTGCGCGCCGAAGACGATGAGCAGCGGTACGGTGATAGTGATCCCGGCGAACACCACCCAGGATAGTGGTGGGTGTGGCACCTTGCGTTCAACCATGAACTTGTAGATCTCGCCCTCCGGGATGTTCGGGTCCTTGCGCGCGTTGCCGATGATGGCGCCGGAGCCGAGGAACAGCGTCGCCTTGAACACGCCGTGGGCGATCAGATGATAGATGGCCAGCGAGAAGGCGCCGAGCCCGCATTCCATGACCATGTAGCCCATCTGACCCATGGTCGAATACCCCAGGGCCTTCTTGATGTCGCTCTGCATCAGCATCATCAGCGAGCCCATGATGGTAGTGATCAGCCCGACCGCGAATGCCAGCAGCAAAACATGCTCGGTGTGCACGAACACGGGCGCGAAGCGATTGATCAGAAAGCCGCCGGCATTGACGATGCCAGCGTGCATCAGGGCCGACACAGGCGTGGGGCCGTCCATGGTGTAGGGCAGCCAGGTGTGAAATGGAAATTGCGCTGATTTTGCGAAGGCCGCGAGCAAAACCAGCAGACCCACGGTCTCGGCGAAGGGCAGCCCTAACAGCGTGGTCGCGTCCGGTGCGGCTGCGACGCGCTCGAACAGGGTCGGCAGGCTCAGCGTGCCGAAGGTATGATAGGCCAAGGCCGTCGCAGCCAGCAGCGGCAGGTCGCCGACGCGATGAGTGAACAGCGTCCAAAAGGCATAGCGGGTCGCGGACCGGCGCTGGGTCTGATGGCTGAGAAGAAAGTACAGGCAAACGCCGAGCAGGTGCCAGGCCAGCAAGAGCGTCAGCAGGTCGCCGGCCAGCACCATCAGCAGGATGACGCCGATGATGGCATCGAGCAGCATGAAGAAGCGGGTATAGGCTGGGTCGTCCTGCATGTAGCGCACGGAGAAGACGTGCACCACCAGGCCGATGGCACTGACCAACAACGCCATCAGCGTGCTAAGCCAGTCAACGTAAAGTGTAAAAATTGTCAGGCCGACGCTGACCAATCTCCCCTGATCGGTCCAGAACTGGTTCAGGAACAGCGCCAGCGCCAGCACCAGCACCAACGCGCTGCCCAAAACGCTAATGCGCGCGACGCGCTCACCCAGGCGCGCACCGGTGAGGTGGACGGCGAGCGCCGAGCACAGCATGACCAGTGGCAGGGAATAAGCCAGGGGCGCCATGGGGATGGAAGAACTCCTCGTCGTGCCGGCTCACGCGGGGCAACCGCAGCCCCGCCGTTTCGGCCCGCGAGTCTACCAGGTCGTGCCGGTCGGCGCGCGCCAGGAGGCTCGGCGCTTCGGCGTCAATCCGGCCGTCGAGGTTGCGCGGCACGCTGCCGCGTCGCCCCTGATCGCACCCGACCGCAATGACCTATGCGGCCGTTTCGGTCTGCAGATAATCGTCGTAGTTGCCTTGAAAGTTGACCACGCCCCGCGGTGTCAGCTCGATAATGCGGGTCGCCAACGAGGAGACGAACTCCCGGTCGTGACTGACGAAGAGCAGAGTTCCCGAGTAGTCTTCCAGGGCAGAATTGAGCGACTCGATCGACTCCATATCCAGATGGTTGGTGGGCTCGTCCATCAACAGAATGTTTGGTCTCTGCAGTATCAGCTTGCCGAATAGCAGGCGGCCCTGTTCGCCACCGGAGACCACATTGACCGGCTTTTTGATTTCGTCTTGGGAGAACAACAGCCGCCCCAAGGTGCCGCGGATGACTTGCTCGTCGTCGGATGGCTGTTTCCACTGGTCCATCCAATCGTAGAGCGTGGTGCCCTCGGTGAAGTCGGCCGCGTGATCCTGAGCGAAATAGCCGAGCTTGCTGTTTTCGGACCACTTGACCGTGCCGCCGTCGGGCGTCAGATCGCCGGCCAGGCAGCGAAGCAGGGTAGTCTTACCGATGCCGTTGGGGCCGATGATGGCGACCCGCTCGCCGACCTCGATGGTCAGGTCGAGACCGCTGAACAGCGGTGTGCCGTCGTAGCCCTTGGCCAGCGAGGTCACCTCCAGCGCCAGGCGATAGAGCTTCTTGTCCTGACCGAAGCGAATGTAGGGATTGACCCGGCTGGAGGGCTTGATGTCCTCCAACACGATCTTCTCCATTTGACGCTTGCGGGAAGTGGCCTGCTTGGACTTTGAGGCGTTGGCGGAGAAGCGGCTGACGAAGGTCTGCAGTTCGGCGAGTTGGGCCTGCTTCTTGGCGTTGTCGGCATACTGGCGTATGCGTGCCTGGCTGGAAGCGGTCATGTAGGCGTCGTAGCTGCCGGGGTAGAGGCGCAGTTCACCGTAGTCCAGGTCGGCCATGTGGGTGCAGACACTGTTTAGAAAGTGTCGATCGTGGGAGATGATGATCATCGTGCTGGTGCGCCCGATCAGGACATCCTCCAGCCACTGGATGGTGTGAATATCCAGGTTGTTGGTCGGTTCGTCGAGCAACAAGATGTCCGGGTCGGCGAACAGCGCCTGCGCGAGCAGCACCCGCAACTTCCAACCCGGCGCGATGGCGCTCATGGGGCCGTCGTGCTGCTCCAGCGGAATGTCCAGCCCCAGCAGCAGTTCGCTCGCGCGCGATTCGGCGGTATAGCCATCGAGCTCGGCGAACTGCACCTCCAGGTGCGCGACCTCCATGCCGTCCTCCTCGCTCATCTCCGCCAATGCGTAAATGCGGTCGCGCTCCTGCTTGATCCGCCACAGCTCTTCGTGGCCCATGATGACGGTGTCCAGCACCGTCTGGTTCTCGTAGGCGAACTGGTCTTGTCGCAGCTTACCGAGCCGCTTTCCCGGCTCGACCGAGACGTTGCCCGCGCTGGGTTCCAGCTCTCCGCCGAGGATCTTCATCAGGGTCGATTTTCCAGAGCCATTGGCGCCGATCAGGCCGTAGCAATGGCCGCCGCTGAATTTGACAGAGACGTTCTCGAATAACGGCTTGCCGCCGAACTGCATCGTGACGTTGGCTGTAGAGATCAAAACGGAGTTCCGTGAGAAAGAGGTCGGTATAAGGGCGGTCGCCATGCGTTGGCGGCCCAAAAACGCGAAAGCCCCGCCATGCGCGGGGCTTTCTGCTCAGGCGCCAAGCACCTGATGCCGAGACTTACTGAGGGACGACGTTGGCCGCACTCGGGCCTTTTGGGCCTTGTTCGACGTCATAGGAGACGGTTTGCCCCTCAGATAGCGACTTGAAGCCGCTGCCCTGAACGGCGCTGTGATGCACGAAGACATCTTTAGAGCCGTCGGACGGAGCGATGAAGCCGAAGCCCTTGTCATCACTGAACCACTTAACTGTACCTGTCGCCATACGTCTAAACTCTGAAATGGAAGGGAATCTGACTGATAAGAAGATGGCCTGGGAGATATGGAGGGATCTGCCAGGCACGACCGAGAGGAGGGACGGTTCGCGCAAGATTAAGAGCACGACCAACGCACGTCCCCGCGCGCAGTGTCTCGAAAACAGGCTACTTAAACAAGCTTTTTCGTCGGCCAGGGCCACCAAGACCAGATCTTGGGCCTGATCGCCGCGGGTGTCGAAGCGCATTTGATCGATCGGCCAGGCGGTGTCTTGATATCGTTTTCCCGGCCTTCACCATCGGGCTGGCTGGCTGGCTGGCGACGCTGGAGGGCTTGTCGCTGGCCACCGGTAAATCCATCTAACGCCGGTCGCGGCCTTCTGGATCATGGCCAACAACAGCTGGATGCAGGTGCCGAGCGGCTTTGCGCTGATCGACGGCGACTTCGTGCCCACGGATTGGGGCAAGATCCTGTTTAACGAGGTTTCCGGTTGCGCTGCTGCTGGTGGCATTGACCCTGCGCGACGTTGCCTTCGAGCCTGATCGGTGGACGAAGGCGATGGTCGAAACGATGACCAAGCCGCCGATTTCGACAGTCTCGAATCAGGCCGGGCCGCTCTTCCCACTGCCGAGCAATGACTTTGTCTCATGCTTGTTCTTCTTCGCGCTTCGCTTCTCTTTCAGGCTCAGAGCGGGCTTCTTCTTGGATTCTTTGTTGCTTTGGCGTTCTTTCGACATCGGAGATGCTCCTGGTTGCGTTGAAACCTTCCTCGGTCAGTATAGGCGTTGCCGGCCATCTTCGATGTCTTTAATTCTTTCGGATACGTTGCGCCGGTCGCGGGCAGCAGAATCGATCCCTGGCGAGACAGGCGGAGCGACCGGTTCAGAGTACCGTCGGCCGTTGCCAACACCCGGTCATTTCCAGATCACCGCTATGGACCTTATCCGACCAAGCTAGGGGCGCCGCAGCGGCCCGGTTGTAACTGTGTGCCTGTGATAGGGTCCTATGCGTCACCATAGTCTGACTGATGTCATTAGACTCATCGCACGTCAGTTTTTAGTTCCCATCGCGAGCAACGTTCTGATTGCTATCATCCATCTTCCTAGAAGCACGGTCCTCGAAACTCGCACCTAGAGCGTCCCCGCTGAGCGGATCGCCGGAGACTGGATTCCGATGCCCCAGGCGGCCGGATATCGGCAGCCGGCGGCTCGCGCGGGGCCAGACGCCTTTTATCAATGGCCTGCGTCAGGTGGGATTTTGACGCGCTTGTCGATGATGTAGATCTGTCCCTCAAGCTCTGTCG
>JGI12210J13797_10109308_pt1 | contig 13770 bp, 9 predicted proteins | sample ElkSlonscriptome_3_FD_13797 | JGI IMG/M metagenome (IMG submission 13797)
GTCGCTGGGACACGCCCTCGATGCTCGTCCGCATCGTGATGCGTCGCGCTTCGATGCCCACCTCAGTTTGACCTTCCCTCACGATGAGGAGTCGTGACTCACCCGCATGTTCGTCCTCGTCGCTCTCACGCGAGGGAAAGGCCAGAAACTCGCCCAGGTCGAGCAAGGGCAGCGCCCGCGCGCCGATGAGCATGAGGCCCGGGATGTGCGCAGGGGCCCGTGGAAGCGGCGTCAAGGCCGTGCGGTCGGCCACGCGCTGAACCCTAGCCGCGTCGAGGGCGACCCGAACCCCTCTCACATCGAAGATGATGAGCGACGTCGGAAAGGGCTGCGGTTCGGCATCGGTCTCGTCGACCATGGCCGCCCATCATAGCTCAGGACCGGAGGTGCTACGCCACTTCCGCGAGCGCGTTCGTCGGGGGTCGAGGTGGCTCAAACGCCCGGTTGCTCGCGAGGCCCGTCGTCGCCAGAACCCGGGTCGATCGTGACCTTGGTCTCGTCTTCCTTGCGCACGAGCTCGCCCTTGCGGAACTCGATGACGTTCGTGGCCGCGCCGAAGTAGTTCTCGGGCTCGTCGAGCACGAGAGCCTCCCGAAGGACGTCGTCCACGTGGTCGACGAGAACCAGGCGCAGAAGCTTGAGCACGCGCCGCGGGATCTCCCGGAGGTCCTTCCGGTTCTCCCGCGGGATGATGACCGTCGTCATCCCCGCCCGGTGAGCCGCGAGGAGCTTCTCCTTGAGCCCGCCGATGGCGCGAACCCGGCCGCGAAGGGTGATCTCCCCCGTCATGGCGACATCGCGACGCACGGGCACGTTCATGAGGGCGCTCACGACCGCGGTGACGATGGTCACACCGGCGCTCGGGCCGTCCTTGGGGTAGGCGCCCGGGAAGTGGACGTGAGCATCCACCGACTGGAAGTGGTCCTCGCTGAGGCCCAACTTATTGAGGTGCGACCGCACGTAGCTCGTCGCCGCCTGCCCGCTCTCCTCCATCACCTTCTTCAGCGAGCCGGTGATGACGAGCTTGCCCTTGCCGGGCACGACCGTGGCCTCGGCCTCGAGGGTGTCGCCACCGTACGAGGTGTAGGCGAGGCCGCGCACCAAGCCCACGGTGTCGGCATCCTCTTTCAGGTCGAGGTGGTACTTCGGCACCCCGAGGAGCTTCGGGATCGCACGCGCGGTAACTTCGATGGGCTTGTCCTTGCCATCCTTGACCACCTGACGGGCGATTTTGCGGCAGACGCTGGAGATCTCGCGCTCGAGCGACCGGACGCCACTCTCCTTCGTGTAGTGGTGGATCACCGTGCGGACCGCGTTCTCGGTGAGGTGGAGATCCACGTCCTCGAGACCACACTCCTTGCGCTGCCGCGGGATGAGGTACTTCACCGCGATGTTGAGCTTCTCGAACTCGGTGTAGCCCCCGAGCTCGATGATCTCCATGCGATCCTGGAGCGGAATGGGGATGCCGCTGAGGGTATTGGCCGTCGTGATGAACATCACGTCGGTGAGGTCGTAGTCGAGGTCGAGATAGTGGTCGTTGAACGAGTGGTTTTGCTCCCGGTCGAGTACCTCTAGCAATGCCGCCGCCGGATCGCCCCGGAAGTCGCTCGACATCTTGTCGATCTCGTCGAGGAGAAAGACGGGATTGTTGGAGCCCGCCTTCTTCAAGTACTGGATGACCTTGCCGGGCAACGCGCCGATGTAGGTCCGGCGGTGGCCGCGGATCTCGGCCTCGTCGCGCACGCCGCCGAGCGATAGCCGCACGAAGTTGCGTCCCGTGGCGTGGGCGATGCTCTTCGCGAGCGACGTCTTGCCCACGCCGGGGGGGCCCACGAAGCAAAGAACCGGCCCGCGCAGCTGCTTGGTGAGCGCTTGCACGGCGAGGTACTCGATGATGCGCTCTTTGATCTTCTTGAGGCCGTAGTGGTCGGCGTCGAGGATGCTCTCCGCCTCCTCGAGATCGTATCGCTCTTCGGTCTTGTCGTACCAGGGAAGCTCGAGCACCCAGTCGATGTAGTTGCGAACGACGGTTGCCTCGGCGCTCGTGGGGTGCATCATCTTGAGCTTCTTCAGCTCCTTCTTGATGCGCTCCTCGGCCTCCTTGCTCGTACGCTTGGCCTTTATGGCCTCCACGAGCTCGTGGATCTCGTTCTTGAACTCGTCGCGCTCCCCGCCGCCCAGCTCCTTCTGGATGGCCTGCATCTGCTCGTTTAGGTAGTACTCCTTCTGGGTGCGCTCCATCTGGCGCTTTACCCGCGAGCGGATCTTCTTTTCTACCTGGAGGATCTCGATCTCGCTCTGCATGATCTCCATCAGGCGTTCGAGGCGCTGACGCGGATCGTCCATCTCGAGAAGGGCCTGACGGTCGGTGAGCTTGGCCGTCGGCAGGTTTGCAATGATCGTGTCGGCGAGTCGCGACGCCTCATCGATGGCCTGCACGCTCATCAGGACCTCGGGCTGAACCTTCTTGTTCAGCTTCACGTAGGTCTCGAAGGTGGCCTGGACCGAACGCATGAGCGCCTCGGCCGTGACGTCGCTCGCGTCGGCCTCGCCCATCGGCTCCGCCTCGACCACGAAGCAGGGGCTGTTCTGCACGTAGCGCGCGATGCGCGCCCGTCGCTTGCCCTCGACCAGCACTTTGACGGTGCCGTCGGGCAGGCGAAGCAGCTGCCGAATGTCGCCGATCGTTCCCACCGAGAAGATATCGTCGCTGCTCGGCTCGTTCGTCTTGGCGTGTCGCTGAGCGGCGAGGAAGATCTCCTTGTCCCGTCCCATCGCCTCCTCGAGCGCGGCGATGGACCGCTCGCGGCCCACGAAGAGCTGCGAGATCATGTTCGGGAACACGATGATGTCCCGGAGGGGAAGAAGTGGGAGCACTTTCTGCTCGGCGCCCCCGTCCGATCCATCTTCGTTCTTGAAAAACATGCCTCTCCGACGGACTACCACGTCCCCGTGTGCGGGGCAGGTGCCCGGTAAGCTGATGAGCCTAAGCCCAACAGAGCGAGCCCACGGCCGCGGGCCCCATTGGATAGGTCAGGCAGCCTAGCATGCCAGCCCAGCCAAGTTTGCCGACAACGCGGGATCGACACGGGGGGGCGCTCGTGAGCCCGTCCCCTGCGATCACCGGCGCCGCCCGCTTTGTGCGTCGAGCTCAGGCGGGCTCGGCTTCCGCCTCGTCCATGTAGACCATGACCGGGGCGTCGTTGTTGTTGACCACGTCGTCGGAGACCACGACCTCCTTGACGCTGTTCGAGGAGGGCACGTCGTACATGATGTCGAGCATCGCCTCCTCGAGAATGGCGCGGAGACCGCGGGCTCCGCTCTCACGCTCGATCGCCTTGAGGGCGATGGCTCGCAGCGCCGGGCGCGTGAACTTGAGCTTCACGTCGTCCATCTCGAAGAGCTTCTGGTACTGCTTCACGAGGCTGTTGCGCGGCCGGGTCAGGATGTCGATGAGAGCTTCCTCATCGAGCTCGTAGAGCGTGGCGATGACCGGCAGACGACCGATGAACTCGGGGATGAGCCCGAACTTCAGCAGGTCCTCCGGCTGCACCTCTTGGAGGATGTCGCCGAGTCGTAGCTCCGACTTGGCCTTGATCTCAGCGCCGAAGCCGATGGTGCTTTGACCGATGCGGCGCTTGATGATCTGGTCGAGTCCGACGAAGGCCCCGCCGCAGATGAACAGAATGTTGGTGGTGTCGACCTGCAGAAAGTCCTGCTGGGGGTGCTTGCGGCCACCCTTCGGGGGCACGTTGGCCACGGTCCCCTCGATGATCTTGAGTAGCGCCTGCTGCACCCCCTCGCCCGACACGTCACGCGTGATCGAGGGGTTGTCGCTCTTGCGACTGATCTTGTCGATCTCGTCGATGTAGACGATGCCCCGCTGAGCCGCCTCTACGTCGTGATCGGCGTTCTGAAGCAGCTGGACGATGATGTTCTCGACGTCCTCGCCCACGTAGCCCGCCTCGGTGAGCGTGGTCGCGTCGGCGATGGCGAAAGGCACGTTGATGATCTTCGCCAGGGTCTGGGCGAGAAGCGTCTTGCCGCAGCCGGTAGGACCGAGGAGCAGGATGTTCGACTTGGCGAGCTCGACGTCGTCGGCCGCCACCCGGGTCTCGATCCGCTTGTAGTGGTTGTGCACCGCTACGGAGAGGACCTTCTTGGCCTGTTCCTGACCCACGACGTACTCGTCGAGGATGGTCTTGATCTCCTTGGGCTTGGGGACCGGGGTCGAGCCCGCGGCGGGCTCCTCCTTTTCGACCTCTTCAGCGATGATGTCGTTGCACAGACCAATGCACTCGTCACAAATGTAGACGGTGGGCCCGGCAATGAGCTTCTTCACCTCTTTCTGGGACTTGCCACAGAAAGAGCAGCTCAGGTTCCCGTTGGAGTCGTCACGCGGTGGGCTCACTGCTCCCTCGAAGACCTTCTCGGGTTTGCGGCGCCGTCACCCAGCGGGATGACGGTCCACGCACCTCAAAAACAGAGAAGGATTCTAGTGTTCACATGGTCGTCCGGCAACCGGGCTGGGCTCAAAGCCCAACGAGGTGGCCGGGGGGGTCTACTTCTTCGCTCGAGTTTGGTGCCCTACTTCTTCTTCAAGTCGGAGGGCTTCTTCTTGGGGTCGTCCTTCTGAAGGACTTCGTCGATGAGCCCGTACTCCTTGGCCTCGAACGCACTGAGGTAGAAGTCGCGCTCGATGTCGGCCGCGATGCGCTCCTTCTTCTGACCGGTGATGTCGGTCAGCATGTCGATGAAGGTATCCTTGATCTTCTTGATCTCGCGGGCCTGAATCTCGATGTCCGTCGCCTGTCCACGCGCGCCGCCGAGCGGCTGGTGGATCATGATTCGGGCGTGAGGCAGGGCGTAACGCTGGCCCTTCGCCCCCACCGCGAGCAGCATGGCGCCCATGGAGGCCGCCTGGCCGATGCACATCGTCGACACCGGACACCGGACGTAGTTCATCGTGTCGATGATGGCCAAGCCCGCAGTGACCACGCCGCCGGGGCTGTTGATGTAGACCTGCACATCCTTCTCCGGATCCTCACTCTCCAGGAAGAGGAACTGGGCCACGACCGCGTTCGCGACGAAGTCGTCGATCTCGGTCCCGATGAAGACGATACGGTCCTTGAGGAGCCGGCTGTAGATGTCCCACTCGCGCTCGCCCCGGTGGGTCGTCTCGGTGATGTGGGGAATGTAGTAAGCAGCGCGCTCACGCTCGTGGCGAATGTAGTCTGCCGCGCTCGAGATGATCTGGTGCGCCTTGGTGCGAGACGTGGTCATAGATGGCTTTCGAATGGGTCAGTGTTCCCGAACGGATGGAAGGGCACCACCTTGAGGGGGTGAGTGCCCCGAGGGCCCGAGGGCGAGGTCGCAGCCCCCGATTCGAGAGTCCCACGGGATGCGGAACTCGACAACTTGGTGGCGCGCCAGTTCATGCGTCTGCGATGGTCGCAGCGCCCTCCATGAGGTCCAAGACCTTGTCCTCGAGGATCATACCCACGAGCATGTCTCGCTTTTGCTTGTCGCGGTACTCGACCTTGAGGCGCGCCACATTCTTCCCGGTCTGGGCTGCGAGCTCCTCGTAGCCCTTTTCGAGGTCTTTCTCGGTGACCTGGATGTTCTTGGCCTTGGCGATCTCGGCCATCAGCAGGCCGGCCCGGACCTTGGTCTCGGCGTCGGTTTTCATGCGCTCGACGAGCGCAGGGTCGTTGGGGCTCTGGCCCGTCATCTGGGCCAACATCATCATCTCGCGCTGAGCCATCTGTTGCTGCTGTTGCACCAACGAGGGTGGCACCGGGATGGGGTTCTTGTCGCAGAGCTGGGCGACGAGCTGACGTGCGACGTCTTCCTCGGCCTTCTGCGTGTGCCGTTCGGCGATCTGCTCTTCGAGCGTGGTCTTCATCGCGGCGAGGTCGTCGTGCTCGAGGTCCTTGGCGAACTCGTCGTCCACCTCCGGGAGCACACGCTTCTTCAGCTCCTTGAGCTTGATATGAAAGGAAGTCTCCACCCCGCGCAACTGCTCGTTCGGGTGGTTCTCCGGGAACGGCCCTTTCACTTCCTTCTCCTCACCGACCTTCATGCCGATGGCGCCCTCGTCTAGGAAAGCCAGGAGCTGGCCGCCGCCGAGCTCGGTGTCGAGCTCCTCTGATTGCTCCTCCCCGAGCACCTCGAATGTAAGCCCGAGCGTGGCGGTGTCGCCCTTCTCGGAGGCGCGTCCCTCCACCGGCTCGAGCGTGCTGTGCTCCTGACGGAGCTTGTCGATCTCGGCGTCGAGCTCCTCGTCGCTGACTTCGGTCTTGGGGCGGTTGGCCTCGAGACCTTCCCACTCGACCTTCTCGATTTCAGGACGCACTTCGAAGCGCGCCTTGAAAGAGAAAGACTCTTTCGTCTTGAGCTCGGCTGGCTCGACGGAGGGCTGGGTGAGAGGCTGGACCTCGTTTTCGTCGAGCGCCTCCTGAAGTGAGGTGTTCATCAAGCGCTCGGCCACATCTCGCCGGATGGCAGGACCGTAGAGCTGGGCGAGGATCTTGCGGGGCGCCTTGCCCTTTCGGAATCCCTTGACCCGAGCCGTCCGCTTGAGCTGCTCGTAAGCGGCGTTGACCTCGTTGCTGACCTTCTCGGCCGGAACCTCGATTTGGAGTTCCATCAGGACCGGAGAGAGTTTCTCGACGTTGACTTGCATGGCAGTGAGCGATTGCAGGTGCCACGCAGTCCGCGGGAAATCAAGCCGCTGTCGTTCCCTCGAGCAGCGAGGGCAAAAAAATGAGCCCCAGCGTTGAGGCGACGCTGGGGCTCGAGGAGGTCCCGGGAGGGGAACCAGTGCTGAAAGCTAGAAGAATGAAGGTCGAAACGAAGTGTCGCGGTGCCGCGGGAGGGCGGCGCTGCGGGCTGCGCGCGCGGGCTCGAGGGAACCCCATCAGCTCACGCGAGCAACCCGTAGCCTCGGCCGAGCATGGGTGTGGCCGAGGCCGCGGTGGGGCGTGGACTCAGTAGTCGTCCTCGTCCTCTTCTTCGTCTTCATCGAAGGGATCCCGGTCGAACCGGAATTCCCGCTCGAAAGTGTTGTCGTGGAGGATGTCCTCCACGGAGAGGCCGACCTTGCGGCCCGGGCGAATGTACTCGCGCTCAAACTCGGCGAAGTTGCGGTAGTGATTCGGCGCCATCGAAAGGGTTCCTCCAGATCTCTCAAAGCCATCAAACCCGAGGTCGTCGCCTCAGGACTCGTCGTTCCGGGTGCGCCGGAAGCCAGCGAGCGAGATGACCTCGCCGCCCTCCGTCGCCGCGGGTGACCAGAAGCTCTGCATCACCCGCGCGCAGGCTGGATCGTCGTGTCCAGCAGCGAAGACCTGGCCCATGCGACGAAGCCCCAAGCACCCATCTGCGCTTCGTGACCACCGTCCCGCGTGCTGTCCTACATGACCCGACATGTCGTCAACTGTAGTTTTGAGATTGACAGGGGCCAACAAAAGGGGTGCGTGGTTGTGCCAAGCGTTGTATCCGGCTGGTTCGCCTCCGCGCCCGCCCACGACCAAAGCGACTACTGTGCGGTGAGCCGAGACGATGAGCAGCGCGCCTTCCCACATGTCGGTCCCCTCCCCCGCGGCAGGCGGTCGGGTCATCGCGATCGCCAACCAGAAGGGGGGCGTCGGAAAGACCACGACCAGCGTCAACCTGGCGGCCAGCCTCGCCGCGGCCGAGTGCCCCACCCTGCTCGTCGACAGCGACCCGCAGGCCAACGCTTCGAGCGGGGTCGGCGTACGGCCTCGCACCGTGGAGCAGACCCTCTACGACGCCCTCGCCGGGCGGGCCACGATGGAAGAGCTGGTCCTCTCCACCGAGGTCGAGGGGCTCTCCGTCGTGCCCTCGTCTCAGGACCTGGTGGGGGTCGAGCTCGAGCTGATCGACGCCGAGGATCGCGCCACACGGCTGAGAGACGCGCTCGCCCCACTACGCGAGCGCTACCGGTACATTCTGCTCGATTGCCCGCCCTCGCTCGGCTTGCTCACCGTCAACGCGCTCACCGCGGCCGACCAGGTGCTCGTCCCGCTGCAGTGCGAGTATTACGCCCTCGAGGGGCTGACCCAGCTGATGAGCACCATCGACCGGGTCCGCGACCTGTACAACCCTACGCTCAGCGTCGTGGGTGTGGTGCTGACGATGTATGACGCACGCAACTCACTGACCCACCAGGTGGCCGAAGAGGTGCACCATCACTTCCACGTCTTCGACACCGTGATCCCGCGCAACGTGAAGCTCAGTGAAGCCCCCTCGCACGGAGTGCCGGTCCTCCTCTACGACATCAACTGCAAAGGCGCGCAGGGCTACCTCAGCTTGGCTCGCGAGCTGATGCAGCTGCAGGCGCAGGAGGCGGGCTGATGGCCAAGGTGAAAGGACGCCGAGCCCTCGGGCGCGGCCTCGACGCCCTCTTGCCCCCGAAGGCCTCACCCGCGACCAAGTCGCCTGCTCCGAAGGAAGCTGACGCCGAAGGCTATGGGCACAACGCCGTCTTCTCCTGTCCCATCGAGCGCATCGCGCCGCGGCGTGATCAGCCTCGCCAGCATTTCGACGGCGATGCCCTCGACGAGCTTGCGGCCACGATCGCGACCCACGGCATCATCCAGCCCCTCGTGGTGCGCCGGCTGGGAGAGGCCGGGCGAGACGAGAAGTTCGAGATCATCGCTGGTGAGCGCCGCTGGCGGGCTGCCCAGCGCGCTGGCCTCAAAGACGTCCCGGTGGTCGTCAAGGACGTCTCGCCGAACGATGCCTTCGAGCTCGCCCTCATCGAGAACCTCGCCCGACAAGACCTCAACCCGATTGAGGTCGCGGAGGCCTACGAGCGACTCCTCGATGATCTCGGCCACACCCAAGAGGCCCTCGCCGACCGCATGGGCCGTAGCCGCGTCGCCATCACGAACGCACTGCGCCTACTCAAGCTCCCCGAACCCATTCGTGCCTTGCTCTCGGACGGCAGCCTCTCCGAAGGCCACGGACGCGCACTGCTCGGTGCCCCCGACGAGCGCACGATGATCGACCTCGCTCGCAAGGCGGTCCGCAGCAAGCTGAGCGTCCGCAAAGTAGAGCAGCTGGTGAAGAACCAGCGACCGGCCGAACCTTCCGCGCCGCCGTCGGACGAGCGTCCCGAGAAGAAAAGCGCCGCCATCCGCGACCTCGAGGAGCGACTGACGCGGCGATTCGGCGCCCGCGCCCATGTCGAGCATAAGGGCAAGAGCGGCAAGCTCATCGTCGCCTATGGCGACCTCGACGAGCTCGACCGCATCATCGAACGCCTCGGCGTGTGATGGCCGAGTGGTCCCGCCTTCCAGCCTGGAAAGCAAGGCCACCGCGACTCAGGACTCGAGACGACTCAGAAGACGTCCATGCCGGTGAGGGCTTTACCGATGAAGTCGTAGAGCTGGTCGGTGGTGGGTGCCATGACGGTGCCAGCCCGGGCGTCGCGGAAGATGCGCTCGACCCCGACGTCCTTGCGGAAGGCCATCCCGCCGCAAACGCGCATCGCGAGGTCGGTGACCTCGGTGGCCGTCTCGCCGCACACTGCCTTGCACTGCAGCACGCGCAGCATGGTGTCTTCGCGCCCGTTCTCCATGGCTGAAATGGCGTCGAAAAGAAGCGCGCGGGCGGCGTCACTCTTGATCTTCATGCGCGCGACGTAGGCTCGAATGGTGGGCAGATCACGGAGCTCGTTGCCGAGGTGGGCGTAGCCCGTTCGACTCACGTGGGCGATGGTCGCGTTGGTCGCCGCCTGCATGAAACCCGAGCCGACGCCGCCCATGAGGGCGTTGAACAGCGGAAGCACGGTCTGGAGCATGATGTCGAGGCCGCTGCCATCCTCGCCGAGCATGTTCGCTTCGGGGATGATCACGCCCTCGGCCCTTGCCGGCTGCGAGTCGTTGCCACGCAGACCGAGACCGTCGAAGGTCCCGAGCACGTCGATTCCTTTGCTGCCACGCGGGACCATCCAGATCGTGCTCATGCCCTCAGCCGCGACGGGCTGGCTCGACCACACGTAGGAGTCGGCGTGGCTCGCGCTGGTGATCCAGCTCTTGTGGGCATCGAGCTGAATGCCTCCATCGACCCTCTTGGCGGTGCTCTGCGGGGCCCAGAAGTGGCTGCGCGAGCCCTTCTCCGAAAAAGCGAGGGTCGTCAGGTGCTTGCCTGCAGCGATGTCTTTGCGAACGGTCTCCGGGCCGAACGCCTCGAGCACGTGGGCACCAGCGTAATGCATCTGCACGATCATGGCGGTGGAGCCGCAGAGCTGAGCGATCTGCTCCACGATCTCGACCGCGGCCCGCGGGCCGCGGCCCATACCGCCGAGGTCGGTGGCGCTGATGAGACCGGCCAACCCGGAGCCGAGGAAGGCGTCGACCGACTGACGCGGGAACTCTCCCTCGCCATCCACGCCGATGGCGTTCTCCTTGATGGTGGGGGCGATCGACTTGAAGAGCTCGAGGTGTTGCTGATCCGACATGGTTCTCCTAGGGCGCCGCCAATTCATGATGGCCGTGGCGACCGATGGTGGTGAGGCTCTTCACTGAGGCGTACGCGCTCGAGACGAGCGTGCCCCACACGCTTGAATGGCCCCTGAGGGCATGATGGTGCACTTCGAGCTCGGGCTCGGTCAAGCGAGGTCCAGCGCCCCATCGTCAGCGCCGCTTGGCGATCTCTTCGAGGCGCTTCTGGGCGGCCTGGCCCACCTTGGTCTTCTTGTCGATCCGCACCACCTGCTGAAAAGCCTCAGCCGACTTGAGTCGATTCTTCGACTCGAGCCATGCCACGCCCATGTAGAAGTAGGCCTCCTGGAAGCGGTTGTCCTTCTCGATGGCCTTGAGGAAGTCTTCACGAGCGCCCTTGAGGTCGTCGTTCTGAATCTTGCACTGCCCACGCATCAAGAGCGGCATTTTGGCGTCGGCGTCGAGTTCGACGGCGCGGTCGAGCATCTCGATGCACTTGCCGGGGGCACCCGCCTTGGAGAAAGTACGACCCATTTGGGCCAGCTGCTTGGGGTCGTCGCCGAGGGACTCGGCGTAGGCCTCGAAGTGCGGCACCGCAACCTTCGGCTTGTCGGCCTCCATGAGCATCGAACCCAGCGCCAGTCGGGTGTTCGGTAGGTCCTCCGCAGCGAGCGAGGCCTCGTAATGCTTCTGCGACGCCGCGTAGTCCTTGGTCTGCCAGTAGCAGTAGCCCGCTATCCCTTCCGAGTCGGCCTTGAGCGTCTTGTCCTCGTCGGTGGCGGGGATGGACTCGAGGGCGGGAACGAGCACTTCCAGCGCCTCCGTACACCGAGGCGTCTCGCCGTTCGCGTAGAGCGCGCCGAGCTGTGCCCTCGCCAAATAGAGCTTGGGGTCGAGCTCGATGGCCTTCTTGAAGCCATCCTCCGCGGCGGCCGCGTCGCCCAACTGGAGGTGGGTCAGAGCAAGGTAGTAGCGGGGTTCACCCTGGCCCGGCATCTTCTCGATGGCCTTCTTGAAGTGGTCCTGGGCCTCTTCCCAAGCCCCTTGTTCGATGTAGGCGATACCGCGGTCGAGTTCGCCCACACCCTCTCCCGGCGCCCCGCCATCCGAAGGAGGCGGATCGGCCACGAGCGCACTGTCGGGGGGCGGAGGAGGCGTGCCGCCACAGGCGATGAGCCCCGTGGTGTTGAGGCACAGCGCTCCGATGAGGCTGATGCGTGGAGACTTCATCGACATCCCAATACTCCAAATCATGCGGGGCGCTCCAGCTCTTCGGGGGTGCGCTCGAGCCCTTCCCGAAGGGAACGCCTCAGTGCGCGAATGCTTTCAGGGTCGGTGACCTTGCCTCCTGTGTCCACGTCGGTGACGTAGAAGACATCTACGACGCGCGACCCCTCCGTGGAGATCTTCGCCAGACTGATCGAGAGGCGTGATTCGTAGAGGGAACGCGCGAGACGGTAGAGAACACCGCCGCCATCCTGGGTGAAGACCTCGACCACGGTGTGCTCGGGCGCGGCGCGGTTGTCGACGATGACCTTGGTCCCCACCTTGGGACCATCGATGCGCACGGGGCGGAGCTGTGCCACCTCGTCGGCGAGCGCCTCGCCGGAGACGACGTCGATGAGGGTCCTCGACAGGCGGCCCATCAGCGGTGCCACCGCGTCGCCGCCAGGCCGCTCGACCCAGAAGAGGTCGACCGCGAGCGGGACGCCATCGCTCCGGTTCCAAGAGTGAATCGATGCGGCGTGGACCTGCAGACGACACCGGGACAGCGCTGCCGCGATGTGGCTGAGCAGGCCGGCACAGTCGCGGGCCACGACGCAGATCTGAGCCGGGCCNGCCAGGCCATCTCCGAGGGCACCTTGCGGCGGGACCAGCGCTACACCCACTGGATCGTCACCGCAGAGAAATGCGTCGACGGCGCGGGCGTGCACGGCGATTTCGTGGGGTCGGCAGCTCAGGGCGTAGCGCCTCGGCATTCCCTCGAGGAAGCGCGAGAGCGCACGCTCGGACAGGTCACTCACCGTCACGACCTCGGCCACAACGGCTTCCCGCCCCGCTTCGGAGCCCTCACCGTCGCGGAGGTAGGCGTCGGTGGCGATGAACAGGTCGTCGAGCATGCGCGCCTTCCAGGACGTCATCGACGTCGGGCTGGTCGTCGAGAGGTCGGCCACCGTGAGCAGGTAGAGGTTGCGTAGGCCTTCGGCGTCACGCACCACCTCGGAGAAGTCCGCCCAGGTCGTTGCGTCGTCGAGATCCCGACGCGTCGCGGTCTGGTACATCATCAGATGGTGGAGGATGAGGCTAGCCACGTCCTCGATGTCGAGCGCGGAGAAGCCGAGCCGGTCGAGGATCACCCGAGCCATCTCCGCGCCGCGCTCGCTGTGATGTCGGCTTCCGATGCTCTTGCCCACGTCGTGAAGCAGCGTCGCAAAGAAGAGCACGGCCGGGCGGGCGACCTCCTGACCTACCCGACAGGCGAGCGAGCCGGCCCAGCGATCTCCTTCGTCGTCATCCAGCACGATGTCCCCGCGCATGATCTCGCAGAGCCGATCCACGGCAGCCACCGAGTGAACGTCGACGGTGTACACGTGGTAGGTGTCGTGGTGCACGCGGCCGACGACAGGGGCGAACTCCGGAACCATGGCGATGAGGAGGCCTAGATCGTGTAGCTCACGCACGATCGAGCCTTGCTTGAGCTTGGGAACCTTACAGTTGGTCACCAGCTGCACGAAGCGCCGCGCCGCCTCCTCGCTCTCGCGAAGCTGACGGGTCCAATTCTCGTCGGTGGCGTGCTTCATCACCGCGTTGCGGAAGGTGTGACGAAGTGGAAGGTCGAGTTTCACGGCCCCCTCCACGACGCGGAACGCGAGCGCAGGTTCGTCTTCGAGCCGCGCGAGGCGGCTGACGGTCAAACCGCCGTCGAAGACCTGCAGGCCGCCATCGAGGTCGTAAGCCGAGGGTGGCCGCCGCCGCACGATGGGCCGAGCTCGCGCCAGGACGAGATCACGGAACTGCGAGACCGTGCGGGCAGCTCGGTAGTAGTCGCTCATGAGCCGCTCGACCCCCTCACGCACACCCATCTCGTCTTCGGCGTAGCCGAGTAGCGTTGCGATGGCCTCCTGCTCATCGAAGCGGAGTCGGTCGTTGCGGCGACCTGCCCGGTCGTGGAGTAGGTTTCGGATCCGCCACAGGCGCTCGCGGGCGACCAAAGCCTCGGCCAGCTGTCGGCTCGTGAGCTCCCCCTTTCGCACGAGGTCGGCGAAGGTCTCGACGTTCCACCGTGCCCTGGCGGCCC
>JGI12210J13797_10891026_pt1 | contig 13762 bp, 9 predicted proteins | sample ElkSlonscriptome_3_FD_13797 | JGI IMG/M metagenome (IMG submission 13797)
TCTACGCGGTGCGCTCAGTCGTAGAGGAACTTGGAACAAGTTTCTGAGTGCGCTACCGGAAACTGGGAGAGCCAAGGAATTCGAGCCGGACGGCCGATTAGCTCGCACCCATTTTCAATCAGACCCGCTGACCGGTAGACCTTTTGCTTCACACTTGCATCTGCCGCGCCAGCTGATATAAGAACTATATGGCGTTCTCTAATCTTTGGTCCAAGACCTTGCGTGCTCATCCGTTCCGGCTTTTATTGGCGGTGAGCGTCATTTCCACGGCAGCCTGTTCGAATGCGGTGACTCAGGAAAATTCGGGCCCGGCTACTGTCACATCACCCACGGAATCTTTGGCCACCCCGTCTTCCCGGGTTGCCCCTCAAAATCAGCCAAACACCCCGATGCCCAAGCCGAAGGTCACTTACAATTCCGTCGATATCGATCAGCCCTATGTGGCGCTCACCTTCGATGATGGCCCGCATAAGACACTCACGCCGAAGCTCCTCGATATTCTCAAATCGCGGAACGTCAAAGCAACGTTCTACGTCATTGGCAGAAATGTGGAGCGATACCCGGAAATCGCCAAACGAATTGTCGCGGAAGGTCACGAAATCGCTAATCACACCTGGTCACATCCTTATCTCACCAAGCTCAGCGACAGTGGTATGATTTCCGAGGTGAAGAAAACGGACGCCATCATTTATGAAACCACCGGCGTGCGCCCCACCAATTTACGCCCGCCGTACGGCGCCATGAACAGCCGGGTTCGCTCCACGATCTACAATAATTTCGATTACCCGCTGATCATGTGGTCGGTGGACCCGCTCGATTGGAAGCGCCCGGGTTCGAGCGTGGTGACCCGTCGATTGGTTGATGGCGCCACGAATGGCGGCATCTTATTGGCCCACGACATTCATCCCGGCACCATCACCGCCATGCCAGCCACGATCGATCAATTGATTGCGCGCGGCTATCAATTCGCCACCGTCCAGCAATTGATCGACATGGAACGGAGCAAGATTCAACAGACCGAAGCGGCTGCCGCGGCTACGGAACCGACCGTGGAATCCGCAACCGGCCTGCCCGATCCCGACACCAGCCAAGTCACCTCGCAGTCCCCGCAGAATACCGCCGCGTTGTAAGCGTGAGCCGGAGTTCTCGGTCCCATGATCGGTGATGATTATATCGAACAGCGGGCGGAACTCGGCACCGCCCTCTATGTTCTGGCAACGCTGGCACGGGAAGCCGGCGCCAAGGTGGATCTGAAAGATCTGATTCACCAGCTCAACACCACCCTTAAAGACCCATTTCTCTTCGTCGTTGTCGGTGAGGTCAAAGCCGGCAAATCCTCCCTGCTCAACGCCCTGTTTGGACGTGAATTTTGCCGGGCCGACGTTTTGCCCGCCACCGATCGGGTAACACTGTTCCGATACGGTAAGAAGTCGAAGGACAAGAAGCTTAAAGGCGAAGTCTTGGAATGCTCCCGGCCAATCGGATTTCTCAAAGATTTCCGGATCGTCGATACGCCCGGCACCAACACCATTGTTGAAGGCCACGAAGAAATTACCAACGAGTATTTGCCCATGGCGGATCTGGTGCTCTTCGTTTTCTCCATCACGAATCCGTGGGCGGCTTCAGCCTGGGAATTCCTGGAACGTGTTCAGAATAAGTGGATGAAAAACGTTGCCTTCGTCGTGCAACAAATCGATCTGCGCGAACCGATGGAAGTGCAGGCTGTCGTCGATCATCTCCAAGCCACCGCCCTCGAACGGCTCGGCCAGAAATGCCCGATTTTTGCTGTCTCAGCCAAAAATGCGTTGCTTTCCAAAACCACCGGCATCGACAAGGATCGGCTATGGAAGGAAAGCCGTTTTGAGCAGCTCGAAAAATACATCAACGAAACCGTCTCCGGTGGCGAAAACCGGCGAGGCAAGTTGGTTTCGGCGTCGAAGAGCGGAAAAGTCATCCTGAACGAAATTGACACCCGCATCACCCGTCTAAGAGAAGCGGCCAGCCAAGACTTGGAACAGAGCGCCGCCATTCGGAAGACGATGGCCTGGATGCGCGACCAGATCGCGAGCCAGATTCGGGATAGCAGGCAGGAAATCATCGGCGCTTTTCAAGAGTGCCAGAACCGGCAAGCGACCAAGCTCCAGCGCCAACTCAATATCGGTCGAACGCTGCAACTCGCCTTTGGGCGAGGCAGATGGCAGGAACGGTTTCAGGAGGAACTAGAAACGGACCTACAAGAAACGCTGCGGGCGGCCTTGACCGAAATCGTTTCCAAACTGCAGACCGAGTTGGAGAACGTCTGGGAACAATTTGAAGCCGCGTTGAAGGAAGCTTTTGATAACCGGGAGCAAGCGCTCTTGATCATTCCCAGCGAAGCGCCAAGCCGGTTCAATATCGATCAGGAAGCGGCCGCCCAGAGCATCGAGGAGGCCGTTCGTAAATCGGAGTCAGAAACGCTGTTCCAGAACGGCCTGCGAGGCATGACCGGCCAAACGGCCACTTGGATGCGGGTCACCGGGCTTGCCGCGATCACTGGCGGTGGAGGGGCCGCCGCGGCCACTTATACCACCGTGCCAGGGATGGATCTCACGGCGGTCATCGCCGGCCTGGTTGGAGTCGTGAGCCTCATGGTAACGGCGGCGAAGCGACGCAACATCATCGAGGCTTTTCATGGTCAAATGCAGGAGCGCGGCCAGGCGGCTTCTGGCATTGTCGAAGAACAACTGCAATCCATCACGCAGGCGGCGTTCGCCGAGTTCGACACGATTTTGGAACCGTTAGACGAACGCTGCCAACAAGCGCAGGAGAATCTGCAGCCGCTCTCGAAACAGTTGGCGGAGTTGGAGACCACCTTCGACCGGTTACTCCAAAAATTGGGCGCGACGAAAGCTCCGGGCAAATAGCCCCCTCGAGCCGAAGCGACCCAACCACCTTCACCGCCACGCCTCCGCTATAAGTTATTCTAATAAGCGACATTTTCCCGGGATGAATTTTTGTCCCGGATTTTTCTGGCGCATCTCGAAGGATTCCAGATTTGTCGTGCCCTCCGCGATACGTTAAAACCTCGACCATGGCATCTTCCCGGCAACCCTCGACGTTTGGTCGAAAACTGCGCACGATTGAAGAACGCGACACGTCGCCCTGGTATTGGGGTTATCTCTTCCAGGGCACTGCCATTCTCGGTGTGCTGCCGATTCTCATTCCGATCGTGGTCGCCCAAACGCAAGGCGCCTCCGCCGTGGGGATGGTGGTGGCTGCTTTTTATCTCGGTCAGGTGCTCTCTCCGGTCCTGGGTCAAATCGCGGATCGCACTGGCAAGCACAGTTTCTTTTACCTGGCGGGATACGTGTTGGTCGGTTGCGGCGCTTTCGGATTTGCGCTCGTTGATAATCTGCCGCTCTGGTTGTGCTTCGCTTGTATCCAGGGAATCGGCGCCGGCTCATCGAATACCACCAGCTATAGTTTCATTGTCGAATTCACCCCGCGCAAGGAATGGGATGGTCGGCTCGGTTGGTTACAGACTTTCTATGGGGCGGGCCAGGCAATCGGATTGGTCCTGGCGGCGGTTCTCCAAGCGGATGCCCGTCTCGGGATGATGATCGCCGCCGGATTGATGATCCCAGGCGTGATTCTCGGGAGCCTGAAACTCCCTCGTCAAAAGCGGACGAGAGCGGATCAAGAACGTCCGCCGACCGCCCATCGCGTCCCAGCGCATGGTCCGGCCCGCAGTCCGACCTCCATCCTACGGCATTATGAGCATCTCGGTCTGGGTGGCTTGAAAAGTTTCGCCAAAATCTGGTGCAGCCGGTTGGGTCTCTACCTTTTGAGCTGGTTTTTTCTGATGGTCGGCACCTGGATCATTTACAATTTCTTTCCGTTGTTGATGCAGCAGAGCTACGGCATTTCCCCTGGCCTCTCGTCGCTCTATTACGGGATCGCTGCAACGATTGGCGTTTTCTTTTATGCGCCCTCCGGGACGTGGGCAGAACAATTTGGAAGTGCGCGGCTCGTGATGATTGGCGCGCTGGCGACGTTGGTCACGACAGTCGCGCTTGTGTTGCTAGTGCCACTGCCAGCTGCCATGCAGCAGGTGCTCGTGCCCATTTTCTTTATTTTGATGCCGGTCGCCTGGTCGCCGCTCATCGTCGCCGGCACGGCGTTGGCAGGTGAACTGACCACGATTGCGGAAGGAACCACGATGGGGCTTTACAACGCCTGCACCGCGGTGGCGAGTGTCACGGCGGCTGTGGTGGGCGGCTGGATTGCCTCCGTCTGGAATTATGCCGCGGCATCTGGTGTGGCCGCCGCCATGACTCTGCTGGCGATCCTCTTGCTGCTGCCTTTTTTGAAACGGTCGCGGGCCTGAGCAGAAGTCGACAGTGAGCAGCTGTTGGTAGGTGAGCTTTCCCATTTTAGGGTGCCGGGGAGAATAGATCTTGCAGGGTGGCTTCCCCGCTACCAATAAATGCCTGCAGACCGGCTGGGTTACCTGGCAGGCATTGCGTCCGAAATCGAAGGTATGGCGTCTCACCCACTCCAATCGCGACCCACCATCAGCATCATTATTCCTTGTTGGAACGATGACGCGCTCGTCTGGGACCTCCTTTCCGATCGCGAACAAGATGAACGTTTCGAATGGATCGTGGCGGCTGTGAACCCTGGAAAGCTTCTGCGTCGCTTGCATGAGACGGGTCGAATTCATTTGGCGCCATGTCGACAGCCTTCTCGGGGCGCTCAAATGAATGCCGGCGGCCGAGTAGCGCGCGGCCGATTGTTTTGTTTTCACCATGCCGACAGTGGCTTGAGCCAGGCGCATCTCGAATCCCTGATCGATGTCGAGCAGGACATCACCATTGCGGGTGGAGCTTTCCAACGGCGCTTCGATGACCGTCATCATTGGATGCGTCGCTGGGAAAAAGTCGTGCATCGCTATATCGAACCGCGGGTGCCCTTATTTGGGGATCAATCCATCTTTGTTCGAGCCAAAATCTTTCGCGCCATGAATGGCTTCGCGGACATTCCGATCATGGAAGATTTAGAATTCTCGAAACGATTGAAGAAAAAAGGGGCGCTCCGGTTACTGCGCCCGCCGATCTGGTCGTCGCCCCGCCGGTTCCGGGCGAATGGAAATTGGCGAACAACGGGATTCAATGCCCTTCTCATCGCCTCATTCCATGTGGGAATCTCTCCTGCACGCCTGCATCGCTGGTATTACCGCCATCGACAGCGCCAGACCCCTGCTCAAAGAAAAGGGCGAGATTCGCGATCAATTTCGGCTGGGACTTGATTTTGTCCAAGCATCTGCTCAAGGTGAACGCCATGTCGATTTCACCAAGATTTGCTTATGTCCTGACGTTGTTGGTTGCCGCGGTGCTTTGCCGCTGGTTGCCTCACCCGCCAAACTTCGCTCCTGTCCTCGCCATCGCTCTGTTTGGCGGAGCCGCTTTCAAAAATGGCTGGGAAGCCTATCTCCTGCCGCTTGGCATCATGTTTCTCAGTGATCTGATCATCGGACTACACGGCATGATGCCATTGATCTATGCCTTGATGGTCGGCTTCGTGCTTGTGGGGCGTTGGATCGGTCAGAAACGTTCGCTCGGCCGGATCGCCGGCGGCGCTATCGGATCGTCGGTCGTGTTTTTCATGGTCACCAATTTCGCTGTCTGGATCGCCAGCCCACTTTACCCGCTCAACGGCGCTGGGCTCGCTGCCTGTTACGCCGCCGCAATTCCTTTCTTCCAGAACACACTCGTGAGCACCGTGCTTTTCTCCGCCGTGTTGTTCGGATCGTTGGAACTCGGCGAACGCAAGTTGCCGCTGTTGCGCCCGGCAACCGCTTGAGCAAGCCATCTTTCCAACCCGTTTAACCTCGCCAAGCCCCACACGATCGTCCGGTCGTGTGGGGTTTTTCTTGGGTGCATCGATTCCAAACGTCGCGGAGGGATCGACGAAGTGGAAAGATCCAACCCGACCCGATTCTTTCAGAGTCGCACCTGCTTTACCTTCAGGAGATGAATCATCGCGGGGAGCGTAATGAGACTGACCAGCATGGTTGAGCCGACGCCAATCGTCATGATTTGGCCGAGGCTGGCGATCCCCTGGTGTTGAGCCAGGCTAAGCGCGGCGAATCCAGCGATGGTGCTGAGGTTACTCATCAGAATCGCCCGCCCCGTATTCCGGGTGAAGAGTGCGATATCGGGTTCATACCGGAATCGTTGTAAAATCAGGATGCCGTTATCGACGCCGATCCCGATGATCAACGGCAGGGTGATGATGTTGGCCAGGTTGAACGCCAACCCAAAGAAATGCATGAACCCGAGCATCAATAATATGCCGCAGAATAGTGGCATCAGACAGAGCAACGTCGGCCGCCAAGCCCTGAAATAAATGCCGACCAGAATCGACACAAAGATCAACGCATAGAGCGCCGCCTTCATATAACTGACCTTCAACAGGTCGACAAAAATATCGAGCTCGATCGGGGTGCCCGCAGCCGCAGGCGCCACGGCCAGCACTTCGCGGCTAAACAGCTCGAGCTTGCTTTTCTCCCGCAGATCTTCGGCAGGATAGACTTCAATGAGGAATTTTCCCGACTTGCCAATATACCGGTTACGCAATGAAGCCGGCAGATCCTCGATGCCAATCGGCCGATCCCCTTGCATCTGGCTCAGTTCACGAAAAGCGCCCTGCAACATCTCGCCGAACGCCAGTTGAAAGGCGCCCAACCGCTCTGCCGCAACCTCCGGCGCCATCTCATCGAGCGATTTCCGGATACCAGCGATGGAGGTGGCCGCCATTTCCAACTGATCCGCCACCGCAGTTTCAGCCATTGCCCGGACCAAACGAGCGGTGCGCGTGAGCCGGGATTCCAACGTCGGTAATAAGGCGCTCAGCGCCTCCAGATCGACCGCGTTCGTTGCGTCCAAGTCAATGCCGCCCGCGGTTTGCACGATCGATTGGATGATTGGCAATTTGGCTTCCTGATCCGTAGGCAACGTCGGCGTGCCGCGATCGCTGGAACCGAGAATACTCACCACAGAACCGACACTTGGTTGCGCCGCCAACTTCGGGGTCAGCGCCGCGACTGTTTCAAGGGAGTCGACGACGATCACCGAGAAATAGATCGATTGCAATTCACTCAATGCCCGCACGGTCGTCACGGATTCGAGGTTGGGATTCTGCATGTCGAGCAAATCGTATTGAAACGGCACACGCATCACCGGTCCGAACGCTTTCTGGACCGGTTCACCCTCGCTCATCCGTTCGAATCCGGCAGGGATAGCGGAGAAGCGAATGGCCCCGACCAAACTGATCAGGACGAGCGCCAGGGAAATGCCGATGACCCCACCCGCATGCCGCAGCCACCAGCGTTCAGCCTGGATCAATCGTGGCGTCAAACGATGCTTGATAGCCCGTCGGTTGCCTTGCCGTTCGCTTTTCTGGCAAAGCAACAGGGCGGGTAGAAATGTGAGACAGAGCAGCGCGCAAAGTAGAATACCGCCCGAAGCGATGATCCCCATCTCGGCAAGCCCAACAAAGCCGGTGAAACTCATCGTCAAAAAGGAGATCGCCACCGTCAACGACGCCATCACGACTGCGTGTCCCGCTTGAACCATGGCCGCTTCCATGGCGGGTTCCGGCTCTTTTCCACTCGACCGCTCCTCTTCGAACCGGGTGATGACGTAAATGGCGAAGTCATCGCCCAGCCCGAGAATCATGACGATGAAGGCCACGGACAAAATATTGAGATGCCCGACGGTCGCCGCGGTGAACGCCAGCGCCACCACGATGGCCGAAAGCAATACCGCGATTTTCAACAGCGGGCGGGTGACCTGCCGGTAAGCATAAGCAAAAATCAGAAACACCACCGCGACGGTGATGCCGAGTGCCAGCGTGGTGTCGGCCTGGTAGGTGGTCTCCTCATCGTAGTTGAGCACCGGCTCACCGGTCAGACCGATCGTCACCTCCGGGAAGTCCAGCCGCACGGAATCGATGATCGCTTTGAGTTCGGGAATCACATCGGCCAGGGAAGGATCACTGGTTTCGCTGACCAACGGCGTGATCAACAACAGCAACGCCCGGCCATCGTCGAAGGTCAAATAACCCGATTCCCCTTCCATCTCGGCCGCCTCGCCGAAAAGCAAGGCAGGATCAAGATCGACCTCGCCCGTCTGGAGTGAGCGTTCCATGGCGCCGAGAAATTGAGGCAAAAAAGCGATCATCCCGGCGTCCCCCGATTGGCGGCCCGGCCTCAGTTGGCTGGCGATCGTTTCCAGGGTCCGCTCAATGGTGACGGCCCCCTCCGCTCCGAAAGCCGATGCGGTTCGCAAGATCGAATCGATCTGTGCGAGCGCCGGCCGATCGAGGTAAAGCAAGCCAAACCGCCGGAGCTGCTCGCTATCGGCCTTGTAAAGCAAGTTGGAAGCCTGCTCATCGACCAGTAACGGCTCCTGCCTCACCGCCGCGGCCACCGCTTCGACCGCCTCAATGTTCCGATCGGAATCCTCGCTCTGAATCAGAAGAACGAAATCTTCGGATTGACGAAACTCCGCCTGGTAAGCGAGCTGCCGTTGATGGGTGGCATTGTCGGCGCCGATCAAGTCGGTGCTCGACGTTTTGAACCCCAGATAGCGCCAGGTGAACCAGCTGGAAAAGAGCACCAGCAAAATCCCGCCCACCACGAACTTCCACCGGTGCCGGCAGATCGTGCGCGCATTCCATCTCAGAAGATGGCTCAGCCAACTCGATTTTCCTTTGGACTCATCCATGACGCAAAAGCCGCATCCGGCTCAGCGGAATTGTGCGAAAATTCCGTCGGCTTCTTCGAGCGTCTCCTTGCTGCCGATATCGAACCAGGTTCCAGGTATGGTGTGGGTCCGAACCGGCACCCGTTGATAAAGCCATTCAATGAAGCGCCCGGGTTGATCCGGATTATTCCCTTCCTCAATGTAAGTGAAAAATTCGGGCACCACTTCTTTTCGATAAAAATAAAGTGCAATGGCGCTTCGCGTATCTTTTGGGTCGTCTGGTTTCTCAATGAAACGAGTGACCACACCCTCGGCGTCCGTCTCGATCGTGTTGTATTTCTTTACCTGCTCCAAATCGCCCACGTCGTAAAGAGCCACCGTGGCGGGATGTTGCCGGGCGAAATCGGCGAAGCTTTCGAGCGATTCGCTAAACAGATTGTCGCCGGCGACCACCATGAGGTCCTGGTCAGCAATGCCCTCCGATTTCAGCACATAGTGGATATCGCCGATGGCGCCAAGTTTGTCGGTGTCCGAGGTGGAACCGTCATTGACGATGGTGAACGCGAGCTTCGGTTGTCGCTGATGATAATCGTCCGCCCATGCCTGGAAATCGGCGGCGAATTTGTGGTTAGTCACCACATAGACCCGATCGATATCGGGGATGGGCGCGAGGTTATCGAGCACCCATTCCATCATCGGTTTGCCTGCCACTTCGAGGAGCGGCTTCGCTTTGTTCAAGGTGAGTGGATAGAGACGGGTGGCGTATCCGGCGGCGAGGATCAAAATATTCATGGCTCGTTACGGTCTATCACCAAGCCAGGCGGGTGGCCGCAAGGAAATTCGCATCTCGATCTGCCCCCCCAACTTGCGACGGCCCGATGAATGGGCCATGATCGCATCGCCAATGACTTCGCGCCGCCAATTCATGATCGGACTCAGCGCAAGCGCGGGCTGGATCAGCAGCCGGACGCTTTGCTCCGCCCAAACAGCGCATCCGCTGCCCGATCTGCGTCTCGGATTCTATACCGACGTCCACGCCCGGCCCGATCGCGACGCTCCGGCAGCGCTCGATCTGGCAGCGAGTGTCATGGGAAAAGAATCCGTCGATCTCTGGATCTGTGGCGGTGATCTCATCCATGGCGGCCATCAAACATCCCCTTCGAAGTGTGCCCCCCTCTTCGAGTTTTACCGGACCTTTCTCGAGCGCCTTGCTCGGCCGGTGCATCATGTGGTCGGCAATCATGATCTTGCCGGGGCGTTCCCGGCGGACGGCAGCCCTTCCGCGCAAGATCCGCGGGCTCTGTGGCGCGAGTGGACCGGGCATGCTCGCACCTACCGCGCGTTTGATGCCGGCGATTACCGAGTCATCCTGCTCGACTCCATCGAGCTGACCGGTGGGGAAAAACTCTATCGCGGTCACATTGATCAGGCCCAGATAGAATGGTTGAGACAAGAGATCGATTCTCTGCCGAAGGATCAGCCAATCATTCTCGGCACCCATATTCCGTTCCGCACCACCTTTGCCCAGGCAACTCAAAACCCGAATGCCGGTCATCCGCCTAATCTCGTGGTGGAGAATGCGAACGATGTCCTGGACCTTTTCCGAGACCGCCATCTCCCGCTTGTGCTGCAAGGTCATTTGCATTCCAACGAATGGATCGATTGGGCCGGGCGAAAATTTCTGATGGGTGGCGCGCTCAGCGCCGCATGGTGGCGAGGACCAAACCGGCGGACCGGATTTGGTTACGGTCTGGTCGAGGTTTCCGGCAACCGAATCAACTGGGATTATCGCGGATACGGTTGGCCGGTCTGAGCCCACGCGAGAGACTCAAGAGTGGTGGCTGTTCTTGTTGAGTGGGACGCTCACTCAAGCAGGCCTCCGGCCTCCCCGCCGCGCTTCCAACAACCTCAACGCACCGAAGGCAAGCAGTCCGATACTCGGCTCTGGAATTAATTCTGGCTAATCCGATGCGCATCCCTTGGGTGCGCCCCAACCGGCCTCGCACGCGTTTCACGCGGAAGTGCTCCATGTAAGCATGGCCACTTATCCCTTTCGCGTCTTTGGCGTGTTTCGTTGTTCCGAAAGAATGCAAGGAGTGGGTTTCCCCCATCATCGGCCAATGGAAACGGTATTGTGGCTAATCCAGAGCGGCCTAACCGCTTCGGGCGCGAGGTGTCTGCCTCCCTTTTCAGCCTAACGAGGGCGAAATTCCTTCGGGCAACTCGGTCCGGCGCATTTCCCACCGCCGCGTGGCCTCACAGGCGATCAGCATGGCGATAGTCATCCCACTCATCATCGCCGAGTAAGCGAGTAAGAACGTCGTATGCCCCTCGCCCACCGGCACTGGCGCCACAGCGAGCGCCCCCAATTCCATGCCGAGCATCATCGCCGCCACCGCAATGACTAGGGCGATCAGATAAGCCATGCGCCCGCCTGAATGCCGTCGGCGCATGCACCAGCCCATGACCAGGAAACCGCTCACGAGCATTCCGAGATGCATCCATCCCGGATTCATCGCGATGCCCCAGCCAAGATCCGACTGCACACACCCACAAAGACAGACACCGTCGCGCACGATCGCGCCCCACCCGGCGTCGATGAACCAACCACCCAACATCGCCGGCCCGCCCAGTAAGACCATCCAGACCGCCATCCCAGCCCGGGAACCTGGCGCGGAATGATGAAGCAACGCCAGGCAAAGAAATCCGGCAGCCAGTCCCCCCGCGAGGAACCAGCCGATCAGGCTCACAGCAAAACCGCCGAGCCATCCCAAGGCTAACCCTTGTCCAATGGCCAGCAGCATCACCCCCGCGTCCCGCCAATGAACGCGCGGCAGACTCAATGTCATTCGAGACGAGCCTTCATGCGGTGTCCAACGACCTTCGCGCACCTTGGCGTCGAGCCGAAGCGCCCGGCCCACCACCGTCGCCGAGGCCAGCAGCATGAGCAGGGCCGCCGCGATAGGATGCAGCAGCCCGCAAGCGGCCAAAGTCATGCCAACCACATTATAGGCGCCGGCGAAGAGAATGTTCTGCCGGATCACCTCCACCAGTTTTCGGCATGTTAGAATCGCCTCGGGCAACACCGCGAGATTATCGTGTGTCAAAACGGCATCGGCTGATTCCACCGTCACGTCGGCCCCCTCAAGCAGCGCAATTCCGCAGTCAGCCGCAGCGATCGCTCCAGCATCGTTCAGCCCGTCCCCCACGAAAACCGGGTGCTGGCCGGCTGCCTTCATTCGCCGCACCCATTCCAGCTTACTTTCCGGGGTCGATTCTCCCGCGGCGTGGGCGATCCCGAGTTCCTGGGCCAGGGCTTCGACTCGACCGCCCTGGTCACCAGACAAGAGGCTAACTTCCAAGCCAGCCGCTTCGAAAGCCGCCACGGTTTCCCCAGCGGAAGGACGCGCGACTTCCTCCAGCCAAGCGACTGCCGCGGGATGGCCGTCGCGGAAAACTTCGAGTCGGGTGGCATTTTCTCCCGAAACGAGTTCGGGCGTTTCCAACCCAGCATGCGCGAACAAACCGCGATTTCCGATGGCAATCCGATGTTCGCCTGCGTCATCGGAGACCCAACCCTCCACCCCGATGCCAGCCAACAATTTCGCGTCCCGACAGCTGCCCCCGTTCTCGATATCGAGTGAGTGAAACGCGCGAGCGACGGGATGATCAAAAGCGCATTGCAAGGCGGCCGCTTGGGCGAGGAGCTGTGGCAAGTCGATGCCGGCCGCCGGTTCGATCCGGGCCAGCCGCATATCGCCTTCCGTGAGGGTCCCGGTCTTATCGAGCACCACCTGCTTCGCGGCAGCCAGTTTCTCAATGACCTCGCCGGATCGGGCGACCAATCCGAGTGCTGAAAGCCGGTGCAGCGCCGTCCAAAGCCCCAGAGGCGTCGCCAAGCCGAGGGCGCACGGACAGGCCACGAGGATGACGGCCAGGGCATTGAAAAGGGCGACGGTCCAGCCTGCCTGCCACCACCAGAAAAGAAGCGTCGCCCCACTCACCCCCAGCACCGCAGGCAGAAACCAGGCCGCGATTTTATCGGCTTGCTGCTGCAGGTTCGAAGGGAATTTCAACGCGGAAGCCACGCCATCAAGAAAATGATCGATCCGCCGTTCACTCCCAGGCTGAAGCGCCTCGATCACGAACCGGGCATCGACCGACCAAACCCCCGCCTGCACCAGGTCACCGGCCTGTCGCACGACGGGAAAGGGTTCACCGGTCAGTGCCGTTTCCCGCACATAACCGGTCCCCTCCACAATCCGACCATCGATCGGGATGGCAGCCCCAGGCTTAACTTCCACGCATTCGCCAGCGCGCAACGTCGACGCATGCCGCGTGCTCCGGGAACCATCCGCCTCCACGACTGACGCTAAATTCAAATCCGCCCGCAACCGATCCCGTCCTTCGCCCGCTTGTAGCCGTCGCGTTTCGGCCAGGACCCGTCCGAAGGTGTGGATCGCCAGCAGAATCGCCACGACTTCATAATAAACCGTGCCATATCCAGAAACCGAGCTATGCAGGGACAAAGCAAACGCTCCGACGATTCCGAGCAGAAACAGTTGATCGACCACCATCCGTCCCTGACCAGCGGCTTTGAGCGCTGAGCGGGTCAACGGTAAGCCCACCAAAAAAAAGACAGCCACCGCGCAGGCCGCCAGAATGGAGTGGAGAATGGTGCGGGCCAAGCCTTCCGGCGGCGAAAGATTGATGGCCAGACTAAAAATCATCGACTGAGCCGCGATTAAACCAGCCAGCGCGATCCGGAACCATTGCATCGCCTGAGGATCCGAGCTTCCTGAACAACAGGAAGCCGCAAACGCAGGGTGAGTGTCAGGCGAAAGAGCCGGGGACTGTGAAGAAGCGGGAGCGTGCATGCGCGCATCTTTCTCATAAGAGAAAAACCAGACATTTGCAACCGCTAGCCCCGGCTGCTGCCCCGACGCGACCTGTCCGTCGAATCCAGCCATTTGACGCGCAGGAAACCAGGGGAGGCCGGAACAACAACCGCAAGG
>JGI12210J13797_10044534_pt1 | contig 13757 bp, 8 predicted proteins | sample ElkSlonscriptome_3_FD_13797 | JGI IMG/M metagenome (IMG submission 13797)
CCAACGACGGCGTCGACACCAACGACGACACCAACGACGACGCCGGCGACGACACCGAGAGCGGGCCGCCCCCCGTGGAGCTGTGCGACGCCGACTGCTCCCCGCTGCTGCTGCCCACGTGGACCTACGAGGGCCCCGCCGGGTTCCGCTCCGTGGTCGAGCTGGTCGTCACCCCCGAGGGCTCGCTGCGGCTGGGCGTACAGCAGGCCAACAAGACCTTTGCCCTCGTCCAGCTCTCGCCCGACGGCCAGCTGGAGTGGTCGGTGGCCCCCTCCGCCCCCGTCGCGTCGACCCAGCTCGAGAGCATGGCCCTGCACCCCTCGGGCGACGTGGTGCTCAGCGCCACCCGCTCGCCCCTGGCCAGCCCCACCGCCCCCGTCGCGGTCCTCGCTCGCTTCGACGTGGTCGAGCGCGCGTTCGTGTGGGAGCGGGAGACCCCCCTCGATGTCGGCCCCATGATCCGCCCCCACGCCGCCGGGGTGAGCATCCTCGACGACGACCGGATCGCCCACACCGTGGTCCACGGCGCGCTGGAAGAGCAGCTCGTCCGGCTGCAGGTGCATGACGACGAGGGCGCCCTGCTGCTCCAGAAGACGCTCTCCATCGCTCCTCCGCTCGGCGGCGGCTGGCTGCCGCTGGTGGTTGGCAGCCCCAGCGGCGAGCTTCTCATCGCCGACGCCGATTGGGACGACGAGACCGAGAGCTCGGTTCCGAACACCGAGCGGCTCCTGCCCCCCGACTACACCATCTTCAGCCGGCTGCTTCGGCCGCTGCCGCTGGACGAGCTGGCCATCGACTCGCGCGGCCGTCGGATCGAGCTGGCGCACAGCCGCTCCGACGCCACCGTCACCCTGCTGCCCGCCAGCTTCCGCAGCTCGGGCCCCCTGCGCTGGGAGGCCGCGCTGCCCATCATCACCACCTCTGCCACCCGCCCCACGCTGGCCCTGGGCCCCGACGACGACGTGTACGTGGCCACGCGCTCGACCCCGCGCGTCCTCCCCACCGATCCCTACGTCGTGCTGCTCGAGGTCGCCCGCTGGTCGTCGGAGGGCCAGCTGCGCTGGCAGAGCCGCCGCTCGCTGGACATGATGGCCACCGACGATCCGATCGAGCTGGCCATCGACGCCGACGACGGCCTGCTGGTGGCCACCGTGGTCGAGGGCCACCTGACCGTGGTGCGCTACGAGCAGGCCTGCTCGTGCCGCTGAGGGTTCGTGAGGTCGTGAGGTCGTGAGGTCGTGAGGTCGTGAGGTCGGCGCGGGCGATGAAGCACTGGATCTTCGAGCGGCAGACCCCGATGATCGACGGGATGGCCCCCCTCGCTCCCTCGCGCCACGCACGTGGCCACTCCGGGTGGCTCGCGGCGGCGGGGCTGGGGCTGCTGTCGTGCGGGTCTACCGTGTCGCTGAACGACGCCGTGCCCACCTCGTCGTCCTCGTCGTCCACCGATGCGTCGTCCACCGATGCCGCCGGGCTCGACACCACCGGGCTCGACACCACCGCCGCGACCACCGACCTCCCGACCGCTCTCCCCCCCGTCCTGCCCCCCGGCGCCTGCCCGGCCGCCTGCACCCTGGCCGTCGACGAGGTGTGGCGCTGGGACGCCGAGCCGCTCGAGCCCGGCGACCCCACCGAGGTCCGCGTGACCGCGGCCAGCACGGCGCTCGACGGCACCGTGATCCTCGCCGAGATGCTCGACGACGACCCGTGGCTGCGCCGGATCGACGGCACCGGCGAGCAGCTGTGGCGGCAGCACGCCGACATGTCCTGCGCGTGCGAGATCGCCGATCTCTCCCCCAACCCCTCGGGCTCGATGATGGTGCTAGGGGCCGGCCCGTCGTTCGGCGTGACCCACCGGGTGGTCCTCGGCTCGCTCGACGTCACCGGCAACGGCTTCGAGTGGCTGTCGTGGACCGCGGTGCTCGACCCCGAGCACTATCGCGTGGGCTCGGTGTTCTCCATCGACGGCATCTACTCCGGCGCGCTGGTGGTCGACCGCGATCTCTACGGGCCCGTGGAGGGCAACGAGATCCTCCAGGTCCTCGCCTACGAGTTCGACTTCTTGATCGCGCGCGAGGCCATCGACAGCCAGCCCGAGATACTCACCGACCGCCCCCCCGTGGGCGCGCCGGGGCTCGAGAACAGCGTGGCGGTGGGCTTCACCGACACCTCGTTCGGCACCCCCGAGAGCTACGTGGTGTGGCTGGACCAGTTCTTCTACCCCGCGGCCGTCGACCCGCTCCCCGGCCCGCCCGACGCCGCGCTGCCGAGCTTCGGCGCCGTGCTGTTCGGGGGGCTCGAGCCCCTCGGCCCCGATCAGCCCGGCGTGCATGCGCTCTACGTGACCCAGTCCCAGCAAGACTTCGGGCTCGACTGGACCTTCGAGGCCACCGTGACCGCGCCCGAGGCCAGCCCCCCCGCCCTCGCGGTCGACGAGGACGGCCAGGTCACGGTGGCCGTGCGCACCACCGGCGAAGCGCCCGAAGACGCCGCGCTGTGGCTGTGGCGGCTCGACCTCCAGGGCCAGCTGCTGTGGTCCACCGCCGTACCCTTCGCGCCCGAGCCGGGCCCGCCGCCCGTGTTCATCGAGTCTCAGGGGCACGACGTGCTGCTCATCACCACCCTCGACGGCCGCGCGCACGTGGAGCGGCTGCAGCCGAGCTGCGCATGCCGGTGATGCGCACGCGCGGAGGGCTGCTGCTGGCGGCCGCGATCGGGTGCGGCCCGAGCGTCTCGCTCGACGACCCCGATCCCGATCCCTCGCCCGCGACCACCAGCGTCCCGGGCGAGGCCAGCTCCACCGGCGCCGGCTCGTCGAGCGACGACGACGCCCCGGGCTCGGACGACGGCGGCGAGCGGCTCGACCTCGGCAGCGCCTTCGACCTGCCGCCTCAGCCCCTGCCGCCCGGGCTGTGCCCCCCCGACTGCCAGTTCGAACTGTCGCGGGCGTGGACCTACGAGGGCCCCGCCGCCCGGCCCCCCGATCCGCTCGACCCCCTCGATCACGTGCGCGTGGCCGCGGGCCCCCGAGACGACGTGCTGGTCGCCGAGGAGCGCCAAGGCGCCCTGGAGCTGACCCGCCTCGACGACTCCGGCCAGGAGCTGTGGACCCTGCCCCTGGCGCTGCCCTGCGATCCCTGCCACCTCGCCGGGCTGAGCGCGCACGGCACCGACAGCGCGCTCGTGTCGGGCTACGGCACCAGCGGCGCCGGCTCGCCCGTGGCCGTGATCGCCCGCGTGGAGCTGGCCGACCCCACCGTCGCGTTCGTCTCCACCCACCCGCTCGACGAAGGGGCGGGCGTCGTGCCCCGGGCCGGCCCGCTGGTGGACATCGGCGACGGCCGGCTGGCCCAGCCCGCCATCGAGGGCTCGGCGGTCGCGGGGCTGGAGCGTCAGCTGCTGCTGATCTACGACGGCCACGACGGCGCGCTGGCCTACGCCGACGAGCTGGCCACCGGCCCGAGCAGCGGCGACGGCCCGCTGCCGCTGGGCACCCCCTACGCCAACGACGTGCTCGCCGTGGGCCTGCCCACCGGGCCGAGCCCCGACGACCCGGGCCAGCTGCGGTGGGTGCATGCCGTCACCAACGTCACCCAGGCCAGCGCCGCGCTGGCCGTCGCCCCCGTCGCGCTCGACACCACGCACGACGGGCGCGCGCTGGCGCTGGGCCAGGTCGTCGAGCCCGGCGGCGTCGAGCTGCTCGTGCACAGCGGCCGCCCCGACGTCCCGGCGCAGTGGACCGCCCAGCTGTCGCTGCGCAGCGACTCGGCCCCGCTGCCCGCCCTGGCCGCCGACCGGCTGGGATACGCCTACGTCGCCACCCGCTCCGCGGTGGGGCAGCCCGGGCGCGAGCTCGACACGAGCATCGAGGTGGTGCGCCTGACCGGGGTGGGCGAGGCGATCTGGCAGATCACGCTGCCGGTCCGCACCGACTACGTCGAGCGCCCGCTGTCGCTGGCCGTGCGCGACGAAGAGACCCTGCTCGTCGGCAGCTTCGTGGGCGGAGCACGCCACGTGGAGCAGCGCTCGCCGACGTGCGCGTGCGACTGACCCGCTCGGACTCGAGCGCCCCGCGATCGCCGTCCACGTCCAACCAAATGAAGCGGGCCGGTCCACCCATGCAGGTGGCACCGGCCCGTACTCTTTTCGCGGCCGCCCTCGGCTACTCGGCCGTCCAGCCGCAGGTGCGGCCCTCGTTCTGCTGCTCGAGGTACCCCATCAGCGGGGTGAAGTACTCGATGAGCGCCGAGCCGTCCATCTCGCGGGTGCCCGTCAGCTCCTGCAGCGCATCGGGCCAGGGCTTCGACGCGCCCATCGCCAGCATCGCCTGCAGCTTCTTGCCCGCCTCCTTGCTGCCGTACACCGAGCACTCGTGCAGGGGCCCCTCGTGCCCGGCCGCCTCGCACATCGCCTTGTGGAACTGGAACTGGAGGATGTGCGCGAGGAAGTAGCGCGCATAGGGGGTGTTGCCCGGGATGTGGTACTTCGCGCCGGGATCGAAGAACTCCTCGCCCCGCGGCGACGGAGCCCCCACGCCCTGCACCTTGCGCCGCAGCGCCCACCAGTCGGCGTTGTACGAGTCCGGGGTGGTCTTGCCCGAGAACACGTCCCACCGCCACTGATCGATGAGCTTGCCGAAGGGCAGGAACGCGATCTTCTGCAGGGCATCCTGCATCTGCTTGTTGATCACGCTCTTGTCGCTGTTGCTGGTCTTCTTCAGCAGCCCCACCTGCTCGAGGTAGGCCGGCGTGATCGACAGCGCGATCGCGTCGCCGATGGCCTCGTGGAAGCCGTCGTGGGCCCCGCTCTGGAACAGGGCCGGCATCGTGTAATAGTTGTTGTAGTAGTAGTCGTGCCCCAGCTCGTGGTGGATGGTCACGAAGTCCTCGTGATCGACCTTGATGCACATCTTGATGCGCAGGTCGTTGTTCATCCCCACGTCCCAGGCGCTGGCGTGGCACACCACCTTGCGGTCCTCGGGCTGCTCGAACAGCGAGCGCTCCCAGAACGTCTCCGGCAGCGGGTTCAGCCCCAGCGAGGTGAAGAACGCCTCACCCGCCCGCACCATCTTCAGCTCGTCGTAGCGGGCCTTCTTCAGCGCCTTGGTGATGTCGATGCTGGGCTCGCCGGGGAAGGGCTCCAGCCACGGGTAGAGGTTGGCCCAGTCCTGCGCCCACATGTTGCCGGTGAGGTGGGCGGGGATGAGCCCGTCGGCGGGGGCCGCCTCGTCGCCGTACTTCTCGTTGAGCCGCGCCCGCACGTGGCAGTGCAGCGCCTCGTACAGCGGCGAGACCTGCCCCCACAGCCGGTCGATCTCCTGCTCGAAGGCCTGCGGGCTCATGTCGTACTTCGACTTCCACACCTGCCCCATGTCGGCGAAGCCGATCGCCCGGGCCCCCTCGTTGCCCAGCTCCACGAAGCGCGCGTACTTGGGGCGCATCGGCACCGAGACCGTGCGCCAGTGCTCCCACGCCTCGAGCTGCTTGGCCGGATCGCCCGGCTTGGCCGCCTCCTCGGCCAGCACCGCCGAAAGCTCCCCCAGGTCGTGGCAGGTCTCGGGGGTGGGCTTGGCCGGGTCCTCGCACCACTCGCCCTTGCCGTACATCGCGTCGAGGTTGGTCACGATGGTGGCCAGCTCCTTGCGCTTGGCCTCGTCGTCGGGCGCGGGCAGGGTCGAGGTGAGCTTCAGCAGGTCGATCTGCCGGCGCACGTCGGGCTCGGCCTCCACCCCGTCGAAGCGGGTGGCCTCGCGGATCACCTGGGTCTCGTAGCCCATCACCTCGGCCTGCGCGGCCGCGGCCGCGGCCTCGTGCTCGTCGGTGATGTCGGTGGCCTTGGCCCACTCCGCCTCGCTCGAGGTGGTCCACAGCTCGCGTAGCTTGGCGTCGACCTCGGTGATGAACGCCTTGGCCTCCTCGGGCGTGGGCTTGGGGCCCTCGGCCTCCTTCTCCGCCGTCTTCTCCGCCGTCTTCTTCTGGCCGTCCTTCAGATCGATCGTGACCTTCTTGCTCTGGTCCGTCTTGGCGGCCGGCTTGGACTCGGCCTCGGCCCCGCTTGGCACCGCTCCACCTCCGCAGGCCAGGGGTTGCAGCGCCAGGGCCAGCACGGGGGCCAGCGAGGAGATCGATCGCTTCGAGCGGTTCACCGACATATCGCGCGGACGCTAGCGCCGGCCTCCTGCCGCTGCAACGGCGCGCCGGGGGCCGGGCCCGAACACCCGTCGCCCGCCTCGCGGGGCGCTAGCGCTACTACCGCAGGTCACGGCCCCGCGCGCCCGGTGACCTCCACCGGGCTTCTGTGGGCCCAGTGGCTCATCCAGGACCTCGCCAACATCTACGTCTACCTCCCGCGCCCGCTGAGCGCCCCCCTGCTGCTGGGCTCGCTTGCGCTGATGGTCATGATGCAGGGGTGGATCTTCTACCAGGCCGGCGGCGCCATCCAGAAGATCGTGACCACCAAGACCAACACCGGCGACATCCGGGCGGCGACCCTCATCGACTTCGCCTTCGCCCTCATCCTGCTGGTGTTCAAGGAGCTGAGCGCCATCCCCATGAGCACCACCTGGGTGTTCCTCGGGCTGCTCGCCGGGCGTGAGCTGGCGCTGACCCTCCGGCTGCGGGTGCGCAGCCCCGGCGAGACCGGCTCGATCATCGCCCGCGACGTGGGCAAGGCCGCCCTGGGCATGGCGGTGAGCGTGGTCTTGGCCCTGCAGCTGCCTTGGCTTTCGCAGTGGCTGGGCTGAGCCGCTCCGTCGGGTGAGCCCCGACCCTCGTCCTCGACCCCGGCCCGGCCCGGCCCGGCCCCTTGCGCGGAGCCGGGGCCCCGCGCGACCGTAGGCCGTGAGCGAGCGACCCGCACGGATCCTGCTGCTGTACACGGGGGGCACCATCGGCATGGATGGCCAGCCCCTCGCCCCGATGTCGGTCGGTCGCTTTGCGGCGCGGCTGGACCAGCTGCCCGGGTTCGGCGACTCGCTGCTGCGCCTGCGCTCGCTGAACGGCGAGATCCAGGAGGTGCACTACACCCTCGACGCCCTCGCCGAGCCGATCGACAGCTCGTCGATGGCCCCGCAGGACTGGGTGGCGGTGGCCCGGCGGATCCTCTCGCGCTACGAGGAGTTCGACGGCTTCGTGGTGGTGCACGGCACCGACACCATGGCGTGGACCGCCTCGGCGCTGGCCTTCTTGCTCGAGGGGCTGGCCCGGCCGATCGTGGTGACCGGCTCGCAGCTGCCGCTGTCCCACCCGCGCTCCGACGGGCCCCGCAACCTCGTCACCGCCATGGAGCTGGCCGCCACCACCTCCATCCCCGAGGTGGGGCTGTTCTTCGACATGTCGCTGTACCGCGGCTGCCGGGCCTCGAAGGTCAGCACCAGCACCTTCGGCGGCTTTGCCTCGCCCAACTATCCCCCCCTGGCCACCGCCGGGATCGCGATCGACGTGCGGGAGGCCCTGGTGCGCCTGCCCCCGCCGGCCGAGGCCTCGCTGGAATCCGAGGCGCACCGCCGCCGCGTGGCCGCCCGCCTCGACGCCATCGAGCGCGCCCTGCCCGAGTTCTCGGTGCTCTCGATGGTGCTGTTCCCCGGCATCCAGGCCTCCAACGCGATCGACGTGCTGCTGCGCTCCACCGAGCCGCCCGTGCTCGGCCTGGTGCTCCAGGCGTTCGGCGAGGGCAACGCCCCCGCCACCCCGCGCTTCTTGCATGCCCTGCAGCAGGCCCACGAGCGCGGCGTGGTCATCGTGGACGGCACCCAGGTGGTGCAGGGCGAGGTCAACGTCGATGCCTACGCCTCCGCCCGCGGCCTGGAGCACGCCGGGGCGATCAGCGGGTTCGACATGACGCCCCAGGCCGCCCAGGCCAAGCTCATCTACCTGCTGGCGCTGGGCCTGACCCAGGCCAACGTGGAGACCTTGATGCAGCGGAACATGCGGGGCGAGCTGCGGGCCGTGCCCGGGGTGGCCCAGGGCCTGGTCTTCGAAGATGCGTGACCGTCATCACGCCCTGGGTGGTCGCGGGAGGGCGTGGGTCGGGGCACCACTGGCGATCCTCGGGTGATACGGTGGTCACGCGCCGTCGCCGAGCGGGGGCCAGCTAGGGAGACATGGGCATGCAGTGGATTCGAACGATGGCCCTGGTGGCCTGCGGGGTAGCGGTGGCGTGTGGCGATCCGGCCGATCCGGCCGCCATGGACGAGGGCGGCAGCGACGAGACCGGCAGCACCGGGGCGATGGAGGAGAGCGCGACGCAGTCGAGACCGTCCAACCCCACCGCGCCCGCGACCGAGGGCGACACCGACGTCGATCCCGACGACTCGGGCGATGCCACCGACACGGACGATGACACGGGCGACGAGACCGACGGGACGACCGGCGATCCGCCCGGCGCCTGCCAGCCGCCGCCCTCGCGGCTGGTGGTCTTGGGCGACAGCATCACCGCCTGCTACGGCGTGGGCGGCCCCGACTCCGAGGACTGCGCGCCCCAGCGGCTGTACGCGTACCTCACCGACGCGATCGGCCCGCTGGACTACGAGAACCTCGCGGTCGGCGGGGCGGTCACCAGCGACGTGTCGAACAGCCAGATCTTCGACATCGAGGTGGGCCTGCCCGGGCACGCGATGGTGATGATCTACGTGGGGGGCAACGACCTGTCCGCTTACATCCTGCAGTCGGATCAGGCCGCGATGGACGGCTGGAACGACACCACCGGCCCCGAGGTGGCGCAGGCGTGGGAGGAGATCCTGGCGTTCCTTGGCGACCCGACCAACTTCCCCGACGGGGTCACGCTGCTGATGAACACGCAGTACAACCCCTTCGACGACTACACGGCCGCGCCGTACTTCGTCAGCCAGGTGAAGACCGACCTGCTGCACGCCCACAACGACGCGCTCACCGCCCGGGCCGACGCCCAGCCGTGGGCCTTCATCGCCGATCAGCACCCCTCGTACCTCGGCCACGGCCACTACGTGAACGACCCGGGGTGCCCCTACTACGATCCCAGCTTCGACGGCTGGATGGGCGACATCATCCACCCCAACGATCTGGGGCACCACCACCTCGCCGAGGTCATGGTCGACGCCCTCGAGACCCAGGTCTTCGCCGACTGCCGGTGAGGCCGGGCCCGACGCTCCCCGCCTGAAATGCAGCGACCCGAGGCGAAGGCGCCTCGGGTCGGGTCACGCGGGCCGCAGGGCTCGCGCTCGCGTGCTCGCTCGCCGAGCTGCTAGGGTCCGTCGCACCAGGCGGTGTCGACCGCCGGGGTGGAGTCGCACATGCGCTGGCCGTAGCGGACGATGCAGTCGCCCCAGCATTGCGAGTTGTCGACGCAGCTCTCGCCCGAGCCCCGCAGCGGGGCGCAGGTGCCCGCGACGGCGTCCCCCATCGTCTCGCAGAACGACCCGAGGATGCAGGGCTCGCTGGTGCCGTCGCTGGTGCACTGCGCGCCGATGACCGCTCCGGTCGCGCACTCGCCCATGAAGCACGCCCGCGAGGCGCACTGCGAGTTGTCGGCGCAGGTGGTGCCGTTGGGGAAGGGCAGACTCAGGCAGATGGCATCGACACACTGAAGCCCCAGCGCCGGGTTGCACTCGACGCCGGTGAGGCACGGCGCGCCCTCGCCCGAGAAGGCGGTGCACAGCGGCATGGTGGGATTGCTGGCGTCGCAGAAGCCGCCCTGGCACTCGCGGTCGTCTTGGCTGGGGCACGGCGCGCCCGCGCCGAACGACGGGTTGCAAAGCCCGCCCCCGCAGAACCCCGACTGGCATTCCTGGTCGGAGGAGCACTGCTCGCCGGTGAGCAGCCGCGCGCCGCAGACCTCGTCGAAGGGGTTGCAGTAGCCGGTCGCGCAGTCGTCCGCCTTGCTGCACGCCGCGCCCTCGTCGCCCGGGATCTGGCAGGTGGGGGCGTTGAGGACGTTGCCCACGCAGAAGTACGACTCGGGGCAGTCGCTGTCGCCCACCACGTCTTCGCAGGGCGAGCCGGGGGCACAAAAGCCGCCCACGCACACCTGCTGGTTGCGGTCGCAGGTGAGGCCGTCGGCGCAGCGCACCGTCTCGGTGCCGGGCACCGGGTCGAGCGGCATGGCGAACATGCACGACTCGCCCGCCTTGGCTCCCGCCTCGCACACGCCGCTGGCGTAGTTGCACACCAGCCCGGCCGAGCACTCGTCGTCGGTGAAGCAGCCCTCGCCCTCGTCCGACAGCTTCGCGCAGACCCCCGCCACGCCGAAGTCGACGCAGCGCAGGCCCTCGGCGCACTCCCAGGCGCCGTCGCACTCGTCGCCGACCGCCTGCTTGCCGGTGAACATCTCATTGGGATCGCAGGGATCGGTCTCGGCCTGGTTGGCGCTGGGGATGCACCGACCCACCGGACCCTGGACGATGTTGGGGATGTTGCAGTCGCGGGTGCGGGTGGACTTGGCGCACTCGCTCACCGCCTCGGGGTCCACGTCGACCCGGTCCTCGTTGATCGACAGCGCGAGCACGAGCAGCTCCTCGGCCGAGTCGTGGCTGAGCCCGCCCTGCTCGAGCTCGAGGGGCACGCCGGCCGTGATGGCGTCCAGCAGCCGCTCGCTACAATCATCGGCGTCGACCGTGAAGCCGCCGACCTGGTAGACCAGCTCGTCGGCGGAGCAGCAGCCGAACATCCAGTCGCACGACGCGTTCACCAGCGGCGCCATCTGGGTCCGCGCGGTGGAGATGGCCGTCGGGTCTTCTTCTTCGGCGTTGCACGCCGCGAGCATCAGCAGCGCGCCGGACACGAGTAAGCTGGCTTTGCGCATCATCGAGCCGGAGTAAACCACTCTCGCCGCGCATTTGCCCAGAAGATGGGTCACAAAACCTGGAGGTCGTGCCCAGGTCGGCCTGGGGCGGGCGCGGGCGCGGGCCCCGGAGGCGACCTGTTCGGCCGGGCCGTCTGCTAGGGTAGGCGCGTGGGGCCCCTCAGACGCGCTCGAGTGCTGCTACCGATGGCCGGGCTGGCTCTGGCCACGACCGGCTGCCCCGACGGCGGTGAGCCAGCCGACTCGGGCGCGGCCGACTCGGGCGCGACCGACTCGGGCGCGGCCACCGAGCCGGAGACCTCCGCCTCCACCACCATGCCGTCCGGCGAGACCGATCCCGATCCCACCACCGGCGGCGAGGTCGAGCCCTGGCTGGAGGCCGGGTGGGGGATCTCCGAGTTCAACCCCTTCGAGGGCACCTTCCCCGTGGTGGTGGGCCCGCAGGGCCTGGCCATGTTCTCCATGCCCCTGCGAGGCGCGGGCTTCTACTCCCCGCCCGACCCCAGCTTCGACAACCCCGACATGCCCATCCTGCAGGCGTGGGTCGACGTGCCGGGCTACGCCATCACCCCCGACGGTCACTTCAACGAGGTCGTCGACTACCCGGCCCTGTTCTACCCCTCGCTGGACGAGCCCGGCGTGCTCGCGGGCCCCGCGGTGTGGCTGGTCATCCCCGACCAGGCCGAGCCCGAGGAGATCGCCGGCCTCGACGCCCACCTCCACGTGGAGATGCTCGACGTCGAGGGGGTGCTGCTCGAGATCGACCACGACCTGGTGATCGGCGAGCCCCCCGAGGCCCCGCCCGGGCCATGACGACGGCGGGCCGCGGTCGCCGGTGGATGCAGTGGGTGCAGCGAGCCGCCCTGCTCGGCGCGCTGGGCTCGGCCGCCTGCACCCCGCCCCGAGGCGTGGGGACCACCGCCGTCCCGGGCGTCCCGGGCGTCCCGGGCGTCCCGGGCGTCCCGGGCGTCCCGGGCGTCCCGGGCGTCCCGGGCGTCCCGGGCGTCCCGGGCGACGCGAGCGCGGAGGTGTTCGTCGATGGCTGGCAGGTCCCCCACGTGTACGCCGAGCACCGCGCCGGCGTGGCCCGCGGCTACGGCTGGGCGCAGATGCGCGCGTACCCCGAGGAGATCCTCCGCCTGTACGCCGTGGCCCGCGGGCGCGGGGCGGAGATCTGGGGCGAGCGCTACCGCAGCTCGGATCGAATGATGCGCACCCTGGCGATCCCCCAGCGCGCCGAGCCGGCGCTCGCCGCCTGCCGCCCGGACCTGCGCGCCCACCTCGAGGCCTTTGCCCGGGGCATGAACGACTACGCCGAGGCCCACCCCGAGCGGATCCCCGAGGCCGCCCGGGCCGTGCTGCCGGTCCGCGCCTCCGACCCGCTCGCCCACGCCCACCGCGTGCTGCTGTCGTTCACCCTGGTGGCCGGCCAGCGCCCCATCGTGATGAGCATCGACGGCGAGGTCATGCCCTGGGTCGCCGCCTCCAACGTGTGGGGCATCGGGCCCGCGCGCTCGGCCAGCGGCCACCCGCTGCTGCTGGGCAACCCCCACCTGCCCTGGCATCCCCCCGCCCTGCGCCTGTTCGAGGCCCACCTCGTGGGCCCCGACGCTCCGCTCTACGGCATCACCCTGGTCGGCTTCCCGCTCACGCTGATGGGCTTCAACGACGCCATCGCCTGGTCGCACACCTTCAACGTGGCCGACGCGGTCGACTTCTATGCGCTGGTGCCCGACGCGGGCGGCTACCGCCTCGACGGGCGCCGGCGTGCGTTCGAGACCCGCCCCGAGACGATCCGCGTGCGGCAGGAGGACGGCACGGTCGTCGAGGAGCACTTCGAGGCGCGCCGCTCGGTGCACGGCCCGGTGGTGGAGCTGACCGACGGCCGCATGCTGGCCATGCGCTCGGCGATGGACGACGACTACGGGGGCTGGGCCGAGGCCTGGCTGGAGATGGGGCGCGCGCGCGCGCTGGCCCGCTTCGAGGCCGCGCTCGAGCCCCTGCACCTGCCCATGCTCACCGTGGGCTACGCCGATCGCGACGGGCACGTGCTGTACGTGAGCGCCGGGCGGATCCCCCGGCGGGCCGAGGGGGACTTCGCCGCGTGGCTAGAGCCCATGCCGGGCGATCGCTCCGCGCTCGTCTGGGACGAGCTGCTGCCCTACGCGGCCCTGCCCCGCGTGCTCGACCCGCCCAGCGGCTTCGTGCAGAACGCCAACAGCCCGCCGTGGTTCGCCACCCTGCCGCCGCCCTTCGACCCGGCCATGCAGGTCCCCCCGCTGCCCCCCAACGCCGGGCTGGGCTTCCGCGAGCGGGCCGGGCTGCGCCTGCTGCTCTCCGATTCCTCGATCACCTTCGACGAGCTGCGGCGCATGCAGCAGTCGTCGCGCACCGAGCTGCCCCGGCACGTGCTCGACGACCTGATCCTCGCCGCCGCGCTCGACGACGACTGGGTGGTGCGCCACGCCGCCGACGTGCTCGCGCAGTGGGACGGTCGGGCGCGGGCCGATTCCCGCGGGGCCGCCCTGTTCGACCAGTGGGTGCGCCGCGCCATGGGCCAGCCCGCCGGGGCGTTCGCCGTGCCCTGGTCGCCCGACGATCCACTCGACACGCCCTTCGGGCTCGCCGATCCCGCGGCCGCGGTCGAGCCGCTGCGGGCCGCCGCTCACGACCTGCTCGCGCGCTACGGGGCCGTCGACGTGCCGTGGGGTCGGGTCGCACGCCTGCGCGACGACCTGCCCGGCACCGGCGCCTCGGGAGGCGACCTCGGCTCGTTCCGCACCCTCGACTATCAGCCCGCCGCCGACGGACACCTGCGCCCGGTGGGCGGCGATACCTTCGTCTTCATCGTGGAGCTCACGCCCGAGGGCCCGCACGCGGAGGTGCTGCTGACCTACGGCAACGCCAGCCCCGACGCGCCCTTCGCCGCCGATCAGCTCGACCTGTTCGCGGCCGGCCGCATGCGCCAGCCGCTGCTGCGC
>JGI12210J13797_10103147_pt1 | contig 13750 bp, 13 predicted proteins | sample ElkSlonscriptome_3_FD_13797 | JGI IMG/M metagenome (IMG submission 13797)
CCCCTCTACGGCGGGGGAGGGCCTCTTTCTCATCGGCGCCGGCCTCTTCAAGAAGGTGGTCATCGGCGACTACATCGCGGTGAACTTCGTCGACCGCGTCTTCGCCGAGCCCACCAGCTACAGCGCCGTCGAGTCGATGTTCGCCATGTACGGCTACGCGGTGCAGGTCTACTGCGACTTCGCGGGCTACAGCGACGTGGCCATCGGCTCGGCCCTGCTCCTCGGCTACCGCTTCAAGATCAACTTCGACGCGCCCTTCAAGTCGACCAACATCGTCGAGTTCTGGCGCCGGTGGCACATCTCGCTGTCGACCTGGCTCCGCGACTACGTCTACATCCCGCTCGGCGGCAGCCGGAAGGGCGCCTTCCGCAAGTATCTGAACATCTTCCTCACGATGCTCATCTGCGGCGTGTGGCACGGGGCGGCCTGGACCTACTTCGTCTTCGGCTGCATCCAAGGGGTGGCCCTGAGCATCACCCACTGGTTCCAGGAGCTGCGCAAAGACCGCAAGAAGGCGATGGCCAACGGAAGTGGCCTGGCGCTGCTGGTGGGCCTCAACGTGGTCGTGCTCGGGCCCATCCTCTACTACTTTGGCCACCCGGGCCTTCGCATCCTCGGGTTGGTCCTCGTCGCCGGCGGGATCGCAACGGCGGTGGTCATGTACCTGCTCAAGCAGATCTTCGGTGAGGCGGGCGAGACCCCGGCCCGCATGGTCGCGGTCGCGGCCAACTTCACCTTCGTCGGGCTCACCTTCACGATGTTTCGCGCGGCCTCCCTCGACAAGGCGGGCGCCATGTACGAGCGCTTGCTCACCCTGACGACCTACACCCCCAATCTGCACCGCAACGTGCTGCTCATCATCTTGGCCGCGTTGGTTCTGCAGTGGGCGCCGCGCCGCTTCTACGATCGCGCTCGCGAGTTCTTCATTCAGGCTCCGGCGCCCGTGCAGGCGGCCGTCCTCTTCGGCCTCTTCATCGCCCTCCGCGAAGCGGCGACGGCCGACGCCGTACCCTTCGTCTACTTCCAGTTCTGACGGGTACGGGGTCACGAGCCTACGCCAGCAACGTTGACCCCGCCCGCGATCCGGCCGAAACCGGACGGGTGCCGGGGGACCATCAGCGTCGCGTCACCCATCGGAGCCGCCGCGGGGCGGGGGTCGTACCTGCGCTCACCATCATCGCTGGCGTGGCATTGGTCGGGCTGGGCGTGGCGCTCAACGAGGCTGGGATCGATGCCGGGCGAGTCATCCTCGTCTTGGGCTTTCCTGTGGCTACCATCGGGCTCTTCCTCGCGTGGCGCAGCAGCGACCCTCCCTACGTTCCCGCTGGTCGTTCGGGTCCTAGCGTGGAGGATGTGGCGGCCCGGCTCGGGGTCGCACGCGCCGACGAAGGCTTCCGCGGGACCTTCCGCGGCCGCTCCGTACAGCTCTACGGCGAGGAAAGCGGCTACCTCTTCGGAGGCAAGCTCGTGCGGCCGCTCGACGCGGGCCTCACGGTGACCCGGGGAAAGCCCCCCGGAGACGCCCGTCGAGAGAGCAAGACGCGCGATGCCGAGTTCGATGCGATCTACGCGGTGCGGGTCGACGAGCCCGACCGCGCCAATGCCCTGCTCTCGGAGCGTCTCCGCCGGCTCTTGCTCGAAGGGGACTACCGCGTCGACGATGACACCGTCTGGCGTCGTATCCCCGCGGGCCCGCCCGAAGAGGTCGAGCAGTCGGCGGTGAGGGCGCTCAAGGTCGCCGCCGAGGTGGAGCGTGTCGCCGGGCCCGTGCCCTGCGCCGAGCCGCTCCGCCATGCCCGCGAAGCCTTTGCGACCTACGCCGCCGAGCGACAGTTGGCCCTCGCCGAGACGCCGCTGTCGATTTGGGGGAGGCAGGGCGACGTGGCGCTCGACGTGCGCGCCGTGCGCGACGCTTTTCAGCAGTACCACTACGAGGTCGACATCAAGTTCGACAAGCCGCTCGGGCGCGGCCTCGTGATGAACCCAGCCAGCTCGTCGATGCAGCACGATCGCTCGGCCGAGCCGGTGGGACATCCCAAGTTCGACAAGTACTACGTGCTCAAGGCCGACATGACCGACGACGCCTCGCGTCTGGTCGGCGGTGAGACGCGGAAGATCATTCTCGCCCTCCGAGATCGAGGCGTGCAGGTTCGGGTGCGCGACGACGGCGTCTGGGCCTGGGTGGGCTTCCACCGTGAGCAGACCGAGCGGGTGCTCGACGCCGTCGGCGACCTGGTGACCATCGCTCAGCGTATCGCGGCCAATGCCAACCGATTGCCGGCCACCGGCTGAGCGTCGGGTTGGAATTCGCGGGAGCGCCACGGCGTTTTCCTTCCCTGTGCTGATGCGCGCCCTGCTCTGTCTGATCGTAGCAGCCCTCCTCGGGTGTCGAGACGTACCGCCGCCGTTGCTCGAGCCCGAGCCCATCGCCGAGCGGCTCGACCAAGAGGATGACGCGCCCGAGGTCACAGAGGTGCCCGAGGACACACCCGTCGATGCCGAAGAGCTGATCGGGCCGGCGGAGGAGGTCATCTACGCCTTCTCTCCCGAAGGATCGCGGCTACTCTTGCTCGCCGAGCTGCGGGCGCAGCTCGTGCTTCTCCCCGAGGGGCGTGCGGTCACCCTTCGTACGGAGGGGGCCGAGCTCGCCATCGAGGGCCAGAGTCCCTCGGGCTTCAGTCGCGAATGGGTGGCGCTGGGTCTCCAGGATGGTCGCGTCGGGGTCTTCGGGGTCGACGGGCGTCGTCACGGCGCGTGGCGCCTGCCGCCCAAGCCCGGGGCCATGCCTGCGGCACTCGCCGTGAGCGACAGCGGTCACGAGGTGGCGGCCATCTACGTCGACGACGATCCGTCGGAGCGCAAGCTGCGCATCTGGCACGGGGCCCGTCACCTCGACGTCCCGTGGGTCGGCCTCGGTTGGACGCGTGACTTCCGGTTCGAGGCGTCGGGGCAGCGACTGCTGGTCGCTTCGCCCGGCGCCATCGAGACCTACCGGGTCGCGGACGGTCGTCGCCTCGACCGTCGCCTCGTCGCCTTCGACGGGGTCTACGGCTACGCCTCCGTGTCGCGGGATGGTCGCTGGGTGGCCGAGGTGACGAACGGCGGGCACGACTTGGTGGCCTGGCCGCGGCGGCTGACCACCGGCCATCAGCACGTGAGCGCGGCGACCGGCTGCCTCCATCACATCGGCACGGGCCGCTTCAGCCCCGATGGCCAGCGGCTGGTCGCCCGGCACGTCGACGGGAGCTTCGTCACCTATACCGTCGGCTCCTTTCGTCGCTGGGTGGGGGCGGTGCCGACCGCCGGGCGTGCGCTCGAGGTCGCGGACGATGGTCGGCACTACGTCGACCATCCGGCCACCGGAACGGGCGATGCCGAGCTGCGCGATGGACGGGGTCGCGAGCCGTCGGTCGGCCTGTCTCCGCCCGCGCGCGGTTACCTCGTGTCCCCGCAGGGCCGCTACGTAGTGGCTCGAGAGGGGGGGCAGGTGCTGCTTTGGCGGGCGAAGCGCGGGTCGGCCCCGATGCGGTTCTGGCCCTGATGACCGCCAAAAAAGGCGACCCCAACGCAGACATCAGGCCGCAGACGGTTAGGTCATGGACATGGTCGAGGTCATCTTCACGACGGCATCCGGTGCCACGAGGTCGTCGAAGGTCGCGTCGGGGACCCGCATCATGGATCTCGCCGATGAGCTCGACGCCCCGGTATCGTTCTCCTGTCGCTCTGCGAGCTGCGGCATCTGTCGCGTACACGTCGAGGAGGGCCACCACCTGCTTCAACCGGCATCCGACCACGAGCGCGAGGTGCTCGAGGCGCTCGGTTCGAGTGGGGCCGAACGCCTCGCCTGTCAGGCCCGGGTCGGCCCCGGCGACGGCGTCATTCGCCTTCGGGCCGGCTAGCGCTCGTCCTCGACAGTTCCTTGCGGAAATGGAACTCGATCGTCTCGCTCAGGTCCTCGAGCGTGCGGGTCTGGCCATCGCGAACGTATCCCCGGCGGCGGTAGAAGCGGTGCGCGGGCAGGAACTTACTGTCGCTCCAGAGCTGGACGAAGGCCGCACCGCGCTTGGTCGCAGCCTCCTCGACGCGGTCGACGAGCTGGCGCCCGAGGCCCCGCTCACGGTCGGTCTTGGCCACGTAGAGCTTCTTGAGCTCGACCCCGTCGCCGTGAGGGACCCAGCCTACGCATCCCACGAGCTCTCCGTCGCGCTCCGCGACCCAGAAAGTGCCGCCCGCATCGCCGAAGGTGGTGGCGATGACCATGAGCTCGGGCATTTCCTCCAGGATGAACAGGACGCCCTCGTACTCCGCGAAGATCGGCTCGATGAGGGCGCAGAGGGCTTTGCCGTCTGCATCGCGCGCCTCACGGATGACGATGCTCACAGGTCGATTCCGTAGTCCTTGATCTTGTACAGCAGGGCGCGATGGCTGATCTCGAGGAGGTGCGATGCCCGCGTGCGGTTGCCCTTGGTCTGGGTCAGAGCGCGCCGGATGAGGACTTCTTCGATGATGCGTGAGGTCTTCTTGATCGACAGCTCGCCGCTCTCGAGCTGGAGCCGGATGGGATCGCGTGCCTCTCGGATCCGCTCCGGAAGATCGGCCTCGCTGAGGATCTCGCTCTCGGCCAGGACCATGGCGCGCTCTACCGTGTTCTCCAGCTCGCGGACGTTGCCGGGCCACGGGTAGCTCATGAGGATGCGGCGTGCCTCCGGATTGATGCCGCGGATGCTGGTCCCGAGACGGTTGTTGTTGCGCTCGATGAAGTGGTCGAGAAGCAAGCCGATGTCCTCGCGGCGCTCGCGCAGCGGAGGCACGGGGATGTGCATCACGTTGATGCGGTAGTACAGGTCTTCACGAAAGCGCCCGGCTTCGACCTCAGCGGACAGGTCGCGGTGCGTCGCGGCCGTGATGCGCACGTCGATGTCCGTGTCCTTCACGTCGCCGATGCGGCGCACCGTCTCCTCCTGGAGCACCCGGAGGAGCTTCACCTGCAAGGGCAGCGGTAGCTCGCCGATCTCGTCGAGGAAGAGGGTCCCGCCGTCGGCCTGCTCGAAGAGCCCAGCGCGGTCGGCGTTGGCGTCGGTGAAGGCGCCTCGCTTGTGGCCGAAGAGCTCACTCTCCAGGAGGTTCTCGGGGATGGCCCCGCAGTTGACGGCCACGAAGGGCATGTCCTTGCGGTCGGAGCGGTAGTGCAGGGCCCGGGCGACCAGCTCCTTGCCCACGCCGCTCTCGCCGGTGATGAGGGAGGTGGTCTTGAAGTCCGCCACCTTGTCGATGGTGCGGAAGACCTTCTGCATGGCGCCGCTCTTGGCGAGCATGTTCTCGAAGTTGCTCTCCTTGAGAACCTCTTGGCGCAGCGCCCGGTTCTCGCGCTTGAGCCGCTCGCGCTCTTCCGCCTTGCGCAGCGTGAGCAGAACCTCTTCGTTCTTGAAGGGCTTCTGCACGTAGTCATAGGCGCCCGCCTGCATCGCCTCGAGCGCGAGATCGACGTTGCCGTAGGCGCTCATCACGATGACGGTCGCTTCATCACCCTTGGCCTTGAGCGTACTCAGCAGATCCAGGCCGCCCAGCTTGGGCATGCGGACGTCGGTGAGGATGAAGTCGGGCCCAAAGGTCTCCACCATCGCGAGGGCCTCCTCGCCGTTGCCCGCCACCTCGACCTCGTAGCCCTGGCGGCGGAGGAAGGTCTTGAGCACCAACCGGATGTTCTCCTCGTCGTCGACGACCATCACGCGGCGCATGGCCGCTATGAAATGATTGCCAGTCGCCGTGCGTCAACCCGAAACTTCTTGCGAGGTCGTCCGTGCCGTCGAGTTTGACATCGGTTCGGGTCGGAGCAATAGGACCAGCGGCTGGAACAGCGTCGCGGCGTCCGCGAGCGCTCGGGAAGCCCTCTAGGCTCGACTATGGGAACGGTGAAGAACCTCCTCGACCGCGGGAAGAAGCTAGCCGGCTCGCCTGCGGTCATCCGTCTGATCTCCAACGATCGCGTCATGAAGGCCGCGACGGGGGTCATGGAAGCGCGCCAGCGCTTCGAGCAGGCATCGGGCCTGTGGCGTGAGGGCTGGCGTGTGCTCATCGACGGCAACGACCTCCCCAACATCGATCCCGCCATGGACTCCGACGAGGATCTCGGCGTGCACACCGTCCGGGCCGGACACAACGGCGCCATCGGGCACGCGGGTGCGAAGGGTCACGCGACCACGAAGGCCAACGGGGCGGCCCATGGCAGCGGCAACGGGTCGAACGGAAGCCAGGCCCAATCGGCGGCCGCGGGCCTGGCAGAGGTCCAGACCGAAGCGCCGAACAAGAAGAAGAAGCGAACCCCGGAGGAGCGGCGCAAGGCCGCCGAAGCGCGCTTGGCCAAGCAGATGTCGCAGCGTGTCGCCATCAGCAAGACCGGCGGCAAGGACGTCTTCGACAAGTGCTTCAAGTTCATGGCGGCCGACAATGCCCGCAAGATGGGGGTCTACCCCTTCTTCCGGCCGCTCGACTTCAACAACGGCCCGCTCGCCCAGCTCGAGGGCAAAGAGGTCGTGATGCTGGGCTCGAACAACTACCTCGGCCTCACCACCGATCCGCGGGTCCGTGAGGCTGCGACCCAGGCCATCGAGAAATTTGGTACGAGCATGACCGGCTCCCGCCTGGTCAACGGCTCCATGCAGCTCCACAACGAGCTCGAGGCGAAGCTCGCCGCCTACCACGGCAAAGAAGCCGGCCTCGTCTTCACCACCGGCTACCAGGTGAACATCGCCGCGATCTCGGCCTTGCTCGCCAACAAGCGCAGCATCGCGGTCATCGACAAGGAGGACCACGCCTCGATCTACGACGGGGTGCGCCTCGCGCAGGCCGCCGGGGCCCGAATGGTCCGGTACAAGCACAACGACCCGGCGTCTCTCGACAAGGCCCTCAGCGAGCTCGGCGACGACGAGGGCCCGCTGGTGATCACGGACGGGGTCTTCAGTGCCCAGGGCGAGATCGCTCGCCTCGACGAGTTGGTGAAGGTTACCAAGAAGCACAACGCGCGCATCCTCGTCGACGACGCGCACGCACTCGGTGTCATCGGTCCCGGGGGGCGCGGCACCGCCGCCCACTTCGGGGTCGAGAAGGATGTCGACCTCATCGGCGGCACCTTCTCGAAATCCATGGCCAGCATCGGCGGTTGGATGGTCGGCGAGCGCAAGGTGCTCGACTACATCCAGCATTTCGCCTCCAGCTTCCTCTTCGCGGCTAGCGCGGCGCCACCCTGTGTGGCTGCGGCCATGAAGTCGCTCGAGATCATGCAAGAGGAGCCATGGCGACAGGAGAAGCTGCGCGAGAACTTCACCTACATGCGTGAGGAGCTGCGGCGCATGGGCTTCGAGCTCGGCAACACCGACACCGCCGTCATCCCCATCTACATCCGCGATGACCTCAAGACGGTCATGATGTGGAAGTCGCTCCTCGAGGACTACGGCATCTACGTGAACCCGTTCATCACGCCGGGGGTGCCTCCCAAGCAGCAGGTCCTCCGCACCAGCTACATGGCGACCCACGAGAGGGAGCACCTCGACCAAGCGCTCGAGGCCTTCGAGAAGGTCGGAAAGAAGTTTGGAGTGCTCTCATGAACCGCAATCGCCTGTCCGCCATCCTCCTCGCGACGGCCGCATTCTTCATGGTTACGGCCTCCGCGGCCGACGGGACCAAGGTCGGCGCGGTCGATCTCCAGGGCGCCCTACTTCAGACCTCCGACGGGATGAGCGCCCAGGCCACCATGAAGCGCTACATGGACCGCAGCCAGGGTGACCTCGACCGCCGCCAGAAGCGCCTCAAGTCCGAGGAGGAGAGCCTGCGTCGGCAGATGCGGTTCCTATCGCGCGCGTCGTTCCAGAAGCGCTACGAGCACTACCAGCAGCGTATGGTCAAGGCGCAGACCAAGTACATCGAGTACAACAAGCGGCTGCAGAAGAAGCAGGCCGAGTTCATGCAGCCGATGATGAAGAAGCTCTTCGGCGTCGTGCGCCGCGCGGCCACTCGCCGCGGTTTCGACATCATCGTCGATCGTCAGGCCGCGCCCTACGTGCGTGCCGATCTCGACCTGACCGACCTCGTCGTCCAGATGTACAACGGCGGCGGTGGCGGCGACGCCGATGCGCCGGCGACCGAGCCCAAGTAGGCGACGTCGTCCCTATCGGCGCCGCGGTCAGAGGTTGTCGCGGATGGCCTTCTGGCACTCGGTGACGACATCCTGGCAGTCGATGTCGTCGGGGAAGCCGCGCAGCCAGCAGCTGAGGCACACAGCTCCGGGCCCGCCGGTCTGAAAGACCGCGCCGCCCTTGTGTCGCTCGATGAGCAGGGGCTTCCTGAGGATCATCAGCTCTTCGGGCGGCAGCACGCCCCGAATGACCTCCCCCGTGAGCTCCGGCTCGATGCCGCACATCGAGCGGCGGTTGGCCTCGTGCTCGGCCGAAGTGGTCCCCGAGCCGCCCGAGACGGTGCCGTTTTCCTGGGCCAGGCTGGCGTCGTTGAACTCGTCGATCGTGAAGAGCCGCAGTCCGCCGGCGCCGTAGATCCGAAGGGGCCGGGCCAGGGTACCGTGGCAGTCGAGGGTGCCGCAGCGACGCTCGAGCACGGACGAGACCTTCGGGAAGTCGTCCGTGTCCGGGGCGGTCTGGGTCTCTGGGTCGTACTCGAAGGGCCCGCAGAGGACCTCGATGGGCTCGCTTCCGGGCTCACATCCGAGGACGCCGAGCGCACCGAGACACAACAGAGAGATGGGGACGAGATGTCGCATCGTCATTGGGCCAGGGACTCGGGGACGGTGGGACGGAAGCGGGGCGTGGGGCAATCCGTCTCGGACGGAAGGTCCACCGCGTCGGCGTTGAACAGCGCGCGGGGGATGAGGATGGCGCCGGGTGAGAGCGGGGAGACAGGCTCCGCGTGACAGCCGCCGCAGGAGCCGTCGCGTCCGATGCGCGTCGACATGACGCTGATCTGCACAGAGCGGTCGGCATCGGCCAGACTCGGCCCGAAGACCTCGACGCGGAGAGGGTAGGCCGGCTGGAACTGCTCTTCGGTTACCCAGAAGTTGCCGCACTCGTTGGTGGTGATGAGGCCCTGGCCGGTGATCTCTCCCTGGGAGTCGAGCAGCCTGATCTCGTATCCGGGGGCGCCGAGCAGCGGTCCGCCCGGCTCCTCGGGCTCCACGAACACGGTGCCGCCGAGCACCATCTGGGGCTCGGCGCCGAAGTAGTCGCTGTGGCAGAGCACGCAAGGCTGACCCGGCCGGTGGATCGGGCTTTCGGGGAAGCCGTCTTGCTCTTCCCCGAGTTCGGCGATCTGCCGGTCCTTCAGGGGATCGGTACAGGCGGCGACCGCGCCGATGGCGGTGGCGACGCCGAGGACGGCGATGATGGGACGGAAGCGGTTCATCATGCTCACTCGAACTCCGCGTCGAAGCCCAGGGCGCCGAAGCCGCCGAGTCGCTGCTTGACGAAGAGATGGTTGAGGAAGCGGGAGTAGATGAAGTCGCCGGCGAGGCTGACCCCGAGGCTGCGGCGCTCTCCGAACTCGTAGCGCATACCGCCGCCGACCGTGACGGCGATGAGCGGGCCGAGCTCGCGGTCACCCGTACGCAGCGAAGGGAGGATGGGGCGACCGTCGGGGGTGCGCTGAATGATGTAGGCCAGCTCGTAGAAGTCGGCGGCCGTCTGCGCATGGAAGCGCGCATGGGGCCAGATACGGAGCTCCTTGAGCAGGTCGTACATGAAGCGGGCGTCGGTGGTCGTCGCCTTGGTACCCCAGGTGTCGATGTAGAGTCGCTGGCTCGCACGGATGGTGGCGTCGGCGAAGCGGTGCGCGAGGGCGAAGGCGAGGGCGAAGCGCTTGCGGGAGGTCGGGAGCTGCTCGAGTGGACGCTCGGGCTCACGGAAGAAGTTCACCGCATCGATGACGAGTCCGGGGGAGACCTGGGGGGCGACGTCGGGCGCGAACATCGGCACATGCCGGTAGGGCTTGGACATGTCGCCGTCCTCGATGACAGTCACGAACGAGAGCGAGGCGAACGTGGCCTTGTCGAGGACCAGGCCCACGCCCGTCGTGATGGCGAAGCGGTTGATGCGCTTGCCGAAGACGTCGAAGCTGGTCTGGGTGCGGCCGTTGATGTCGTGCGAGTACTCGAGGCCCAGGCTCGGCGTGACGGTCTTCTGGACGAAGTCGGTCGTGACCGTCGCACCCACGGAGCCGGAGAGGTAGTCGGGCTCGCGGCTCAGCGAACCGCGCAGCGACACGTCGTAGTCGCCGAACTTCTTGTGCCCGTTGATGGCCGGCACGTAGCGCACTTCGCGCCACCGCGGAGAAGCGGTGGCGAGGATGTCGATGGAGGCGGCGGTGACGACGTCGAGGAGGAAGGCGGCCCCGACGCCCCAGCCGTCGGTCACGTTCTCGACGCTGAAGTTCATCGAGGGCGTCGCGACGTCGACATCCATGTCGTCGGTGTAGCCGGAGGCCTCCACCCCTACGCGGTAGGTGAGGTCGCCACTCACGGTGTCGGACGCGGTGGGCAGGCACTCACGGGGCGTCTTGCCCTCGGCCAGGCACTTGAGGATCTTCTGGGTCTGAGGGTCGGGGTTACCGGGCGAGAGGGTGAGCAGAACCGTGATGGACTCGTCTGGCTCGAGCTCGATCTTTTGCGAGAAGCCGACCGGCGTCCCGTCCTGCTTTCCCGAGGCGATGACCTCGTGTTCCCCGGGATCGATCGGGATCTCCGCCTCGAGGATCTCGAGGGGCAGCTCCGTCCCGTCGAGCTTCACCACCAGGTCGTCGACGTCGTCGGGGGGCTTGAGGTTGAGGGCGGGCATGCGTCGTTGCAGCGTGGCAGCTCGGGTACGCGCCGCTCGTGCGGCGGTGAACTGACCGCGCTTGGGGGCGGTGCGCCCCACCTCCTGGTACTCGGCGATGGCCTCGCTCCAGCGGTTGTTCAGCTCGAGGCAACGCGCCAAGACGGTACGTGTCCCGGTGCGGGTCTCGACCTCGAGCGATGAACGAGCTTCGTCGGCGCATCGCCCGTAGTCCTCGTCGGACTCGGCCGCTTTGGCCTCCTTGTAGCAGAAGTAGGCTTCAGCACTCTTCCAGCCGAAGGGCTTGCGTCCGCGCTTGAAGCGTCCGCGACACCCGGCCGCCCGTTTGGTCGACTTGGTGCCTTTCACCTCGTCGAAGAGCGACTTGACCTCGGCGCTGGCGAACTGGCTGGGCAGCTTCACCGCGGCGTCCTTGCGCAGCGCCGCCTTCAGCGACTTCTTGGCGGCCCCCCTCTGGCCGTCGAGGGCCTGAACCGTGCCGACGACCGCGAGGAGATTGGCCTCGGCCTTGGCGCTGCAAGCTCCACCCTCGCAAATGCCCTGTGCGGCCTCGAGGTTCTGGAGTGCCTTGCCGTACTGCTCCGTGCCGACCTCGGACTCGAGGATCCCGTCGATGATCCCCGCCAGCACCTCGTCGTTCGCGCCCTCGGCCTGCGCGGGCTCCGCCCAGGCCGAGGTCACGAGGAAGGTCGCGACGGCGAGGAGCCAGATAAGCTGTCTCGGTGTGCCCAACACGCGTGTTCGTTTATAGCCGAGTGCTCGGGAATCGGGACCTAGGCGCGAAAAAAGTCGCCACGATTTGAAGATGCTAGGCCCAGAAACGAGATGAGGGGCAACGACCCCACGTGGTCGTGCCCCTCGTCCAGACGTCGTCGAAGCTCCGACGCGTCAGTTGAATCGCATCTCAGTTGCAGCCGCAGCCGCTGCCAGCGCCGGCGCTGCCGCCGATGGCGCCTTCGGTGACCGCGCGAAGGTGCTCCTCGCCCGCCCCGGCCATCTCGTTGGCGGCCATGGTCGGGTGGGCGAGCTTGGCGCGCTCGTACGGCGCGACCGTGGTGCAGCCAGCAGAGAAGAACAATCCGAGGCCCATGATGGCGAGGCAGAGGGCGGTGCGGGTCTTGCGGCTGTTGTCGGTCTTGGTCATGTGAAACTCCTGAGGCTCGTTTAGAAAGTGTTGCACGTTTCAGGCCAAGACTCCAACGGCGCTTAGTGGCCGAAAGCCCGTCGAAGGGCCGTTTGAAGGACCGCCAAAGTGGATCATGAATCACTCACCTGGATCACGGCTACCCAGGAAAAATACCAACAAGTACGAGTATTTGCCACATTGTGTGACATGGTGCTCGAGTGTGGCATGGCATGACTGGGGTGGGTCAAGAGCCGCCCGCTCCTCCGGCGCCACCCGCGCCGCCGGCACCGCCAGCACTCATACCGCCGGCTCCTGCGCCGCCGCCGCCTGTCTCGACGGGGGTCCCACCGGTCAACTGCATGCCGCAGGCCACCCAATTCCCGATGGTCACCAAATCTTCGGCGCTGACGGGGTCGAAACTCTTCGGCATGAACGTTCCGATGCGCACGGAGGACTGCTGGTTGATGTTGCAGAGGATGTAGGCTTTGTCTCGTTCGCCCGCGACGTCGGTGATGTAGGGGCGACCGTCGAGCGTATAGGCCTTCAGCGCGGCATGCGTACCTACGGGATCGCCCTTCACCATGTTGACGCCGAGTGGGTCGTCGGGACCGAGGTGGCAGCCGCTGAGCGCGCAGCTGTACTTCTCGTCCAGCAGCGGGAAGACGTCGGTCTCCCAGTCCGGGCAGGTCGAACCGTCGGCCCCTTCCGGCAGCGGGCACTCCTCGAGGGACACCTGCCCGCGGACGCGGAGGTTGTTGGGCGGTCCGAATTCGACCGTTCCCTCGAGACAGGCGCCCGCGAGGAGGGCGGTAGCGAGGCAAAAGGCGGCGGGGACGATGGTTCGCATGGCGGTCGCTTTATGAATTAGTGGAGTCTGGACCCCGCGTCGATGTGGGCAGGGGGCGGACAAATCGCCCGGGGGGCTACGAGCGACGGGTTGACGGCGCGGGTCGCCGAGACGAAACAGTGAGCCGCCCGGGCGTGCTCGGTCATCAACTCTTGGCCGGGCCTCGATTCTGCCCCCTACTCAAGTCTCTACCTACGGCGTCCGATCTCGGACGCTTTCCAAGCAAGAAGTGTGCTCACACTCTAGGAGCTCGACAACGTCATGAAGTGTTCGTGGATGCCTCGCCTTCTCTCCGGTCTCGCCATCGTGGCGGCCTCTTCGCTCGTCGCCTGCGGTGGTGGCAAAGCGAGCGGCGCCGACCCCAAGACCGGAGGCGATGATACCAGCGACGGGACCGACACCGACGGCGGGACCGACGGCGGGACCGACGGCGGCGATGCCGCCGAGGGCAACGAGGTGGGCAGCAAGGCGCCAGAGCTCAGTGGCGAGTACGTCATGGGGGACGGCCCCAAGACCCTCGCTGACGGGACGGGGCAGATCGTCATCGTGGACTTCTGGGCCACGTGGTGTGAGCCCTGCGGCAAGAGCTTCCCCAAGTACCAGGAGCTCGTCGACAAGCACGCCGGCAATCTGGCGGTCATCGCCGTCAGCGTCGACGACCCCGACGAGAGCATGGACACCCTCAAGGACTTCGCCAACGAGCACGGGGTGTCGTTCACGATTCTCTGGGACAAGGACAAGACGATCGCTCCCAAGTACGACCCTCAGAAGATGCCGACGAGCTTCATCGTCGACAAGGAGGGCATCATCCGCCACATCCACCCGGGTTTCGAGGGCGGCGAGGAAGCGGAGATCGACGCCGAGGTCACGGCGCTGCTCGAGTAGGGTTTCCGCTTCAGCCTGTTCACTCGCGGACGGCGCGCCCCCTTCAGGTGGCGCGCC
>JGI12210J13797_10629307_pt1 | contig 13750 bp, 10 predicted proteins | sample ElkSlonscriptome_3_FD_13797 | JGI IMG/M metagenome (IMG submission 13797)
GCGAAATTGACCGACCAGAGTAGCGACCATTCTCAACGCGGGTTCGTTGCGGCTGAACAGATCTCGAACAAGGGTTAGGGATTTATTGATGTCGCCATCGCGAATGCTAGTGGCAAGCTTGAGACTGCTCTGGGTAGAGGTGGTGACAAGGGTGGCGATCGCCGCTGCGTCAATGGGACGCTGACTAGCTTCGGCATAGAGCTGGAGCTTTTCCAGTTCGGTGTGGAGTTGGCGAGTGTCACTACCGACAGCTTCGGCTAAAATCTCGGCGGCTTCAGCGGTCAGTTTCAGGTTTTGTTCTTTGGCGGCCTGCTGCACTTGCTTGAGCAATAAATCAGTTTTCCAAGGAGGAATCGTGCTAAATTCTCGAATCTCGGCGTGCTTTTGCAGCAGCTTTGTGGATTTGATCCGTCCGTCCGGTTTTGAGGTGCTGGTAATGAGCAAGATTGAGGATTCGGGTAAATCAGGGAGAGTCCGCTGAAGCTCGGTCAGCTCGTTCTCTGAGCAGCTTCGGGTAAGTGACGTATCCGCCAGCCACACAAGTCGCTTGCCCATACCAAAAGGCGGTGTCATCGCCTGATTGAGGGCATGGATGATGCCATCAGGCTGGTCGGGAGGAATTTTTTCATAGTTGAAACTCTCCCACGCTGGATCGAGCGTGCGATCGCGCAACGTCGAAACAGCCTTCGTCAAGGCATAATTATCTTCGCCCCAGTAGACATATATCGGCATAATAGATCAGTTCAGCAGAGGTAAATCCACAAGGCTTTTGAGCATGATTTCGAGTTGAGATAGAGTCAGTTGTGAGTTCAGCTCGTCAGTGTAGCTCAAATATCTCTCTCTTCGTGATTAGTCTGTCTTCGTGATCAGGCCGACGTGTTCCCAAGCGCATCTCAATGCACAGATGAATCCGCTGAGCCACCTTTTAGACGAATTCGTTGAATCAACAAGTGAGGCAGTATGGACGACCTTTATCGGGATTATGTCAATCGAGTCGTGCGAATGACCTTACCTGAGCAACACCAAATCCAGGCAAAGAACATTCAGCCGTCGGCAAAGTTTCGCCTCGACGAGTCAGGGAAAACGGAGGCGCTTCCCTTTCCGGGTTATACCGTCATCACCCCTCCCTGGCAAGACGAAGCGGAAAACACCGAAATCTACAAAGGAGTGCAGCACTTTGCTGACACCATGAGCGATCGCCTGCCTGATGGATTATTGGCAACTGTGCCTCCATCGAGCTACCACGTGACCCTCGCCGATCTCATCTGGGAAGACAACTATCTTGCGGCGAGTCAGGCTGCCAACTACGACTCCAAGCTACGCAGCCGCATTGCCGAAAGCTTCAAGATGTACGAAGCCTGCCGAGGAGAGCCGACTCCTTGCAACTGGCAGATTTTGGGACTCATCATTATGCCGCGAGCGATCGCCCTCTGTCTTGCCCCAACCAATGACGCCGCCTACACCCGCGTTATTCGATTTCGTCGCGCCATTTACCAAAATTCGTCGCTGATGCCGCTGGGTATTGAGCAGCAATATCACTACACGGCTCATATCACCTTGGGCTACTTCACTAACCAAGCCAACACGGTTGATAAGGCAGAAGTGGCTCAGATTTTTGCCGAGTTGCACCACCTGTGGCTGGAGTCTGACGCGTCCAAAAATCTGCTGCTCCATCGAGCGGAACTGCGCCGCTTTGAGACCATGACGGCCTATAGTCGTCAGCCGGATTGGCCCGCAGTTGAAATTTGAGTCTCGTCTAGTGTTGAGAACAGATATTGGGTAGAGGAGGTGGAAAGGTAGTCCAGAGTGGACATCAGCAGATGTGGAGTTCCGGAGCGCTCTTGACAACAATCCTGACAATGACCCTCGTGTGTAATAGCGAATCATCGGCAAGCTGACTTATGATTCAGACACAAATTTGGCGATCGCATCAGAGCACAGGTTAATGGTTACTGTTCAAACATCAAGGCAGCAGATCAAGAGACGGATGCAGGCTATTGCTAGGGTTGGTCTGATGCTGATCTTGGTGCTCGTGGTTGGTCTGAGTGACTGGACAAAGACAGAAGCACAAGCATCCGTCAGCTCAAAGGCATCATCGCAGCGAGCGATCGCCCTTTTTGATCTCGATGCAGACTTGACCGATCCTGACCATTTTTACGATTTACCCTATCCCTCTGATTTGCGTCTCGATGCAGATGGTCACCCTGACTTGTCAGGCTTTCCTGTATTCACGAAGTTTTACGGCTTTTTCAAGCGCCTAAAGACGATTGCGAGCGATCGCCCCAAATTTCCCTTAACAGCAGCAGGCTATTTTCGGTTTAGCGAACCCATCGCTCCTCAAAGCCCAGCTCAGCTCATTCCTGCTGATCGCAAGTCCTCCATTCTACTTGTCGATATCGACCCGGCTTCTCCTGAGCGAGGGCGGTTGTTTCCTATTGTTGCCGCCACGCCGGAAATAGATAAGTACTATGTGCCGCCCCATTTACTAGGTGTCGCACCCTATCCCGGCATTTTGCTGAAGCCCAATCGCCAATATGCCTATGTTGTGAGGCGATCGCTCGGGGATGCGGGAGGCAATCCACTCAAACCAGCTGCCGTTTTCAAGCGTCTGAGAAATGACGATGTTCCTCAAGCGTTTCAGCGACGCAGATTTAAGGCATTTCTCTTATACGAGCCGCTGTGGGAGACCCTTGATCAGCTCCGAATCAGCCGCAACAGCGTTGTGACGGCGACTGTCTTCACAACAGGAGACGTGGTAGCGGAAACGGCACAGCTTTCAGAGCAGGTGCTGCATCGCTACAATCCCCATGTCACTAATCTCAAGTACGCTCCTGACTCCCGCATTTCAGACTTGGACTATTGTCGGTTTGATGCTGAGATCAAGCTGCCCCAGTTTCAGAAGGGGTCGCCGCCATTCATATTCTTCGAGAAAAAAGCAGGTCTGTTTGAATTTGACAGGAGCGGAACCCTTAAACAAAACGGCAACGACACTATCCCGCTGGTGATTACCCTACCTAAGACAGTGATGCCTAAAACTGGCTATCCGCTCATGGCGTATTATCACGGCTCTGGAGGTCTCAGTTCTCAGGTGGTGGATCGAGGACCCGTGCGTGATCCAGGGGGCGATCGCATTCCCGGTCGAGGTCCAGCCGATGTTGTAGGACGGTTTGGCTTTGCGGCGGTGGGCAGCGCGTTACCGATTAACCCAGAACGAATTTCTGATCAGGTCTCAGACTTGTTTGGCGATCGCGCTTATCTCAATCCCACTAATCCTTCTGCCTATCGCGACACGTTTCGACAAGGTGTCTTTGAGCAGCGACTGTTGATAGAAGCGCTCGAACGCCTCGAAATTCCTGCGAGTGACCTGGGTGACTGTCAAGGGCCCACGCTCCCCTCCGGGATTAATTCCTTCCGCATTAATACCGCTTCTACCATTGCTCTGGGTCAGTCTCAAGGAGCGCAATACGCTGTCATGATGGCTGCCGTAGAACCCAAAATTAAAGCTGTGATTCCGACTGGATCGGGTGGCTTTTGGGCGCTGCTTTTCTCGTCCTTGTCTAATCAAAATGGCGGTGACTTTGAGCCGATTGCCGACTTGCTCGGCGATGTGCTGAACAAAGATGAACCGCTCGACCATCTCTATCCAGCTCTGCGCTTGCTGCAAAGCTCATGGGAATCCGCAGAACCGATGGTCTATATGGCTCGAATCTCAAGAGATCCGTTACCCAATCATCCGGTTCGGGCGATTTATCAACCCGTCGGGCAGGGAGACAGCGCCTTTCCAGAAGAAATCTTCGATGCTATTGCTCTGGCTACAGGGGTGCAGCAAGCAGGCCCCGTATTTTGGGAGAGAATGCAAACGTCTCTCGCGTTGGACAAGCTTGATGGCATTCTCAACTATCCAATTGCCAACAATCTCAAAAGCGAGGATGGCAGACCCTACACAGGCGTTGTGGTTCAATACAAGGGAGACGGTCTAGACGATCCACACAGCATTTTTTCTCAGTTGGATGATGTGAAGTTCCAATACGGCTGCTTTATGGACAGCGTCAGAAATACAGGACGGGCGATCGTGTCTGAGCCTAAGCCTATTTTGCTGCCTTGTAACTTTGGTCAACGATAAATTTTCTGCCTAGTGACGCATTGATTAAGCCTTGACAGAGTTGCCGCAGCCTAGAGATAATTCAAGTTTGTGGCAACTTTAAAACTGTGGTAGAGCCTTGGCTAACGTTGTAGTGATCGGTGCCCAGTGGGGCGATGAAGGAAAAGGGAAAATTACTGATTTGCTGAGCAAGTCAGCCGATGTAGTCGTACGTTACCAGGGCGGTGTCAATGCCGGACATACAGTGGTCGTGCAAGGGCAGACGTTCAAGCTGCACCTGATTCCGTCTGGCATCCTCTATCCAGAAACTGATTGCATCATCGGAGCAGGAACGGTTATTGACCCGAAAGAACTCATCGCCGAGTTGGATCGCTTAGAGGCTCTCAACATATCAGCTAGCAGACTGATGATTTCTGAATCTGCTCACGTAACGATGCCTTACCATCGCCTGATTGACCAAGCCTCAGAAGAACGTCGCGGCAACCGCAAAATTGGCACAACGCGCAGAGGCATTGGCCCAACCTATGCCGACAAGTCAGAGCGGACGGGTATCCGCATGACAAACCTCATGAGTTCAGAGACGCTACAAGAACAATTGAACTGGGCAATTGAGCAGAAGAATGTCGTTCTCGATAAGCTGTATGACCTGCCACCCCTAGATCCCAAGCAGGTCATTGAAGAGTATCGCGCCTATGCAGAGCGCCTTGCCCCTCACGTGACGGACACCTCCCTGAGAATTTATGAAGCGTTTCGAGCCAAGCGCAACATCTTGTTTGAAGGTGCTCAGGGGACGCTACTGGACTTAGACCATGGAACCTATCCCTATGTCACATCGTCGAACCCCGTCGCGGGTGGAGCCTGTATTGGTTCAGGGGTAGGGCCGACGATGATTGACCGAGTCATTGGTGTCGCGAAGGCATACACCACTCGGGTTGGAGAGGGGCCTTTTCCCACAGAGCTGAAGGGTGGGGTTGGGGCAGAGTTGTGCGATCGCGGTGCGGAGTTTGGCACCACAACAGGACGACAGCGCCGCTGTGGCTGGTTTGATGGAGTCATTGGTCGTTACGCAGTTCGGATTAATGGGTTAGACTGTCTTGCGATCACAAAACTCGATGTTTTGGATAGCCTGGATGAAATCAAGGTCTGCGTTGCTTATGATTTAGACGGGCAAAAATGTCATGATTTGCCGGGTGACTCTAGTCAGTTTGCTCGCTGTACTCCTATCTACGAGACACTTCCGGGTTGGAAGCAATCAACAGATCATTGTCGAAGTCTGGAAGACTTACCTCAGCAAGCACTGGATTATCTGAAGTTCTTGGCAGATTTAATGGAAGTTCCGATTGCTATCGTTTCATTAGGAGCGAGCCGCGATCAGACCATCATTGTCGAAGATCCAATTCATGGGCCAAAGCGGGCATTGCTCACAGATAAGTTGTCCATTGAGCCAGCCCGAACCTAAGGAGAGGGTTCAAATTGTGGTTTGAGTATTGTCTCAACACGGCTGAGAGGAGCCTGCGCTGTGAATCCATCATAAACAGCCAAGTCTAACGGCCAAGCTCAAACTGCAAAATTCTCAAGTTGTTTACATTATCGTTGTTGCCGAGTCTGCTATGAAACTGTCAATTGAGTGTAAAAAGCGATCGCCCGAGTCGAAAGCAAAAGCGTTGCGCCGAGAAGGATTTGTTCCTGCTGTGCTATATGGTCACAAAGGAGCAGAATCTATTTCCCTATCGTTAGGCGCTAAAGATGCAGAAAACTTAGTGCGCAAAGCTTCTGTTAACAACACGCTAGTTCAGGTAAATGTGTCTGACGTTCCCTGGAAAGGCAAAGCCATCATTCGTGAAGTACACACCCATCCAGCAAAGGGGTATCTCTATCACGTCAGCTTCTTCTCAGTGGCGGCTCAAGATTCTCTAGATGTTACGGTTCCTCTGCATTTCGTCGGTGATTCCATCGGAGTAACGGAGGAGAAAGGCGTCCTCGATACTCCATTGAATGAATTGGAGGTGCGGTGCGACCCAGAAAACATTCCTGAATCGATCGAGATCGATGTCTCGGAGCTGAAAGTAGGCGACAACCTTCACTTAAGCGACATTAAAATGCCTGCGGGTGTTGAGCCCATTGATGACAGCGATCGCACGCTTGCTTCTGTCTTTGCTCCACGGGCGATTCAAACAGAAGAGCCTGTAGAAAACGAAAATCCTGTTGTCCCACTGGTGGGAGAGGAAGATAAGGAAGAACAATAGTTTCCTAAAGCTACGATTGTGCGTGACTATTTCTAAAGAGCCAGGGAGACCTGGCTTTTTTAATGATTTTTCCTTTCAGAAAATCTCTTCTGTTCCTCGATCCTGTTTTTCTACGAACGCCTAGCTTCATGAGTGATGCAACTTTTTCTCCGTTGATTCAAAGAATGCTCCAGCCGGAGTTCTATCCCCATTCGGTACAAACTCCGATTCAGCTGCTCCAGACGCACATTTCTTACATTCTGCTGACAGGAGACTACGCGTACAAAGTTAAGAAGCCTCTAGACTTTGGGTTTCTCAACTATTCAACGTTGGAAAAGCGGAAACATTTCTGTGCAGAAGAATTGCGGCTCAACCAGCGGGCAGCAGCAGACATCTATGTCGATAGCCTACCGATTACCCAACAGGGAGAGCAGTTTCATCTCGACGGTGAGGGCGAAGCGGTGGAATACACCGTCAAGATGTGTCAGTTTCCTCAAGATGAACTGCTGAGCCGCATGTTTGCGGAAGGGCGTTTAACTGAAGCGTTGCTAAGGGATTTGGCGATCGCCATCGCTGATTTTCATAAGCAAGCGACGACCAACGATTACATTCGCAGTTTTGGTCAAGCCGCTGCTGTGCGAGAGGCATTTGATGAAAATTATGCCCAAACAGAAGCTTATATCGGTGGCCCCCAAACTCAGAAACAGTTTGACGAAACCCAGGCATACACCGATCGTTTCTTTGAAGAGCAGCAAGCCCTTTTCCAGCAACGCATCGACCAAGACTGGATTCGGGAATGTCATGGCGACTTACACCTTGGCAATATTTGCGTTTGGAACAATCGGCTTTATCTCTTTGACTGCATTGAGTTCAACGAGCCATTTCGGTTTGTCGATGTCATGTTCGACATTGCGTATATCGTGATGGATCTCGAAGTAGGCGATCGCCCTGACCTCAGCGCTCTGTTTCTCAGCACCTATGTTGAGCAAACTGGAGACTGGAAGGGACTTGAGGTCTTGCCGATTTATGTGAGTCGTCAGACCTACGTGCGGGCAAAAGTCACTTCGTTTTTACTGAGCGATCCCTCTGTCTCCGAGGCTGAAAAAGCTGAGATCAGCAAAAAGGCGGCAAACTATTACACCCTTGCCTGGAAATACACCCAGCCCAAAAAAGGCCGTTTGGTCTTGATGGCGGGACTATCAGGTTCTGGAAAGAGTACAACTGCGCGATCGCTTTCAAAGCAGCTTGGAGCCGTACAGGTTCGCTCTGATGCAGTCCGTAAGCACCTAGCAGGCATTCCTCTCAGTCAAAAAGGAGACGATTCTCTTTACACTCCCGAAATGAGCCAAAAAACCTATGACGAACTTCTGGCTATCGGAATTCGGCTGGCTGAAGCAGGTTATTCCATCATTCTCGACGCGAAGTATGACCGGGTTGGAGTGAGACAAGCAGCGATCGCCCAAGCTCGCCAACATCAGATTCCTATCGACATTGTCTATTGCGACGCTCCTGAAGAGGTTCGGCGCGATCGCCTACAGCAAAGATCGGGAGATATTGCAGATGCCACTGCCGCTCTCGTCTCCCAGCAACGGTTTGACAGTTTCACCGAAGAGGAACGCCCTCACGTATTGACGCTTGACACCACAAAAGAGCTTGATCCTCAGCTCAAAGAGTGGATGTCTTGACCCTCTCCAGGGGCGATCGCCCATCGTGGCAAGCATTACTGTATTTTTATAGCTCCTAAAACGCTAATATTACGGAGCAAATCTTGCTCACGCAAGAATTGGGTCAAGCTTCTCTAAGGGGAAAGACCCTTTCTCATTTCTGATAGGAACAGGAATCTTAGAGATAGAATGCTCACTTAGAATTAGCCATAATGTCTATCGCTTCAGTCGTCCAGGAAAGACAGAGCACATGTTGGCCCCTTCATGCTCCGATGAAGCCGCCAAAGTTAGACGGAATCCAGACTCTCGTTGTAGACGATAATGTTGCAGCAGGAATGCTCCTCGACATATTTCTGAGACGACTCGGCGCAGAGGTGGTCGTTGTTGAATCTGTTGCAGACGCGATTCGTTGCTTTCGTTCTTCTCCTCCGAGCCTCTTGATTAGCGATATCTGGTTGAAAGATGGCAACGGGCATGAATTGATCCAGTGGATACGTTCTCTATCGGACGGACACCTGAACGCAATTCCAGCGGTTGCTCTATCCGCAGACGTCACCGTCCAGAATCAACAAGCTTCGCTCATCTCCGGCTTTCAGGCTTTTGTCCCTAAGCCTATTCGATTGTCAGCCTTAGTCTTAACCCTGCATCATGTTCTAGAACAAAGCACGACCAGATGGAACTAGCCTTTGTGATCAGTCGAATCCTCGAATCCTTATACCATTCTGGGCTTTAGTTTTTGTGACGAAATATGAAAACAGAGATCACAGCTTTTCATGATAGTTGTCACGTCATCAGTTGACGAGAAACACTCAGATCAGAGGACAGAAGGCACCGACAAATTCAAGCGGACAATGCATAATCCTTGTATTGCCCCAAAAATTCGATGGTGAACCTCATGCAGCTAAACTTCCTTGGTCGTTCCTTTACCACTCAAGAGTCTCAAATCGAAACGTCTCAAATGAACGTTACTGGAAAGTACCGAGGCATAGAGGTGGCCTTGAGAAAAGGTCTGCATCGATTACCTAGTAGTGGTGTTTCTCTTCAGTTCAAAGGTCAGCTCTATCTTCGTTGAGTCAGCAGTTCTCTTCAAGTTCCGCTGCTCCATAAACTATTGGTTTTATATCAGCGCGTAGCACTATAACTAATTCGAGCGATCGCCCGTCTGGCTCATTCGAACTCAATAAAGCACGGCCACAGCCTCAACCGCAGAATTTGTGTTGAGGCTTTTTCGTCTTTCTCTCACGGCGTAAATCTCTCACGGCGTGAATGGCGATCGCTTGATGGAAACGTCCAGACAGACAATCTTGACTGCAGGCATGCAGATGATAATATATTTTTTCCAAATCAATGTCGCTATTATAGCTACAGCCATTAGCCTTAGGACGTTGTTGTAGCCGCGCGCCGCGCGGCTACAACAACGTCTATGTCCTAAATAAGCTGACTACAGCTATAAATAACCCCCGGTGCAGTAAGCATCGGGGGCTCATTCGCTATAAAAAGTTTGCTATAAGTGTTTGGCTCAGCGCCAACACATTCATCATGCTTGAACTCAAAGCAGAAAGAAAGTTGAATAGAAGGAGTTCATGAAAATTTGATAATAGTCCCACTCTATATGAAGCTTTGAGATTATTTCCTGGACGATGGTAGAGATGCCGTAAGAAGGCTAATGACCTGCCATGCGTTGACCAATCAGCTTGTAGTCTGCGTTGGCGATCGCACTTTCGTAAACCAACTCTCCTTCGCTAATCACGATAATCCGATCCGATAGCTTCAGCAGTTCGTCTAGGTCTTCGCTAACTAGCAGTACCGCCACACCTCGGTTGCGAGCATCAACGATCTGGGTATGAATAAAGTCCACAGCGTTGAAATCTAGGCCAAAACAAGGATTGGCCGCGATTAAGAGCTTGATGGAATCAGACGACAGTTCCCGCGCCAGTACAGTGCGTTGCACATTTCCCCCGGAAAGATTGCTAACGGGTGTTTCGGGAGAAGGCGTTTTGACTGAGAACTGTTGAATTAAGCCTGCCGCCATTTGCCGAATTGCCTTCAATACAAGAAACACCCCCTTTGATTGAGGTGGGCGATCGAAAGTTCGCAGCGCCATATTTTCAGCCACGCTCATATGGGGAACACAGGCATTGCGCAGAGGTTCTTCTGGCAGCAAAAATACACGATGCCTCGTCATTTCTTCACGGGTGGCGTGGTAGTCTTCGCCGTTGACCTGAATGCTGCCCTGAGTCGGCTGCCGCTGACCTGCCAACACTTCGACCAGCTCTCGCTGCCCATTGCCCGACACGCCCGCAATCCCCACAATCTCGCCGCTATGAACCGTAAGGCTCACTCCCTTCACAGCTTCGACCCCGCTATCTTTGTTGGCATGAACATCAACGAGATTGAAAACTGGAGTTTGCTGCTCGATGTCTGACCTGTTGACGGGGGTCGGCTCTTTTCGCTCGCCCATCATCATCTCGGCCATGTCAGACACGGCTAGGTCCTTGACGGAGCCATGCCCTGCAAACTGACCCTTTCTCAGCACCGTGATTTCGTCAGCAAAGGCCGTGACCTCTCGAAATTTGTGAGAAATCATCAATACGCTGATTTCACCCGCTCTTACCTGTTGCTGGAGTAGTCCTAGCACTTCGTCTGCTTCTCCCGGCGTCAAAACGGAAGTGGGCTCGTCTAAAATCAAAATGCGGCTGTTGAGGTAGAGCTGCTTGAGAATTTCGAGCTTTTGCTTTTGTCCAGCGGCGAGCTGAGCGATTGGTAAATCGAGAGGAACGCGGAACGGCGAAGCGTCTACAAAAGCCTGTAACGCTTCCATCTCTTGCTTCCAGTTAATCAACAGAGCCTTGTCGGTGCGCGACAGCACCAGATTTTCGGCCACGGTCATGGCAGGCACAGAGGTGAAGTGTTGATAGACCATGCCAATGCCGTATTTATGGGCATCGCGTGGATTGTTGACCCGCACCGGATTGCCGTCGATCTTCAGCTCCCCGGAGGTGGGGTGATAAAATCCCATGATGCACTTGACCAGGGTACTCTTTCCTGCGCCGTTTTCACCCAGCAGGGCGTGGAAGGTACCGGGTTTGAGGTGTAAGGAGACCTGATCCAGTGCCACCAAATTGCCGAAGCGCTTGGTCATGGCGATCGCCTCTAGTTCTGGCGGTCGTTCCAGAGGTTTGTGGGTAGCGACAGCGGTGGCGGTATCCATAGGGCGTTTAGGGGTGGGAGAGCAGGGAAGAAATGGGAGTCAGGAGTCAGGAGTTAGGAGTCAGGAGTGAGAATCCAAAATCCAAAATCTAAAATCCAAAATGGTCTTTAGGGGGCGATCGCCTCTAGCAGTGCTGCCGAATCAGCGACGGCTCCAAACACGCCGCCTTGCATCTTGACCATTTTGAGAGCAGCGAGGTAGTTGCCGTAGTCGGTGGCTCCGGTGCAATCGGAGAGCAGCAGGCATTCGTAGCCGCGATCGTTGGCATCGCGCATAGTGGTGTGAACGCAAACGTCTGTGGTGATGCCTGTCAGAATGATGTTCTGGATGCCTTTTTTTGTCAAAACCAGGTCGAGGTCTGTGGCGTAGAAAGAGCCTTTTCCCGGTTTGTCGATGATGACTTCCCCTGCTAAGGGGGCAAGTTCTGGAATGATGTCCCAGCCCGCTTCCCCTCGCACTAGAATTTTGCCACATGGCCCCGGATCGCCAATGCCTGCTCCAATACGCTGCGATCGCCATCTCTTGTTTTCTGGCAAATCTGATAGATCGGGGCGATGGCCTTCGCGGGTGTGGATGATGCAGTAATGGTGCGATCGCATCACGTCCAGCACTTTACGAATTGGCTCGATGGGGGCACGGGTTAGTGAAAGATCGTAGCCCATAGTATCGACATAGCCACCCTTGCCACAGAAATCGGTCTGCATATCAATGACAATTAGTGCCGTATTTTCGGGGCGCAGGTCTCCGTTATACGGATAAGGGTAAGGATCGGCTTCGACAAAATGTCCCATAGACTAGACCTTCCAATTCAACCAACGGATGACTTTCTTGGTAAGGGCATGGTAATGCCATGCCCTTACGGTTAGGATTTGGGCAAGGGAGCAGGAGACAACTCTTCACCGCGATATTCTCGTGTCGGGGTCGAAAACCCACAGCTTGTGCCATCTGTATGCACTACCTCATCTTCCCAGGGCAAGCGATAGCTGCCATCAACTAGGTCTTTCATATAGGTGTAGGGGCAGTCTTGGGCACCGCCTTTCACGGCGACATAGCCCCGATGTCCAAACTGATAGATGTTGTTTTCCACGCTCCAATGTTGCCGAGCTTCGCGAACCAGATCAGGACGCAGCTCAGCAGTAATAATTTCGTCAGGACGATGGCTGCCCATGACCAGAGGCGTGCCGTCAAAGTTGACAAACATGCCTTCGCCCATCGAATCAAAGGTGCCGTCACTGCCGCACATGCACACTGATGCGGTCTGTATGAGATTGCAAAAGGCATTGGCTTGATTCGTAATCTGCCAGCTATGGCGAATGGGAGCAGTGTAGCCCGCTGTCCGAATCATAATTTCGGCTCCCTTATAAGCACACTCTCGTGCCATTTCTGGGAACATACCATCATGGCAAATGATGAGGGCAAGAGTACTGCCGTTTGGCCCTTCACAGACGGGAATGCCCAGATTTCCAGGTTCCCACGGTTCTACCGGGACCCAAGGGTGCAGCTTACGATAGTACAGTTTCAGCTCACCGGTGTTGTCGATGATGATGCCGCTGTTGTAAGGATTTCCCTGGGCGTTGAACTCCATGATGGAGAAGCAACCCCAGATGTCGTTATCGCGGCAGGCCGCACTGAACGCCTTTACTTCTGGGCCGTCTAGCCGACACATAATGTCGGGGTTAGTGTCCATTGATAGCCCGTGCAGCGAATATTCTGGGAATACCACCAAATCCATCGTTGGCATGTTGCGGCGAGCCTTCGCCACCATGTCACAGATGCGTTGGGTCTGTGCTGCTAAGTCGTCGGGCGTTACCACTGTAGGCAACTGAAGCTGCACCACTCCCATAACAACGCCATTTGGAGATTTGTTGAGTCCACCGAGTCCGCTCATTTCAAACACCTATCTGATTTGAGATTTTAGATTTTAGATTTTAGATTTGAGATTTTTAGTCGCAGGTTGGGTTTCGCAATGCCCGACCCAACGCTGAAGTCTTCTCTATGTGCCGCCGCTTCACTGGCCTGTTCCCAAAGCTCCCGGAGCACCCGACAGCGTTCGCTTGGGCGAACAAGTGAAAATCATAATAACTAGTGTCAGCACATAGGGGGCTGCATTGAATAGGTAATACCCTTCCTCAATGCCCACCGATTGTAGGGCTGGGCCTAGAGACTGAGCACCACCAAATAGCAGCGAGGCCCACAGACAGAGCATGGGATTCCAGCGGGCAAAAATCACCAGGGCGACTGCCATCAGCCCTTGACCACTCGAAATACGCTCCGTCCAGACGCCTGGATAGTAGAGAGAGAGAGAGGCACCGCCGATGCCTGCCAAAAAGCTGCCCATCATGATGCTGAGCATTCGCACCTTGAAAATGGAGATGCCCATGGCTCTTGCTGCTTCTGGGCTATCGCCTACCGCTCGGATAAACAATCCCCAACGGGTGGACTTGAAAAACCACGACATGATGGGAGCGATCGCCAACCCCAACAAAAACAGAGGACTAATTTGCAGAGCCGCTTCCAGGGCAGGCGGCATACTGGCATTACCNAANCT
>JGI12210J13797_11069534_pt1 | contig 13747 bp, 9 predicted proteins | sample ElkSlonscriptome_3_FD_13797 | JGI IMG/M metagenome (IMG submission 13797)
CAAAGGGCTGGCGCTCCAGCTCGATCTTGAGCCAGCGCTCCATCGACCGGGTCAGGCAGACCGCCTCCAGCGCCCGCTCCGTCGGTGTCATCAGCAGGGGATTGAGCTTGAGCAGGTCGGTCAGGCTTTCTTCGATGCAGCGCTCGATGCGCGCGCTGCGGTCCGCCTCGGACAGGGCGCGCAAGGCGGCCTGGTCGGGCAGGTCCGTCCAGAAGCGCTCCAGCACCGTGTGGAGCAGGCTACCGCGGGTCAGGGCGTCCAGGCCCGGGCTGGGCGGCAGGGGCGTTTCGGCGCCCAGGCGATGACGGGCGAAGGCGCGGAAGGGGCAGTCGGCCTGGTCCTGCAGCACGCGCGTGCCGCCCTTGATTTCCCTCGCCTCCAGGGCCGGGCCTTGAGTGTCCTCTTCGACCCATTCCAGTGGCGCCGCCTGGATCGCCATCGCGGCGTCGTGTTCGACCACGGGGATCTTGCCCAGCAGATGCGTCGGCGCCAGCGGCACGTCATCGCTGCCTCGGGCGAAGCTGCCGACTCGCTTTGGTGCAATCCAGGCCAGGGCCTTGAGCTCGTCGCGGGAGCGGGCCAGGCAGGCGGCGGGGCTGGCCGAGGGCAGGGGTGCCTGCAGATAGTTCGGGATAAAGGGATCGCGCCGGCTGTTGCCGGGCCAGGCCTGGTCGTCCAGGCCCATCACCCAGGCCGCGTCGAAGCGCGAGCCCAGGGCCTCCTCGACGCCCAGAATCTCGACCGCCGCGCCCGGGTTGCGCTCCCGGAACTTGGCATCGCCGGCCATTTCGCGCAGGCGCTTCAGGGCCTCGCCGCGGTGCATCGGCGCATCGTAGACTGCGCTTAAGCTGCTGAAGTCCTCGAGCAGGTCGTGAAAGCGCTGCAGGGTCTGGTACTCGCGGCTGTCCAGCGTGCGGCCATAGCCGAAGCCCAGCGCCGCCAGCTCGCCCTGGAAACGCTCGATCCACTGCGAGGGCAGGGCGCGCCCCGCGTGCTTGCGCCGAATCGCCTGCCATCCGCGCAGGTTCGTGGACAGGGTCGATGCGCCGGCGCGACCCGCAGACTTTCCCAGCTCGCCCGCATTCGTCCACCAGGGCTGCTTGCGCCACAGCAGCTGCCGTGCGCGAGCGCGGGCCAGCCCCTCCTTCTCGGCCCCGCCCAGATAGGGCGACTGCCAGAGCACCTCGGCCTGGGTCTGGTCGATGCGCGCCGGGTCGAGCTGCAGGCAGGCCAGGGCATCGGCGACCAGCGCCCAGCTGCTCAAGGCCGGCCCCAGGGAACAGTGCCAGGCGGGCGTAGCGGATTGTTCTAACGCTGCGGCCGCCGGATCGAAGGTCTGGCGAAAGACGCGCTCCACGTCCGAGAGAAGATCCTGCAGGCGCGGCACGACCACGGCCAGGCGGGCATCGAGGTCATTCTCGATCCGGGCCCGCGCCCAGGCCGCGGCGGCGCTTAGTTCGGCAACGTTGTCTGGGTAAGACTGAATTTCGGCAACCAGCGCCTCGTCTGCTGGCGGCTCGGCACCTACCACTTCAATCCCGACCGCTTCGGCCGCCTCGATCAGCGCCCGCTGCAAGAGCGGCATCGGCAGCTCGAATCCGGTCAGCTCAATACGTTCGGGCAGGGGAATGACTCGGTCGCGGATCAGGTCGGGCAATTGTGCCGCCAGCGCCCACTCGTCGGCCATGCCCCGCTTATGACAGATCGACTCATACGCCCGGGCCCAGGCCTTGAACTGGCGCTGGTCCACGGACAAGCCCGTCTCCGACCAGCGATTCGGCGCCGGTAGTTGAAATTCATGAATCAACCGCCAGCTCGCCTGCGCCATCTCCGCGACTCGAGGCTCGCCGATAAAGATCTGATGGTCGATCACCGAACGCCAGAGGGCGCGGGCCTGGGTGCCGGAGATCGGGATTTGCTCGATCGCGCCGGCGACGTAGGCTTCCTGGATCAGCTGGCTGATCCATTGGCTGAAGGCCAGGACCTGGGGGGTGGCCCAGGAGGATTGGCCGGAGCTCGCCGCCTGGGTGGCCAGGGCGTGCCGTTTAGCCCGGGCCAGGCGAGGGGTTGGGGTTAGGAGGAGCGTTGCCTTCGCCATCAGAAGAGTATGCCGAAGTGGGTTCTCAAAGGTTGAGAATTCGGCCGAGTTCTTCAAAGAAAAAAACAAAATGGACTAGCGAATGGGCCGTCTGACCACACCTCTGGGAAGAATTAGGTTAGGCAGTGACATTAACCGCTGCTTGTGATGCTGGGTGTCCTGGATCGCTGCTGCAGGAGCAAGGTTTGTCTAGCGTTGTCTCTAGTCCCTCATTAGAATCTTTGGTGTCCAAGATCGCTCCTTCAGGGATGGTTGAGGCGAGCTGCTTATAAACCTAGTAACATGCGCGATGAACTCAATAGAGGAAACTAAAGTAGCACATGATCACTTTTGCGGATCTCTTCTGCGGGGGCGGCTTTGGCGCGCGAGGCGCGGTGGCTGCCGGCGCCAAACCCCTGCTGGCGGTGGATGCCTGGGATGTTGCCACGAACACTTACAAAAGCAATTTCCCCTCCACTAAGGTGCTGTGTTCACCTATTGAGGATATTGACCCCTGGGAACTGGCGGAAACCTGCCGTCCCGACGTGCTGCTGACTTCCCCTGAATGCACCTCACACTCCATCGCGCGTGGCGCAAAACCTGGCAGTGAACAGAGTCGGGAAACTGCCATTGGCATCATCCCCTGGATCGAGGCCATGGAGCCGCGCTGGCTGATCGTAGAAAACGTCAACCGCATGAAAAAATGGGACCGCCACAATGAACTCGTGGATACCGTCGAGTCCTACGGCTATACGGTAAACGACCTATTCCTTAATGCAGCGGAATTTGGCGTGGCCCAGTCCCGCAAACGGATGTTCCTGGTCTGTGACCGCGAGGGCTCCGTGATCACACGAAACGATTTGCTTTCACTCCATCAGCGAAGAGCAAAACCTGCCCATTCCATTATCGACTGGTCCGGCAAGTACAAAAGCCGCCCGCTCTATACTGAAAACAGAGCCCAATCCACCATCGATAGAGCAGAAAGAGCCATCAGCAAACTTGGCAAGCGTAAAGACTTCATAATTGTTTACTACGGCTCTGACTATGCAGGTGGCTGGCAGTCTCTTGATGCCCCCCTGCGCACGATCACTACGCTTGACAGATTTGGTTTGGTGACCTGGAAAGGGTACACACCCTACCTGCGGATGTTGCAGCCCCCCGAATTACTTAAAGCAATGGGAGCTGGTTCTAGACACAAACTCTCTCACGGAAACCGCCGAGAAAAGGTCAAGCTCTGCGGAAATGGTGTCTGCTCTCCAGTCATGGAAATGATCTTCAAGAAGATTATGCAAATTGAAAGTGCAGAAATTGCACTGGCTTGTTAAATGCACCTGAGTGAAGCAGACTTGATCGTCGACCAAGTATATGGCGGATCACGAAAAGGAAATGCATCTGACGACCCTCTTCCCAAGCTTCTCGGGGTGGATAACGGTGCCGGATTCCGGCACCTGGGAAAACGTCCCGGAGTTGATACCCTGAAATTACTGGTGCTCAAATCGAATTTCAATGACCCTGACTGGCCGGATCATCTGGATACTGAAAGCGGGCTCTTCATATATTACGGGGACAACAAAAAGACAAGTGATATTCACGATACTCCCAGGCAGGGAAATCAGATTCTTCGCAATCTTTTTGATGCCAGACACTCGGCAGTTTCATTTGATCATTTCCCGGTCATATTGCTTTTCGGGGGAACCGGGGAATACCGTGATGTACGATTTCTTGGCTTGGCCGCGCCCGGCGCCCAGAATCTGGGACCGGATGACGACCTTGTCGCCATCTGGAGAGCAAAGGGCCCAAAGAACTCCCGGTTTCAAAACTATAAATCAATTTTCACGATCCTTGATATTCCCGTAGTCACCCGTCAGTGGCTTGATGACGTGAAAATGGGCCAGGCTGCTTCCTCACCCCACGCCCCCAAACCCTGGCTTGAATGGCTGGCAGGAAGGAAATATTCACCCCTATACGCGCCTCACACCATTGAGACCAGAAGCAAAGAACAACAACTGCCTGACTCTTCGGAAGGCCATAAAATTCTCTCCCTGATTCACAAAAAATACCATAAATCCACTTATGCTTTTGAAAGCGTTGCAGTGGAAATTGCCCGCCTTTTCATGCCTGATATTGGTCACTGCGAAATAACCCGTCCGTGGCGTGATGGAGGCAGGGACGCCATCGGTGCCTATCGAATTGGAACCGGAAGAAGCTGCATAGAGGTTGAATTTGCTTTGGAAGCCAAGTGCTACAACCCTCAAAAGGGAGTGGGTGTAAAAGAGCTATCGCGGCTTCTGTCTCGGCTACGGCACAGGCAGTTCGGCATTCTCGTGACTACGTCTTACCTTGCACCCCAGGCCTATTCAGAGTTAACAGAAGACAAGCACCCTGTGGTCATCATCGCTGGCGGTGACATTGTCAGCACACTGAAAAAACGTGTCGGCTCTATGGAGCAAATTACGAAGTGGCTGGACAGCCTTTAAGCTACAGTGCTTTTTACTTTTCCAATAACCTTACGATTCGGGAAACACTTTTCTCCAGGGATTCTTTGATTTCATGTTCCCAGATACGAACAACTTGCCATCCCTGTGATTCCAACTCTTTGTTGTTTCGCTGATCCCTTGCAATATTGCCGTCGATCTTATTTTTCCAAAACTTCGCCCTGGTTTTTGGCTGCACGAAATGCTCGGGGCATTTGTGCCAGAAGCAACCGTCGATAAAAACCACTGTTCTGAATGAGGGGAAAACGAGGTCCGGTTTTCCTGGCAGTCGGTTCTTTATTCTGTATCTGTACCCTAGATTCCATAATACCTTTCTGAGCGAGACTTCCGGTTTGGTGTCCCTTCCTTTGATCTTCGACATGCAGTAGGAACGTTGTTCGGGTGTCAGCACATCATTAGACATGATTCATTCAGAGGTGAAGTCCTCATCTATTTTTTCCCAGATCGAATCAAACTCATAATCCGGCGTACCAATCCTGCCGTAGTAGTTGGAAAACAACTGGAGCACCTCTTCACGGTAAGGGTTGTCCAGTGAACAGACAATATCGTATAGGTCGGCATCCGTTATCGGCAGATTCAGCAACTGCTGAAGATCGACAATGCAGTCCGGAAGAAAAAAAGTGCCTGGCAAAAACCTGTATCGTCCGCCCTTCCTGTTCATGACAAGTTGCTTAACTTCACCCCGGGCACGGGAAACGGCATTTTTTGCCTCCTTGGACTGCTTGTCTGGATCAACTGCAGCCAGCTCCCCGGCTTTCTCCTGCCAGTCCTTGTACAACGCATGATCAACGAGTGAACCGACACCGGCCAGCAGTACGTTCTCTGCCTTGTCCTGCTCAAAATCACAGGCTGGTGTCAGCACCATCCAAAGCGTACTGTCACTCTTTCTGCGAAAGATATCTGCCGGATTACAGCTCCCCTCCTCAGGGGGATACAAATACATTTCAAGCGGAGAGATCAGAGCGACATCGGTTCCAAGCAGTTCCTTGACGCTTTGCTGGGAGAGGTTCTTGGCCAGGTTGCGGGCTGCCAGAAGGGCGATGTCTGATGACACGTTTTCAGCAGGTACCGGCTTGAGGGCTGCCTCAAGACTGTCCCATATGTAAGCACGGCTGCGTTCCTCGATGTACTGGGCAAGGTGCAGCAGACCGGTATTCATGATCAATGCAACTGCAGCACGCACCTCATCCGGCGTGGACCCCTTGTCTACGACCTTCACCACATGGCTCTTCAGATGCTCTACTTTCGCCGGGAAGCCGGTATAGAAAACCACCGGAACAAAGCGGGATGATTTCAGTGTCTCCAGCAGTTGCTCGCCACGCTGATCCTCAGCGTGCGGATTGTCCGATGGATCAGGGTCTCTGGTGGCCTCATGCACATCCAGGAAAATCAGGTCGAACCTGTTACTCTGGATCAGCTCCATGCCTTGGTCGAAGGTGGAAGCACAGGTAAACTCGAAACGGTCCTCCCCCATCCTGCTCGATAAAATGTCCTGTAACCCCGCGTGCATGTCCGAATCATCGTCCACAGCAAGCACTTTCCACACTGACGCCATCATCGCCTACACCCTTTTTTTCATTATTATCCTGAAAACAGCCCCTCCGGCTTTCCCTGTGTCTAGAAGCTCCACACTGCCGTTATAGTAGTCGTGCACAATCTCACCCACGAGACAGAGACCAAGTCCGTGCCCGTCCGGCTTTCTAGTGAAATAGGGTTCGAATATCTGGTCTTCGTACTTGTTGTCGATCCCAGGCCCGGTATCAGAAAAATTTATTTCCAGGGAGGCATCACGTCTGCGCTCAACCATGACCCTGATATTGCGCTTGTTTTCATGGACAGATTTCAACCAATACATACTGTTGGTGATAAGGTTAGTGAAAATCTCTGTCAGCTCCGTTGTGTCAATACTTACCAGCGTCTCTGTGTCTGGCAGATCAACATTGATCGAAGCGTCCTTGAGTTCCTTTTCATAGATCAGGAAAACATCTCTGATTAACTCCTCAATGTAATACTTCCTTGGCCTTCCCCGCTTACGGCCACCGAACGGCTCCACCCTCCGGAACACGTCCCTCAAAACGGAAGATTGCCCCACAATTTTTCCGTAGCGTGCCTCAAAGTCCTTTAGTTGCGGAACATCAGGATTGGTAATTTGCAGGTCCTCAGCCATCTCCTTGCCCAGACCCGCCTCGGTCTGAATTTTTGCCAATGGCTGGCGGCCGTCGTGCAGAATCTTGTCAACAATCCCTCCCAAAGTGGCTAAAGCATGATACTGAGAAAGTACACCCTGCAGCTTCTTGATCTGGTTCTTCCAGTCAGCTTTAGCCCTATTAATCAGGTCAAGCGTCTCCTTCTTGCCAGCATCGCCACGGTTGACGGCGTCAGTAATCTTATTGAAATCAGGCGGATCAAAGAGACCTTTCTGGTCTTCACTGTTCTTGCCTTCTGGCTTTTTCCGCTTTGATGCATACCTGAGATTCTCCGTCTCATTCAGCACGAACTTCATGATGTTCTGAAGATCGGCGTAAGCTGCATTGTTATCAAGGCCTTCCCTGTTGCTGCGGTCATGCAACTCAGGGTTCTTGTCGGCAGTAATGGAGATATAGCCGGTTATCTGGTTGTTCGACAGTCGCCTCGTTGGAGCCTGAACACGGCGTATATCCAGCCTCAGCCAGTCATTGTCGGGCTCGCCATAGGGCAACACTCTGAAACCATCACGGTAGATATTAATGCCCGCTATCGCATCCAGGTCCTTTCTGATACTCCTGATACCACCACCCACTTTTTGGTTTACGTTCTCCAGTTCATCGCGATTCCAAATCCGCAGTTCGAATGTGAATGGACCACACTCCACACCTTTTTCATTGGGCGAGTTTTCCTGCAGCTCCGGCCTTTCCCCGGATGGATACAATATCCATTTCCCCTCCGAAAAGACCTTGTAAAAATATCCATCAAAATTATGCGGCTGGCTCTCCTCTTCAATCTTCACAGCAAAGGAATATCCGCCATCCGTCTTCACTTCGCCTTTAACGACATAATGCGGGTACTTGATTATCTCAGGCGGTGTGATTCTGGAATTGAACTCACTGTGTTCATCAGGAAGGTTCAGAAAAATGCTGAAATCATTTTTCAGGTAGAAAGGCGACAAAAGTCTGGACAGTCCCCGTTGAAGGTTCTCCAGGTCATGTTTTTCCCAGGTGTGTTTCAGTCTGTTCATTCTCAATACCGTCCCATGATACGGGGCACGGTATCGCTCTTCCGAGAAATCCTTCAGCCGCCACCCAGGTACGATTTCGGTGGCAGTCTGCTCATCTGCGAGGAATAGGATGTCGTCGAGAAACCTTTCGTCGTCGTCAAACTGAGTCCAGTCGAAAACCGCATATGACTCTGTGTCGGCCTGGTCGCTGGTCCGTGTGAACAGCTCCAGTTCCTCTGCGATTCTTGCGGCGGCAAACCGGCCAATACCCTTTTCCCCAAGCACACGTCTGCGGCCGCTTTTACTTTTCCTGTTGTCCTTTTTGGTTGACGTGGCGATGACCATCCACGAACTTAGGATGGTCTGCATGTCCATGCCGTGGCCATCATCCACCACTTCAACGACGCCATTCCCCTCTTTCAGGTCACCCGAAAAGGAGATCAGGACATTCTCAGCATCCGCATCGTATGCATTCTTGACAAGCTCTATCAGCGCAACCGTTTCACTGCTGATCAGGTCTTCGCCTAGAGTTTTTAATATCCGCGCTTTCGGACGAAGCGGAATTGCCTCGTGGCTGCCGCGGCCAGTCTGTTCCTTTTTACTCTGTGATTCACGCATTGCAAATTGCCCTATGGCAGACCATTCAGTGTTACTTTCATCTGTTTCAGTACCCGTTCTACCTATTGGCCTACCATCCGCAGACGTTAGCGCAAGCAAGGTCAGCGAACGCGTCTGCAATACTTGGCAGAACTCATTTGAGCCCAAAACAAGGACTCCATGGAAATTAGGTTTCAGATCAAGCGTGGCCGTAAGCTCCCCTAATGGCGCGACACTGCATTGGTAGAGGTTACGGCCAAGTTTCGAGCCTCGACCGGGGTTAGATCCTCCAGCGTATCATGGTGTTATTAACTAATGCATTGTGATTTACACATACTATTCGATGCCTCTGAAGTAGTGTGCTAAAGAACTAGGATCTACAATCCCGTAGCCATGATCTGGGGCCCAGCCCTCGGACGCAGACTGGCTCATTGCGGTCAGTCGAAAAATCTCTTGCAATTCCAAAACTGAAATTGATTTATGGCTGAACCTTGACCGAATGAGGGCGATGATGCCGGCAACCAATGGAGCTGCTACTGAGGTACCTTGATCTGGCACACCCTGTCCGTATACTTCTGAACCAAGAAAATGAGTGAATGCTGAAATGTCGGGTTTCTGATGATACATGCCCGCGATTGCAGGGCCCTGCGAAGAATAACCAGCTATTTCCCCACTTGGACTGCACCCAGAAACCGTGAGTACAGCTCTACTTGCATTGAGGCCAGATATGTTTTGCTGTGTGTATCCTCCGCAAATTTGATCCGGGCAACTAAATCCACAATTACCTGAAGAAAACACTAAATCAATTCCACTGAACGCTATGGTTTCAATAAATTGCTGAACAGGGTGTTGAGGGTTATCAATAAAGCGTCCTGGATGCCCTGGAGGGAAATCGTACGATGGGGCTGGAATGCCCCAGCTATTACTGCAAACAAGTCCCTTGTACTTTCTTAGCGTTGAGTCGCCTGGTTGAAGCCAACGCTGCCAGATGAATGTTAATGCAGGAAGTACAGAATACAGATAGCTTTGGCCAATTGGAGCCGTAGGTGTTGGACTGGAAAAAACCGCACAATCAACGATCGTTGAAGCAGGGGCTGTTAGAAGGCCGGAAAAAGCGCTCATGGTTCCATGGTCAATTGGAAAACTTCCAGGAAGTGAAGACGATCCGGGCGGTACCCATGAATTGACCTTGTCAATTGTCGTATATTCACCTAGAGACTGATTAAGGTGGTTTTGGTTAATCCCGGTATCCACGAAGGCTATCGCAATTTCAGCGCCATCAAACCCATCATCCCAGAGTTCAGTGATGTTGAGCCTGCTGAGTATTTCCATATGATCGCATTCGGCAGGATCACCAAAGCAGGGGCCGTGTAATGCAATAGGCGGATTTGAGTACAAACGACATCCCGAGATTTCCTGTGGTAGTGAATCAGCATCTTCGGCGCTTACGTTGGCTTCGACCAAGAGACTAGATGGGCCTGGCTGAATGTCTCGAGAATCGCTCCAAATCTCTAGGCCATCTTCAATTTTCGGGAATCCAAAGACGGCGTTTGGATGGATAGAATCAACTTCTTTCGAATCAGAGAGTTGGTCGAGCTTACTATAAAATAATGCAGTAGCCGATTTGTCACGGGTTGCCCGTTTATTCGGGATTTCGATTATTACTCGCGTCATATCTATTGACACTCACATTGAAATATGATTTAGTTTCTAACAAATATATCACTTGATGGGATGTTGGTATGCGGGGTTTTGTTATAATTGTGTTCTTCGTGCTCACGGGTTGTTCAAGTATTCCGAAGGCTAAACTCAACTACTACCTGCCCGAAACATCGATATTGGCAACGGTAACTCGGACAGTCACATGCGACTCTTCAGATAACATATATGTGGCAAATTCTGCAAAGGTGGAGGCCGTAAATTCTGCAGATTTGAGCGCGCAACAGTCAATCTCACTCTCGGATTTTGACTCTTGGTATAGCGATGGTGAAGTGACATTCGAGTTTTACCCAGATGGGCGCCTGAAGGGTGCGAATGCCACTTCGTCTGGTCTCGCAGGTCAGATCATCGAGAGTGGAATTGACATTCTTACTTCAAAAAATCCACTATTCTCAGGTTCTGCTTACACTGCCGAGTGTGATCTCATAAATCGCAATATGGTGGATTCGAATGACAAAAAGATACGCACTGCCACTCTCAACTTGAGTTATAGGGGCGAATTGGCCGCTTTTGGTTCAGCGCCACAGCCGCTGGTGCTTCTCACCGTTCTCGATAGTAGATATGATCAGCTAAGGCAAATCCTAGGTTCTCCGAATGTCGCTGGCGATCTAACTGCAAACTCTGGCTCCCGGCCTCTTTCTTACACTGGAACCCAGTCCCATCTAACGCTTAGACCAGTAGGAAGAGCGTCGATCACTGTCGGAATTGCCGGTGGGAGAACAGGATTCAACTCTAACTCGATTCTGACGGAATCGGTTTCAGTTGCTCTCGATTCTGAGGAGAGCTACAACGTACCTATCCCGGATCCTGCGGTATTCGGTTCTAGTGAGTTTTCAATTTCACTCTCTGACACTGGTTCTATTGAGGAAATTACGTATGGCTCCTCATCAACTGCCTCCGAGATTGAAGGCATCGTAGACTCTCTCCCTGATGCTTCTTCGAAAACTACCGCAGACCTTGCAGCAGAAGTTAAAGCGCAAGCTGACCTTATTGCGCAGCAGACCAGATTAGTGAGGTGTGAAGCGGATCCAACTAGCTGCACACTTTAGTGAATCGTTACTTGCGATAACAAAGGACATCCAAAATCTAAAAACTTTTCGTATGCTGTCTGATGTCGGCGCGGAATAGCGACCCGACGTCGTTTGCATCGGCCTTTCCGGGGCCGAGTAAGGTGTCAGAAGTCTTAAAAAACGGCTTTTGGTCGCCAAAGGCGCAACTCAATGCCTGTCCTGGTTTTTGCCGTGTCGCCGGCTACGCTGCGACACGATTGACAGTAGCCATAGCGCCTTAAGCGCAGGGATGACGGATTTGCGAAGCAATGTAGCCATCCTGTAGCGAAGAATAGCGTGTGCCTCCCGCAAAGACCTGTCGCGCCCGAGTAGAGTTATGCAGAGGTTCCCTAGAGTCCTCCTTGCTCAGCGTCGAAACGATCGCTGAAGAGAGGATCAATGTCCTGGGAGATGAGTTCGAGACAAAAGGACATCCACAAAGAAACGAGACAAAAGGACATCCACAAAGTGCTAGTCAAACGACCTGGGGCTTCTCGAGCTTTCCAGAACTCACATCTAAGAGGGGCCAGCCGCAATTGAAACGCCAAAGGTGCCTGAATACACTCAGAATTCAGGGATTTTTGCCCGATTTGCGAATTACAGGCACACTGAATCATCAGCGCCGGGCTGGTGAATCACGATCCAAGAAGAGTGTGTTTATTCGGTCTGCGACCGAACAATCATCCAGGCCCGCTCGCCCGAAACGCCCTGCATCCAGCGCTGGCCGAGTTCCGCCGCCTTTGCCATCAGGGTCTCGGCCGAGCCAATGGCACGGTAATACTTTGATTCAGTTCCTTTGACCTGGAAAACAAAAACCGGGACACCCAGAAAACCAAGCCAATATCCTAGCCCGGAACGAGGCGTTTTCCTATTTCACTGACTAGGTGCCTCGTTCACACTGGGCAGCATGACCTACGCCCGCTCCCAAATCGCCCCGCCCGGTGAATTCGGCTGCTTTCACGTCGTCACTCGCTGCGTACGCCGAGCCTTTCTGTGTGGGTCGGACAAGTTCTCGGGTCGGAACTTTGATCATCGGCGTCAATGGATCGAGGATCGAATTCACTTTCTCGCCGAGTCCTTTGCTGTCTCGATCTACTCGTACGCAGTGATGTCGAATCACACACACATCGTGCTCAGTGTCGATCCGCATGCCGTGTCGGGTTGGACTGACGATCAGGTCGCTGATCGCTGGCTGCGAGTGTTTCCGGGCGCGATGGCCCAGGCGCCCTCCGAAGAGCAGAGGCAACGGATTCGAATGAGCCTGCTCAGCACTCCGGATCGCCTGAAGGAAATCCGGGAACGATTGGGTTCCTTGAGCTGGTTCATGCGAGCCCTGAACGAGCCGATCGCCAGAATGGCCAATGAAGAAGACAACTGTTCGGGGAGGTTCTGGGAAGGTCGATTCAAGTGCCAGGCATTGCTGGAGCCGCAGGCGGTTGTTTCTGCCATGGCATACGTCGACCTCAATCCGGCTCGAGCCAAAATGACGGATACCCTGGAGGAATCGGACCACACGTCAATCCAATCCAGGCTCAAATCACGAGGATCTGCTGTCGGCAGCAAATCTAAGCTGAGCAACGCTGGGCTCAAGCCGGTGGCAGGCCTTGACGCCGAGGCACTGCTCGACATGACTGAAAGCAGCTACATCGAGCTTGTGCAATGGACTGGTGAGCAGCTCCATCCGATGAAGCGGGGCAGGCTGTTGGCTCGGTCTGATCTGGGAGACAGACCGCCGCCGGCCGTCTTGAGGCTGTCAAAGCATTCCGATCGCTGGCTCAGGCAGATCCGGGGGACCGAATCCAAGTACTACCGCGCGATAGGCTCGGCAGAGGCTCTGATGGCCAAAGCTGCGGAACTCGGACAGCGCTGGATGCAGGGCGTCTCAGGCGAGCGAGCCTGGATGATTATTCGGTCGCAGACCGAATAGCAATGTTCTTTTTTTCGTCATTCGCCAGCGAAGCGCTGGTGATTTGGCGTGGCCGCGAATTAAGCATAAGGCCAAAATCCCAACTTTTCCCGTGAATTCGGCGATCAGGCCATCCCAAGAAGGTAACGCTGTTCGTCGAATGCCTGGATGTCCTCTTTTGTTGCTTCTTTTGTTGCTCCGGAGAAGGTAACGCTGTTCGTCAAATGCCTGGATGTCCTCTTTTGCTCCGCTTTTGTTGATCCGGAGAAGGTAACGCTGTTCGTCAAATGCCTGGATGTCCTCTTTTGTTGCTCTGGATGTCCTCTTTTGTTGCTAAGGCTTCGGCCGAGCCGATGGCTCGGTAGTATTTCGATTCGGTCCCCCGGACCTGCCTGAGCCAACGTTCAGAGTGCTTCGATAGTTTCAAGACGACCTCCGGCGGTCTGTCTCCCCGATCGGATCGAGAAATCAGCTTTCCGCGCTTCATCGGATGGAACTGCTCGCCAGTCCACTGGACGAGTTCGATGTAGCTGCTTTCAGTCATATCGAGCAGTGCGGCGGCGTCAAGGCCTGCCACCGGCTTGAGTCCAGCATTGCTCAGCCTGGACTTCTTCCCGGGGATCGACTTCCGAGATTCCAGTCTGGACTTGATCGACGTGTGGTCCGACTCTTCCAGTGAATCGGCCATCCTGGCCCGAGCCGGATTAAGGT
>JGI12210J13797_10222852_pt1 | contig 13740 bp, 11 predicted proteins | sample ElkSlonscriptome_3_FD_13797 | JGI IMG/M metagenome (IMG submission 13797)
GCGGTGGTGGTGGTACGCACTTCCCGCCTATGCTGTTTGGCAACGAAAACAACGGCAGCTCGCCGGTATACGTGAACGTCTACGCATGCGAGTCGATCGCTACGGGACAGCCTCAGTGCGCTGAAGCTACCGCGGACTTGAGCCACTGCGTGAACACCGTGTGTGAGACCTGCCCCGAAGGCACCGGAGGTCAGGCCTCGCCCGAAGAAACGGCCTGCCGGATGGAAGCGGAGACCGGGATTTGCTCCCAAATCACCATCCCCGCCGGTTGTGAGTCGGTCCTCCAAACCGCCATCGCAGATCTGTCGCCGGAATGCGGTGGCCAGAACTTCGGTGAACTCTACACCAGCGTGACCAGCTACATTTGTGGCGGCGGCTGATCTAGTCGTCTATGACCTATAGCCCCCTCGGGGCGGTCCAGAGCCCCTCCATAGCCTCGGCTTGGAGGGGCTTCGCCGTTTGTGGACCGAGGTCACGCCCGATGCGCGGTTTCCTTACACAGCGATCTGGGGATCGTGGTAGGCCCTAAGGCGGACCGACGGCCCTCCGCGTGAGGGCCGCAATCCGGGGTCCGTCCCCGGCTCACCCAAGACTATCACCGGGGCCGCGCTGCGGCCGACCGGTGCACCACAACGGCGTCCACCATTCTCGTGGACGCGACGCAGCCAAAATATGAGCGGGAATCTTCTCGTCATCAACGTGGACATCCGTGAGGTTCGCGTGGCCCTCATCGAAGAGGGTGTCATCGCGGAACTCCACATCGAACGGCTCAGCTCGCTGAGTACGCTCGGAAACATCGTACTCGGCAAGGTCTCACGGGTTCTGCCCGGGATGCAGGCCGCCTTCATCGACATCGGGGAGGAGCGCGCAGCCTTCCTCCACGTCGAGGATCTCATCCGTCCCGACGATTTCGAGAAATTCCTCCAGGGGTCTCGTCAGGAAGAGGCACCGGCATCCGACGACGACGGCCCGTCGAATGACGACGCGGACGAGCAGGCAGAGGAGCCCGAAGAGAAGGGCCCCAGTCGCCGTCGCCGTCGCCGTCGCCGCCGTCGAGAGGACGGCAATGACGCCAAGGCTCGAGGCCAGTCGAACACCGAAGAGGAGGTTTCCACCGATGAAGACGATTCCTCCTCAGAAGCCGATGACGACGACGACACACCCCTGATCGAAGTGTCAGAGGACACCGAACCCTCTGACGATGAAGACGACGAGTCCGAGGAAGACGACGAGTCCGAGGAAGACGACGAGTCCGAGGAAGACGACGAGTCCGAGGAAGACGACGAGTCCGAGGCAGACGACGAGTCCGAAGAAGACGACGAGTCCGAAGAAGACGACGAGTCCGAAGAAGACGACGAGTCCGAAGAAGACGACGAGTCCGAAGAAGACGACGAGTCCGAAGAAGACGACGAGTCCGAAGAAGACGCCGAGTCCGAAGAAGACGCCGAGTCCGAGGAAGACGCCGAGTCCGAGGACGAGTCAGAGGCCGAAGCGGACGAGACCGAGTCCGAAGACGAGACCGAGTCCGTGTCTCCAGTGGGTCGCGTAAAGCGCGTCCGTCGCCGTCGCAGCGCGTCGACGAAGACAACCGCCAAGAGCGGAGATGAGCCGCCCGCCGAGGACGACCAGCCAAAGCGGCGCCGTCGCCGCAGCACGACGTCGCGCAAGGCCGACACCGGCGAGAGCGGGGATGACACCCGCGGTCGTCGCAGGCGTCGTCGCAGCACCAAGACCTCCGAGTCGGAGGATCGCCCCTCGGAGGCGGATGGCGGTCAAGGCCGTCGCCGGCGCCGGCGCAGCACGAAGAGTTCGGAGGCGCCTTCAGCTGCGAAGAGTCGATCGGACGGACGCTCATCGCGCCGCCGCGGTCGCAGCGGCCGCGATGGGCGCAATGGACGTAGCGGTGGTGGCGGAGGGCGCAGCAAGGCGCTCGACAAGAACCGTATCAGCAAGAGCACGCCCATTCGCGAGGTGGTTCGCGAGGGCCAGCACGTGGTGGTGCAGGTCACCAAGGAGCCCATCGGTACCAAGGGTGCTCGGGTGTCGAGCCACGTCTCGCTGCCTGGCCGCTACGTCGTCTATCTCCCTACTGTCGAGCACGTGGGGATCAGCAAGCGTATCGGGAACGACAAGGAGCGGTCGCGTCTGCGCCAGGCCATCGAGGCCATGAAACCCAAACAAGGCGGGCTCGTGGTGCGCACGATGGCCGAGGGGTTGACCAAGAAGCAGCTCAAGAACGACATCGGCTACTTGGTGCGCCTGTGGGAGGAGATCGCCGACAAGCGCGAAGAGGCCAAGAATGCCCCTGCCATGCTCTACGAGGAGCTGGACTTGGTCCTCAAGACGGCACGCGATCTCTTCACGGAGGACGTGGCCAAGATCATCATCGACAACCGCGGCCAATACGGACGGCTGCGCCGATTCGTCGAGATGTTCATGCCCGAGCGGGTCGACGACGTGGAGCTCTACGAAGGGCGTGAGCCGGTCTTCGATGCCTACGGAATCGAGGATGAGATCGGTCGGGCGCTGGCCCGCAAGGTGCCGCTCCAGAGCGGCGGCCACCTCATCATCGACCAGGCCGAGGCCCTCACCGCCATCGACGTCAACACCGGTCGCTACGTCGGTCGAGGCAGCAAGGATCTCGAGGAGACCATTCTCCAGACCAACCTCGAGGCCGTGGAGGAGATCGCCTACCAGCTCCGGTTCCGAAACATCGGTGGCCTCATCATCCTCGACCTCATCGACATGGAGCGCGGCTCCAATCGCGAGAAGGTGCGTCGTCGCCTCGAGGGGCTCTTGGCTAAAGACAAGGCCAAGACCACGCTCAACCGCATCAGCGATCTCGGCCTCATCGAGATGACGCGCAAGCGGACGCGCGAGAGTCTGGGTCGTCTGCTGCACGAGCCCTGCTTCTACTGCGACGGTACCGGTCAGCTGATGAGCCGCGAGACCATCGCCTACGAGATTCTGCGTCAGATCCGCCGTGAGCAGGGCGACTTGCCCGGGTACAGCATCACCGTGAACGCGCATCCCGCCATCGTCGACATGCTCAAGACGGAGGAGAAGGCGGCCGTGGCCGAGGCGGAGAGGCTCTTCCGTCGGCGTATTCAGCTCGTGGCGAAGAAGGAGTACCACATCGAGCAATTCGACCTGCAGGGGGGCTGAGCCATGTCCGACCGAGACCAGCGCCGAGAAGAGCGCGTCACGATCAACAAGTCCTTCGACTCCTTCGACGCCTTCGTCGCCGAATACGTGATCAACGTCTCCAAGTCGGGCGCCTTCATCCGCTCGTCCGAGCCACTACCCGTGGGTACCAAGGTGGGCCTGTCCTTCTCGGTGATCGTCGACGGCGTGGCCACCATCGAGGGAGAGGGAGAGGTCGTGCGCGTGCATGACGATCCTCCCGGCATGGGCGTCGTCTTCACCGAGCTCACAAAGACCTCTCAGGGGATCATCGATCGCCTCCTCACGGTGAGGCGCGGCTGATGGTTGGTCCCCTTCCTATACGCGTGGTGGCCCTAGGCGAATTTCGTCGAGCCGCTAACCATCCGATGACGTGAACGCCGTGGTCCCTCCGCAAGACAATCTGCTCGATCCCGCTGTCAGCGACCGGGTCGAAGCTTCACTTCAAGACATCCGTGACGGCAAGATGGTGATCCTCGTCGACGACGAGGACCGCGAGAACGAGGGTGACCTCGTTGTTGCCGCCGAGCACGTCACGCCAGAAGCCATCAACTTCATGGCCAAGCACGGCCGGGGACTCATCTGCCTCGCGCTCGACGAGGCCCAGGTGGCCAAGCTCGACCTGCCCATGATGCGTGTTCCCGGCCGCGGGGGACCCTCCCTGGGCACCGCCTTCACCGTGAGCATCGAGGCCGCGCGCGGCGTCACCACGGGGATCAGCGCTGCCGACCGCGCGCATACCATCCGCGTGGCATGCTCGCCCGAAGCCGAGCCCGCCGACGTGGTGACGCCAGGGCACGTTTTCCCGCTCAAGGCCCGAACGGGCGGGGTATTGGTCCGCACCGGCCAAACCGAAGGCTCGGTCGACCTCGCGCGACTCGCCGGGCTTCGCCCGGCCGGGGTGATCTGCGAGATCATGAAGGACGACGGCACCATGGCGCGCATGCCCGACCTCGAGCGGTTCGGCGAAGAGCACGGCATGCGCATCCTCTCGGTGGCCGACCTCATTCAGTACCGGCTCCAGACCGAGACGCTCGTCGAGCGCCGGGCCGAGCACGACATGATACTCGACCAGACGGGCACCACCTGGCGCTGCGTCGTATTCGAGCTACCGGTCGAGAGTCGCCAAGCCATCGCCCTCGTGAAGGGCGACGTCGCCGGCGACGAGCCGGTCTTGTGTCGGGTGCACGCGGGAAGCCTGGTGTCTGACCTCTTCTGCTCTCGCAAGGGCAGCGGCGGAGAGGTGCTTCGCGCTGCCATACGTCGCATCGAAGAAGAGGGATGTGGCGTCGTGCTCTATCTCGAGCCGCGACAGTCACTCGCCAACGAGATCGCACGCACCTTCGGCCGCATTCCCCCCCCGGCCGACTCGGTCGCTGGCTCGATGGGCGGTGACCAACCGCCGGTCGAGCGGACCAGTGACCAAGCACGAACCATTCTCCGCAGATTCGGGTTGGGTGCGCAGATGCTCGCTGACCTCGGAATCCGGCAGCTGCGCCTCATGAGCAACAGCCAGCGACGCATCGCGGGGATCTCGGCTTACGGGCTACACGTCGTCGAGCACGTGCCTGTCGATCTGACGGCAGAGACCGGCTAAGCATCGGGGCAGCATGAACATCAAGCGGATCGAGGGTCAGCTGTCGGTCGGAGCCGACGACGCCTACGCCATCGTGGCGGCGCGCTTCAACGAATTCATCGTCGATCGGCTCGTCGAGGGGGCCGTCGACTGCCTGGTGCGTCACGGTGCCAAGGAGAAGAGGATCACCCTGGTGAAGGTCCCCGGAAGCTGGGAGATCCCCCTGGTGGTCAAGCGGCTCTGCGATAGCGGTAGCTACCGTGGCGTCATCGCCCTAGGAGCCCTCATACGCGGCGCGACGGCTCACTTCGAGTATATCTCGGGTCAGGTCTCGAGCGGCGTCAGCCAGGCGGCACTCGACTCCGGCGTGCCCGCGATCTTCGGGGTTTTGACCACCGACACCATCGAGCAGGCCATCGAGCGCGCCGGTACCAAAGCCGGCAACAAGGGCGCGGAGGCTGCCATGGCGGCCATCGAGATGGCCTCCGTGATGCAGCAACTCTAGGAGAGACGATGGGTGCCCGTACCAGCGGCCGCGAGGCCGCACTTCAGATGCTCTTCGCTCTCGACGTGAACGAGGCCAAGGATGCGGCCACCGTGATCCGCGACTATTGGCGAGAGGTCCCGGGCGACGTGGAGGGTCGCACCTTCGCCGACGACCTCGTCACCAAGGTCGCCGAAGACCTCGCCGGCATCGACGAGCGCATCTCGAGCGCGAGTAAGAACTGGCGGCTGGCGCGGATGGCCCGGGTCGACAGGAACATCCTCCGAATCGGTGTCTACGAGCTGAGCGGGGGCGGCGATGTGCCTCGTGCGGTCATCATCGACGAGGCGGTCGAGCTGGCCAAGCGCTACGGAACCGAGAATTCGAGTGTTTTCGTCAACGGCGTCCTCGACCGCATTGCGGAAGAGCTAAGCCGCTCGTAGAGGCTTTCGGCAATTCTTGCTGAGAGCTCGAGGGCCAGATCAGCGTCCCGCCCCAAGCTCCTGTCCCTCTCCTCCGAAGCCAACGAGGCGCGGCGCCCCCCATCTGTGGGCGACGATCGCGCAGTGTTGGAGCCACCAATCGAATGGCACCGTCCATTCTGCACGGAGGCGACGTTCCTCATTCGGGACGCGGGAGACGACCAATGAGTTGAACGATGCCCCGAGGCGCTCTTCCGACAGACGGAGGCCCAGGGACTCGACGGCCACTCATCGGGGTGATTCGCCCGGCCTTCGGGGGAGACTGGCAGCGCTTTCCGCTTGGTCTGCAGGCCACCCCCGTTGCCGAGCGGCCGTAACGCTGCGGTGACCCGGATTACGTGCCGCGCCAGGCACACCCAAAACTGCTCACCGCACCAGCGACACCTCTTCTGACGCCACTCCAAGGAAACGCGACGCCAACATTTGGATACGTGCCCCCTCATGGGCGAAGGTCTCAGCGACTACTTCTGAGGAAGCACTCGAGTACATGGGCCGGCCGCCAATCCAAACCAGGTTCCTTCTCGTTCATAGCCGGCGAAACCTCGCCCCGACCGACTCCGGCAGCGAGCCTTCTGGCCGAACCATCGGCGCGTATCTACGGACCAGAGTGGCCGGCTATAGCGGGTCGCTCCAACGAGTGCCGCCCACGCAGGATTCGTCGGTGCCACATTTTCTTCCGCACTCGCCGCAGTTATTCTTATCCTCTTCGAGATAGCGGCAGCGGCTCGTGCCATCATCGACGCAGCACGACCCCCCGTAGTTTAGGCATTCCCTTTGGTATCCGCTGCCCGGCGGGAAGGAGTAACAGTATGCGGCGTCCCAAGGCCCGTTGTCTTCGCATGTCCACTGGCAGTTGTCGCTTCGCGACTTCTATGTAGCGCATCGGCGGCATCAAATGGCCACGACGGTGTCGTGGACCGATGTAGGCAGAGCTACGGAGATAAGTAGACTATGGACGCTCCATCCTTGCATCCGCTGTTGAGCGCAGTCCCCCAGTGGAGGTAGCGATCAGCAAAAGTAGGAGGAACATCGATGGAAAAGCGCATCTGGAGGTATGCTGGCGTCGTACCTTTTAGCTCGGAGGCAATTGCTGGCGTAACATCGACCGAGAAGGGGTTACTTGGCGGGCCAGCTTGTCCGAAGTTGAAAGGGTCTGGGAAGCTGCTGAGCGCCGTAGCATAGTAGCCCATCGAGGGGTCGCCGGGGGCGTACGTTATATGATCGAGGGTGCTCGAGAGCGGCAGCTCGCCTACGGCTGAAAAGTACTGACAGGAGAGCCGAGCGTTCTCGATTTGCGCATCGATAGGCACCGGAGCTAGACTGATCTGCATCAAGAGTCTGCATGTCGTCGCATCCGCCTGGCCAACGCGTATGCTGGTCCCCGTGCATGGCATGAGAGCGCCGCTGCCGCTAGCCGACAGCTGAGAGATGCTGAGAAGATCGGATACTCTCCGCAGGGTCGAGAAGGCCCATGTTTCGTCATTGGCAAGAGGGTTTCCCGCGAGGTCCGTTGCGAATGTGGTTAGGCCATATTGGTACTGGTTCGACACGACGTCGTGGCCGCCCTGAGCATAGGATAGGCCGGTCGGGATGATCTCGAGCGTTCGGTCGTCGGGCCAGTTGAAGGTCACGCCCCCCAGGCTCGAAGCCTGAAGCGCGTTTTGGGTCGAGGAGCGGTCCATCGGCTCGCTGAAGGTGATGAGGATCGTCGCGTCATCGGTGACCCCGGTGGCGCCGTTGGGCGGGGATACGGAGACGACGGTGGGCGCCTCCGTATCGGGGCCTGCTCCACCGCCGGTACCACTGCCGCCTGTGCTTGGCCCCTGCGACCCGGTTGTGGTTGCCCCACTGCCCCCCGTGCCGGCAGCACCGGGTACGTCGCAGGTGAGCGTCTCATCGCATGGCCTATCTCCGCAGCCGGTGACCAGGATGGTGAATCCAATGGTAAGATGGGGGAGCGTTTTCAAAGCGGTACATTGGATCATGGCGACATGGGTAGTTGGAGATGAGAGCGTAGCATGATGGGTCTGGTTTTCTTCTAGTCGGAGCTGCCGCGAAGAGACCGCGCGCTGCGTGTCCTATTTATTCTAGAGGGGGGGCTATGCCTACGGGACGAGATAGGTGACCTCAAGGGCATCGTTGTTGTCGCATCCGGTGTTGGGGCTCTGCGGGTTGCGCCAAACCAGGTGATTGTCCTGCGTCTCAAGGCTTTGGCTCACGACGGTGAGTCGAAATTGGACCGACGTAGGCGTCTGGCCCCCAAGCTCGTTGATCATGGCGTTGACGGGGTCGATGTCGAACGGGTTCGTGGTGATGAAGGAGGCGAAGCTGAAGGGGTCATTGTACGTCTCGAGTGAGGAAGCGCTCCACCCCGCCGCGAGGTTGGTCGGGTCGAAAGCGACATGTTCTAGTCGCGTCTGGCCGGCGGGTTTGGGACCGACGTAGTAGGCATAATCACAACTGAGATTGGCGGACTGAAGCTGTGCAGCCGCCGGGATTGAGGCGAGGTCATAGCTGACCAGAAGTCGGCAGTCTGTCGAGAGGTTGTTCTCCACGACAATGCCGACGACGATGTCTGAGCAGTAGGTGCCATTGGCCTTGACTGAGACCTCCTGGGTCTCTGGCATGTGGTCGGTGATCTCTCGGAGGGTGGAGAAGCTGCTGGCTCGATTGGCGTCGAGGCCGTTGCCTGCGAGGTCGGTGGCGACGGTGGTGAGGGTATAGTCGTAGACGTTGGCCATCACGCTCGGGCCTCCCTGGGCGTAGGCGAGACCCGCCGGCGTGATCTCCAAGGTCGTGTCGTCGGACCAGTTGAAGGTGACAGGGCCGAGGTTCGACGACTGGAAGGCTGCCTGGGCACTGGGCTTGTCCATGGCTTCGCTGAAGGTGATGACGATGACCTCGTCGTCCTCGATGCCGGTGGCGCCGTCGGCGGGCATGACCGACACGACGGTAGGCGAGGTGGTGTCTCCGCCCCCGGTGCCACCCGCGCCTCCGGTGGAAGAGCTCGTGACCATCGTCGAGCCGGACGTGGTCGACGCGTCTCCGCCCATGCCACTCGATGTGGTGGTCGTGTCGCCGGATGACGAGCTCACGTCGCCGCCGCCTGCTCCTGTGGGAGCGACGGGGTCGTCACCGGCACAGGCGGCGGTGACGAGGACCAGGTTGATGCCGAGGAGGGAGAGGTTTCGAAGTGCGTTCATGCTCCCTGCTCGACGAGAGACGTCTCGGGGTTGCGAAAAAAGATCGCTCCCGGGACGAAACCCTCGTGATCAGGCGAGTTTGGACTCCTTTTCGAGATACCGGAAGATGGTTCGGGGGTCGACGCCGAGGTCGCGAGCGGTTTGCGTGCGGTTGCCGCCGTTGCGCTCGAGGACTTCGAGGACGTAGCGGCGCTGGAAGTCTTCCTTGGCTTTCTCGAGGGGCAAGATCTTGTTCTCGGCCGAGGCGCCGAGGTCGAGGTCGTCGGGGCCGAGGAGCTTGTTCTCGCAGAGCACGAGGGCCTTCTTGATCCGGTTCTGCAGCTGCCGGATGTTGCCCGGCCAGTCGTGCTTCTTGATCGAGGCGATGGCGGCCGGGCTGAAGCCGCGCACCGGACTCGACAGCTCCTCGGCGTACTTGCTCAGCAAGGACTTGGCGATGATGAGAACGTCGTCGCCGCGATCGCGCAAGGGAGGAAGCCAGAGATTGACGACGTTGAGTCGATAGTAGAGGTCCTCGCGGAAGGTGCCTTCCTTTGTCATGGCTTCGAGGTCGCGGTTGGTGGCTGCAACGATCCGGATGTCGACCTTCTCCGGCTTGGAAGAGCCGACACGCATCACGACCCGCTCCTGCAAGACCCGCAGGAGCTTGACCTGCAGGTTGAGCGGCAGCTCGCCGATCTCGTCGAGGAACATGGTGCCGCCATTGGCGACGTGGAACTTGCCGGGACGCTCCATGACCGCCCCCGTGAAGGCGCCCTTCACATGGCCGAAGAGCTCGCTCTCGATGAGATTCTCGGGGATCGCGCCACAGTTGATGGTGACGAAGGGCCCGTCGACGCGCGTCGAGCAGCGATGGATCTCGCGGGCGACCAGCTCTTTACCGGTTCCGGTCTCACCGGTGATGAGCACGCCGATGTCGGTGCCGGCGACCTTCTCGAGCTTGCGGAAGACCTCGCGCATGGAGGCGCAGGCACCGATGATCTCGCCGAAGCGTTTGTCTCGTAGCTCGCCCTGAAGCTTGGCTTTGTCCTCGCGAAGCGCGGCTACGAGCATCGCGTTCTGGAGGATGAGGGAGGCCTGGCCGGCGAAGATGCTGAGGAGGTCGAGCTGAGGCTTGCGAAAGAGCTCCTTCACCTTGTCGTTGCCCACGTAGAGGGCGCCGATGATCTCACCCTGGGAGTGCAAGGGTGCGCACATCACGCTCGAGAGCTGCATGGCCACCACGCTCTCGCTGCTGCCGAAAGTGGTGTCATTGAGGGCGTCGGAGACGATGATGGCCTTCCCCTCCTCGACCACCCTCTGAACGATGCTGTCGCTCACCTTGCCCTCGGGGTCGGCGATGGCCGCTTGGTCGACCCCGCGCGAGGCGCGGACCACCCATTTGTGCTCGCCGCTTCCTCCGGTGGCACCAGAGCTCATCGCCCCGTCGAAGGTCGACTCGAGCAGCAGGACGAACCCGCGCTGGGCACGGCTGAGCTCGATGACGCTGTCGAGCATGGCGTCGAGCAGCTCGTTGACGTCGCGGATCTTGCTGAGTTTCTCGTTGAAGGCGTAGAGCTTGCGAACCCCGGCGATCTCGTGACCGCCTAGCTGCGTCATCTGCGTGCCCGTGGGTGCGCCCTCGGGCTTGGGACGGCTCTGCTTGAGCGTTTCGGCAAACATCGAGAAGCCCAGCTCGGCGTCCTCACCGACCTGGATGCGGTCGCCGTGGACGAGTCGGGCGCGGCGCTTCTTCTTTCCGTTGATGCGGAGTGCGCCGACGCGCTCGACCTCTTCGATCACGAAGTCGCGGCCGTCGAAATTGAGCTGGAGGTGGTTGGGGAGAATGTTCTCCCCACGAATGACCACGTCGTTTCCCTGCGCCTTGCCCACCGTCGTGACCGGCTTGTGGACGCTGTACTGACGTGGCGTACCTTTCTCCGAAAAGTATTTCAGCGTGGGCATGCGCCAGGGAGCATACTCCAACCGCGGGGCGCTACCAGAGCTGGCCCGTCATCTGGGCGCCCAGGCCCCGCTCGAGCGGCATCAAGCTCACGCCGCGGACCTTGATCCAATCGGGATCGTGGGTCTCGTTCTCGGCGTAGCCCGGATAGCGATACTTGGGGGCGAGGACGGCGGCCAGGCCAACACCGAGGATGGCACCTATACCTTGCGCGATGAGACCGCGGCGCGGGTCGCGGTCGCTGCCGATGTAGGCGAAGTAGATGGGCAAGGAGGCGACGGTACCGAGTCCATAGCCGGCGTACATCCAGCCGAGCCCCTCCCAAGAAGGGGTCCAGAGGATGCTGGCCGTGACTGCTCCTGCCAATGACACGCCCATGCCGATGTTCGCGCCGAGGGTGACGGCGTCGTTGGTTTCGCCCCAGGTGCCGAAGGACTTGGATGCGCCTCCGCCGAAGGCGGCCCCGATGCCAGCGCCCCAGACCACGCTCGACATGAGCAGCATGTTGTGCTCGGGCCGAGGCTTGATGAGGTAGTAGAGCCCGACCCCGGCACCGGCGCCGAGGGTGGCACCGACGAACTCGGCCCGCGCCACGCCGAGAAAGCCCCACTCGTTCTCTTTGGTGGAGGAGGCCCATTGGTAGGTCGAGATCCCCACGCCGGCGGCGGCGCCGATGATGGCGCCCGATGCGATGGCCGAAGGGAGGCCCTCCGGCATGCCGCGGGTATAGGCGAAGCGGTCGATGAGGAAGACGGTGAGCGGGAAGGCAGCGCCGAAGGCGGCGGGCGCGATGACGTAGATCCCCGGGTCTCTCACTTTGGCTTCCTCGTTCACCCAGATCCCGGTGCCGATGCCGTAGGCCGCAGCCGTGGCGTAGAGGAAGCCGATCTCGAGACCGGAGGAGACGGGGCGTCGTCGTTGCACCCCAAAGCCAGGGGCAGGGGGACGGTAACCCGGTGCGTAGCCCGGCGCCGGGCGGGTACCAGGTGGGGGTGGATATTGAGCGACGTCGTAGGGTGTACCCACGATCATCTCCTCCACATCTGGTGGGATCACCTCGATGGGAGGATGCCCAACGCCGACCTCCTCCAGGTCGTCGCCAGACCCATCGGCCTGCGCCGAGGAGGCTGCGAAAAACAGACCCAGCGCTAGGGCTGAGCCCAGCCATGCACGGGAGCCAACCGACATCTCGCGGAGCTTACTCCATTGTTCGGGCGACGCTCGACCAGGGCAGTACCGCGGCGCTCGAGCGTCAGCGCTGCTCGTGCTTGAGGGGGCGGGTCATGAGGTCGAAGACCGCCTGTTTGGCCGGCTTGTTTTCATAAAGAACCCGGTAGACCTCGTCGGTGATGGGCATCTGAACGCCCATCTTCTTGCCGAGCTCATGGGCGCTCTTGGTCGTCTTCACGCCTTCGGCCACGTGGCCCAGGGTGTCCAGCACCTCCTGGAGGGTGCGCCCCTTGCCCAACTCGAAGCCCACGGTTCGGTTGCGGGAGAGACTGCCGGTGCAGGTGAGGACGAGATCGCCCATGCCCGCGAGCCCAGCCATGGTGAGCGGATCGGCGCCCTTGTGAACGGCGAGTCGGGCGATCTCGGCGAGGCCGCGCGTGATCAGAGCGGCGCGGGTGTTGAGCCCGAAGCCGAGACCATCGGCGGCACCGGCTGCGATGGCGATGACGTTCTTGAGAGCGCCACCCATCTCCACGCCTACGACGTCGTGGGTGTAGTACATGCGCAGGTTCGCGGTCGCGAACTCCTTCTGCACGCGCTCTGCGGCCTCTGCGGTCTCTCCGGCGACGGTAACCGCGGTGGGGACGCCGGCGGCGATCTCCTTGGCGAAGCTCGGGCCCGAGAAGTAGGTGAGCCGGGGCTTGGCTGCTTCGCCGAAGACGTCGAGCATCACCTCGCTCATGAGCATGAGGGAATCATTCTCGATGCCCTTGGTGGCGCTGCAGATGAGGGCATCGCTGGTGACGTGATCGCGAGCCTGCTCGGCCACGGCCCGCGTAGCGTGGGAGGGTACGACGAAGAGGACCAGCTCGGCGCCATCGACGGCTTCGGCCACGTCGCTGGTCGCCGAGAGTTCGGGGGGGAAGGTGAGGTCACCCAGGTAGCGCTCGTTCTTGCGCGTCTCGTTGATGGATTCGGCCAGCTCGGGGCGTCGCGCCCAGATACGGGTCGGGTTGCCCTGATCGGCGAGAACCTTGGCCAGCGCGGACCCGAAGGACCCACTTCCCATCACGGCGACCTTCGTCATGGGCCGACTTTAGCCTGGCGGGAACGAAAGGTGTACGCCGCGGGCGGAGCGGCTAAGGTCCGCGCCTATGCGGTGGTGGCACCGGCTTGGACTCGTGGCTCTGGGACTCTCGTCCTGCGGGGCGTCGTGCGGGCAGCGAAGCCTCGCCATCATGCCCGGGATCTTCAACGACGGGGAGCATCGGACGTTGAGGCGTGACTTCTTGCGCTTCGCCATGGATGAGATCTGCCCGCAACTCCTGCGGCAGACGATCCCGCTCAAGCTCCGCGGCGCAGATCCCAGCACCGGCCGGTTCTTCCCGACCGCCTGCGAAGTGACAGAGCTCGGCAACGAGAAGAACCTCTTCGTCCAGCTCGAGGGACATGGCTACGCCTGGAATGGCGTGACGGGGCGGCTCGGCTTCGAGGCCCAGGCCAAGGTCGAGTTCGAGCACGACTTCCTGCTCGATGGCGCGACCATGTACATCTATTTCCGTCGCCGGCACGTGCAGACGTCTACGTTCACGCCACTGTTGGTCGAGCGTGCCTCGGAGCCGCCGTCCCAGGTGGTGCAGATGCTCGGTACCGACATGGCCACAGCCGCGAAGCAGATCGGTGATGAGGTGTTGAGGGGT
>JGI12210J13797_10984784_pt1 | contig 13738 bp, 12 predicted proteins | sample ElkSlonscriptome_3_FD_13797 | JGI IMG/M metagenome (IMG submission 13797)
AGAGATGATCGCCTTTGCGGAACGGATCGCGCCCGATCATTGCTATCAGATCGATACGGGCCTGTATTTCGACGTTTCAACGGTAGCGGATTACGGACGGCTGGCCCGCGCCGCGGCGGAGGACGCGGACGAAGGGGAAAGCCGGATCGGCGCGGTGGAGGGCAAACGCAACGCCGCCGATTTCGCCATCTGGCGCACGACGCCCGCGGGCGAAACCCGGCAGATGGAATGGGATAGCCCGTGGGGCCGGGGCGCGCCCGGCTGGCACCTGGAATGTTCGGTGATGGGCGAAAAACTGCTCGGCCTGCCATTCGACATCCACACCGGCGGGATCGACCACCGCGAGATTCATCACCCCAACGAAATCGCCCAGAACCAGGCATTCTGCGGCTGTGGCGAGCTATCCGACGCGTCCAATTCCGGCGCGCGCATCTGGATGCACAACAATTTCCTCGTCGAACGATCGGGCAGGATGAGCAAATCGTCTGGCGAATTCCTGCGCCTCAAATTGCTGATCGATCGCGGGTTTCACCCGCTCGCCTATCGCATGATGTGCCTGCAGGCGCATTATCGTAGCGAGCTGGAATTTTCGTGGGAAGGACTGGAAGCGGCTCTGACCCGGTTGAAGCGGATGTATAAGGCCGTTGCCGTTCAACTCGACAAGGAGTTCAAGAAGAAGGGCGAGCCAGTTGATTCACCATACAGGTTCGAACCAATTCCGCGCGACCGATGGCAAGAGACCGCCGCAATCGGCTACCTTCAAGATTTTGAAGAAGCGATGTCCGATGACTTGAATACACCTAAGGCATTGCCAATCGTTGAAGCAATCCTCGGAGATCCAACAATCGAGAACCCGCTACGTTGGCACTTTCTAGCGACGCTAGATGAAGTCCTCGGCCTGCGGATTTTGACGGGAGACCGCGCCGACCTGCGTATCCGGCCACGGGACGCGCAGATCACAGAGGCGGAAATCGAGGACGCGCTTGCCCGGCGAAAGGCCGCCCGCGCCGAAAAGGATTTCGCCACATCCGATGCCATCCGCGACGATCTCGTCGCAAAAGGCGTGGAGGTGATGGACGGCGATCCGCTTGGCTGGGATTGGAAGCTTTCTTGATGAAGGAAAAACGATGACCTCACTCGCGATTTCCGGCCTGATCCGCCCGTTGCTCGAACAGCAATTGCCCGGCGATCTCGACGTGCGCTGGTTCATGACGGCGGACGAGGCGAAAGAGGCGGTGAAGGGCGCGGAAATCGGCTGGTTCGACATGAACGATCAGCAGGCGATGGCGGAAACGCTGCGCGCCGCGACCGATCTCAAATGGCTCAATTCGATCTACGCGGGCCTCGATTTCCTGCCGATGGACGTGTTGATCGAACGCGACATCACCGTCACCAACGGGGCGGGGATCAACGCGATCACGATTGCCGAATATGTCGTGATGGGAATGCTCACCATCGCCAAGGGATACCGCGACGTGATCCGCGCGCAGGACCGCCGCGAATGGCTGACCGATTCACCGGGAAAGCGTGAACTGGCAGGCAGCAAGGCGCTGTTGCTGGGCTATGGGGCGATCGGTCGGCTGATCGAACCGCGCCTTTCGGCCTTCGATGTCGATGTGACGGTGGTGCGGCGGCAGGGTGGCGACAACGCCCTCGGCCCCGACGAATGGCGCGAGAAGATCGGCGATTTCGACTGGATAATCCTCGCCGTCCCGGCAACGCCCGAAACAGAAGGAATGATCGGCGCAAGTGAAATCGCGGCGATGAAAAACGACGCGGTTCTGGTCAACGTGGCGCGCGGCAGCGTCGTCGATCAACCGGCACTGGTCTCCGCACTCGAAGCGCGAAGCATCGGCGCCGCATTCCTCGACGTCACCACGCCGGAGCCACTGCCTGCCGAACATCCGCTGTGGGGCCTCGATAACGCGCATATATCGATGCACCTGTCGGGACGGGCGCAGGACAAGATGTTCGTTCGCAGCGCCCGGCGTTTCCTCGAAAACCTTGAAAAATATCGCAATGGTCAGCCGGTGGGGCCGATATTCGATCCGCGTCTCGGCTATTGAAGCACGTTTCTTGCGCTTCGCGCTTGGTTTTTGACGCAATCCTGCAATACTTGCAATCGATGCCGGTCCATCGCCGACCGGCACGCGATCGTGCGATGACGGTGTTAGCGATCTGAACAATCGGATCGAATGACGGATTCGTAAACGAAGAAAGGGCGCGAATAATCCAGGCGCAATGGTGCGCGTTTCCGGTTTGGGGGGAACGAACAAATGACCGATACGAAAAAAGCGTCCGACGTTTTCATCGATTGTCTCGAAGCGGAAGGGTGCGAGTATATCTTCGGCGTGCCTGGCGAGGAAAACCTCGACCTGCTCGATTCCCTTGGCAAATCCGACCAGATAAAGTTGATCCTGACCCGCCACGAACAGGGCGCGGGTTTCATGGCCGCCACCTATGGCCGGCATACGGGCAAGACCGGGGTGTGTCTTGCCACGCTTGGCCCCGGGGCGACCAATTTCGTGACTTCTGCGGCCTATGCCCAGTTGGGCGGGATGCCGGTATTGATGATTACCGGGCAAAAACCGATCAAGAAATCGAAACAGGGCCGGTTCCAGATCCTCGACGTGGTGTCGATGATGGAACCGATCACCAAATACGCGGTGCAGATCGCCGCGGGCGACAACCTGCCCAGCCGCGTGCGGGAGGCCTATCGCCTGGCCGAAGAGGAAAAGCCCGGCGCGACCCTGATCGAATTGCCGGAGGATATCGCCGAGGATCAGGCGACCGATTTCAAGCCGCTGCCCAAAAGCGTTGCGCGCAGGCCGTCCGCCGAACCCAAGGCGGTGCGGCAGGCGGTCAAGGCGATCGAACAGGCGAAAAACCCGATCCTGGTCATCGGGGCGGGCGCCAACCGCAAGATGTGCGGGCGAATGCTGGAACAATTCGTCGAAAAGACCGGCATCCCGTTCCTGACCACGCAAATGGGCAAGGGCGTGATCGACGAACGCCACCCGAAGTTCGTGGGCTGTGCCGCTTTATCGGCGGGGGATTTCGTCCATCGCGCGGTGGAGGCGGCGGATTGCATCGTCAATGTCGGCCACGACGTGATCGAAAAACCGCCCTTTTTCATGAAGGATAACGGCGTCACCGTGATCCATGTCTCGACCCGTACGGCGGAGGTCGACCCGGTCTATTTCCCGCAGATCGAGGTAATCGGCGATATCGCCAACGGCATCTGGCAGATAAAGGAGGATATCAGCACGAACCGCGACTGGGATTTCGACCACATCCTCGAATATCGCAGGGCCGAGGTCGAACATACCGACGGCCTCGCGGACGATGCGCGCTTCCCGATCTTTCCGCCGCATCTCGTCAAACAGGTGCGCGAGGCGATGCCGCGCGACGGGATCATCTGCCTCGACAACGGGGTCTACAAAATCTGGTTCGCGCGCGGATATACCGCCTATCTGCCCAATACGGTGCTGCTGGACAACGCGCTCGCCACGATGGGGGCCGGGCTGCCATCCGCGATGATGAGCGCGATGCTCTATCCGGATCGCAAGGTCATGGCGATCTGTGGCGATGGCGGGTTCATGATGAACAGCCAGGAGATGGAAACCGCCGTCCGTCTCGGCCTGAACCTCACCGTCCTGATCCTGCGCGACGATGCCTATGGGATGATCCGGTGGAAACAGGCGAACATGGGCTTTGCCGATTACGGCCTGACCTATGGCAACCCCGATTTCGTTGCCTATGCGGAAAGCTACGGCGCGAAAGGGCACCGGGCCGAATCGTCCGAACACCTCGCCGAGCTGCTGAAGCACTGCAACGAAACGCCCGGCGTCCACCTGATCGACTGTCCTGTCGACTACAGCGAAAACGACCAGATCCTCAATCACGATATCAAGGAACTGAGCGCCAAACTGTGAGATTGATCGGGAAAGGAGATCGCCGATGCCCACGTTGAAGGACACTTACCCGCTTTATCTCAACAACCGCGCGCAGCAGCCCAATGCCGATCTTGCGGTGACGGACAAGTATACCGGTGAAGTCGCATTCCGCGTGGCGCAGGCCGATGCGGCGACCATCGATGCCGCGATCGTCGGCAATGTCGAGGCGACCGAGCCGATGGCGCGGCTCGCCTCGTATGAAAAGCAGGACGTGCTGATGCACTGCGTCAGCCGATTCAAGGAACGCTTCGACGAACTCGCCTACGCGCTGTGCGTCGAGGCGGGGAAACCGATCAATGACAGCGAGGGCGAGGTCACGCGCCTGATCGATACGTTCCGCATCGCGGCGGAGGAGGCGGTCCGCAATTACGGCGAGGTCATGCCGCTCGACATATCGGAGCGGGCAAAGGGCTATCAGTCGTTCTGGAAACGCTACCCGATCGGGCCGTGCAGTTTCATTTCCCCGTTCAATTTCCCGCTGAACCTCGCCGCGCATAAAATCGCGCCCGCCATCGCCATCGGCTGCCCCTTCATCATCAAGCCCGCATCGAAAACCCCGCTCGGCACGATCATCATGGGCGAAGTGTTGGCCGAATGCGACGTCCTGCCCGAAGGCGCGTTTTCCGTCCTCCCGGCAAGCCGTGACGGAGCGGACCTGTTCACGACCGACGAACGGCTGAAACTGCTTAGTTTTACCGGATCGCCGGGCGTCGGCTGGGATCTGAAGGCGCGTAGCGGAAAGAAGAAGGTCGTCCTCGAACTGGGCGGCAATGCGGCGGTAATCATCGACCGCGATGCCGATCTCGACGATGCGCTGGAACGCGTGATCTTCGGCGCATTCTACCAGTCGGGGCAATCGTGCATCGGCGTGCAGCGCATCCTCATCCACGCGGACGTGTACGACGATTTCAAACCCATGCTGGTCGAAAAGGCCCGCTCGCTGGTCGCTGGCGATCCGAAAAAGCGCGAGACGTTCATCGGCCCGATGATTTCGGATGGCGAGGCGAGCCGGCTGAAAGGCTGGATCGACGAAGCGGTCGATGGCGGCGCGACCCTGCTGTGCGGAGGCGAACTGTCGAACGGCAACATGCTGGAGGCGACTTTGCTGGAAAACGTGCACAAGGACGCGAAGGCATTGAACGAGGAAGCGTTCGGTCCGCTCGCGATCCTGCAGCCGTTCGATGATTTCGATGCGGCGCTGGACGAGGTGAACCGGTCCACTTTCGGCCTGCAGGCCGGGATTTTCACACGCGATCTGTTCAGGATGTTCGATGCGTGGGACCGGCTCGAAGTCGGCGGCGTCGTCATCAACGACGTGCCCAGCTATCGCGTCGACAACATGCCCTATGGCGGGGTCAAGGATTCCGGCCTCGGCCGCGAAGGCATCCGGTTCGCGATGGAGGATATGAGCGAGATCAGGAATCTCGTCGTGCGGCGAACGTGATGGCCGAATGTCGGCGGGGCGGCGGAACCGATCGCCACCCCGCCGCCCCCAAATCGATTGCACCGGGTATGTCTATCGATCCTCCAGCAACAGCATCACGGCGGTGACCACCAGACGTTCCTCGACCCCGAACCGGTGATCGACTTCACGGATCGTGGCGTCGGCAACCAGTTGGCCCGGAATGGTGAATTCATGATCGGGCAGGGCGGCGATGAACCGTTCCCCTGCACTGGCCGCCGATGGCCCGTCGAAATCGAGCATCACTTCGTGTCGCGTCCCGCTGAACGTGATCGAGTTCCACGAACTTTCCTCGTGAGTGAGGAGAGTGGCTCGCCCTTCGGCAAGCTCCAGCAGCGCCTCCCGTACCCGGTCCGACGTCGTTCGCTTGGCACGATACCGGCGGGGGCGACGCGTCTGCGCGGCCTGATCGGTGTCGCCGGACGCAATTGCGCCGTCCGCTGCGGATTTCGTTTCGATCGGAATGTCGGGCAGGGCGTCGGACAGGACGGCTGTTTCGAGGCAGGTGTCGTCAAGCATAGGAAAATCCCTTAATTTCGATCCGGTCGTCCTTCGCGTAGGCAGCGGCTTGATTGTCGTATTGTCTCATCCATCTCAGCGTTCTCGCCTCCGTTTCGCCTCGCGGAATGCGGCCCATCCGCAAATCGAGCACAAATCGTGGATCATGGGCGGCTAGTCGTCCAAATTTGGTTGCCGGCATGTTATGCTGGCGAAGAAATCGTTCCACTTTCGGTAAGAGCATATCGACCCCGTTTTATTTGGTTTTGAATCAACCGAGCGAATGACAATCCCGTGATTCGCTCGATGTTCACCGGAAGTTCCATCCGAAATCCTACTTGTCTAGGAAAAATCCTAGGCTATAGGAAAAATGAAGGGGTCGCATCCGGGGGAAATCGCAGAAAGATACCATGATGCCATCATCGTCGTTGTCGCCGGACCGTGTCCGACTGCTCGACCTGGCGCGTGAACGCAGCGCCAGTCTTAGCAGCCTGTCACATTTGATCGGCCGCAATCCGGCCTACCTCCAGCAATTCGTCAGGCGGGGCACGCCGCGAAAGCTGGAGGAGGACGACCGTCGCAAGCTGGCGCATTTCTTCGGCGTGAAGGAGGCCGAGCTCGGCGGAGTGGAGGAAAAATCCTATCCAGCCAATGTCGGCGATTCCCTGATCGAATGGCTTGAGGTGCCGCGCTACGACATCGACGCGTCCGCTGGACCCGGCGCGATGTCCGACAATGCCGAGGAATTCGATGCCTTCTGCTTTAGCCGCCGATGGCTTGCGCAACAGGGATTGAAAGGGGCCGACCTGTCGGCAATCACGGTCAAGGGCGATTCGATGGAACCGTTGCTGCGCGATGGTGACGACATCCTCGTCGACAAGGGCGCTCAGCCGTTGCGCGATGGCATCCACGTGGTGCGGTTCGACGATACGCTGATGGTAAAACGCGTCGCGCGAAGCGGGCCGGGGCGGGTCACGCTGTTGAGCGAAAATCCGGCCTACCCCCCGTTAGAAGTGCCTGCGGACGCAATCGCAATCATTGGCCGGGTTGTGTGGAAAGGGGGGCGCATTTAGAGCGAAGCCATGACCGAGAAAACCATACCCCCGATGAAAGCCGCGATCATGCCCGTGACGCCGCTGCAACAGAACTGCTCTCTGATCTGGTGCACCAACACCATGAAAGGGGCGCTGACCGATCCGGGCGGCGATCTCGACCGGCTGAAGGACGGCGTGGCGAAGGCGGGCGTGACGCTTGAAAAAATCCTCATCACCCATGGCCATCTCGATCATTGCGGGCAGGCGGGGATGTTGGCCGATGAATTGGGCATCCCGATAGAGGGCCCGCATGAGGATGACCGTTTCTGGATCGAACAACTCGACAGCGATGGCGCACGTTTCGGGATGACGGCGAAAAGCTTCGAACCGACCCGCTGGCTCGAACATGGCGACACGGTGACGGTCGGCGACCTCACCCTCGACGTCATCCATTGCCCCGGACACACGCCGGGTCACGTCGTGTTCTTTCACGAACCAAGCCGCTTTGCCATTGTCGGTGACGTGTTGTTCCAGGGCAGCATCGGACGCACCGATTTCCCGCGCGGCAATCACCAGGACCTGATCGATTCGATCACCCAGCGCCTGTGGCCATTGGGGGAAGACATCACCTTCATCCCCGGCCACGGCCCGACCAGCACTTTCGGGCGTGAGCGCAAGACCAATCAGTTCGTCAGCGACGCCGCGCTGGCCTGATCGGGCGGGGCATTCTTCACATTCCGGCGGCGACCAGCACCGCGAATATGGCCAGCCCGGCGAGGGTGAGCATCGTCACGATCGTGCCGATCACGCGGCCGATCCCCATCGATCCGCCATCCATTCCGAATGCGTGCGCGACCCGCGCGAGGAAATACGCCGCCGCGACATACGCAAGCCAGTTCCCGCCTGCCCCGCCGATTTCCAGGGCCGCGATCAACAACAGGATGAACGGGGTGTTCTCGACGAAATTGGCCTGTGCCCGCATCCGGCGCTGCAAAGGTTCGCTGCCGCCGTCGCCGACGCTGATATTCGCCGCCCGCCGCACCGCGCCGATGCGGATCGACAGCCACAGGTTGAGAATCGCCGCCGCAGCCGCGCTGGTCAGTGTCACGTCGATATCCGTTATCATGGCGTATTCCCCCGATTGTCGCTATATATTGCCAATCCCGCGCTAGGGCAGGGCGGCGACGCTTGCAAAGCGGAAACGATCCGCTATATCGCGCCGCTTCCCGCCCGGCTTTGGTATGGCTGCCCTGCACGGAGTAAACCTTGTGCGCGTGGCGGCCTTGCCCTAAGGGCGGATTTCGAAATACGAGGCGTCGTGCGACGCTTGCAAAACCATTTAATCGAGGAATCGGTGCCGCCATGGCTGTCCCCAAGAGAAAAGTATCACCCCATCGCCGTGGTAATCGCCGGGCGCATGATTCGCTGAAAGTCGCGGCTTTCCACGAATGCTCCAATTGCGGGGAGCTCAAGCGGCCCCACAATCTGTGCGGCGCCTGTGGCTATTACAATGGCCGCGAAGTGATCGTGCCCAAGGGCATCTGACCCGTCGCTGACAAAGGACCCGTCCCATGAACCTCCCGCGGATCGCCGTTGACGCGATGGGGGGCGATGAAGGCGTGCGCGTCATGATCGAGGGCGCTGCTATCGCCCGCCGCAAACATGACGGTTTCAAATTCCTGCTGGTTGGTGATGGCGACCGGATCGAGAAGGCTCTCGATTCCCATCCCGGCATGCGCGAAGCGTCCGAAATCCTGCATTGCGACGACGTAATCAGCGGCGATGAACAGCCGAGCAAGGCGATCCGCCGGGCCAAGAGCACGAGCATGGGCCTCACCGTCAACGCGGTGAAAGAAGGTTCGGCGGGCGCCGCAGTCAGCGCTGGCAATACCGGCGCTTTGATGGCGATGAGCAAGATCGCGCTGCGCACCATGCCCGGAATAGATCGCCCGGCGCTGGCCGCATTGCTGCCGACATTGGAAAAACACGATGTCGTCATGCTCGACCTCGGCGCCAATACGGAGGCGGACGCGCGCAACCTGGTGCAATTCGCCATCATGGGCGCGGCCTATTCGCGGATCGTCAATGGCTTCGACAAACCCTCCGTCCGCCTGCTGAATATCGGGACGGAAGAGATCAAGGGCACCGATGCCCTGCGGGACGCGGCCACGCGCCTTGGTGAGGCGAGCGCGAATGGTGGCAGTCTCGACCTCAGCTTCGACGGCTTCGTGGAAAGCGACAAGATCAATCGCGGCGAAACCCATGTCGTCGTCACCGACGGCTTTTCCGGCAATATCGCGCTCAAAGCGATCGAGGGTTCGGCACGCTTCGTCACCGACCTCCTGAAACAGGCCTTCACCAGCTCGTTGCGGTCGAAGATCGGTTTCCTTGTGTCACGACCGGCAACCGAATTGCTGCGCCATCATCTCGACCCGAACAATCACAACGGTGCGGTTTTCCTTGGCCTGAACGGCGTGGTCGTAAAAAGCCACGGCAGCGCGACGGCCGGCGGCGTCGCCCACGCGGTCACGGTGGCGGCCCGGCTGCTGGAAAACGACCTGACCACGCGCATCGCGCACGATCTTGCCGAAATGGGCGAAGACGGATTGACGAGGCAGCGTAAAACCTCGGCAAAGCGCGACGGCGGAAATTCCGGCAGTGGCGAGGCAGCGGCGTGACAGGATCGCGATTGCTGGGTTCGGGATCTGCCCTGCCTGCCAAATGCGTGTCGAATGCCGATCTGGCCGAACGGATCGATACGTCGGACGACTGGATCGTCGAGAGAACCGGCATCCGCCAGCGCTACATCGCGGACGACACGGAAACCACGGCCAGCCTCGCCATCGATGCGGCGCGCGCTGCGCTATCCGATGCCGGTGTGGAACCGCACGAAATCGACCTCATCGTGCTGGCCACCGCGACACCGGACAACACGTTTCCGGCAACGGCGACGAAGGTACAGCAGGCGCTGGGTTGTAACGGATGCGCGGCATTCGACGTTGCGGCGGTCTGTTCCGGTTTTCTCTACGCGCTGACCACGGCGGATTCGCTGTTGACGACGGGCATGGGGCGCAAGGCTCTGGTGATCGGGTCGGAAACGTTCAGCCGCATCCTCGATTGGGACGACCGCACGACCTGCGTTCTGTTCGGCGATGGAGCCGGTGCCGTGGTGTTGGGCGCGCCGGATGCGTCCCAGCCTGCGTCCGATGGTGGGCCGGGTGTCTTGGCCAGTGCGTTACACGCCGATGGCGCGCATCACGATCTTTTGTACGTAGATGGCGGCCCATCCACCACGAAAAGCGTCGGCCACCTACGGATGAAGGGGCGCGAAGTGTTTCGCCACGCGGTTGCCAACCTGTCGAGTGTGCTTGGCGAGGTGCTGGACGCAACGGGGATCGAAGCGGAGGCCATCGACTGGGTCGTGCCGCATCAGGCCAATCGCCGGATTCTGGATGCCACCGCCAGAAAGCTGGGCATCGCGCCTGAAAAAATGATCGTCACGGTCGATCGGCACGCCAACACATCGGCCGCGTCGGTTCCACTCGCACTGGACGTGGCGCGCAAGGATGGCCGGATCGTCCCCGGCGATCTGGTGATGTTCGAAGCCATGGGCGGCGGCTTCACCTGGGGTGCGACTTTGATGCGGATGTAAACCGCAGACCCGACCCTTTCCCGCCTAACCGTATATAATAAAAACGAAAAAACCGGCTTTCCGGTTAATTGGCGTTTGCCATCAGAGTTTGGTCGGGTTATACAATGTTAAGTCGCTTGGGTCGTTTGTTCAAAGGAGAATCTAGATATGCGATCGGTTGGCACTCTGACGCGCGCTGATTTCGCCGAGACGATCAATCGCAAGATGGGTCTGAGCCGGGCGGAATCGCTTCAAATGGTCGAATCAATTCTCGATTCGATGATCGGCGCGCTGGAAAAGGGCGAAAACGTCAAAATCTCGGGCTTCGGCAGTTTCGTCCTGCGGGACAAGAACGAGCGGATCGGACGCAATCCGAAAACCGGGATCGAGGTTCCGATTTCCTCGCGCCGCGTCTTGACCTTCCGCGCCAGCCAGCTTTTGAAAGACCGCATCGCAAAGGGCTGATTTGCCTGCTGACGGGTCGCGATCGGATCGCTATGATCCAATCGTCGCGGCAGGAGACGCAGGTTTGACCCAATTCGACGCCAAATTTAATGCCAAATTCAACGATGGCAAGGATGAGAGCGCGCTCCGAACAATCGGAGAGGTCAGCGGCGCCCTCGGCATAAAGCCACATGTGCTCCGTTATTGGGAACAGCAATTCGCAGCGCTTGAACCGTTGAAGCGCAGCGGCGGTCGCCGCTATTACCGCCCTGCCGATATCGCCATGCTGGAGGCGATCGACCGGCTGGTGAACGAACAGGGCTACACGATTAAAGGCGCAAACGCGGTGCTAAACGCGCAGGGCACAAAGGCCGCGGCGTCCGATTATGGTGTCGAAGCGAGAGACCCCGGCGAGACCGCCTCGACCGACGAACCCGAACAGGTCCTGACGCCGCGGGTCGAGGAAACGATCGCACGGCTGAAGGACATTCGCGGTAAACTTGCCCGCGCCGTTGCGGACTAGGGCTGCGTTCTTCGCATTGGCCCGCTTTATTCCGCCGCCATCAATTCCGCTTCGCCCAGATCGACGCTGACAAGGCGCGATATGCCCTGTTCGGCCATCGTCACCCCGAACAAACGGTGCATCCGGCTCATCGTGACGGCATTGTGGGTGACGATAAGGTAACGCGTGCGTGTCGTTTCGACCATGCTGTCGAGCAGGTCGCAGAACCGTTCGACATTGGCATCGTCGAGCGGCGCATCCACCTCGTCCAGCACGCAGATCGGTGCGGGATTGGTGAGGAACAGCGCGAATATCAGCGCGGTCGCGGTCAGCGCCTGCTCACCACCGGACAACAGCGATAGCGATTGCAATCGTTTGCCGGGGGGCTGCGCGTAAATTTCGAGTCCCGCCTCCAGCGGATCGTCACTGTCGACGAGAGCGAGGTGAGCCTGCCCGCCCTGAAAAAGCCGTTTGAAGAGTTCGCGGAAATGGCCATCCACTTCCTCGAATGCGGCGCGCAAACGCTCGCGGCCCTCGCGGTTGAGGCTGGAAATCGAACCGCGCAACCGCCCGACCGCTTCGGCAAGTTCGGCCTGTTCGCTCGCGCTCGTTCCGTGTTCCTCCTCGATCCGGGCGAGCTCTTCGGCGGCGACGAGATTGACCGGCCCGATGCGCTCCCGCGATGCCAGCAGCTTTTCAAGCTCGGTCGATTGCGCCTCTGCTGCCCCGACGGTGGCTTCATCGAAATCGAACCGTTCGGGCAATAGGGGCGGGGGGCACTGGAACCGGTCGCCGGACTGGCGCGCCATTTCGCCGCGCCGCGCCTCTTCGCTTTCGGCTCGCGTGGCGAGGGTGGCGCGCGCTTCCCTCGCCACCGAAAGCGCCTCGGACGCCGTTTCTCGCGCCCGCTCGGCCTGGGCGAGAGCCTCCTCGCAACGCTCCATGGCTTCCCGCGCCGCAGCGAGTTCGGACGTCAGCCGTTCCTGCACGGTTTCGGCTTGTGCTATCTCCGCCTCGAGCGCCGCTGGCCGCTGGGCAATGACGGCGCGTTCCTGTTCGATTTCCTCCAGCCGGGCAACCGCCTGCGCCGCGCGAGTAGCGACCTCGCCCGCGCGCGATTTCCAGCTCGCCTGATCGGCTTTCCGCGCCGCCAGCCGCTCACGCGAAACGGCCGCGGCCTGATCGTGCGCCGCCAGTTTCGACAGCGCGGATTGCAACGCTGTTTTCGCCCCGTCATTCGAATTGCGCGCCGCGTCCAGCGCGGTTCGACCTTCGTCCGGCGCAGGCAGGGCCGACAACGCCTCGCGCGCTTCGCCGGCTTCCTGCTTCGCGCTTGCGATGCGGGTATCGACGTCTTTCGCAGCCGCGGTCAGTTCCTCGATCCGCGCCGCGTTGCGCTCGCTTTCGACTTCGGCCTGATCCAGCCGCCGCAACGCCGCGCGTTCTGTATCGATGGCTCCCGCCAATTCCCGCTCGCGCGCGATCAGTTCGCGCTGAATTGTGCCGAGATTTTCACGCGTCTGGGTATCGATCCGCTCTGCAGTGGCGGCGGTTTCGCGCAATGCGGGAAGGGCCCGCGATAGTTCATCCAGCCGGTTCGCCGATTCCAGCCGCGCCGCTTCGGCAGCACCCTCGCCATGGGCGACGAAACCGTCCCAGCGGCGGATCCGGCCGTCATGCGTGACCAGCCATTCGCCCGCCGACAGGGTCCGCCCGTCATCGTTCGGGGCGCAATGAACCAGCGCCAGCCGCGCGCGCAATTCATCCGGGCACTGCGTCACGTGGGCGAGCAGCGAATCCGACACCGGGTCAGGTGCTGTGCTGCCGGTCCAGAATCTCCCTTCCGCATTGTCCGCCGGGCAACCGAGAACGGCCTTCGCATCGCGGCCCAGCACGGCGGCGAGGGCGCGTTCATAGCCCGGCGCAACCATGATCCGGTCCAGCGCGACCGGGCGACCATCGCGGTTTTTTGCCTGGCGTTGCCGTGCATCGCGATCCTTGACCAAAGCGCCGTGTTCGCGTTCCAGCCCCGCCAATTCGGCCCTCGCAGCGGAAAGCGCGCTGCTCGCCTCGTCGCGTTCGACCTGCAATCGTTTCTTGCGATCCTGCTCGCGTTGCAGCGTGTCGCGTTCGCGCGCGACGCGATCCGTGGCGGCCTCTACGGCCTGTCGTGCCGCCTCCAGCGATTCCTGTTGTTCGATTGCGCGTTCG
>JGI12210J13797_10070111_pt1 | contig 13731 bp, 9 predicted proteins | sample ElkSlonscriptome_3_FD_13797 | JGI IMG/M metagenome (IMG submission 13797)
GTCCCCTCTTTGCTACAACAGCAAGCAGCGACGAGGCGTTTTCCACTGGCAAACTTGCCGGGATGAAACGCCTTTTTGATTTACCCAGTCCTAATATGTTCTTTTCGAGTCGTTCGTCAGATTTGCGAACACCCCAGCAATCCGCTTAGGATTTGTCACAATAGACGCTAAATCTGGCCGACGATAGAGGCTCGCCGAAATGGCCGATAGGATCTGTCGTGCCCGCTCCCGATGATGAGCGGCTTGGCCTTCGTCTGGATGTGTGGTTCCAAGGGCATAATGACACAACCAGAGTGATTGTCCCCCGTAAGTAGACTCGTACTCCAGGGATTGATGGAGAGATTCTAGCCAACCCGGATGGCCCATCTGGTGACCGGCCAGACCAGACCACAACAGCCCACGTGCCTGCAACACACGATTGCTCTCGCCGACATCATCAAGATAACGCTTCACTGTTCGCCATCCCATAGCATAGTCCCCCACCTGAATCAGACTACGCACATAGGTTAATTGCATCACCTGATACTCGTACTTGTTGTCGTAGTCTTGCCCTATCATCTTCCTCATCCGTGCCATCCCCTCCTCCTGCCGCCCGAGCGCAATCTCACATAAGGCTCTGTTCGCCTGTAGCAGGGGGTCATGATAGTTTATGGTGGCGGATAGTTGTTCAGCACGTTTGATCATGTCCAGCGACATTTCGTATGCTAGTAGCAGGCGATAAATCAGCGCAATTAGTCTCAGGTCAGATATTTGGTGTAATATGTTGTCAGTTTCGTCATTTGCCTCTAAAACGCGCTCCATGTAGTCCAAAGAAGTCGCAAAATCGCCCTTATCTAAGGCCACACGTCCTAAGAATGAGACAGCCGCCATCATCGTTTGTGTGCTGTCGCTCTCCTCAGCCGTTGTGTAGGCACTGCGCAAATACATATCCGCCTGATCCAAATTCCCACGCGACCAGAACAACATCCCCAGCGCCTGTTGTACTGTGGCAAGCTGTTGCGAACTTTTGGAGGTATCGACGTAGAGATACACCCGGGTGAGGGCCTCTAAAGCGCCCTCGTAATTGCCTAAGCTGGTGTGGGCATTCGCTAAGATAACATGGGCTGTCACGCGCTCCTTCCCCATCTGATCATCCGGGAGTTCGTCCAACAACATCAGCGCGGACTGTGTGGCTGCGGTTGCCTCTTGATAGTGATGACGCAGATAAGCCACACGCGCCTGCAAAAGCCACAACTGACTCACGGACGGTAATGCATCGGAGCGGGCAAGCTTTTGCGAAGCAGCCAGCCCATCAGAGACTAAGGCCTGTGCTTCTCCTAGGTTGCCCAGTAGCAGCTTGTGTCGTGTGGCCTCAATGTAAGCCTCTAGTGCAGCCACCACCTGCCCCCCCTTGTTATATTGCTCACCCAGTAGCCCTAGCAAGTGACTATTGTCTACCGTGCGCTGCTGCAACCACTCGGCTGTCCTTCGATGGTAGTCTACCCGTTGCACCCTGGGGAGCATGGCATAGGCCACTTCAAAGTACAGATTGTTGCGGAACATATACTCTCGGCTGCCTTCGACCCTGGTTTGTGGTCGGCGGACAGTAATATTTCTTCTCGTGAGATCGGATAGAATCGTAGATACATCAAAGCCTGCCACATGCGTAATACACTCTGCCCAAAAGGCCTGCCCCAAGACCGAAGCGATTTGTACGACGCGGCGCATCTCACTGGGCAAATCGTCCAAGCGAGCCTGGAAAACGCCCATCAAGCCATTGGGAAGCTGCCCCTTCACCATCTGATAGTTAAACGAGTTCACTCGCCAGCGTGTGTCGCTGATGCGCTGGAAGACACCGTTGTCAAAGAGCATCCGCAGGAATTCTTCCACGTAAAGCGGATTTCCACGAGATCGCTCAATAATCAAATGGGGCAAATCTTCCGGGATATTTTCCACGTGCTGGAACACCGAGCGCAATAACCGACCCGTCTGCTCCCTCTCCAGCGGGGGCGTTGCGATCTGAACATGGTTCGGTTGCTCTTGTAGGTACTCAATCTGAGGTTCGTCGGACGCCGTAGTGACGCCAGTTACGATCATCATTGGATGGTCTACATGGCTCAGGTACTCAAGCATGGCGATAGACTGAGAATCAGCCCACTGCAAATTATCAACTAAGATCAGCAGGGGAACATCGTCGGTATACCCCAGCAACCAGCGCATCACCCATCGAAAAGCCAGCCGATTTTCCCGGTTGATAACGCTTTTGTGGAGCGAGGTTGCGTAGGAACTGTCCTTGAAGCCGTATCCTGCCAGATACCCCACCACCGTCGCGGCAGCTACAGCGTCATCCTCAGCAATATGTTCCTTGGTAAAATCGACAATCTGCCTCTCGTTCTCCGCTGATGTGGCCGTGGGTGATAGGTCGCACACAGTCGCTAGCATATCCCTGAGCAGACTAAAAGCGACCTCTTTTTGTTCATAATGGCCCACCATTCGCACAACCTTAAAGCCAAGAACCAGAGACGCCCGCGCGACCTCCTGTAATATACGGCTCTTCCCCACGCCTATCTCCCCGTAGAGAGTGACCGCGCTGAAGCTTTCCGCATCCCGAATTTGCTGCATTTGCAGCAGAATCTTCTGGTAGATATCGTGTCGCCCCACGAACGGAATACTGATGCCCTCAATGCGCTCGGAGGCGAGTTGGGTGGCTGTTTGCCGCCGAGCGCTCTTCACCAAGTAGTAGGGAATCGGCTCCTCGAACCCATTCATGCGGACTGCGGGTTGTTCAGCGATTTCAAACTCAGTCCGAATTCGTAGGTAGGTCTCGTCATCAATGGCCGTGCCGCCCGGAGGAGCCACATTTTGTAAACGGGCAGCCAGGTTCGTCGTCGTCCCAATCGTCAGAATTTGTTCCTGGCCCTGCTCGCCGATCGGTCCCACAATTGCGCGCCCGGTGCTCACCCCAATTCGCACGCGAAAATCGTTCAGGCTATATGCCTCGGTGCTGTACTTTTCTTTCACAAACAGGCTGAAGTCCGCCATCGCATCTTGCAGGGCCAGCGCGAAAGACACAGCGCGGAGCGCATCGTTGCCCCTGCTGCGGCGGGCACCAAAATAGCACAGTAGGCCGTCGCCCAAGAACTGCCCTACCTCCCCGTCCCAGCGCTGTAGAACGCTGACGAACTCGCTGTGCGTCTCCGAAATAAGCGCCCGCCAAGCTTCGTCGTCGGTTAGGTTCTCTGCAATCCGCGTGGAACCCACAACATCTACGAATACGACAGTCACCAAGCGGATTTCGTCCACAGATGCGGTCGTTGCCGCTTGTAGGTCTTTCGCCTTTTGCAGGCTGGCTTCCAGGGCTAGCTTAACCTGACGAACCGTCTCTAGTTGCAGATAGTGTGCGTTGGCTTCAACATCCTCCATCGCCCGGCGGATCAAGGCGATGGAGTTCTGCTCTGTGGAAGCATCACTCATTTGAGAGTTTATTTGTCACGCGTCTTAGTTTGACGCAACGGTATAATCAGCTTGAACACACTCCCCACACCCTCCTCACTCTGAACCAAGATTTGGCCCTGATGCCGCTCCGCAATAGATTTAACAAGGCTGAGGCCCAAGCCAGCCCCGCTGATGGTGGTGTTGCTGTTTGGGTTCACACGGTAAAAAGACTCAAACAGGTACGGGATGCTCTCTTCTGGAATACCGATGCCATTGTCCTCGACTTCAAAGTGGAGGGCGTTATCTTCCTCGAAGGCACGGAGGGTGATTTGGCCGCCTTCTTCTGTGTACTTCACGGCATTGCTCACCAAGTTCTCCATGGCCTGCCTCACTAGCGTGGTATCGACTGTACCAATCAAGGTTTCATCGATCTGCACCTCCCGCACGACAGTTTGATTTTTCTGCTGGGCCAGCATCATCGCGCTTTGAATAACCGGGTGAACGAGGTCAATCATTGCCACGTCGGCGTCCAGCCGTAACCCCTTCTCATCAATCTGCCGGACTTGCAACAGGTCTTCTAAAAGGTCATTCATCCGCTTGATAGAGCGGTTAATCGCGCCAATGTACTCGTGGGAGGGATTGGTGGGTTCGATATCATATTGCATCATGTCCACATAGCCTGCGATGATTGCCAGCGGACTACGCAAGTCGTGCGAGACGATCCGTAGCATCTCATCTTTGAAACGGAACAGATCGCGCAGGGTGGTTACGTCGTGCATGATAACTACCACACCCCCGCTCTGGCTGGTGTTGTCCTCCCAATGAGAGATTTGCACCACATAATCGCGTTCGGTGTCGAACGAGTGCACCTCGAAGCCCGTGGTTTCTTTGTCCGTGTCTAAGTCGGACAGCGTCTGTTGCACCTTTTGCAGTACATCCATCTGATCGCTGTATTCAGCGAATGTGTGCCCATTGAGATAGGCGTTATTGTTAATCTCCAGCAGCTGGCAGGCCCCCTCGTTCAGCGTAATGAACTCGCCACTCTCGTTCAACACCATCAGAACGTCCGGCACCGACTGGAGCACGGCTTCTAATTGGTGCTGCTTTTCTATCAGGCGCTTGAATAGCTGCGTGTTCTGGATGGCGACTGTCGCCTGGTTCGCCACCAGCGTTAACAGGCGAAGGTGATAGCTGGTAAAGACCCCTGGTTCTGGATGCACCAGAGTCAGCACAGCGATGACCGTCTTGTTGTAAACCAGCGGGGCACACATGGCAGAACGCACCGTCAGTTCATCATCGGGGAACACATGCCAGCGGTCGTCGCTCTCGGTATCGCTGACGATTGCTCCGGTGCGGTTGTGGATCACCCAACCGGCTAGGCCCTTATCTAAGACCTGCGAAACCACCCGAATAGATTCGGCCTGTTCCAGATTCCGAGATGTAAAAATGTGATCCCAGTTCACACTGCTCCCATCGTACAAGAACAGGCTGGCCTTGGAAGCGCCCACAGCTTTTGCCGCCAGGGACATTACATCCTGCATCACCTCTTCCAAGTCATGTAATGTCAGCAACTTCGAAACTTCAACCAGAAGTTCAAGGTCTTCAAAGGTGGGTTGTTGCTCTTCGGTCATCACTGCATCTGTTGCCATAGCTAACTACTCCCAAAATCTGAGTTATGCGGAGGTCATTACAAGTAATCACGCCGCCTTGCGGAAGGCGATCTTTTCCAATAGTAAGGCAACCAACAGGCTCACGCTGGCTTCTACATCGCCCAGGTCAACTGTCTCTGCCGTTGTGTGCACATAACGGCACGGAATAGATACAGCACCACTGGGCACACCGCTCAGGGCCGTTTGAATGCGGGCGGCATCGGTGCTGCCCATCTTCAGTAGCTCAAGTTGATAGGGGATTTCCCTGTCTGTGGCGGTGTCCACCATCCAATCACGCAGGTCTGCCGGAACCACTAACCCGGTATCTTTTACCTTGATGGCCGTACCGCCGCCTAACTTCACCTGCATTTTGTGGTTGTGTGGCTCATCCCCCGTGGCTGTCACGTCTACCGCAATGCCTACGTCCGGCTGGACGGCGTGTGCCGCCACCTGTGCGCCGCGCAGGCCAACTTCCTCTTGCACAGTAAACACAAAGTAGAGTTCATTTTCGGTGTTCCCGCTTAGCTGGCGCATGGCTTCGATTGCAACGGCGCAGCCAACTCGGTCATCCATCGCCCGCCCGAACAGCCGCGACCCGCGCCGAGAAACATTTCCTACAAAGCGGGCCGGCTGGCCAGCCTGGAAAGCCCGGTCCGATCCATCGTCAACATCAATGAAGCAATTCTCCAGTGTGTCAACACGCTTGCGCGCCGCACCCCACTGCTGATGCACTCCGATAGTGCCAATTGTCCCGTCCTCAAACTCGACCCGGGCACCCGGCAACGTTGTGTGAAGCAGCCCGCCGATGTTCTCAAATCGCAAATAACCGCTCGTTGGCTCACGATAAGTCGCCATGACACCAATTTCGTCCATGTGTGCGGCAATCATGACACGTTTACCGCCACTTCCCACTCGGCAGATCAAATTGCCGAGCGGATCAACCGTGACCTCGTCGGCCAGCGATTCTACCTCTGCACGGATGACCTGGCGTACCCGGTGTTCGTACCCGGACGGCCCCCATGTCTCCGCCAAACGTTTAATGAGTTCTTCCATAAAAGTTTTTGAGTCCATGATAACCGTTGAAAATATAGATACCGTAGACAAGTTAACGGTATCATACGTACCAAGTTTACCGCAAGCTGAGTGCACGCGGGCCACTTGTCTGTCCTATTTTCGCTAGGATCGTCCTCCTCACCCCATTTGCCCAGCGGCATCGTGTGCCAGGCGAATCGGGCGGGGCAGTTTGTACTTCGGCGTACACGTCAGCACAAAGTTAATCGCATCGTTGATTTCTGCAAGGTGCCCGACTGATACGTAGACTGGCTTTACGTTGCTGCGAGTCCTCAAATAGGCACCAATGATCTCATTTCGGTCGTGTATCCAGCTAAAGCTCCCTTTGAGCGCACCCGGTTGGCCATAATCGCCGATCAGATGTGTTTTCCCCACGCCAATCGTCGGGCGTTGCAACCACAACCCCATATGAGCAGCAATGCCCATTCGGCGCGGGTGAATACGTCCCATACCATCGAAGATGAATACATCTGGCTGCTGTTTCAACTTCTCAAAGGCTTTCACTAACACAGGACCCTCACGGAAAGTTAACAGACCTGGGACATAAGGAAAAGGGGTATCCATAGATGCTTTGACAGTTTCTACCAGTTCTAGGTCAGGATAGCTCATGACCACCACTGCCGCCTGAGAGACATTGTCTTTGACACTCACATCCACACCCGCGACGTACTGAACCGCGTCGGCGTCCAAAGGTTGATCATCAATCAACTTATCGGACAGATCCTTCTGGATTTGTACTGCCTCAGTCGGGCTTAAGTTCCAATCGTGCAGGTGATGAATGTCCATCCGAAAATAGCTTTCCAATTTAGCCGAAATATTTGGCTATTGTAACACGGCCAATGTGGATTCTCGTTTGGATGCGTTATGATTGATTCGTTAAGTACGCTGAAGCGAGATTACTCTATGAATGACATTACTACTTTCGATGTTGAAGTCGTCACCGATCACGAGCCGCACGTTTTCGTGGTAGAGCTTTTTAAGTATGTCGATATTGAAGCTGAAGTTGAGGATATTGACGGCATTCAGCAGATGCGAACCAACAGTTTCGCCATTACCGTCTTCGACCAAGCACACGATACGATCTCTGCGGAGTTGGGCATTGAACCGAACGTTTTTATTCAGTTTCGGCCCAAGCAGAATCTTCAGACCGATGTTATCGCCATCAAACATCTCCTAGAGGCAATCAACCACTGGTTGAAAATCATCGACAACGATTTTGCGCTGGTCTACAACGGTGAAACGGTCATGATCTATCGCAAGCAAAAGCAGATCTACGTCAATGTCGCATCGCGCGGCTGGACGGAAGCCCGGCTTAGTATCATCAACGTGCCCTACGAAGAGGTGTCCATGCCTGCCCTCGACGAGACAACCGACTAGCTAAGACTGGCCGTCACCGAGTTGCCCGGCGGCTCGCCCTCCCTTTAGTGCTTGCTGATTCACACGTACTCGGTCGGCATCCACAGTAACCTCCTGCCCTGCTGTTTCTTCTTCCTCGATCAGCTCTTCAAAAGTCGTTAGCCACGCCTTGGCGTCTTTCTTCCGCTTGTCATCTTGATCCTCCATAAGCGCCAATGCCTGCTTCATAAAGGCTTGGGCAGTGGCGTTATCGCGTTGCCGATGGTAGACCAAAGCCATGTAGTAAGGTGCTTCTGCCAATGTCGGGTTCACCATCCGAACCTTATTCAGCCAGCCCAGCGCTTGTGCCCACTTTTTATCTCTAAAGCACAAACGCCCCATCCCATAGTTGGCAACGGCTTCCCCTGTGTGCAATGAGAGCGCCTGCTGGAAGCCTTCCCGAGCCTGTTCCGCATCGTCGTTTTCTAAGTGGAACAACCCGCGGACAGCGTAATACTCTGCGTTTTGGGGCAGCAGAGTAATCGCTAGCTCGATTTGCTCAACAGCGTCCTCATATTTGCCACGCTGGTAGGCAGACAATGCCCGTTGATAATAATCATCGGCCTCCACGCGGGATAAACCCAACGACCGGGACAAAAAACCCATCTTCTGGACCTCTATAACTAAAATAATGGTGTTTTCTCCATAGCATTATACAAATGTGCTACTGTATTAGCACACAGCAAGGTCAGGAAATGCCCAGAACGAGGGAGAAGTCAGCGTTTTGGGCAGCGAACCTTTGCCAGGTATCTCAGGAGTAACCACTATGAAGACTAAAACTGTGATCGTCACCGGTGCTTCTAGCGGACTAGGAGCCTCTATCGCTACGCAACTGGCCCAGATGGGCGCCAATGTGGTCATCAGCGCACGCACCGCCTCCGCGTTAGAACAAACTGCACAGCGAGTGCAGCAAGCTGGTACCCAAGCCCGGGTCGTGCCCGGCAACATTACAGACATCGAAACTATGCAGAATATCGTGAAAACGGCTGTCGATGAATTCGGGAGCATCTGCGCGCTGGTTAACAACGCTGGCACGCTAGACCCTATCGCTATGTCTAAAGATGCTGACATCGACGCGTGGAAACACACTTTTGATGTGAACTTCTTTGCGCCTCTCCAACTCACCCGTGAAGCGCTACCCTACCTGCGTGACTGCGAGGGACGCGGGCGGATCATCAACATCTCGTCTGGCGCAGCCGTGCGCGGTTACCCCACCTGGGGTGCCTATGGCGCGTCTAAATCCGCCCTCAATCATTTCACTCAAACGCTTTCTGCCGAGGAGCCAGAGGTCATCTCCATTGCCATGCGTCCGGGGGTCGTGGACACACCCATGCAACGTCAGATTCGTGAGCAAGGCAAAAACACCATGCCGTCCCAGCTCTATGAGCGCTTTGAGAGCCTGCACACAACCGGCAAACTCCTCGACCCAGACCTGCCAGGGTTCTCTGCCGCAGTCTTAGCTTTACAAGCACCGCCAGACTGGAGCGGTGAGTTCATGGATTGGGATAACGAACACGTCCGCCGCTTGCGTGAACGCTGCGAACGCATGCTCAATGAGAACCAAGTTCCGGGGCACCTCGTTGGCGACGAATTCCCTAACTAGAGAGAAAGCAAAACGGGCGATGCCATTAGAGCATCGCCCGTTCACTATTAACTCCCGCACCGAATGTAAGCCGACTTATTCGTCGTCTGGCTCTAAGAACTGCTGCCAGCGATTGCCCATTCCAGCCTCGCTCACGCCGTAGAAGACACGTAGCTTGCCGTTGCTTTCACGCTTAACCAAATCGTAGCGCACGTCGTTGCCTCGCTTGTAACTACGCCACAACCCAATGTCACCATCGTCTGCCCACTCTACATTATTTGCAGTAGCCGGGTTGGTCTCTAACTGGCGGATGGCGTAGTGCCACAACCGCCGTGCAGACTCCCGCGTCACATTGTGCACGATGTTGCCGTTGCGTAGGTCTCGCATAATATGGTAGTTCGTTCCGTTGCGATGCTCAGTGCCAACGATTTCAACCCCTGCCCGTGGGACGCCATCATTGCTAAGCGTGCTACCGCCTCCGGTCACGTCGGGCGGACTGTACTTCTTGGGTGGGCGTGAGTGGTTCTCTACTGCCGGGTGCAGATCGTCTTGGTTCGACTGTGCCTTAGACGGCTTACCGTTGGAAGTGGCCGCATTATTGCCCGACCGTGATGAAGCGGTCTGTTGACGGGTCGTTGGCTGTGCCTCAGAGACAGCCGTGGTTTCCTGGGTCGCGTTGGGAAGCGCGCCGCTACTTATACCCTGGCGCACCAGGCTGACGATCTCATCGCGCACGGCCAAATTCGTCTCATTGTCGTCGCGCACATAAATCTTGTACTCGTCGATGGCATAGGGACGATGATCGCCCTTTGGCACCTGGATGCGCATCACCGTGTTTCGATTCGACTCCAGTGTGTCAATTTCACACTTTAGCTCCGGCGAGATCATCCGTCCAATAGCTTCGTCCAGTTCTTTCTTGCTCTGACTGGCATTGGTGATGCCCTTGATCGACTTTTTCGCGTCAGCCGCCGCACCGATATAAACGGTGCCACCATTTGTGTTGGCAAAAGCGCACACGTCAGAGACTACAGCGTACAGGTGACCGCCCTTACGCTGCATGGACTCGTGGAAGGATTGAACGATGGACTCACCCTCTTCGCGGGCCGTCTGCACGTAGTCCTCCTCGCCGCCGCCCTCATGTGGGCGCGAGCGTGAGAAGTCGTTGCCGCTTAGCACCTCTTTGAGTGCTGAGAAGCTTTTTTCGTCGAGCAAAATTTCTGTGGTGCGCTCTCCCACGCCGAGCGTTACGACCTTGCCACGACGGTCTTTAATCGTCTGCAAGGCATGTGCATCACTTCCCTGGATGCAACGCATTTTGCGAGGATACTCGGGCTTTGTCCCGTTGAAGAAACGCTGCGTGCTGTAGCGGCGGCGGCTACCCAGGTCGGTTACCTCTAAACAGTGCAAATTGGAATCTTGCGTGTAGGCGATGCGTGTCTGCCCACCGAAGTCCATTCCGCGCATGGCGACGCCGTGGTTCGCATTGGCGTGGGCAGCAATAACGATACCCCCTGCCTCGTTGATCACCTCATACGCCCGAATAACGTCGCTGGAAGCCCCGACCTCAGAGTTTCCCTCCTCCATCGCGTCGATGGGAACATTCAGGTTCAACAGCAGGTGCTCAATCTCTCGTACGGTTGTGTCTGGCGAGAAGATTCCTAGAATGTGGAAGCCGAACGTCGCCGTGAACTCGAACCCGGGCAACACCAAGATCTTCCCTAGCAGGCGGTGATACTCCTCAAGCTGCTTGATCTCTTGCTTGGTCGCCCGGTCGAGCTTCTTCAGGTACTCCAGTTGCTCGATTTCGTGTTGCATTGCCGCATAACCGCCCACAGTGTTGTGGTCAGTAAAAGCGATAATGTCTAACCCGTGGGCCTCTGCTTCTTTCAGAATATCCAAATACGACTTGTCTTTGTCGTTGTAATCCATAGATGCCATGGTATGCAGGTGCAAGTCGACCTGGTACCACTGCAAGTTCGTCTGTTTCTTCGATGCCACTTGACTAATATCTCCAATGTATTCCGCAGGTTTTTCTGACGGTGGGGCTACAAATCGTGTCGAGACAATTGGGGGCTTTTTCTAGAGGAACAGGCATTCAACGCCTGATCTAACTTACACGCTGTTCCGTTTGGGCACAGCGTGCATACAACCACACCATTACATCAACGACTTTCAATCAGCTTGTTGAATAAGATTGGAAGCTCGTCTGGCTCAAAGGGCTTTATCAAAAACCGATTTGCGCCTGCTTTCAATACTTCATTGCCGACATCTAGCCCGGAAGCCACCACAACAGGAAGGGTTGCATGGTCTGCGCTTTCTCGAATATCACGCAAAACCTCGATGCCTTCCATATCGGAGAGATGATAATCTAGCAAAACCACATCCGGCTGATACTCATCTACGAGTTCCAAAACACCACTTCCTTTGCCAACAGACTGAACCTCAAAATCGTCCAGTTCTAGCAATGTCGCCAGCAAAGACACTGTCGTTTTATCGTCATCTACAATGAGTACTTTCGCCAATTTGGTTCTCTCCTGCTTACTGCTTTGTCGTAAGGCAATCTTTTTATCGTGTGTGAGCCATCCCGAATTCAGGTGGCCGCACCGTCACAACGATTATAACCCACCCAGTCAACCGGGGCTACATGCGACTTACCTACTTACATTTGGGCATTGGAGCCACAATTTTGGTGCTTGCGTCTCCGTAAACAGCGCGGCATGGGTACGCCGCGCCGTTCTGGTCGCCCGATGACTTTGGGGCTACGAAGCCTCTAGCGCGTTTTCCAAAACCTCGTCGAGTTGGTCAACCAGGATAAACTCAATCTCATCACGCACCTCATCTGGTAAATCTTCCAGGTCTCGCTCATTCTTCCCAGGCAAGATAACCCGCTTCACACCCAGGCGATGAGCAGCCAGCACCTTGTCTTTGATACCACCCACGGGCAGCACCTTACCACTGAGCGTAATCTCACCTGTCATTGCCAGATTGTGATGGACGGGTCGCTTAGTGATGAGCGAAGCAAGCGCGGTCGTCATAGTGATACCTGCACTGGGACCGTCCTTTGGTACTGCACCGGCTGGAACATGCAGATGGATGTCGTTGTTCTCGAAGAAGCTCTCATCAATGCCCATCTGTAGGGCACGGGCACGCACCAGGCTTAGGGCTAACTGCGCGCTTTCCTTCATCACGTCGCCCAGTTGCCCGGTATAGCGGAATCCCTTGCCGCCTGGGAAGGCTGTCGCCTCGACGTACAGCACTTCGCCACCTGTCGGCGTCCAGGCCAAGCCCGTTGCCACGCCCGGGGCGTCTGTGCGCTCCTCCAGCTCGGTTTCGATGTGCGTGCGCGGTTTACCGAGTAGCTCGCCCACCTTCTCCTTGTCAATCTCTATCTTTTCGGTGTCGCCTGTAGCAATCTTCGTGACTACCTTACGGGCAGCCCGGCCAATCTCACGCTCCAGCGTGCGTACCCCGGCCTCACGGGTGTAGTCCCGTATGATCTTGACAATGGCCTTGTCATCGAAGCCGATCTCGCTCCTGCGCAAACCGTTCTCGCGTATCTGTCTCGGCACCAAGTAACCCTTGGCGATCTCCACCTTTTCTTGTTCGGTGTAGCCGCTCAGCTTGATGATCTCCATCCGGTCACGCAGCGGGCCGGGGATGGGGTCAAGTGAATTGGCCGTTGCGATAAACAGCACATCGCTCAGGTCGAAGGGCACATCCAGGTAATTGTCGCGGAACTCGCTGTTCTGCTCCGGGTCTAGTACCTCTAGTAGCGCGGAGGACGGATCACCTCGCATGTCTCTGCTAATCTTGTCCACCTCATCCAGCATGATGAGTGGGTTGCGCGTCTCTGCCCGGCGGATTGTCTGGATAATGCGTCCTGGCATTGCACCGATGTAGGTGCGTCGGAAACCGCGAATCTCGGCTTCGTCACGGATGCCGCCTAAGCTCATACGGATGAACTTACGCCCCATGGCGCGGGCAATGCTGGCCCCTAATGATGTTTTGCCGACACCGGGCGGCCCCACGAACAGCAAAATCGCTCCGCCGCGCTCCTGGCGGATGAAATCTCGTGTGCCTTCTTCCTCATCCTGCTTCTGGAACTCCTCAGCGCGCTCTTCACGCAGTTTGCGAACTGCCAAATACTCTAAGATGCGCTCTTTAATATCTTCCAGACCGTGGTGGTCTTCGTTTAGCACATCGCGCGCGTTTTGGATGTCCAAGCTATCGTCGGTCATCTTGTTCCACGGCATGTTCACCAGCCAGTCCAGGTACGTGCGGATCACGCCGTACTCTGCTGCTTGCACTGGCAACTTATCTAGCCGATCAACCTCTCGCAGGGCTTCGCGCTCGGCTTCCTCCGGCATCTCCGCCTCAATGATCTTCTGCCGGAACTGCTCCACTTCCGCCGTCTCGTCGTCCTCGCCCAACTCGCGCTGGATGGCCTTCATCTGCTCACGCAAGAAGTAATCGCGCTGCATCTTCTCCATCTCGGACTTAGCTTCGGATTGAATCTGGCGGCCAAGCTCCAAAACCTCGACTTCCTTGGTCAAGATGCCCATCAACCGCCGCAACTTCGCTTCCAGCGACGTGATCTCTAGTAGCTCCTGGGCATCTTCC
>JGI12210J13797_10457955_pt1 | contig 13725 bp, 8 predicted proteins | sample ElkSlonscriptome_3_FD_13797 | JGI IMG/M metagenome (IMG submission 13797)
GCACAAAAACACTGTAACACTTATTTATCAGTTAGCTATTTTTCCAACAATATCTTCAATGCCTTTAGTATTTCTAAATTCTTTTAATCGACTTTGAGCTATTTCATCGAACCAGTAACGGGGTTTGATTGTCGGAGAATGCAGTATACCCCGCTCGCGCAAAGCTTGAACTATATCAATATGCTTCACCGCAATTTTTCCCATTAGCAAAGTCTCTAAACTACTCTCCTGCTGTAAATGTTGCCACATCCGAATGAAACCCCGCAAATAAATGAGGTCTTTAGTAAATCCACCCGACTGATAAATACGAGCTACGGTATCAAAAGCAATATGAGGGTCAAACTCATGCTGCTCTGTTAACAAGGCGAAAGTATCGGCAAAAGGGGTATGATTCATGCACTCGTAGGCAACCACCACGCGGGCCGCTAGTAAGCGCATCCTCAGCGGATCTAAGCCCCCGGTTAGGTACTCCGCCAGCACCGCCAACCCTTCCTGAAGCTCATCGTAATCAGCCAACCCCAGCCGGAGCAGTTGCATAGGCTGCTGGGCTCCATTATAGTAGGTAAGCACGTGGGTGCCAACTTCGTGCTGCACTAGGGCTTCTACCCGGCTTTCGCGAAGCTGAACATTTTCCGGTATGTACAACTCACCCCGCGAAACCATCAGTCCTGGCATATTATTCCCAATGTGAATTTGGCTACGGAACTGTGGGTCTTGCTGTCGGAAATAAGCAAATTCTTCTTCGGCTCGGTGGGCAAACTGTTGGGCGGAATAAGCGCCTGACTGGGTTTTCTGAGTAGGCATCTTTTCTAGTAAAAGATTTGCTAAAGCCAGTAGCTCTTCATCAATGGTTTTATACAGGCGAATGCTGCTGTAGAGAAAATCTTCGCTTCCTCGCTCATTCAGCATATCTAATTGAATATCTAGCTCCTTTCGCTTGTCACGTAACAAGAAAGCCAGTGCCGGATCGTGCACCGCGTCAAGATCAACGCTATACAAAGCATGTTTACGCTCTTCGGGGTCAATGGGTAGAATAGGATAATAAAACGTAGGAGCTTCCCGGTAATTTTCAGCCTGAAACTCCTGCCAGGCTGAATCTAGATTGATGGCGGAAACCAGCATCAGAAAGCGGAACGATAGCTCAATTTCGTACAGTTGGCGATCAGCTTGCCAGAAAGTATCATCTGCGGTGGTACGACCCAGCGTCCGTGGATGAGTGATCTTATAGTTGGTTTGCACCCGTAAGAATGTATACAACGCCTGTCGCAGAGCTTTAGAAAAATGATCACGAAAATTACGCAGCAGCACCGGGTAAGATTCTCCCTGCTCGGGATGGGCAAACATGCGGGGAAGCACTATCTGAATCCAGACACTACCGCTTTGTTCAAGCAGCTCAACCGTGGCTGGTTTTAGCCGTTCCTGGTTCTTAGTAACCGTAAGAGAGTTCTTTAAGGCTTTAAGCGGTTCTAATTCTTCGGCTAATGTATCTACGGTAGAGGTACTCTTTTCTTCGTAGTAGGAAATCTGAATATCAGAACGAGTAGAAGCATCGAATTGAATATCGAGCAATAGAAATGAGCCGTACTGGCTGGCTCGGGCTTCTATGAGCTTATCAATGTAGGGCTGTACCGGGATTAGGGCATCCGGCGTATCAGGCACAATCAGGTAAGAAGACTCTCCTCGAACTAAGTTGCTCAGTTCTAAACGAGCTTCCGGCTGATGAAACACAATGAGTAAGGGAAGCGGCAAATCTAACTGAATGAAGTATCCTTCCTTAAGTTCTTGCTGAATAGGTTCGTGGTTGGTGATTTTCTTTAATATCTCTGAGTTATTACGGTCTTTTTGCATACAGATACTAACCCACGTGCTGAAAGGAAGTTCCGCTACGGTTCAGAACTTTTACTGTCCTGAGAAGTTCTAAAGAGAGTCATGTTACGGCTTAGAATATTGTGCTTAGTGAGTCAGGTAGTTTTAACCTTAGAAGCGTAACACTACGCAAGGCATCGTAGAAATTTTTTTCCAATCTTAAAGAAGAAGATATGAATACGCTATCATCTATACCAGCTATCCGATGGGTAGCCCTCGGATTGTTTGTACTTACCTTACTAATGAATTATCTCTCTCAGGGAGTTTTGTTTGAAGGCCAGACTATTGGAGAAGTCTCGGATAAGTACAGTACGCTAATCACGCCCGCTGGATATGCTTTCGCTATTTGGGGGTTAATTTATCTGGCGTTGGGAGCTTACGTTTATTATCAGGCTTTTCGGGCAAAATCAGAGGAGAATATCTACAATCAGGCAGCATTTCCGCTGATACTAAATCTCATTGCTAACAGTGCGTGGCTCATTGCTTTCCAACTAGAATATATTGCCTTAAGTGCCGTACTGATGTTAGCCATTCTGGTAACGCTGATTCAATTGGTCATTCTCTGGACGAATGATCGTAGCCTGCCCAACCAGCAGCGAAGATTGATGCGGATACCTTTCAGTATCTATTTAGGTTGGATTTCAGTAGCCACTATTGTAAACTTTAGTGTATTGATTAAGTACGCTGAGTGGAATGCCTTGGGGCTAAGCGAACCCGTTTGGGTAGTTATTATGACTTCGGTAGGCGCGGCTTTGGCAATACTGGTCTTATTCGCCACCCGAAACTTGGTATACCCGCTGGTATTTGTTTGGGCTTACGTAGCTATTGCCGTAGCTCAATCAGATAATCAGTTAATTTTTATCGCAGCTTTGGGCTGGGCCGTTGTTATTTTCGTTTTTGATCTAGCACACTTTATTCGCTGGCGAAAATTAGCGAAAGTAGTAGCTTAGATAAAAAACCGCCTTAAGTTTTGTTGCTTGAATCTACAGAATCACGACGGAGATTATCTACGCGCCAGTCTACTCCTATCGTAGATTCCTTCTTGGTGATTCCAACCTTTACATGATTTTTTTTGACTTAACAGTAGGTGCATTTTATGAGATTACTAAAACTACCTATGAGTCAATTTGGGGCTGCCTTTAAAGCAATAATGATATGGTAAAATTGATGACATTTGGACTGCTTTTACTGTTAACACTCAATAGTTGCCAGGAAGAAGATGAGCAAGCTACTAAGCCAGAGAATACTGTTTCAGTCGCAATTAGTAAAGCGGAAGCTATTTGTGGCACTGCCGAACTGGTTTGGTTGCAAGAAATTATTGAAAAGGCCGAAGAAGATAGACAAAACCAAGCTCACCAAGGAAACTTTATGGGAAGAATCTATCAGGGCAACTACCAAAATGACTACGTTATTTTTGTTCGTATGGCGATGGGAAGTGGTGGATTGTACGGGTATTTTTATCGTTGCGACGGTAGCCAGATTGACTTTAGCGAGGACGATCCCAGTGAGGTAGAAACCTTTCTTCAGGGTGTAGAGAAAAATACCCCTATCTATACTAACCTACCTCACGACTGAGGCAGGTATTGGCTTACCACTCAGGTTATTATAGCTTATAGAATACTATTACTCACTCCGTAGACTATCGGCCGGGTTAGCCCGGGCCGCTCGGATAGCTCGACTACCTACGGTGACAATCGCAGTTACCAGTGCTCCTATAATAGCCAGTACAAACGGTAGAGCCGATACGGGAGTGCGATAGGCGAAATCACTGAGCCATTGCTGGGCTAACCAAAATGCTATAGGTACAGCAACTAGGCCAGCAATCAGCACAATTTTCAGAAAATCTACACTTAGCAAGGTAGTGATTTGAGTTACTGTCGCTCCTAGCACTTTGCGAACACCCACTTCTTTAGTGCGCTGTTCGGCCATGTAGGCGGCTAGTCCGAATAAGCCCAACAGTGCTATTAATAAAGTTAGCAAAGTAGCCCATAATAACGTTTGGCCCAATCGTTCCTGATCGGCGTAAAGCTGAGCAAAGTCATCATCCAGAAAAGAGTAGCGAATAGGATGCGCCGGTTCAATCGTTTTCCAGAATTTTTCTACTTCAGAAATAGTGCTTCGCAAGTCGGTAGCTGACAAGCGAATCGCTACATAGCTTACCCATCCGGCTCTGAACTGAGGAATGGCTCCTGAAAATGCTAATGGTTTGATTCTCTGCTCCAAACCACTGTAGTGAAAATCCTTTACTACTCCTATAATCTGTCCGGCTTCTTTGACTCCACTAAAATTTATCGGATGTCCGATTGGCTCCGATATATCGAACTCCTTTATAAAAGCTTCATTAACTACAAAGGATTGCGTAGTGGTATCTGTCGGTGACAAAAATCTGCCGTCGATAACCTCGAGGTCAAGTGTTTGTGCGTAGTAAGCATCCGTAAAGAAGATATTTTCAGAATGGCTTTTTTCTTCACCTCCAATACGAAGACCATTATCAGAATAGTCACCACCGGGCATACTCGCTGAGGCAGTAACTGATGTTACTTGTGGGTTTTGCAACAATCGGCTCCGTAGTGACTGAATTTTTCGGTAAGTATCTTGGGTATTCGCTTTAATGACCATCACTTGTTCCGACTGAAAACCCAGTTCCTGGTTTTGCATGAACTGTACTTGCCGATAAATAAAGGTCATCACCACCGCCGCAACGATTGCTCCGGCAAACTGAACAACCACCATTCCTTGGCGTAGTAGCTTACCTTTATCGCGCCGCAGCCACTTTCCTTTCAGCACCTCAGTAGGGCGATAAGCAGCTAAGAAGAATGCTGGATAACTACCGGATAGTATGCCTAACAATAGCACTAGTCCGAGCAGCAATGGAATGATAAAACTCAACTCAGCTAAGCCCAAAGAAAGCTCTCGATTCGTGATTTGTTCAAAAGCAGGCAACGCCAATTCGGCTAGAAAGATAGCAATAGGCAAGGCCACCAAGCACTGAAGGACAGCTTCAGCTAAGAATTGAAAAATCAGTTGCTGGCGAGAGGCTCCGTTTACCTTACGAACGCCTACTTCCCGCGCTCGGCGAGCTGCCTGAGCCGTGGCTAAATTCATGTAGTTAATACTGGCTACTATTAGCACCAGCAGTCCAACAATTCCAATAATGTACACTCGCTGGATACCCCCCGCCCTGATAGAAAAAGGGCCGCTCAGTTGAGCAGTAGCATTCAGGTGAGCGTCACTAATGGGTTGTAGTTTCCACTCAGGAAATTTCTCATAACTGGAACCCATTTTTTCTAGCTCCTTCTTGATACGAGGGGTGATAGCTTCGGTTATCTTCTTTTCTAGTTGAGCGATGTTGGTTTCAGGGTGCAGCGACACGTAGGTGGCCGGATTATTACCCGTCCACGATTTATAAAAATACGTGGTATCGCGCCCTACTAAGTCTACATCAAAATGGGTATTTCCGGGAAACTCGGCCATTACGCCCGTAATCAGGTAATCATCCTGGTCATTGAACCGCAGTACTTTCCCCACTGGATTTTCATCGTCGTAGAACTGATCGGCTAGCGACTCACTAATTAGCATGGAATGATTATTCTGAAGAGCGTTATCGGCGTTACCATACTTTAGCGGTAAAGGAAGCACTTTCAGAAAAGTGCTATCGGCTAAAGCCATAGTTTTAACATATATCCCGTTCTCGGGCTTTTCTTCCGTACTCACCAGCAGATCATTCCCTTCAGTAATCGGCACTGCGCTTACGATTTCTGGAAATTCTTCCCGTAATGTTTCCGATAATACGTGAGGAGTGTATAAAGTGCCTCGCCCCGGATCCCACTCCCGGTATACCCGATAGATATTCTCTTGATTGGAAACCCAACGATCATAACTGAACTCATGCTGAATAAATACCAATGCCAGCGTAGCTACCATTAAGGCGATAGCCAGACCACCTACGTTGAGCAGTGTGAACGTTTTCTGTTTGCGGAAATTCCGCAAGGCGATGGAGAGATAGTTTCTTAGCATAATTCATTCAATTAGCAAAGAACAATGTACAGTTGAGAGAATCGTAAAAATTGTTCATTGCACACTGCTAACTGTTCATTGTGAAAGTTATTCACTCTTTAAAGACTTAATCGGATTAGCAGTAGCCGCCCGTAATGTGTGAAAACTGATGGCACCTAGTGTCACTATTAGAGTTAGTAAAGTAGAAGCTACAAAGGTGAGCCATTTAATATTGGTTTGATAGGCAAAATCGCTGAGCCAACTATCCATCGCAAAGTAGGCGATGGGGAAAGCAATTACCATAGCAATAACAATCAGTACGAAAAAGTCCTTGTAGATCAGTCCCACAATGTTGGTGACACTCGCCCCAATTACTTTACGGATGCCAATTTCTTTGGCGCGTTGTTCGGTGGTGTAAGCTGCTAATCCGAGTAACCCTAAACAAGCAATCACCACGGTGAAGGCAGAAAACAGGGTGAAGATTTTACCTCGCTTCTGATCGGTTTCGTACTGCGACATAAATTCTTCGTCCAGAAACTCGTAAGAAAACGGCTTACCGGCGTTCACTTCTGTCCAGGTATCTTCCACATAAGCTAGAGTTTCAGTTACTCGCTCAGGCGATACTTTGATGCTAAGCCAGAAACTAGGATCATCAAAAAAAATCGCTAATGGATCAATAAGATTGTACAGCGACTGTTGATGATAATCTTTAAAAACCCCAATAACGGAGTAAGTTGGCCCTGGGCCATTATCACCGCCCATGAACGAGAACTCTTTGCCAATTGGGTCGTCCCACTGCATCCGCGCTACCATCGATTCATTCACTATTACCGTGGCAGTATCGGTGGCGTACTCCCGCGAGAAACTACGCCCTTCCACCACGTCAATACCCATGGTTTCTAGGTAATCGTAGTGCGCGCGATACTGATTCACTCCCACTCCCTGATCTAGTTTACTGCCATCATTACCTTCCACCTGCATTAGACTCTTGCCATATCCGCTACCTGGACGGGACGAAGAAGTAGAGACTTCCAGCACATTCGGGCTTTCTTTCAATCGATTACGCAACACCTCATAATTCGCCCGAATGGTGGAGTCGGGCATTGTTACGATAAGCACCTGCTCCTGATCGAAGCCTAAATCGGTGTCGCGTAGATACTGAAGCTGATCGTAGACGATCCAGGTGCAGATGAGCATCGCGATAGAGATGGTAAATTGTACCACCACTAGTACTTTACGCAGCAGGGCATTACCGGTGCCTCGGGTTATATTCCCTTTCAGCACTGAAGCCGGATTAAACTTAGAGAGATAAAATGCGGGGTAACTACCTCCGGCAACCCCTACCAGTAGGGTAATACCAACGAAGGCCAGAATGATCTGCGGCTGTAGCAAAAATAAAGAACTAATCTCAGTACCCGCCAGCAAATTGAAAGGCGCCAGCAAAGCGGCTACTAACAACAAGCTAATAACCAGCGCTATCACCGTAAGCAGAACCGATTCAGTTAGAAACTGACTGATCAGTTGACCACGGAACGAACCCATGGTTTTACGAACGCCCACTTCTTTGGCTCGTCGGGTAGCCCGAGCCGTAGCCAGATTCATATAGTTGATACTGGCAATAATCAGAATGAAAAAGGCAACCGCGCCAAAAATATAGATATAAGAAATATCACCCGCTCCGGTTTCTCCTTCACCAAACTCTGATTTTAGGTGTATATCAGCCAGAGGTTGCAACCAATACCGGATCGTTACTCCTGCGTTTTCAAAGATAGGGACGACCCGCTCTTTATTTACACTGGCTAGCGCCTCTTCCGCATCGGCTTGACTGGTGCCTTCTTTCAGAAGCAAATACGTACCAACGCCCCACCCTCCCCAGCCACCTATTTCATCAGGTAAAGTGGCTCTTGATAGTAGAGCGTCAAACTCTAAGCTGGAGTTATCAGGCACGTCTTCCACTAGTCCGGTGATTTCGTAGGTTTCATCTCCATTTCTAAAGGTTTGCCCTATCGGATCATCATTACCGAAATATTTCTGAGCAGTTTCCTGGGTTAATACAGCCGTGTTGGGTTTAACCAAAACAGTTGCCGGATCACCGGCCAACAGCGAGAAATCGAATACATCAAAGAGAGTGGAGTCTACGTAGTAGAAATCTTCTTCATAGAACCGTACATCCCGATCAGGGTTTTCAAATAACTCTCTTCCTGCCGGAATAAAGCGAATGGCGTGTTCTATCTCGGTATACTTTTCTTCCAGCTCCTGGGCTAGAGGAATCTGCGACGAAGGCCAAGTAAATTGATTATCGGTTTCGGTGAAGTGGGTAACTACCCGATAGATGCGATTTTTCTCGGTATGAAATCGGTCGTAGCTAAGCTCGTTGAGCAGATACAACAGCAAAAACAAACTACAGGTAATACCGAGGGTTAATCCCAGAATATTAAGCAGACTATAAATACGGTCTTTACCGATATTGCGGATCGCGACTTTGAGCAGGTTTTTGAGCATAGGAAGAAGAGGTTAGCGGGTTTGTTTCCTTAGTCCAAAAAATATACCCTAAGAATAACTATCTGAATATCAGATAATTACAGTATAGAGTTTTAAGTGCTATTGTTCATAATCGTACAGAAATTGTGCGTGGATGAACAGTTGTGGGAATCTCCGACCTTCCCTTACATTAACAGGTATTCTAGCGTTTTGTCCAGCTACCCTTTTTACTATTCTTCTATTACTTTCCCAAAGATGTATCGTTTGTACAGGCTTCTCTCTCACCTGATATTGGACAGGTGGGTCGAGACCGAATTGAGCGATTGTGTCAAAGTCCGGGGTTTTTACTCAAGATGGAAAAGCAGTACGATAAACACGGAATTGCTTTCCGAAGATTTGTGCAGCGAATTCTACTGGAAATGGAGCGTGAAGACCGTAAAAGCGTCCAAAGAATGGTAAGCAGATAAAAAAAGTCTTTTTTTATACGCCAGTTACCAAGAAGCGAGCCGAAGGAGTCTGGTATCTATTCTGAAACTAGTGATTCATAGTCAGTCTAAATGTAGAGTCTTTTCTTCAGATGAATAAATACACAACATTCATTCTTCACCAGTGCAACCTTTCCTGGTTATCTGCATCTAACCAGTAACTGGCGAGATAAATAGCAACAAATGGTGAGCGATAGTAAAGAAAGGGGTTCTGTCCTACTGTATCATCTACCATTTGCCCTTCACCCTCAACCTCTATATCATGCTTAGAAACTACCTAAAGATCACCTTTCGCAATCTGATCAATCAAAAGTTATATACCTTTCTTAATGTGATCGGCTTAAGTATTGGAATTGCCAGTTGCTTGCTAATTTTATTGTACGTTTACCATGAGCTAAGCTACGATGCCTTCCACGAGCGAGCTGACCGGATTTACCGAGTAGGTTTGAATGGCAAAATTGCCGATCAGGAGGTATTTACTACTAATACTACTCCGCCCTTAGCATTTACCGCCGTTGAAGAATTCCCCGAAGTAGAAAACGCTACCCGCCTTTACACTCACTGGAGCGACCAGGTGGTTCGCTACGGTGAAACGGTTATTTCTGAGGAAGATATTCTTATGGCTGACTCGACCTTTTTTGAGGTATTTAGTTTTCCTTTGATTGCTGGAGATCCCGCTACTGCGTTGGTTGACCCCACTAGCATTGTGATACCGGAAGATGTGGCGCATAAATATTTTGACGATGAATCGCCACTGGGTAAGACACTTTTACTAGGAAGTGAAAAGACTCCGCATACGATAACCGGCGTATTGGAAAAACTACCCGATAATTCGCATTTCCACTTCAGTTTGCTTCGCTCCATGAGTGCGGTAGAATATAGCCGAAGTGAAGGTTGGTTCAATAATAGTTTTCAAACCTATTTATTGTTGTACGAAGGGGCTTCGGCTAAGTCATTAGAGGCTAAATTACCGGGATTGGTTGAAAAATACGTGGGACCAGAAGTACAGCAGTTTTTGGGGGTTTCGCTAGACGAGTTTTTTGGACAAGGCAACCAGTACGGATACTTTCTCCAGCCCTTGCTCAACATTCACCTTTATTCTGATTTACAGGACGAACTGGAACCCAACGGAGATATTACCTATATCTATATTTTTGCCGCAATTGGCTTCTTTATTCTGCTGTTAGCCTGCATTAACTTTATGAATCTGGCTACCGCTCGCTCGGCCAATCGGGCGAAGGAAGTTGGAATACGAAAAACCTTGGGTTCTCTTCGTACCCATTTGGTTCGTCAGTTTATCAGCGAATCTATGCTGCTCAGTCTTATAGCGACTCTGCTGGCCTTAGCTGCTGCTTGGTTATTACTTTCACCCTTTAATAATTTGGCTGGAAAAGAAATATCATCTGTTCTTTTTACTAAACCCTGGTTTCTGTTAAGCCTGCTCGGCTTAATGATACTGGTAGGGTTACTAGCGGGAAGCTATCCGGCGTTCTATCTCTCCTCCTTTCGTCCGGTAGAGGTGCTAAAAGGAAAGCTTAAAGCCGGCATGAAGAGTAGTGGAATTCGTAATAGCTTGGTGGTATTTCAGTTTTTCATTTCCATTACGCTGATCATTTGTACTCTACTGGTTTACCAACAACTGGAATATACTCGTACCAAGAATCTCGGGTTTGAGAAAGAAAATATGCTAATCATTGATGGAGTATGGCGATTATCGGAAGGACAACAAACCGCTTTTCGGCAGGAGTTAGCGGATCAGTCGTCTATCGTCAATGCATCTCTTTCTAATAACGTGCCTCCCGGGGTAAACAATACTACAATCTTTCGCAAGAAGGCTGATGAGCAGGACATCCTAATTTCTACCTACGACGTAGATTACGAGCACTTGCCAACTATGCAGATTGAGCTATTGGAAGGCCGTAATTTTTCTCGCGATTTCCCAACCGATACGGCAGCAGTATTGCTCAATGAAGCCGCGGTGAGAGAGTTTGGCTTTGATGATCCACTCAGTGAAGAGATTCGCTATTTTGGTGGCGGGGAATACGGCACATATCTGGATTTAAAAGTAGTAGGCGTTTTCAAAGATTTCAACTTTGAAACCCTACGAAATAACATCCGTCCGTTGGCACTGATGCTTACTACCCAAGGGGGCAATATATCAGTCCGTACTGCTGCGGGTGACCTGTCAGGTACTTTATCTACCGTTGAAGGTTTGTGGGAGAAACATGCTCCCGACCAGCCATTTCAGTATAGTTTTCTGGATGAGGACTTTGACAAGCTATTTCGGGCTGAGCAGCGGTTAGGAGAAGTTTTTTCGGTATTTACCAGCTTAGCAATCTTAGTAGCCTGCCTAGGGTTATTGGGTCTCGCTTCATTTATGGCTGAACAGCGCACTAAAGAAATTGGGATTCGTAAAGTACTGGGGGCTTCCATTGCGAGTGTCATTTTGTTGCTATCCAAAGACTTCACCAAGCTGGTACTTATCGCTTTTGGGTTAGCCATTCCGCTAGCGTACTTTATCATGCATTCTTGGCTAAAGGGCTTTGCCTTCCGAATCAGCATTGGGCCTAGCATTTTTATTTTAGCCGGAGCCTCCGCTCTGCTCGTTGCCTGGCTTACCGTAAGCTGGCAGTCTATCAAAGCTGCTTCGGCTAATCCGGTAAAATCGTTGCGAAGCGAATAGATCATAGGATGGAAGGTAAAGAGTAAATGGTAGAAGGTTTTATGTTCTGTGCACCTTTCACCTTTCGCTTTCTTTTCTTTATCTTGCCGGACTACCAGGTTTGACTTTCTATGCTACAACGACTCTGCGGTCTGGCTTTTTTAGGTATTATAATAAGTGCCTGCCAGACTGATTCTTCCGAAGCTGAATTATCTCGCCCCAATATTTTATTTGCCATTGCCGATGATGCCTCATTTCCGCATATGGGAGCTTATGACTGCACTTGGGTAAACACTCCTGCCTTTGATCGGGTAGCAGAAAACGGTTTATTATTTACGAATGCATATACGCCCAATGCTAAGTGTTCGCCCTCTCGCGCTTGTATTCTTACCGGACGCAACTCTTGGCAGTTGGAAGAGGCGGCTAATCATATTCCTTACTTCCCAGATAAATTCGTCACGTTTATGGAGAGCTTAGGGGAGAATGGCTACTTCGTAGGTCACACAGCGAAAGGTTGGGCACCAGGGAAAGTAGGTGAGCGAAACGGAAAAAGACGTGAGCTTACCGGTCCAGCGTTTAACGACAAAAAAACTGATCCTCCGGCTGAGTACATCAGCAACAACGATTATGCTGAGAACTTCCGAGATTTTCTGGCTACTAAACCTGATTCACTGCCATTTTGCTTTTGGTACGGCTCTACCGAGCCTCACCGTGCTTATGAGTACGGAGCGGGTATTAAAGTGGGCGGTAAGCAGCTTTCGGATATTGATGATATTCCTGATTTCTGGCCTCAGAATGATACTATTCGTACGGATATGCTCGACTATGCCTTTGAGATCGAATATTTTGATCAACATCTAGCTAGAATGCTGGATATGCTGGAAGAATCCGGCGAACTGGACAACACAATTGTGATTGTTACGGCTGACAACGGAATGCCTTTCCCCCGGACAAAAGGGCAAGCTTACGAATTGTCCAATCACCTGCCTTTCGCTGTTATGTGGCCGGCGGGTATTGAGCAGCCGGGAACCGAAATCGAGGAATATATTAGCTTCATCGATATTGCCCCTACGCTAACACAACTAGCAGATGTTTCTCCCGACGAAAGTGGGATGCAAGCTATGCAGGGACGCAGTCTCACGTATTTTTTTGAACAACAACCTGGCGATAGTTCAGCTTGGGATCACGTACTAATCGGAAAAGAGCGCCATGATATTGGCCGACCAAACGATTGGGGATATCCCATCCGGGGTATTGTAAAGAATAATTACTTATACATTCGCAACTACGAACCTGATCGTTGGCCCGCCGGAAATCCTGAAACCGGCTATCTGAATACTGATGGAAGTCCTACCAAAACCTTTATTCTCGAAAATCGCCAAACGCCCGATATGGAAAACTATTGGGAGATGAATTTTGGTCGACGTCCTACCGAGGAGTTCTATAACATTAGCACCGATCCGGACTGTGTACGCAATCTGGCCTATGATCCCGAAGTTGCTCCCATTATGGAGTCCATGAAAAATCAGATGTTAGCGGAGCTTAAATCCCAAGGTGACCCTCGCATGTTTGGCCGGGGTGAGATCTTTGATGAATACGTCTATGCCAATGAAAACACGCGCAATTTTTATGAGCGATACATGGAAGGCGAAGAAATCAAAGCCGGATGGGTGAACCCTACCGACTTTGAAGAGGAAATGCAATAACAGAGAAGGAAGAAACTAGGCTATGATGCTTTGCTGCCTTGGCTCGACTCAACTTTTTCGTATACTAAGCCAGGGCCATCGCAAGCCTGCCAGGTTCCAACCAGCTTGTCTTCAGGTTCTACAAACAGGTGCTCTTTTGGTTCACTAGTACAATTCCCTATTAAGTCGTTTTCCGAAGGGTAAGTCAATTCTAAATATTCCCCGTCTGATAGTGTAACATATTCATAGGTTCCGCTTGCTTCTCTGGTGGTTCCATCTCGCTCACGAACTTTAGTGAAGGTATTGTCAGATTGCAATAGGTAATATTCTTGCCACTCCATATTATTTCCGGTAGAGGGTGGCACACTACTATTACTGCCCGACATCTCTACTAGTTCCCATTTTTGAGTACCTTCTTCGGAGTTCGATTTCTTAGCAGTGGCTTCTAGATCAGCATCTTCTTGGGTTGAACAAGCAGTAAATAGTAGCAGCCAACCAAAAATAAAATATTTCATACTTGATAGTTATTGGGTTTATTACCCAGACCTAT